>Ga0172374_1000134_pt1 | contig 62621 bp, 78 predicted proteins | sample LakKiv3m_FD_114536 | JGI IMG/M metagenome (GOLD analysis project Ga0172374, IMG submission 114536) | Freshwater microbial communities from Kabuno Bay, South-Kivu, Congo - kab_092012_10.3m | ecosystem: Environmental > Aquatic > Freshwater > Lake | place: Democratic Republic of the Congo... | reverse complement strand
AGCGACACCGGTTGCTCCTGTACTACCTGTTGCTCCTGTTGGACCGGCAACACCCGTTGCTCCGGTTGCACCTGTGGAACCGGTTGCTCCTGTTGGTCCAGCCACACCTGTTGCTCCGGTTGCACCGGTTGCTCCGGTTGGACCAGCAACACCGGTTGCTCCGGTTGGACCATCTACACCTGTTGCTCCCGTGGGTCCTGCAATTCCCGTTGCTCCAGTAGCTCCGGTTGGACCTTGAACACCTGTAGATCCAGTAGCTCCGGTTGGACCAGCGACACCAGTTGCTCCAGTTGCACCAGTTGCTCCGGTTGGACCAGCGACACCCGTTGCTCCGGTTGCACCGGTAGGCCCTTCAACTCCTGTAGCCCCTTCAGGACCTTGAACTCCTGTTGCTCCGGTTGGGCCAGCGACACCGGTTGCACCTGTTGATCCCGTAGCTCCGGTTGGACCGGCAACACCAGTTGCTCCGGTTGCACCGGTAGGCCCTTCAACTCCTGTAGCCCCTTCAGGACCTTGAACTCCTGTTGCACCGGTTGGACCAGGGGATCCGGTAGCACCAGTCGTGCCGGTCGATCCAGTAGGTCCAGCGACACCTGTTGCACCGGTCGTACCAGTTGCTCCCGTAGGTCCTTGTGTACCTGTTGCACCAGTTGGACCAGGGGATCCGGTAGCACCAGTAGCACCTGTTGACCCTGATGGTCCAGTTGCACCAGTTGGACCAATAATACCTGTTGCGCCTGTTGATCCTGTTGATCCTGCGGGACCTTGTGACCCTGATGACCCAGTTGCTCCTGTTGGTCCAGTTTGTCCAACAACCCCTGTTGCTCCAGTGGATCCTGTTGCTCCGGTTGCGCCTGAAGGACCGGCTACGCCTGTTCCACCAGTTGGTCCTTCAGCTCCAGTTGCGCCAGTGGATCCTGTTGCTCCCGTTGGACCATTATTTCCAATAGAACCTGTTGCGCCAGTGGATCCTGTTGCTCCAGTTGGACCCTCGATACCACTTGGACCAGTAGGACCTTCAGATCCAGTTGCGCCTGTTGCACCTGTTGGACCAGATCCTCCAACAATTCCAGTGGCCCCTGTTGCACCAGTATTTCCAGTTGGTCCAGCAGATCCAACAGATCCCTGTGGTCCTGTTTGTCCTGCGGTTCCAGATGCTCCTGTTGCGCCACTTGATCCGGCAGTTCCTTGTGCTCCACTTGCGCCTGCAATTCCTTGTGTACCTGGTGTACCTGTTGCGCCTTGAGGACCGCTATCTCCCTTTGGCCCCTCTTCACCGATTGTTCCAGTTCCGCCTGTTGCGCCTTGTGGGCCACCTAATCCAGTTGCTCCGGTTGGACCTGTTGCTCCTGTTTCGCCTAATACATATCCAGCAGATTGCTGCGTTCCTCCTGTATATGTTTGTGATGTAGATGTAGATGTTGTTGTGCTGGTCGGGAGTTTCGTACTTATCAATTTTTCTTGAGTTGCACGGATAGAAGTGAGTTGAGTAAAAAGAAATCCGCCGCCAGCCAAGAGAAGAATCATGCTGAGAGCAATAGCTGCAGGAAGAAACCATTTCTTTGCAGCAGTTTTGGAAATTGCAACGAGTGGTTGTGAAGCTGGTGGAATTATTACGGTTTCAGGCCCTGCAGCACCAAATGGTACTTGTTGTGCGGGAATTGATGCGGGAATATTCATGACTGCGGGAAAGGCTGTTTTTGGCGCTTCAATGAATTCAACCGTAGGAAGCAAATGAACTCCCGGAAGGAGTTTTTGTTTGTTTTCTGTTATCACTGTGTCAATGGGGAGTGGGGGACCTCCTGAGGATTCAGTTGGCTTCGGAATATTGCGAATTCCAAGCATCGGATTATCATGAACAAGATCCTGAAACATTGCGTATTGAAAAAACATTCGAAGCGCTGAAAGCCTGCGATTGATCGTGGCAATTGGCGTATTCGTGAGTTGTTGAGATCGTTTATAATTTTCAATCGTATCTGAATTGACGACTTGAAGTGGTTTTTTTGTAGGTTCTGGAACAGAAATATCTTCAGTTTGGACGCTCGCAATAAGCCATTTAAAAAAGTTGCGCAGGTCCGCAATATAATTTTTTCGTGTGACGTCTGATGCTTGTTGGCTGATGAGGTAGGAAGAGAACTCTGTATCAAGAAGAGATTGATAATCAAAGAGATTAGATAACATTATACCGGGCATATAACTAGTAAAACTAATATTAATAAACATGTCAAGGGGGAAATGAGGTGGTTTCATGCTGGTAAGAAGTAGTTGAAAATAATCGATATTTTACGACGCTAGCCATGATAACTGTAAATTTCACGAATTACCGCATATTTAATTAATGTTGTAATGACAGCCCATTGTTCTTTTAGTATCAATAATTATTGAGAGATATAGTGTGATAAAAGCATGAATTTCGAGGTGTATTCTATCAATAATTATTGAATCGATGGTTTTTTAAACAGCCCGTCATGACAATCCGTATCTTTTCAATACCTTATAGTATATATGTACTATGGCTTTATAATTATATATTGTGACGTAATAAATAATTCAGCGTTTTTTTCCGTGAAAAGGTGTCTGAAAAGATTAGCAGAAACATGATGGGAGCGCCAAATTTTTTTTACCCTGTTATAACAAGCTAAATTTTATGTGTCATCAATTTTATGAGAGAGAACTGCAAATAAAATTTACTCTTGTGCAAAATATTATTATTTCTTTTATAATGGATATATGGACTACGATACCAAGAAAGTTCCTTTTGTTGAGATTGAGTCACGGTGGCAAGCGTATTGGCACAATTTGAAGCTAAATACCGTGGATATTTCTCGTTCTGTAAAGCCATATTACAATCTCATGATGTTCCCGTATCCTTCAGCAGAGGGATTGCATGTTGGCAATATGTATGCATTTACCGGATCGGATATCTATGGCAGATATATGCGCATGCAGGGGTTTGACGTATTTGAGCCGATAGGGTTGGATGGATTTGGTATTCATAGCGAAAATTACGCATTGAAAATCGGGAAACATCCGAAAGATCATGCAAATACATCGGAAAAGAACTTCTATCATCAACTTCATATGATTGGCGCGATGTTTGATTGGTCGCGTACTGTCGAGACATATAGTCCAAACTACTATCATTGGACACAATGGTTGTTTATAAAGATGTACGAGAAAGGACTTGCATACCGTGCAAAGGCATCTGTGACATGGTGCGGTAGTTGTAAGACAGTTTTGTCTGATGAACAGGTTGTAGATGAGTCTTGTGAGCGTTGCGGGAATAAAGTTGAAAAGAAGTTGATGGAACAATGGTTTTTTAGAATTACCGCATATGCGGGAAAATTGCTGGAAAATCTTCCGAAGCTACAATGGTCGGAAAAAGTGAAGATCGCACAAGAGAGATGGATCGGAAAATCCGATGGCATGATAATCAAATTTAAACGGTATCAAAAAGACGGAGAGATTGAAGTGTTTACTACACGGCCGGATACTTTAAATGCTGTGACATTTCTTGCTACATCAGCCCTTTATGAAGCAGGTAGTAAAAAGAAGACTGGTAAATTCACAAATGCGTATGCAATACATCCACTTGACGGAAGAAAAATTCCCATCTGGGATACGAATTATGTTGCCCCTGGATACGGAACGGGAATCATAATGGGTGTGCCTGTACACGATGAACGTGATATGGATTTTGCCAGAAAGTATCATATTGATATTATTACAAAAAATCCTGATGATACACTTTGGAAGACAATTGAGTCAGAGGGATGGGGTACAAAAAAAACAAACTTTCATCTCCGTGATTGGACAATATCAAGACAACGATATTGGGGAGCACCAATTCCCATGATATATTGTCAAACCTGTAAATGGGTTTCTGTTCCTGAGAAAGATCTGCCAGTACTTCTGCCGGATATTGCTGATTACAAGCCCAGGGACGACGGTGTCGGGCCTTTATCTAAGCACAAAGAATTCTATGAAACAGTATGTCCAACATGTGGCGGTCCTGCTTGTAGGGAAACAGATGTCTGTGACACGTTTTTGGACAGCTCATGGTATCATCTGCGGTATCCATCAATTGGGTCAGAAACAGCAGAAACAAAGCCATTTGATCCGGAAATAACGAAAAAATGGCTTCCAGTATCCATGTATACGGGTGGCGCTGAGCATTCTGTGCTCCATCTTATGTACGCGCGGTTTATCACGATGGCCCTCCATGACATGGGGTATATTGACTTTGATGAACCATATGAGAATTTTTTTGCGCATGGACTGGTTATTAAAGACGGAGCAAAGATGAGCAAGAGCAAAGGAAACGTTGTAAATCCGGATGAATATATCAAAAAATTTGGCGCAGATGCACTCAGGATGTATCTTATGTTTATGGGGCCTTTCTCAGAAGGCGGAGATTTTCGTGATACGGGTATGGAGGGTATGTATCGGTTTCTCGGAAGGGTTTGGCGGTTAGTCATTGTGAGTGCCAACAAAGGTTTTATTGATAATGACAACGTTATTCACAGAGAGCTACAAAGAGCAATACAACGCGCAACTGATGATTTACCAAAAAGACGGTACAATACGACTATTGCAGGCTATATGGAGTTTGTTAATGCCGCAACTGATGCGGGGAAAATATTAGGGACAGAAGACGCCAAAGATTTCGTCAAACTCTTAGCTCCCTTTGCACCCCATGTTGCTGAGGAGATGTGGTTGAGACTTTGTCACCCCCAACAAGTTGATGGATCTGTGATTCCTAACGGATATGTTTCAGTGCACATGCAAAAGTGGCCAATGTACGATAAAAGTCTATTAATTGATAGTTCGATACAGTTTGTAGTACAAGTGAATGGAAAGATACGGGAAACCATTACCGTGACACCGGAACAGGGGAAAGATCAAAAACGCATTGAGGAGTTGGCCAATGGCAGTGAAAAGATAAAAAAATATTTGACTACACGACCCCAGAAAATTATTTTTATTTCCGGAAAACTCATTAACTTTGTGGTGTAAGCAGTTACTATATTTTGCCAAGGATTTCCCTTGAGGCTTTTGTTGTATTTCGAGTTTGGGGTTCTTTCATGTATCCCTGTGATTGCAATGTGCTTTCCACAAAATTGATAATGGCGCCATTTGAACTTATAACACCATACATTCGATCTTGTTTGGTGTCTGAACAATCCGTGTAAGACTGAATTCCGCGTATATCATCTCTTATTACGGTAATTGCGAGTAATTCTTGAACTTCTTGTTGTTTTGTTGCGACAATCACAATTTTTCCACCGGATCCTGAATGTTTGGTATACGGCCGGACTTTTTTCATATGAAGCTCACCCGGTGAAGAAAACGGATCTACAAGCGGATTGATAGGCGGAAATTCATTGTTTCTCATATATAAATTATAGCATTCTGACGTTCTAAATTCAAATCGCATGACGTATACTCTTCGTTTTTTGTATACTGGATATATGGCCGAAGAACCGCGTATCCCACCGGAATATCAGGCACCCCTCGTACTTGTTGGCATAAGCGTCATCGCCCTTTTTATAGCAGGAATCTTGTTTGTCAAAACAACAACGCACGTAGAGCCAATTCGGTTTTCAAGCGACGAGAAAATAGAAAATAGCGCATCTGTGTCAGCAAAAATGATGATTGATGTGTCTGGTGCGGTTCGTTTGCCAGGTGTCTATAGTCTTCGGGTTGGCAGCAGAGTCATTGACGCTATCACTAGTGCGGGCGGAATGACAGAAGAGGCGGATACAGATGCAGTTGCGGTAACTATTAATCAGGCAAGCATCCTGTCAGATGGGGCTAAAGTCTATATTCCAATTCAAGGAAGCGAGACATCAGCAGTTCTTTCGGGAGAGACAGTTGTGACTAAAACTATCAGTATTAATACTGCGAGTGCTGACCAGCTGGATACATTATCTGGAGTCGGTCCAGTAATAGCAAAAAAAATCATTGATAACCGGCCGTACACGAAACTTGAGGATTTGGTGACGAAAAAGGCGATAGGACAGTCTTTATTTGATAAACTTAAACCGCAACTGACGCTCTAATGCTTCATGTCAAAACGCGCTATCTTATCTTGGAAAAATTGAGTGGCTACTTCCTGAAACGCCTCTGGGTTTTTCAATCCCACAAGGCCCCGGATATTTCGTCCGAGAGATAATTCAACATGTTGAATATCCCGTGTTAACGGGTTATTTTCCTGTTCTGGGATATGAAATGTTGACCCGACTATTGTTGTATCCAAGCGCATACCCATAAGCCAAACACCAGGGGCGTGGGTAACTTGTTTCATGAGCGACAACTGTTTCTTGTGCCAGTCGGTTGTTCCATTTTCTACTTCAGAAAGAAGCTTGTTCCAAAATTCTTCATTTTTATTAGCAAAAACCCCAAAAAGAAGGTTGTTTCGTTCCATAGTGGTAATCATTTGTTCTGGAGTTAGGAGATGTTTGACAGGTACATCTGTTAATTGGGAAAGAATGGTTCGTGACGTTTCAACTCCATCAATAAGGTCATCAGCAAGCATGTTTTGGACACGCGGATCGACGCGTCCAAACGATCCTTTCATACTTACCTCACCAAGTTCGGTGCCATTGGTTCGAGACACTTTTTTTGCATCAATATGCTGTTCCCAGTTCACTGCGCCAGATTCCTTCATACGCTCGGTAATTCTCTCCAAAATATCCAAGGTTCCAAAAAGTGGTAAAACAACGCGACCGTTGTTTTGGATGATTTGGACGCCAACATCTGCAATGACATTGATTTGTTCTCTGACATTGAATTCTGAATTTTGCCAGGCGAGCATCCCGGTTTCAATGCCTTTCGTTTCCAATATTTGGTCAAATTCTTTGACAGCAAGAGGAAAAAATATGTTTGCGTATGGTGAAAGGGGAACAGCGTCAATAGGCTTAAACGCGGCAAGCGTCTGCCATTCTTTGGGCCAGGGAGAAGTGAATGTTTCTTTCATCCCCACATGGGTATAATACAAGGTAGAAGAAAAATTGCAATATATCATCCATGATTACACCGGATGTGTGCATAGAACTCATTAATCGTTTTCTTCCTGAACCTCACGCAGGACTTCTGGCAGGTATTGTGTTTGGCGCAAAAACATCCATTTCAACAGAGCTTTACGATGCGCTTATAACAACAGGAACACTTCATATTGCAGCTTTGTCCGGCATGAATATTACCATCCTCACTATGGTATTTTTTAGCACTTTCATCCGTGTTCTGCCACGCATGATGAGTAGCATTCTGACCGTTGGAGTGATAGTGTTTTTTGTCTTTTTTGTGGGTCCATCACCAAGCGTAGTTCGGGCCGCTATCATGGGCTCAATTACTCTTTTGGCACCCCTCACCGGACGCATACCAACAGCCATTATCACTTGGGGTATAGCGATTGCTAGTATGCTTTGTTTTGATATCACACTTTTTGGCAATATTTCCTTTCAGCTATCTGCGCTTGCTGCTCTTGGCATGATCCTTTTTTCGAAACGCACGACAGACACCTATGGGAAAGAGCCTACTGTGATAGGATGGATGAAAGAAGAGCTTGCTACGACGCTCTCCGCACAAGTATTTACCATTCCGCTTTTACTATTTGTTTTCGGGCGAATATCCCTTATTTCACCAATCACGAATCTTTTCATCGGGTGGACGATTCCCATTATCACTGTTTTAGGATTATGCATTTCGTTATTTGGTTTTGTCTGGTTTCCATTAGGACAGATGGTAGCATGGATAAGTTGGGTATTTTTGGAATGGTTAATTCAAATAATTATGGTGACCAGTCGTGTTCCGTTTGCCAGTATCGGACGATAATGCATGCGGTAATTATGGATTGTTCTAGCGCTAAAAATGAAGAAGTGGATATAATACATATTATCGGATGCATCGACTATATCAAACCAGTGCTATACATGGCTACAAATGCGCGGGAAAACTAACAGGAAAAAATATAATATAAGATATGGTATTCTTAGTGATGCGGGAATTAAAAAAAGGCATTGAAGACGAATGTGCGTCAATTATTGAATCTATTTCGTGAAATCTATGTTTACCTTAAAAAAAGGATATATAGTGAGCGGCATCATTACAGGCTGTTTGTTGTTGGTTACTTTTTTCTCGCAACTTCCGGATGGAAAACTGCATGTTGTCTTTTGTAACGTCGGACAAGGGGATGCGGCGTACATAAAATTCCCCAGTGGCGAAGACATGCTCATTGACGGAGGGCCCGGAGGAAAAACGCCTAAGGTTCTAGGATGCCTTGGGAAGCACATGCCTCTATTTGATCGAACCATTGATATTGTTGTTTTGACTCACCCCCAAGAAGACCATTTAGGAGGCTTACAGGAAGTTTTGAAGCGCTATGAGGTAAAGAATTTCGTGCATAGCGATGTGGGAAATACGACCGAGGGGTATGAGGCGATACAAACCCTCATAAAGGATAAACGCATTACGGACCGTATTGTCGCGGAAGGAGAGAATATTACGATAGGCGCAACCACCATCTCCGTGATTTGGCCCCAGGAATTGTTCTTGTCTGAGAAAAAAGCATCCAATGTCCTTGGAGTATCCAATGTCAATGACGCAAGCGTGGTTTTAAAAGTGTCATATGGTACATTTGACGTTCTTTTCCCAGGCGACGCGGATAGCCACGTGGATGGGGATTTGACCAAGGTTCCGCTTTTGGATTCTGACAAAATTGAAATACTTAAGGTCCCGCACCATGGGTCCAAAACCGGTATGACCGAAGGGTTTTACCAGTGGTTGGGGCCGATTAAACTGGCAGTCATATCTGTTGGGAAAAATATGTATGGCCATCCATCAGAGGAGACAATATCGCGACTTGAAAAAGATGGCATAGAAGTATTAAGGACGGACAAGGAGGGAAATATTGAGCTTGTGAGCGACGGGAAAAGTTGGAGAGTGAATTTAAGAGAGTAAAACGTGTATAATTATTCTATTATGGCTGAAAAAGACCAATCGTTTATTTCCGCGCTTTTTGCAAAATTAAGCTACACGAAAGGGGTTCAGGAGGAGACAGGTAAAAAAACAAGCGCCGCCCAGGCAGAGGTCATAAGACAGATAAGCCAAGCGTTGAAAGGCGGGGATCCGATAAAAGGCGAAGGTGTCACAAAATCAGGTGAATCGGATTAACTTCAGTTCAATCCCGTTTTCATAAAAAAGCTCCACTTTCATGATGCAGATATCATGTCAGTAGAGCTTAGATTCATTTCTTTCTCGCCTCTCTTTCATTCCCCACATTCCAATACCTTTGAAATATGCGGAACGAAAAGAGAGGCGGTATCCGGATGGAAAGTGGACAATTGCCCAAGTCGATATGCTCTTTTCGTCACTTAGGTGGTTACTGTTTTTTTTTGCGTTCGAACAAGATTTTAAAAAATGGGCCAATGTATTCGCCAAAGGTTAAGATATATACGATGAAAATACTCGTCCAAAATGATATGCGGCCAATTAAAGAATACGTAGGCATGAAATACCAAATACCAATGCCGATCATTGCACCGAGCAAGAATATCGCTCTTGCAATATGTTTTTTCTTCATCTACTCCTCCTTTGTGAATGCATTCATTATGATGATTGAACCGACCCAAATTATCACCTGAAAAGCAACAAGAATCATGGTGGATATGGGATTGTTCAATATAAGAACCCCGTTGGCAAGTAACATTAGGATGCAAAGCGATGTTAGTGATAAACTGATCTTTGCTTTGCTCCATGGTGCTTTGCCGAATGCCGATACAATTGATTCGTGTCGGTTGCCCCATATGGTGATGAAAAATGGGATGAGAAAAACAACCAATGGAACAATCCAAAACAGAACTCTTCCCCATGGATATTTGTTACCAATGACTGTTCCAATGATTACCCCTAGTCCGCTAAGCGCATAGGCTTGGATTGTTTGGGAACAAATCCAAAAAGTAACTGGTTTCATGGTTTATTCTCCCTCTCGTTTTTTCCACATTGCTATGGTCATGACCAGGAGAAATAGTGTAAAAATGATATTCGGCAAGATATACGTGATATCTGGGAGTTTGGCAAAGACAAATGGCGTCTCAACAAGCATTATTCCCAAGAGTGTGCCCATAAAAACCCGCCGTTTTTTGACCGGCATAAACCATATTGGTGTTTGGTCAAATAGAGGTGTTTTCATTATTTTGTTCCTTTTGACATATCGTGCTTTCAGGACACCAATAAAGGACACGAATATACATAGGTATCCTCCAGTCGTAAGGATTGTGTGCCAGATTCCAGGCATGGCTTCATACGAAGAAGCCGTAAATAAGACCAGTCCCAGCACAAAGATACACGAAATAATCAATGTCCGTTTGTCCATCATTAGTTCTCCTTGTTCTTTACTGCGCTCACAGTTTGTCCTATGGTCCAGAGTATAACAATGATTCCTAAATAGATCAGGTATCCTTGTTTGGTTAGTATTCCATAGACACCAAGACCAATTCCGCCAACCAGGACAATGATCAATCCTGCGATTTTTAAAAATCCAAGCTGTGCAATTTTTTTTATGTTCATGAATGCTCTCCTTGTTTGGTTATGTTAAAAGGGATATTCACGTGTTAAATTGCATCAACAGCAGATAGTACTTTTGCATGGGCAATATATGCTGTCCTCAGAACCAATATCACATTCACAATCAGTTCAGATGCAATTTGTGTGATGATTCCTGCGATTCCAAATCCTTCATGGGTTTTCGCTAGGAGCCAAGCCATACAGATAACAAATCCAACAATGATGATGATAGTTCTTGTTTTATTCATTTCTTTTTCTCCATGTTTTGAATTTTTGAACGATTGCGTCCAGTTCCATTCCTACGAGGAACAACACAAAACCCACCATAATGACGATGAATTTTGTCAGTTCAGCCATAGGCCCAAACAACGGGGTTGCCATTAGGATTACTCCGATGATGCAGAGAAATCCCTGTGGTACCCAAATCCATTCAAATTTGGTCATTTTCGTCTTCTCCTTAAGGAATTTCGTAATTTGATGAGCTCAAACACATAGAGAACAAAAGAGAGAATCAATACCAAAATAAGCGTTAACACCTCTTTTAAGTTCAGCAGTGTTGGATCTATTTTGATTCCAAATAGGAGAGAAGCAGTAATTTTTCCCATCATGGTTACATCTCCGTACGCCTACGAATGAACTTCGGTATGAACACGCCAAGGGCGATGGTTCCAGCTCCAATAAGAAATAACAAAAATGCATCTCCTGCATAGAGCGAAACCTTAACCATTTCGATTCCAAGGAAACACAATAGAATCCTCGGAATTTTCATCCAACTGAATTTTTTCATGTCTCCTCATCTTATTTAATCCGGATATGACGGGCAAAATGCCCTGATTTTGAAAGAGCGATGAATCTGGGTCGAGTATATATCCAAACATCCCCCTTGACAAGACCAACGTCCCGTAGTATATTTTTTCTTTAATAAGTGAATAGGGCAATGATGGTGTCGAGCACCGGAGCCCGTTTCTGAAGAAAGGATTCCGTACGGTACGGATGACAAGTAGGAAACATACATGAGGGAAATACACGTTCCGTCAAGGCATTACGGGCGTTTTTGTGTTTTTATATACACATATTTCCGAACATAGGGTGGCACCACGGCATGACCGTCCCTTTGAACTTCCATCCCTCTTTAGGGGTGGAGATTTAAAAGGACGGTTTTTTTGTGGGGAAATATATGACCATATATTGTTTTGACCATCTTTTTCTTTCAACCGGTTTTACCGGTATTTTTCCAGTGCTCCGGCGACTTCGGCGCGCGTAAGCGCACACCTCTGTTTTTTTGTATTAATTTTTCTAAAGGAGTTTTCTATGAATCATGAATATATTGTTTGTAGCCCAAAAGGGGCAGAAGGAATGACTATGGGCATGCCTCATGGGGCAATTGCCGACACCATCGCATCCTGGACCATTGGTGAGCAGATGTTGCTAAAGACCAAAGCGGATATCTCGCTGTTGTTTGACCAGGGGTTAAGTGTTGTGGTATTTGATTGCGACAAGCCGGTTGGTCATGCTGGCATCGTGACTCAGTATCCGGATACCAAGCAGATTGAAATTGGAACGGTTATTGCAGCTCCTCATATGAGAGGGAAGGAGGTTGGAACAGCGGCTACGTATGCAGTTCTGGCGCTGGGAAAAGAGATTTTTCCAGGGTGGACGCCCATGGCCATGGCAAATACCAAAAGCGCAAAACTATTTGAAAAATATGGGGGAAAGGTCATGGACACGACGCTATTAAGCCCGACGGTGTTTGAATATTGTGTGACGTGCCCCAACAGACCGCCACAGCCAGAGAACGGGCCACCGGTCTGCTGTGATACACCGTATGATTTGAGCCCGATTCTGACATCCTTTGGGTTTGCATGGATGTCAACATTTGTGTGGGGAGGTGATACCCATGCACGCTGACATAGACGCACTCATTGCCATTCCTTCAGTGTCTGGAGGAGAGAAGAAAATCATTGACTACATACAAAGGGAGTTATCAGGATGCGGCTTGTCCTGTCAATCAATTCACGACAATCTTGTTGTATACATTGCCGGAAAAAACAATAACACTGCGGTTATTTTCGACATGCATGTAGATACCGTGAGTCCGGGGACAGTGAAGAATTGGAACACAGATCCATATATGGCCGTGCACAAAAACAAGAACATATATGGTTTAGGAGCCAGCGATGAAAAAGCAGGGGTTGCATCGGCAATGGCTTTGGCACGGAGCTATGCAAAGACGCCGCCTGCATGCGATGTCTATTTCTTTTTCGTGACGCATGAGGAAACGGATGGATCAGGAACAAAGGCTGTTGTGTCGTGGTTTATGGAACATAAAAAGAAAAAATATAGCCAGGTGTCTGCGATACTTGGAGAACCAACGGACATGCATGCCATTGAAATTGCGCATAAGGGCAACATATTTCTGAAAGTAACGACCTATGGGGAAAGCGGACATGGGTCGCAACCCGACCATATCAAGACACACGCGGTGTTTGCGATGATGGAAGTTGCCAAGAAACTCGACCATCTAGAGGGTATGTGGAAGCGTATATATAAAGATTCAATCCTGGGAATGCCGACGATTGGGATGCTCACGTCAATTGTTGCAGGTTCCGAAGCCACGCCGAACAAATTTCCGGATAGCTGCACGGCAACGTTTGATGTTCGCACCACGCCAGCCCTCCACACGCATGCGCTTTTGGATATGACAACGGCAATTGGTGGGAGCGTAGATGTTTGCGTTGTGTGTGATCCTGTTTCGTGTGGGTATACAGACCCGAATTCAAAAATTGTGCGGATAACCAGACAGGTTACAGGCGGCCAAGTCGGGGTTTCTGCTGGTTCCACGGATATGTGCTTTTTTTCCGAGGCGAGCATTCCCACGGTTGTATTTGGACCGGGGACAAAAGCGAGCATGCATAGGCCAAATGAATATTGTATTGAAAAGAATATCGAACAATGCATAGTATGCTATGGTGAAATAGTAGTGGAATTTGCTATGATACATTGAGTGGTATGGGAAAAAGACATAAGAAAAGTAAGCTCGAAAAACAACAAGTAATAGCATGGAAATGGTATCAGGTGTGGCGGAAAACCGGTTCCATAGCGCCGGCATTTGATGGAGAACACATTATTGTGTCGCGGATTGGATGGGAGCATTTGCTTGATAGTCGAAAACATCGGACAAGTATAGAAAAGATACAGCGATTACAAGCGCTGCCGCTTGCCAAAAAGCTCATTGAAACGTCAACAACATATCAGGAATTTAGGAAAGAACACGGGATATCGTTCTGGGCGTTTATTGCTGTAATGGATGGGAAGAAGATAAAAGTGATCGTATCAGCAAAGAAGAAAACAAAATGTTTTTTATCAGTGATAGTATTTCGGTAAAACGTCTCGCGCTTTAGCTGCTGCGTAACGCGGTCAAGGTCAAAGCCTTTCGCTCTACCAAGGACTATCATAAACAAGGGATTGACCAATGTCAAGAAAATAGTATGAAACAACAGATTATTGAACTTTTTACTGCAGTAATAGCGCACTTAGGATATGAGGGCGTGGTTCCTGATGTTACGCGACCAGAAAATGTTGTCCATGGGGAGTACACGACAAACATTGCAATGGTCCTGGGACAGCAAAAGCACCTACGTCCTATAGATATTGCCAAAAAGATACAGGAGACCATAGGGGGTGCTTTAGCCTTAATAGAAAAAGAGGTAGGGGATCTAACTACACACCAAACAGGTCAAACTATACCCACTTTTCATATAAAACCCGAATGGAAAAATGCGTTACAGGCTATTGAGAGAGTGGAAATTGCAGGTCCCGGGTTTCTTAATATCTATTTGTCCGAGGCTAAACTTAGCACTCTTGCTTTGGAACTGCCAATTTGGGAAGATAGCGCTAAAATACGCCAAAAACAAACAATTTCCAAAACAGGGAAGACAATCATGGTGGAATTTGCCCACCCCAACACGCATAAGGCCTTCCATATCGGACATTTGCGAAATATCACGACTGGGGAGTGCATAGTCAGGCTTTTGGAGGCAGTTGGAAATACGGTAATCCGTGTGAACTATCAAGGAGATGTTGGTCTTCATATTGGGAAAGCATTGTATGGAATTTTGCATGTTCCGGATTACGAAAAGGTAATTGTTGAGACAGAGATGAAAACTGTCCAGGAAAAGGCCGCGTTTCTCGGGAAGACCTACGCGCTTGGGGCGAAAGCATATGAAGAAGATCCTGGTGCGAAAGAGGAGATAGAGCGTATTAATAAGGAAATCTATGCAAAAGATTCGAAGATATTTTCGCTTTATGAGAAAACGCGTGCGTGGAGTTTGGCGTATTTTGACCATATATATAATCGTGTGGGGTCAACCTTTGACCGGTTGTATTTTGAGTCGGACGTCTACGTGTCAGGAAAACAGCTGGTTGAGGACGGGGTAGAAAAAGGAATTTTTGTCCGTGACCAGGGAGCAGTTATTTTTCCCGGGGAAAACTTCGGACTCCATAACCGGGTGTTTATAACCAGTGGAGGCAACCCAACCTATGAGGCAAAGGATATGGGACTGGCAAAACTCCAGTTTGAGGACTACCACCCGGATCTGGTCATCCATTGTGTCAGTTCTGAGCAATCCGGGTATTTCCAGGTCATCATAGAGGCTTTGAGCTACCTATTGCCTGAGACAAAAGACAAAGAATATCATCTGGTCTATGGGTGGGTGAATCTCAAAGAAGGAAAGATGAGTAGTCGTACAGGCGTGGTAGTACTCGGAGAGTGGTTGATTGATACAGTTAAAGAAGAGATACGTATCAAAGTGCTAGATAATATATCAAAATATAAAGATAGCGAACTTACTGCATCTTCTGAAGACATCAGTGAGACACTTGCCATAGCAGCAGTGAAGTACAGTTTTCTTAAAGTGGGGACGACCCAGCAGATTGCATTCGACATCCATGAGTCTGTTAACCTGCATGGGGACTCAGGCCCGTATCTTCTCTATACCTATGCCCGTTGCCAGTCAGTCATAAGGAAGGCTGGTGGTCAAGGAATGGGAGAGAGTAACGAACAAAAGACCGTAACCAAAGAAGAAAAGTCGCTTGCGAGACTTCTTTTGTATTTCCCGGAGATTGTGGAGGAAGCAGCTCGTCTATATGCGCCAAACAATATCTGCACCTATCTCTTTACTCTTGCGCAGGCGTTTAATGTGTTTTACCAGAACTGTCCGATTCTCGATAACCCGTACCGTTTGAAGCTGACAATGGCCTCTGCGCGGGTTTTGAAGCAGGGCCTTTATATTCTTGGCATTGAGACGGTTGAACGGATGTAATATTCCGTGCAAATTCCCTTTATCCTTTCCATTTGAGCGGATAGGAACAATCCGAGTCCTATAACATTGACAATTTCTTCTGTGTTTGGTACCCTAATGGCTTCAAAGACGTATGAATTGAGGCACGCGCGCCTTTTCTTTGTATCTCTTTGTTTTGCACGTTGAAAAATCGTTATTGTGGGTGATGAGGAATATATCCTATTCTTTTTCATCCACAATAATGTGGAAATTTTAGTTATGGAGGATCTAAAAAAATGTCTCGAGTAGGGAAGGTCACTAGTCACAGAGGGGAAGTTCGTCGTTGGTATGTAGAAATAAAGGATGAGTGGGATAATAAAGCGGCACAAGAACTTGGATATGTTGTAACTGGTCGGGAAATACGGTGTGCAAGCGAGTCAGATGCGCAAGTTACGAATACAGCAATTAATAATCACGCAAATGCTCTGCACAACCCCCTAGGAAAACAGCCAGTGTCTCATGTTTCAGGTTCACCACGGATTCGTCCGTAACTAATCCATCCAATTTTTTCTCAGTTAAATTAACTGGCAATTGATTGGAACATAGTAGGGATTTGAGATTTGGCAGGCAACTGCAATTAGCATACGCTAGTTTCTCAGATCCCTTTTTTTTGGTTTATATTCTATGACACGTTTATGTTGTCTATATTTGACGAGTGTATGTTTTTATTGTACAGTCGGAAACCAAGGAAAGACACACGCGTCTTTTTACTTATTTTTGTTCTTTATATCTCAGTTTGCAAAGGAGAATTGAATGGCCGCTCATTCTGATTCGTTTGACCCTAGATGCAATCCAGGTGATCGTATTCGTCTCATTCGAGAGGTTCAAGGCCGGCCCGTAGGAACTCAGGGAACGTTCAAGCGTACTATTTCTCCCATTCTATTGTGTGAAATACAGTTTGATAAAGACGAGGGTAATACGGTAGTGGAGAGAGATGATATCCGTAAAATCCATTGTATTTGTCAATGTGTCGGTGAAATGGTGATATTAATTTACGATACTGAGGCTGGACATGGGGTATTAAAGGCAGGAACGCGAGTTCTTGTATTATCATCTCAAGGACACGTACATATTCAAGCCAATAAGCGAAAGTATACGGTTTCGTCTCAGACCAAAGTCATTCTGTTGTAGCGTTTGCCCAAAGCAAGCTGAGAAATTCGTATCGTGGTGCACCTGCACATATTTTTAGCACCACGATACGATCAGTTTTCTTCTATTTGCATTTTCCTATATTTGGCCTATAATATATATCTCTAGAAATACCCATAGGCACATGCGCGTATGGTCGTGTTTATAGACGCTCTTTACCAGTTTGCGGAAAATAGTACACTTCTCCAAGGATATTTGGTTGCTGCCTGTCTTTCGCTATGGGCATTTTGTGCCTGTTGCGAAAGGCAGAACGTGGCGCCTTAAATTATCTATATATGGAGGAACAAAAAAATGAAAATTAAGGATGTAAGATTGGGAACACCGGTTGTTCTAAAAAAGAACACACAGTCAGATCAGGACATGCTCAATAAGGGAACAAGGGTAACTCCTATCCGGCATACAAATATGGATGTGATTGTGAAGTTGACCAATGTAATTTCAGGCATTGAATATTCCATCGATCCTGACACCGAAGTACAATAGGTAAAACATCATGGAAATACAGAAAGTTGAGATTGGAACAATTGTATTGTTTGGACATGATATCTCGGCGCTTGATGACCCGAAAACCTATGTTCCAGCTCATCAATATTTCAAAGTAGCGGAACAGTGTCCGGACGGTTCAACAGTCATAGACTGTACTCATTTGAATATAAAAATTTCGGGAACTGAGGATGATTTTTTACAGGTGAAAAAATGAATGTATCAAATGCTCAGCTTGATCGATCATATTTTCTCGTCTATGGGGTACAACTCCCCGGAACGCATTTAAGCAAAGGCACAGAAATCGTGCCTGTTAAATTTAATCTCGATTCGGTCGAGATTATGGTAGGTTGTTCTAAGCATCGTATCGACCCGGATACGCAGGTCGAAGCCCAAATTCAATAAAAATTTTCCGCAAAACTGATGATATCTGGGTGCACGTATGCACACAAAAGTATATTTGCACCCAGATCAGTTTTCCTTCAAGTTGCATTTTCCTATATTTAGCCTATAATATACATCTCTGGAAATACCCATAGGCACAATGCGCATACAGGGTGTCTCTAGAAGCTCTTTACCAAGTTGCGGGGAATTACCTGTTCTATGTTCCATTGTAGATATATGTATTTCTATATATCTATTGCGAACATAGAACCCAATCCAATTTTTTATGCCCTGAGGAGGTGCAACGTGTGTAACGGAAGACCAATTAGTAAGGTTAAACCAGATTCAATAATAACATTTGATGGATTTGTTAGACGCCGCTGGAGCTATGATGGAATTCCTGAAGGACACGTTTGGCGTGTATTAGGTCATACACCAGCCAATCAGGTGACAAGCCTTCGGGATATGGACAATCCATCCATCGAAATCGATATTCCGAACCACGTCACGAATTACAAGATTCAATCAGAATCATAGGAGATGAAAAATGGCTAACAGTATTTTGGGTTTGCCTTCGGGCATGATAATTAATCTTTACAAAGAAACACCAACAGTTGGTTCAAAAGAACTTCTTCAAAGGGATACAGACTGGGAGATACTGTCTCATGAAGAAGACGGTACCACCCGGCTTGAATCAACCTCAAATCATAAAGTGGTTGCCGTTTTAAGTTCGGTCACCCATTTTTTGATTAAGTCGTAACCTTGACGTTGAGGTTCACGGTACACCCCCCGCAACACCTTGACTGTGGCACGCACCCGCGTGTATCGCATTTCGCGTGTCACAGTCAAGTAGTTTTTCCCCTTGACACTCCTTCTTATAATTTGGTTAACTAGCTATATATCTTGCCCAATAGCGCGTGAGTTTTTTCTCAAGAAACGAACGATCGGTGCGCCCTTGTCAGACGTTCACCAAACGAAAAAACAATATGGCAACATCAATTGAATCCCAGCCGATATTTAATCCCCTTGGAACCATGCTTGATAGCGGTAGGTGGCATGAAAACCTTACAAGACCAGACCGTATTACGGTATTTTTTCCAACAGGAAGTGATTGGCGTGAGCAGGCGACTCGGGAAGCACTTTGGGATATTGGGCTTACTGCGACAGTCCGAAAAGTGAATGGTCCATATGAGGAAAAAGGGGATACATCTGTTGCCAGAGCCGTAGACAAAGCATGGCACGTTGCTGATGTACTCGGTGCTGACGGATATTTGACCAGGCATCCAGCAGATCTCACCATCATTCTCTCTGCTGACTCAAGAAACGCAGTGGGTCCACAGAAAGGACTGCGGGACAAGCCAAGAAATCCTGATGAACTCATGCGATTTGGCGAGGAATGGGAAAGGATTGCTTTGGGAGAGCTTACTGCAACAGATATATCTGGATATGCAGCACTGGTTATTTACGGAAATAGCGTGTCTCTTGCAACGCTGGTTGACCGTGTCCGTATGTTTCCGCATAGCAGAGAAGTCATCCAACAGGTGTTTCGAAGAAAAGACACATTTGATAAACAAAAGAACTATGCGCACGGACTAGGGTACAAACAGATAGAGGAAGGCGGGATGACCATTGTGGGAACTCGTGGGGAGATACTTTTGGGGAATGAGGCAATCAACAGGGTCATGGGGGCCTCACAGGTCCATTTGCAAGCACTCATTACCTCGGCGCTTCGTGAGACCCGCTAACTTTTTGTTTTTTTTGACTTTTCTTCAAATGTACGTATAATCAATTCGTTTTCCTACGAAATTGCATAGCATGCGCTATGGCACCAATATTTCTTGGGATAGCTCTTTACCATATCAGTCTGCATAGATATGTATGAGTATGGCATATCAAGGAGGTATGTCACTCATAGAATCGTTTTTTGTCGTGTTTTCCCTTTTTCTCATTTCTTAAATTGGAGAGGACAAATGCAAACAAGAGAGATAGGTTTAATTAAGAAAGACAACACCCCGCTTGTGGAATTACTACGGAAAGTGATTATTCCAACCAGGAATTCACCTATACCCATGGGCACACACGTGAGGGTATTGCAACAGAGACCTGAAGAAGCAAAGACCTTGGTGGATTTGGGGTATGAACATCTCGAATGGATTCCGAGCGATAGTCTTTGTATTATCCCGGAAACAATAGGTGAAACTATCATTGGTGGGAAGTATTTTCTTGGTCAATGCACAGCAGTTGTCGTTCAAACAGGCGTGTCTCAAAGCCTAACAGATTGTACGATGGTCCTGGTGATCAAAAAAAATGGGCTTGCCGGTGTGTGGGTGAGTGTTGTACATGGAGAGCGCCATTTTTCTATCGCACTCTCTGTTCCCTCAGATACGTCAGTCATTCTTTGTGAATAAGGAGGCATGATGTTTAAAAAGGGTGATCTGATTCAACTTACTTGCGATGTGGGGAAATACAAAAAGGGGACAAGCGGAACATTTCGCGACTATATCGATTCTGATACAGTCGAAATTTCTCTTCAAGAGGAAGTACGATATGTTGTTTTTGCTCTTTCGGCGATTGAAAAGGTGCCGGAAGTACAAATCGAGTCCGCTTCTGCAGACTGATTGTTGTATTCTGGGGTGCAGGTATGCACAGTACTTTATATTTGCACCCCGGAATCAGTTTTTAGCTTCGTTGACTTCTTTTGAAATAAGCTTATAATACGCTGACTATGTGGAACCCATACGCATGTTGCGCATATGGCGAGTTTCACATTTTTTAGCTCTTTACCATCAGTTTATGGACATTCTTCCTCTGTTTGTGGGTACCCCGAGGGTATCTAGAAAGAGAGGAAGAATAAATGAATTTTGATAACTCAAAGGAGTACATATTTGAATAATACAAAGATTATATCTTCAACCTATCCATCTATTCATTCAGTTCAGACAGAAAGTCATTTGTTGGAGGAGATCATGAAAAACCAAGGTACTATTTGTTCCATCCCTCCAGAGACATACGCAGTTTTGGTTGAAGACACGCCTGCAGTGAATGTCAATGGAGAACAGATATGCATCGATGGTGGAAGCATTGTGAAGTTTCTCTATGCCTCGCCTGATATTGCATGCATTTCTTGGAACACCCTCTGTTATGATGTTGCAATCCAAACAAAAGCTCGGCCTGCAAAAAAAATTAGAATGGTACGAGAAGGAAAAGTTAAGCTACTGGAACTGCTGACCACTGAAAAATTCACGATTCCAGCAGGGGCAGTTGTGGAGATTGCTTCCCAACATCCTGATGAACTTTGTACGCAGGTTCTGTGGAATCATGAAGTGTTTGCGGTTTCTGATAGTATTTACTATGTTGAATTATAAGGAGAAGAAATCATGTTTGCAGGAATTTCCGGATTTCCGGATGGAACAACCGTTGTAGTAAAAGACGAGGTAATAATTTCTTCTGGTTCGATTCCAATAGGATCAGTAGTAAAAATTATATTGCAGGACCGAAAAACGAGACGAACTACGGTTCAATTTGAGGGAAAGCAATATGTCATTCCTAACACAACCTTGGCTCAGGGAAAACGATTTGATACCAAGATATCAGATAAGAATATGTAAAGGAGAATGTGATGAGTAAAATGATTAAAGATGCACACAAAGGGGATGCGGTTGTATTACAAGAAGATGTATGGGGGTTTAATCAAAAAACAAAAAAAGCAGATTTGCTTAAGATCGGAACAAAAATGGTGATTTATCACGAACCGATAGGATTGAATGAAGTTGTTGTAGAAGTAGGGGGAGGACTATATGAGATTCCTTACCGGACGGGTGTGAACTGACAATTTGAGGGAGGGCCTTTTCAAATATCCATAGACTGATGTTTTTTCTGGAGTGCAGATATGCACATTTATATATTTGCACTCCAGAATCAGTTTTATTCTTCGTTTTTGACAATTCTTCAATTTATCCTATAATCACAGCTATTCCAAAAACTCAAGACCAAAAGCGGTTTTTTGTTTGGGGGATTTAGCACGTTACCATCAGTCTTGCGTTTATATTATTCGGTTCAACCCATTGAGGAAAAGGAGACATGCGATGCAACTCAAAGATTTGAAAAGTAAGGATTTGTTCCAGCTTTTGCACGGACCACAACAATCCAAGCTCTATCGGTTTGATGAGGTAGGAGTGGATGGACAGATTATCACAACAGAAATAAGTAAAGTAACTGGAGAAGAAAAAGGACGATCCTGGATCTGGGGTGGCGCTGAGGCAGTGAAAGTTGACTTGGTTGATGTGTGCTTGCTTCATAATGGTGATCAATTTTTTCTACTGACACAAAGCGTTATGCTGGAGGTTGTGTCAATGTCAGTGGAGGATGGCAAATTCATGCGGTACAAGGATTCATCAGGTAAATTTCATTTGTGCCCGATGAATTGTAAGGTTCTTGTTATCCCAAAGTAGTTGGAGGAAACGATGAAGGAATTGAGGGATGTGTTACCTGGTCAACTGTTCCAATTTCGGTGTGAGTGTTCGGAGGAAGAAAAAAATGAGATTTTCCGGCTCAAGGTGTCACACAATGATGGCACTGCAGACATTGAACAGATATCACCAAATGGAAAGATCATGGAGGTTTTTCATAAGGTATCTGTGTTTAATGAAATTCAGAGAGTTGAGATTGTTGAGGTTGGAGAGCTTAAAGAGGGAGCGGTGTTTTTCGCACATGATTATACTGTAACATTCACCGTAGGGAAGAAGGAAAATGGGTTCGTGTACTACACCCATCCAACGGTCGAATATGATATGTTCCTTCCGATGAAAGCCAAGGTTCTCATTTTGAAATAAGGAGGTGGTTGGGTGAAACTCAAAGAATTGGAGTTGAATCATTTGTTTTGGTTTATGGCTGTCGATACTGAACCCCGGTTCGTATATAAACTTGAAAAGAAAGAACCGTACGGTGGTAATATGGCAATCATTCACCAGGTGGATGAAAATGGAAATGTACGATCTATTATTACTGCACAGTGTGGTGATAAGGAGGTTGAGGAAGTGAGATTTGTTTCTCTTGCTAAACTTCTTCTGGTGACAGGTTTTATATTCAGGGAGCTATTAATGAATGTGTGGTTCTCACCCCTTCAGGGGATGAAAATGAAGTACGATATCGGAATCTGGTAACCACATTGACGAAAACGTGTTCTTCAGAAGAAATCGTGGTTGTTCCAGCATCCTAGCAAATGCAAGACTTTGATGTATGACCGGGTGCACGTATGCACATACCATGCATGTACCCGGTTATTTTTTTTGATATACTACTTCTTGCTCTATGATCCTTGGAAAGAAAAAACTTCCATACCCACATCATCTCCTTGTTCTTCTTTGTATCATTTCTATAGCATTTAATATAGTTTATAGTATTCGCCAGTGGCGAAATGATGTTGTTATCTTTGTAGCAGATGGTGATACGTTTTCACTATCTGATGGCAGGCGCGTACGGCTTCTTTCGGTTGATGCACCAGAGATTGGGATGTGTTTGGGTGAGGAGGCAAAAGTCAGGTTGACGGATTTGGTACTTGGGAAGCATGTACGGCTTAAGGACGTGACGCATGATGATTATGGTCGGATTTTGGCAAGCGTGATTGTTGATTTCCAACCATTTGACACGTGGATGGCATATTTGTATCACCGATTTATTGCCAGGGATTATTACAAGAACCTCGCGATGATTAATCGTGTCATGGTTGAGGAAGGATTAGGACTGTATCATAATTCTGGCGGTCAATACACTCAAGTGCTAAGTCGTGCTGGTTGGGTTGCTAGAGCGGGAAAACTAGGAATATTTTCTGATACATGTACGCAACCTGTTCCTGAAAAATCAGGATGTCGCCTGAAAGGGAACATCCGAAACGGAAAGAAAACATATTTTTTTCCTGAATGCGGAAACTATGACGACGTGATTGTGTCAACAAGTTTCGGGTACGTTTGGCTGTGTTCGGAGACGGATGCACGGATGCAGGGGTTTATCAAAAGTGGGACATGCAAAAAGTGAAAGTATCTCATGACCATCTATTGACAAGCTCTCTTTTTATCGTATAAGGTAGTAGTAAGGAGTGTATTATATGAAACAAAATTCTCACGTGAATCCCCTTGTGTTATTCAGCACTCTTTTCCTACTCGCATCTCTTGTATTTATCTACGTCTATACCCAGGGAGATCTGTCAAAGCTTGGGAATTTGGATTTTCGGTCACGGGCAGGAAATGACAATGAGCAATGCCAAAACAGATGTAGGGATATCATTTGTGATAAAGGAAATGATGAAGAAAATTATAATTATGGTCGCTGCGTAAGTAACTGTATTCAAAATAGTTGTAATAATCATGGAACACCACGGCCATCTCGGACAGGGACACCACGACCATCTCGGACAGGGACACCGTGGCCAACAACACAGACAGCGACACCCTTGCCAACGAGCATTCCATGGCCAACACGGACCCCGACGCAACGGATGACGCCCACTATTCAGCCGACATGAACGGTTAGTGTGATAGGGACATGTTCAAATAAGTACACTTCGGGACAAGCATCAGTTGAGAATGATTGCTCAAGCATGTGGGATTATGAAAAAAATAAAGGAATATGTAGCGGGTTTACGCTTGAGGCATCATGTAAAGAATGGGCAAATTGTTGTAATTTTAAAGCAAATTAATCGGCATGAGTGGGTTTAGTCAAATGAAGGGGTTATGACGAAAAATACGTACATCCACCCATTTGTGTTATTAAGTACATTGTTTCTTCTTGCATCCCTTGTATTTGTGTATGTGTACACCCAGGGAGACCTTTCAAAACTCGGGAATTTAGATTTTCGGTCACAAGCATCATGGGGTTGGGGATGTGAATTCAGGTGTGGAAGACTCTGTCAAAACAGTGACCATGAAAATAATTGGAATAATAACGAAGGGTCAAATAGCGGACGATTGTGTCGTGAGCGGGTTCGATTGTGTATACAGTCATGCAGGTTAACTCCGTCTCCAACCAGAAGACCAATGCCTACCAGGCGACCGACCGGGTATATCACGATCCATCCGACATTTCGTCCAACCTCTACCAGGCCACCGCTACCGACCCCACATAGAGAGCCAACGCGTGAGAACTGTACGGATAACTGTGGCAATAACTTTGAGTATCAGTAATATCCTCTTTCTGAGCTCTGATATACTAGGGGTATGAAGTCGTTCCGGATGGTTGGTATTCCTATTATTCTTGTTCTTTTTCTCTACATTCCGTTTTTAGGTAATGCATTTGTTTCCGATGACATAGGTGGCATTGTTCAATCTTCTTCTACCTGGACCATTGCCTCTTCAATGGGTTTGCCAAAGGTCATCCATCTTGGTGGCCTTGTGCTCTATGGCATTTCTCATACATTTGGCATAGTTCCCTGGCCATTCCGACTGGTGAACATTCTGTTTCATAGCGCGAATGTTATTATGGTGTGGCTTTTCGTTCGGAAGCATAGCAAACCCGCTACTGCGTTTGTTGCATGCCTCCTGTTTGCTGTTCATCCGCTTGCCATTGAATCCGTGACGTGGATATCAGGTGGCATTGCGTATGCCTATTACGCATTCTTTTTCCTTGTTTCATTGTATTGGTATAGAAATACTGTTTTTGTGAAACAGCTTTGTTCGGTGCTGTTTTTTGCTCTTGCGCTTCTGTTTTCAGAAAAAGCAGTGCCCTTGGTATGTGTGTATATCCTGTACGAATGGGTATTTGGGGATGTGAAGCAGCATTGGAAGCACCTTGTGCCTTATGTTGTCATCTGCAGTGCGTTTGTTTTCTTCTATGTGTTTCGTATTGGAGAGCGACTCGTTGATCTTGAGGCGTACGGGTATTACTCTACAGCTGGATATTACAATCCGTTAATCCAGATTCCTGTTGCCATTAGTTCCTATCTTGAATTATTTGTCTGGCCCCAGCGTCTGACACTCTACCATTCATCGTTTCGTTATCCTCCTTGGGAATGGGGAGTCCGGATTATGGTAACGCTCGGATTTTTTTGTGCTTCCGCGTATGGAATCTGGAAAAAGCGTCCATTCGGGTTCTGGCTCCTCTGGGTGATTTGCGGGCTTGGAGTGACACTTCTTCCGTTGAAAGTTGCGTGGATTGTCGCGGAACGGTATGTGTATGTGGGATATATAGGACTTTGTGTTGTTTCTGCGATGCTCTTTGATACATTACTTAATAGTAAGAGGTTGAATGTACTAGCAGTGTGTGGACTTGTAGTTTGTTGTGTGGCACTCGGTACTCGGACAATTGTCAGGAACAATGACTGGCGGACAGAGGATAGTCTGTGGATTTCAACTGCTATTGTTTCATCAAACAACGAGTTGAGCTGGAACAATATGGGAGACGTATTTGCAAGGCATGGGGAGTTTGACAAAAGCATTGGAGCGTTTCAGCGGGCAATAGAGATTAACCCAAAGTATGCAGATGCGTACCATAACCTCGGGAATACGTATGTCATGATGGAAGCGTATGACAGAGCAATCCCGTATTTTGAAAAAGCGTTGTCCATACGACCGAATTTGTGGCAGTCCTATCAGGAGTTGGGACGCATTGCGTATGTGAAGAAAGAGTTTGATAAAGCTGTTGAATATTTTGAACAGGCAATTGCGATTCGTCCCAATGAGGCCTTGTTGTGGACAAATGTTTGCCAGGTGTATAGGGCAAGTGGGGAAACAGAGAAAGCACGACAGGCAGTCAAGCATGCGCTATCTATTGATCCGCAAAACCAACAGGCGCGAGCGCTTGAAAAATTGTTAAAGGAACAATAACTCCTATTGTTTGGTTTACTTCTGTGATATTATGCCGTTTGTATGCCATATTGTGAACTACTTTGTGAAGAATGTTTTCGTGTGCCGCCACGGGATATCAGTCGGTGCGATGATTGTAGTGAGAGCGAGATGTTTATTGCGGAGGAAATTACTAAGATGGGACTAACCCCTCAAGATGTTAAAATTATCCGGTCTCCTATTCTTGAACAGATTCGCGTGCGAGACATTGCTTCAGAGAAGATGGTAATGGGTATCAAGGCCGGCCGGCTGATTTCAGGAAAATAAAGACTCCTTCTATTCCATCATGCTGTTGCGGTGGATCACATACTTCTACGCCTTTGACAATGTTTTTTAGTCCAAGAGCCGTGACTTTTTCTTGGGCTTGTTTCATCGTGAGTCTGGAATCGTGTATGTGGAGTGTGAGGTGTTTTTGATGTTTTGGCAGTCCGCGGATGTTGAGATATTCAGTGGTGTTTTCTTCCATATCTGTCTGATTGTAGGAGTGTGGTTTATGGTGTGCCCACAGATGCGTGCTATTTTTCATGAGCCGCGCATCGAGTCTGTATTGGCCTGTTTCACTATGGTATGCCATTGATGGGATAGTACACGTGCGGTCGGTTTCTGTCAATCAATGGTGGACTACTCTTGCATTTTCAAAAATTGCGTTGTAGTATGCGCTGTATAACTCCCATGAGTTTGTAAGGAGCACATATATGAGACATGAAATTGTTGCACCAGAAATGAAACAGATCGGGGGAGATATTACTCCGATACATGGGGTGTTTGCCCATGTTCCTACAGCAATGGATCTTGATCGTGAGGTAAAAAAGCTAATAACAAGCGGTGGCGGGAAATTGGAACAAACGAACATTAATCGTATGAATGGTAATCGTCAATCACATGTAGAGGCACACCAATTGTTAGATGTGCATGTCGGAAAGAGAAATGACATAACTGCAATGTTAGAAAAAGTGACAGATGGAGCTATTGGTTTTGACGAAGAGAAATTACGCCAAAATGCAGATTATTTTGATGAACGCATAACGGATCTACAGGAAGACGTGCGTACAACAAACGCGCGATTAATGGAAGGCATACGGGCAAAGGATCACACCTTCTAATGTGTCCCTCTTCCAGGTGAGTGTTTTGTTTCTGGTATAATCCTTTCATGGAGAATCAGTCCCACATTCGAAATTTTGCTATTATCGCCCATGTTGACCACGGGAAGTCAACCTTGGCTGATAGGCTTCTTGAAATGACCCACACGATTGCCATGCGGGATATGCAGGCACAGTTTCTTGATAGTAACCCTATTGAGCGGGAACGGGGTATTACAATTAAGCTCGCTCCTGTCCGGATGGAATATGGGAATGCGTCAGGGAAATATATTTTAAATCTCATTGACACCCCGGGGCATGTGGACTTTGGATATGAGGTATCCAGAAGTTTAGCTGCATGCGAAGGAGCAATTTTGGTTGTTGATGCAACCCAGGGCGTGCAGGCGCAGACCTTGGCGAATCTACATCAGGCGCGTCAGCATAATCTTGTTGTAATTCCTGTGATTAACAAGATAGATATGCCCATGGCGCGGATTGCTGAAACAAAACAGGAACTTGTGGATCTTGGGTTTCGGGAAGAGGAAATGCTCGAGATTTCTGCCAAAACCGGAAAGAATGTTCATCAGGTGCTTGAGGTAATTGTTGATAGGGTTCCTGCTCCAGGCGGCAATCCCGCCGGTCCTGTGCGGGGAATGGTGTTTTCTTCCCAGTATGATCCACACAAGGGAGTGGTTGTTTTTGTTCGATTAATAGATGGAAAGATACAGTACGAACCAGATATACATATTCACTTTTTGAACTCAAAAGCATCCATTGACCCCATTGAAATTGGTGTTTTTCACCCAAAAATGTACCCGACCGGCGGACTTGCCTGTGGGGAGGTTGGATATATTGCAACAGGTCTGAAAGATGTCCGGATGGCAAAAGTGGGAGACACGATTACGATTTCCAAAAAAGAGGAACCAGTTCCAGATGTCGCATCGCTTCCTGGGTACAAGGAACCCAAATCCATGGTGTTTGTGGGACTTTTCCCTATTGAAAGCAACGAATTCCAGCAGGCACGTATTGCCATGGAAAAATTGCAGCTCTCTGACAGTGCATTTACGTTCCGGCCCATCTCCTCAATGGCCTTGGGGAATGGCTTCCATTGTGGATTTTTGGGTTTACTGCACGCGGAAATCGTGCAGGAACGGATTCAGAGGGAATTTGGGCTCTCACTTCTTGCAACAAGCCCGTCTGTGGAGTATTTGCTGACTCTTAAATCCGGCACATCCTTGTCGAAACTGGGCTTTACCGCCTCATCTGTTGTTGAGAGCGCTTCCAAAGAAGCTGGACAAACTGTTGTTTCTATCCAGTCAGCAACAGAATATCCTGATCCAACGGTTATTGAGTGTGTCCAGGAGCCTATTATGCAGGTTGCGGTGTATTGTCCGAAGCGGTTTGTGGGTGCAGTCATGCAGCTTTCAGAGGAAAAGCGGGGAGAATATGTGGATCTTGTCTACCACGGCGAACAAGCAGAGTTTACGTACCTTATTCCACTATCGGAGATGATTGTGGACTTTTTTGACCGTTTAAAAAGCGTTACTGAGGGTTATGCATCACTGGATTATGAATTTTATGCATACCAGGTGGTTGAGGTGTCAAAGGTGGACATTCTTGTTAATAGGGAGCGTGTGGACGCGCTTGCGTTTCTTATTGTCCGTGATCAGGCCAGGCACCGCGGGAAAGAGATTGTGGAACGATTGGTAGAGGTATTGCCGCGACAGCAGTTCACAATTCCTGTTCAGGCAGCAATTGGTGGAGAGGTAGTGGCGCGAGATGATATTAAGGCATTTCGAAAAGATGTTATCCAGAAGCTCTACGGAGGCGACAGGACGAGAAAAGACAAGCTTTTGGATAAGCAAAAAAAGGGTAAGGCAAAAATGAAGATGATCGGCCGTGTGGAGATTCCTCAGACTGCGTTTTTTGATGTGCTTCGGAAGCGGAAGTAACCTTGTTTTTCGGTTTGTTTCTGTTTACCATTTAAAATATTTTTTCTCCTGTTTTTTGCTTTTTATATCTTGTGTTTATATCCTGACCGGTTGTTGCACGAATATGTGTATTTGGCTTCATGATTGAAATGAAGTTCCCCATGAAAGTGAGATATTTTGATGCCTTAACGTTTTTATTATTTCACAAAAATTTTTATAAACGTGCCTGAATTTTCACGCTTTTTTTGTTGATAAAATTTGTTTTTTGTGCCGTTATTACGGTCTGATTTCATGTAACAATAATGATTATGTTACTAGGGCGGGAATACTCATACCTATTGAGGTACTTAACACTTCAATATGCATTTTTGTATTGTTTTGAGGCTAAATTCTGACTTGCATTTTACAACTGTATATTATTAATATAAGTAATAAGTGGTAAAAGTTGGTAAAGTTCTTTGTAAAAACTTGTAATTACTTGGAAAGTCAGTATCAAACTTAGGGGTTTGGGAGATACGGACCTGCCCTGTCCTATATGCCCAAAACCTATTCCGTCAGCCAAGCCGCAAAACTTCTTGGATATTCAACCAATACGGTATACACAAAGCTTAAGCTTGGGGAAATTAAATCGGTTCGCATGGGAAAAGGGAGATACAAAATCAGCGAAGTGGAATTGAAACGCATTCTTGGATACGAAGAAGCATCTTCACAAAAAGAGGTCTCACAATCAGTAAGCGCACCCCGAATTTCTATTGAATCGCAGCCTTCTGCAATTGATCAGCAGTTAACAGAGGAAACCGGTATGTATCGGTGGATACGACCAGTAGACAACTTGGTTGATTGGTTCCTTGGGGTTGTGACAATTGTTTATAGCTTGAGTCATTTTATCTTTAGCTCTTCATTACAGTCTGTTTCAAATGCAACGACCAGCATGATATTGACTGGCATTCAAGCCACTCTATTGGTTGTTGGTGTCGGATATATGCTCGTACTGATACTACGTTTTACATCTCCTCTCACAATACTTTTGAGCCGTTGTGTCATGATAGGGGTATATAGTGTGGCGTTGGTCTTTTCATTCGGCATTTCCGATAATTTCGGTATTTTCTGGTCAGTAAGTACCATCCTCATCACATTATTCCAAACGATATTTGTCGTATCACCACTTCTTTTGATTATCGGCGTCACAACGGTCATGGGAATGGTTGGAAATATCATCTTCTACTACACCCCCCAGTTGTTTAATAGCATTTTCTTATTTGACGTTTTAACCAAAAGTAACGAGTGGATTACTATTGGTATTTCCATAGGAATCCTATGCTTTTGCTTTTTGTCATTATGGTTATATCAACGGAAACATTGGGGATTGTTTGTTATCATGAGTTTGCTGATATTATTTTTTGTCGTATCCGGGTTTCAGCACGCGTACATCCTTCATTGGAGGCGCGCACTTACATATTGGGTCTGCGGCTCATTTATATGGCTATCAATATTTTGGGAAACAATATTTCAAGGGCAATGGAAACGGCACTGGACCACGCAATGTGTGCTTGCATGCCTTTTTGTATTGCCAATCATGTCGGTATTATCGATAAAACTATATGAAACGATTGTGGTAGGTATTGCCAAACAATCGGTTCAGGTTAAAGTTGAGAACGGAAAGCTCTATCTTGATAGGGTATCTATGAACACACCATCTTGTTTCACGATATCGTAGAGTTCTGTTTGCGGAAGCGGCACGACAACAGAAAAAGTGGCGATATGCGGATTTACCTTTTTTGCAAAATCAATGGTTTTTTGGATAGTACTGCCTGTTTCACCGGGGATGCCGATCATGAAAAATCCGACCGTGACAATGTTTTGTTTCCGAAGCATGTCTATTGCTCGTTTCACTTTCGGTAGTGACAATGACTTTTTTATGATTTTTTGGATTGCCGGATCTCCGGATTCAATGCCAATACCTGCTTTATATGTTCCAGCACGTTTCATTTTTTTGACTAAGCGTGGAGTAAGCCTATCGGCGCGGACGCCGTTTTGGAAGTTGAGAAGGACATTGATTTTCCGTTCAATCATCTTGTCGAGTACTGTTTCAGCCCACTGGGTATTGAGGGTAAAATTATCATCAAGAATATCAATTTGTCGCACGCCGTACCTTCCGGTAATCAATTCCATTTCAGTGAGTACGTTTGTTGGGCTTCGCATACGAAACGTTTTGCCGAAGATATTTTTGTTGCAGTAAATACATGCATAGGGACACCCGCGGGTCGTGAGCATCACGCCAATAGGAGTACGGCGGCTCCGGGATTTATAATGGGAAAATGATGGAAGCAAATGGTAGGCAGGAAAGGGAATGGAATCAAGATCAGCTATCAGCGGACGGGGTGGGTTTTGGCGTATTGTTTTTCCCGATCGATACGAGATACCGAGTATTGACGGAAGCTCGTTGGGACGACGTATGATATCAACAATCGTATCTTCTCCTTCGCCCTGAACTACAATATCGCCATTTGTTTGTTTGAGTACAAACGCGCTTTCTGCTGTTGGATACGGTCCGCCAAATACAAGAAGCGTGTTTGGAAACTTTTTCCGGAGGTATGCCCCAAGAGATATCGCAGCCTCTGCTGACACTATCATTGCGGTGATGCCGATAATATCAGGATGGAAGGATTTCGCCTGTTGATAAATTTCCTTTTGATCCAAACGAAGCACATGGGCATCAATAATTTTGCAGACAATCCCTTGTTTTTCAAGTGTTGATGCAATGTATGCAATGCCGAGCGGAGGGTACATGGTTGCCTCATTGGTCCCTTTGGCATATGTTGGATTGGGATTGATGAAAAGGGCTTTCTGTATGGTATGAGCCGCGTATTTTTTCATTGTGGTTTTTTGCATCGAAAGTATACCATTTTTCACATGCGGGTTCATGTATTCGAAATAGTGCGTGTCTCAGATATTCCGATATGTTCGTTTTTGAAGGACTAGAAGAAGGAACGTGCTTGCGAGTATTCCCATGAGATTGACAGCAATTGCAATAGCTAAATTTTGCGCAAGCGATTTGGCAACTGTTGCAATGGGGGTAAGGATATTGGGAGGAAGGATGATTCTAATGCCAGAAAGGTAAAATGCCCCAAGGAAAATAGCAAGTGTGATACCAACCGGGAGGACGCCCTTGAGGTCTTCTTTTGACGTAAACATGGTATTGGAAATGGTGATGATAAGGTAGAGGATTCCGACAACAAGGAGTTTGTATGGGGTGGTGGACACCTGAACAACGATGGTTGAAAGCCACCATGACAAAGCAGACAACGTTGCCGTGCCGGTTATGGTTGGCGCAATGCCGATGAGGGTTCGTCTGAATGGATCGGTGACCTGAACCTGTACAGATCCGCTTTGGACCTCCTCTCCTTCGATGGACTCAGGCGCAAGCGTGAGTTTTCCCGTGTGGACTCCAAGAACTTCAGCAGTAAAAAGATGTGACAGTTCATGGATTACCGTACCCGGGAACAGTACAATGGTGAGGATGGTGATGGTAATGCTTCGGGAATGCGTAAGACGCATAAGGACAGTAAATGCCAGTTGTGTCATTCTGGTGGACAGGATGCCGAGGATGAAAAGTTCAATGACAATGCCGACAAGAAAGATCCACATGAGGCTAGTATAGCATGCTCATGTATTTTTAATCCGCAAGTGGAATGAGTTTTGTGTGTTTTTCCAGGCGGTTGACACGGGTATCTAGTCGGTCGTGTGTGTGGGTGTGTAATTCTTGTTCTTCTCGAGATTTTTGTATTTCTCCTACAAATGTATCTAATTTTGTGTTTATTGCTTCGAGAGGCTCCTTGATTTCATTTTTTACTTTTTTTGCAAGTTTCGGTAAGAAAGAATCCTCAAGCCGGTCTATGTCTCCTTTAGTTAACATGTGTTCATACAATACCGCGTGAAACACGAGCTGTCAAACACTATTTTTCCCGAGCGATTTTAAGGGCAATAAGAAGCATCCAGAGCAAAGTCCAGAGGGCAATCCCTTTTTGGAACATGCCGCGGTATTCAAAGTAGAATCGGTAATAATAAAAGACAATCCATACACCAGAAAGCGTGATTGACCCCATTGCCATAGCAACGGTCCACCGTGCCACATCCTGCCACGATGGGTCTGTTCGCATGGCTTTGACCATGAGGAATATGGTAAACGGGCAGAGGGCGATAAATGACACCACGCTTAATGTGTGCATGAGTCCTGTTGTTGAGAGGTTCGTAAGCGCAACAGGCACATCACCCATTTTTATATCTGTCGGGAAATACGCAGCTCCCAGGAGGCTCATGCTTGCGAGCACAAAAAACGGAAGCACAGTAAACCGGACTTCTGGTTTTCTGAGGGAAAACGCAAGTTGAATTCCCAAAATAAGCCCACCGAATGCCAGTTGGATAAGGTTTGCATTTGCAATCGTTCCGTATTTCCCTATAGAGAGCCTGCTTATGGTATGGGGAAGATGGTTGTATCCCGGGGTAATTAATCCGAGGATAGCGACAACAACAATAAAAAGGAGGATGCTCACAATCGGAATCCATCGGATGACGCGGAATGCTTTCATATATATATTATTCGTTCTTTCCTCTTAATTATCAATCGCAAGTTTGTTAATTGTTAATTAATTTCTGTGTTGTTATGATACATGTATGCCTGACCAACCTGCTCAAAACGATGATCGGTATAAGCTCCTCTTTGATACTTCAAGTGATGCCATTATGCTTCTAGATGAGAAGGGTTTTTTTGAATGTAACCCCGCGACACTGAAGATCTTCGGGTATTCCTCGCAGGCAGAGTTCTGCGGCAAACACCCCAGTCAGCACTCACCGCCGACACAGCCGGATGGAACAAATTCCATGGAGCTTGCCAATAAACAGATTGCCGAGGCAATGGAAAAAGGGTCGAATGCATTTGAATGGGTGCATAGGCGGTCAACTGGTGAAGATTTTCCTGCAGAGGTACGCCTGACTGCGTTTATTCTGAACGGGAAAAAGGTTCTACAGGCAACAGTCCGCGACGAAAGTGTCAGGAAGCAACATGAAGAACTTTTAAACAAGAAAAATTTGGAATTGTCAGCAATTAACAGAGCTATGGTCGGAAGGGAGCTCAAAATGATAGAGCTCAAAGCCAAGATTGCGGAGCTCGAAGCAACGCGTAACCAACAATAATGTGACAAATACAAGGTTTTTTTATGCACACACAGATAATTGACTCGAAATAATTGATACAGGACATATCATGAGAACGCACCGTTTATCCGTTTCCAATAAACTTGGCTATCTTCTTCTTTCCGTCATTGGCGTATGTGGCCTTTTTTGTGCGGTGTTTGTGTATCTGTATACAGATAAGACCATTATCGAGATGAAGAAAAAGGAGCTTGTGCAATTACATAGGGAGCGTTCCAGTCATTTCTCCCAGGAACTTCGGATGTCACTGGATTTTGCCAGGCTTATTGCTGTCCGAACGAGAGTGGTCGATTACCTGGACAAGCCAACTGAGGAGGCCCGGGATGAGCTTGTGCCCATTTTTGACCAGTATACGAAAGACAATCCCGAGTATCTTGCCGTGTATCTTCTTGATGCAACAGGAAGCGCGGTTATTTCAACAGACAGGAGTTTTCTCGGGTCAAACTATGGATTTCGGCGGTACTTTAAAAATGCAATAAGGGGAACTCCGTTTGTGGAGGCCTTATTTGGAGTAACGAGCAAGCAGTTTGGGTATTATTTTTCCTCTCCTGTTGTTGATTCAAATGGCACGACTCTTGGAGTTGTTGTTGCGAAACGATCGCCTGAAAGTGTATACAAAAACATCATCACCGCAGATATCTACGGAGATGGATATGTGATGCTGACGGACGAATACGGCGTTGTTCTCTATTCCGATGAACAAGACCGGATTCTCAAAAGCGCAGGCATGCTTTCAGAGGAACAGCGCGCTGTGCTTGACAGCGAAAAACGATATGGGGTTCCGGTTGTTTCCTCTATCCATTACCAGAATATTCAGGATTTCGTGAACAAAAAAATGGAATCAGGGGTATTGCATTTCCGTGATTTGGAAGACAAGGAACAGGAACTTCTTTCCATCCAGAAGATAGAGGGTTTTCCGTTCTACTTTATCTATGAGATCCATACTTCGGATCTGCAGATGATAGCACTTCAGATTGCAGCTATCCTTCTGGGGAGCGTGTTTCTATGCGTTATTCTTGCGATGGTGCTTCTTGTGGTCAGCATGAAAAAGGTGCTTTCACCTCTGAGAGAACTTCAGAACGTTGCCGAACGGGCGTCAACAGGAGATATTAATCAGACTGTGGTAATTCAGACAGGTGACGAATTTGAATCAGTTGGGAACGCGTTTACGACGATGTTTCAGAGGTTAAGTGCGTTTACCGGCTCACTGGATCTGAAAGTCAAGGAACAAACAAAATCATTGGAAGCGCAAACACACGAGCTCGAGGAAAAGCAACGGGCGATGTTTAATATCCTGGAAGACGTAGAGCATGAGAGGAAAGTCAGCCAGGAGCTTGCCACAGACCTGGAGAAGTTCCGCCTTGCTGTTGAGCAGGCATCCGATCATATTGTCATTACGGATAAGGAGGGAATCATTCTCTACGCAAACATCGCTGTTTCAAGGATTACCGGATTTTCAAATACAGAGCTATTGGGACAGAAAGCAGGGACAAAACCTTTGTGGGGAGGGCTCATGGACCATTCTGTGTATCAGGGGTTCTGGAAAACAATCAAGGAAGAGAAAAAGGTGTATATCGGAGAATTTACCAATCATCGGAAAAACGGGGAAGAATATATAGCAGAGGCACATGTTGCGCCCATTCTTGATTTGTCTGGGAATGTCCAGTTTTTTGTTGGTATTGAGCGGGATGTCACGCATGCCAAGGAGGTTGACCGGATGAAAACAGAGTTTATCTCCCTGGCTTCCCATCAGCTAAGAACGCCGCTTTCGTCGATGAAATGGTTTTCTGAGATGCTTCTTGGCGGTGATGCAGGGACGTTAACTGATGAGCAGAAGGAATTCATTATGAATATTAATCAAAGTAATGAACGCATGATAGCATTGGTTAATTCACTTTTGAATATTTCCCGTATTGAATCAGGCAGAATCATTATTGAACCTGTTGAGACGGATGTTGGTGCACTTGTTTCTGATGTCATAAAGGAGCTAGACGTACAGGTCCATACGAAGGAATTGACCCTCACAACCAACCTGAAGCCCGGGTTGCAAAAAATACTTCTGGACCCGAAACTCATCCATGAGGTATACAAGAATTTGCTAACAAATGCCATCAAATATACGCCCTCAGGCGGCATAATTACAATTGCGGTGTCTGTAGAAGGTGGGGAAATCGTGTCACAGGTAAAGGATTCTGGTTATGGGATTCCTGAGGTCGATAAGCCAAAGGTGTTTGAGAAATTTTACCGAGGTAAGAATATTGTTAAGCTGGAAACAGAAGGCACGGGACTTGGACTGTATTTGGTCAAGTCAATTATTGATTCATCAGGTGGAAGAATCTGGTTTGAGAGTAAAGAGGGTCAGGGCACAACATTCTGGTTTTCGCTTCCCTTAACCGGCATGAAGAAAAAGGACGGTGAGGTGGGCATCAATCCCTGACAGAGTATTGATAAGTTCTCCCAATCGTAGTACCGTACGAGTATGAAGAAGATACTGGTAGCTGAAGATGATAAATTTCTTGCAAGCGCGTATCGGGTGAAGTTAACGAAGGCAGGATTTGATGTGACGATAACCACAGATGGCGATGAAGCGCTTGCTGCTATGAGGAAAGATACCCCCGACTGCATTGTCCTTGACCTCGTGATGCCTGTAAAAGACGGATTTTCTGTGCTTGAGGAACTTAGAAAAGATGAGAAAACAAAGCATACTCCTGTTATCGTTGCGTCGAATTTAGGACAAAAAGAAGATACGGATAAGGCAATGAAACTCGGTGCAACCGCATTTGTCGTCAAAAGCAATCTTTCCTTAAATGAGCTGATTGCAAAAATTAATAGTCTTATCTAATGAGAAAACACGGATTGTAAAACCATATGAAAACTATTTTAATTATTGAGGACGACGCATCCATCCAAAAGGCATATCAGGAAAAGTTGACCAAAGAAGGGTTTATGGTTATGCCTGCAATTAACTATAAGGAAGCGTTATCTCAGTTGACGAGTGCGCCAATTCCTGATTGCATTATTTTGGACATCATGCTTCCTGGAGGGGAAGACGGGTTGGAGATTTTATCAGATATCAGGCAGTATGACGCATGGAAAGGAATTCCAGTACTGGTATTGACCAACATTGACACAGAGAAAGAACGTGCATTGTCCATGGGAGTTGCGGAATATTTGATTAAATCAAACACATCAATAGACCAGATAGCACACGTTGTAGGGAGACTCGCTGGCGAATAGGTGTGGTATAGTTGATATATGCCCATCTACGACAATACAGCCTTATATAAGACGCTTCAAGAACTTTCCGTCATAGACAAAAAGGATTTGGATAGTGCGTTTGCAGAAGCAAAGGCGAAACACCTTCCACTTGATGAGATTCTTATTAGCCATGAGTACATGAATACGAAAGATATTGGCAGCGTTGTTGCAGACGTGCTTCAGGCGCCGTTTGTTATGCTGTCTGAGGAGCATATTCCTGATGACGTGCTGTCACTTATCCCGGAGCTTGTCGCAGCCAAACAGAAATTGATTGCGTTTAAGAAGGACAAGCGAGGACTCCATGTTGCGTGTGCAGATCCCTCTAATCTAGAGATGAAGGAGTTTCTGAAGAAGAAATCCGGTCTTCCTGTAATTTTTTATTACGCTTCAGAAAGGGATATCAAGCAAGGATTGACGCTCTATGCAAAAAACGTCACGCAGGTGTTTGCCGATATTATCAAAGAAAGCGTGGATAGAGCAAAAGCAACAAAAGGGGAAAGTGACCCGCCAATTATTAAAATTGTTGATACAATTCTTACGTATGCATACCAGAATAACGCATCAGATGTGCATGTTGAACCTGCGGAGACAGAAAGCCTGGTTCGGTTTCGGATTGACGGGATGCTCCATGATGTGGTGAAGCTTCCATTGGATATTCATGGGTCAATTGTTACCCGCGTCAAAGTGATGAGCAAACTCCGGACTGACGAACATGCAAGTAGCCAGGATGGAAAGCTGCAACTAACTGTTTCTGAGGACCGCGTAGACGTCCGGGTGTCCATTGTTCCAGTAACTGGAGGCGAAAAGATTGTAATGCGGCTCCTTTCTGAAAAATCCAGGGATTTTGGGCTTTCGGATTTAGGCATTGGACAGAAGGATCTTGAGAAAGTGGAACGTGCATACAAAAAGCCATATGGCATGCTCCTGTCAACTGGCCCCACAGGTTCAGGGAAAACAACGTCTATGTATGCGGTACTCAAGCTTCTCAATAAACGGGATGTGAACATTATGACCATTGAAGATCCGGTTGAGTATGAAATTACGGGCGTAAACCAAATTCAGGTGAATGCGAAAACAAATCTGACGTTTGCCAAAGGCCTCCGGTCTATTGTCAGGCAGGACCCGAATATTATTCTTGTCGGGGAAATCAGGGATGCAGAAACCGCTGGCATTGCGGTTAACTCTGCTATGACCGGGCATTTGGTCTTGTCTACGCTTCACACCAATGATGCAGCTACAGCAATCCCACGTCTTATGGACATGGCTGTGGAACCGTTTCTTGTTGCGTCATCCGTCAATGTCATCATTGCTCAGCGGCTTGTGCGGACAATTTGCATGAAGTGCCGGGTGTCAGAAGAGGTGACGAAAAAAGCAGTTGCGACACTCCTGCAGGTTTCTGAGTCAACTGTCGGAGAGGCGTTTCATACTGGGGAATTATGCCGTATATATAAAGGAAAAGGGTGTCCGGTGTGCCATGACACAGGCTATGTTGGCCGCATCGGGCTGTTTGAGGTCATGGAAATAACAGAGGCGATTCGTGAGGCAATAACAGCAAAAAAAGATGCAGGTGTCATTAAGGCAATAGCAGTGAAAGAAGGCATGAGCACGATGATGATGCAAGGATTGGAGAAAATAAAAGAAGGAGTGACAACACTGGAAGAAGTCATGCGGGTGGCAAAGGAATAACTATGTTTGACCATATATCATTTGTCGATACATTACTTTTTACAAAACATCTCTCTGTCATGCTTAAATCCGGCATTCCCATTGCAGAGTCTATTGACACTCTGGCCAAACAAACGCGCTCTAGGCAAATGAAAAATGTCATGACCCGGCTTTTGAAAGATGTTGAAAACGGACAATCATTGGCATCAGCATTGAAGAAATTTCCCAAGGTATTTGATGAGTTGTATGTCAGTCTCATTAGTGTTGGCGAAGAGTCTGGAAAACTGGAGGAGAACTGCGAATATCTGGCTAAACAACTGGGGAAAGACAATGCGCTCCGAAGTAAAATTCAAGGGGCGCTTATGTATCCAGGACTTGTCTTAACCGCAACAGTTGTCATGGGAGGATTTATTGCGCTCTTTATTCTTCCGCAGCTTGTGGATTTCTTTGGATCGTTCCAGATGGATCTTCCGCTTCCCACAAAGATACTTCTTGGAATAGCTACGTATATGAAATCATATGGAATCATTTCTGTCGGTGGTGTGCTCGGTGTGGGATTATTATTATCACTGTTTATAACTACTCCCGTTGGGAAGCCTGTGTGGCACCAAATACTACTAAACCTTCCTCTTATTGGTGATTTAGTGGTATACGGACAACTTGCGCGGTTTAGCAGAAACCTGGGAGTGCTTTTGGGAAGCGGGGTACCAGTGACGAGAAGCTTGGAGGTGGCAGGACAATCGCTGTCCAACGTTTTGTTTCAGAAGGCAGTCCTTGAGCTTTCGAGAAGTTTGACCAAAGGAAAAAATATCGGCGAGACCATGGAAGAAAAGGGACTCGAAGTGTTTCCGGTACTGGTGTCCCGGATGGTTCGGGTGGGGGAAAAGAGCGGGAAATTGGAAGATGTGCTTTTATATCTTGGTGATTTTTATGAGGAAGAAATTGATTCAATATCGAAGAATCTCTCGACTATACTTGAACCCGTGCTTTTGATATTTATCGGTCTTGTTGTGGGGTTTGTTGCAGTTGCCATCATCGGACCCATTTACGATTTAACAGGAAGTATTAGTAGTCAATAACCTATCCATGAAGGGTCTTACCTTAATTGAGCTTCTCATAACCATAGCAATCATTGGCATTCTCGGTGCTATCGCGTCTCCGTTTGTGGGGTCGTTTATTATGCGGACGAATTACGAAACAACCGCAGACAAGGTGGTGTCTGTTATCCGGAAGGCCCAGGGATATGCAATGGATGGGAAAAACAATGCTGTATGGGGGGTATGTATGAGCGGTTCGAATATCCGTTTATTTCGTGGTACCTGTGCATCGCCTTTGTTTTCAGAAGATTTTATTGTTCCGTCAACTGTTATAGTAAGCGGACTCACTGAAACAACGTTTTCTCTTCGTGGTGAACCAACACCTATAAACGGATTAGTTGGTATCACAGTTACAACAGCAGTTGGTACACGGACAATTACTGTCAATGCAGGAGGTGGAATATCTCAAAACTGAAACAGAGTACATGGTGTTCAGGGTTTGGTCTTGTTGAGACTATTGTTGCCATGGGAATTTTTGTCATTCTTATCTCAAGTGGTGCAGGATTTGTGCTCCCGTCACTTCAGATGAATAGGCTGAGTGGCAATGTGACTGATGCAACCCTCTATGCGCAAGAAGGCATTGAGGCAGTTCGTTCCATTCGGAATCAGGGGTGGAATGCGCCATTTTTAGGAACAATTTGTAGCGGGGGTTGCGGTATATCCACAGGGAGTGGATTTTGGGCGTGGAACGGAGGAAACAATACGAAGCCTCCCTATACCCGCGTGATTACAGTTCTTGATGTATTACGGGATGGTGTTGGAAATGTTGTTGCAAGTGGAGGAGTTAATGATCCAAACACCAAAAAAGTTACATCAACAGTGAGTTGGAGCTTTACTGCAACAAGGCCGCAAACAGTGAGTTTGGTCACCTATATGACAAACTGGAGAAAAGCCATAGGTGGGAATTGGGCAAACACGACGCTTGAGGCATGTTTGGATCTGCCAGGCGCAGCTGATGGGAAGGGAGTGGCAACAGCAGGAAGTTATGCGTATGTCCTTCGAAACAATACGTCAAGTAATTTTACTGTGGTAGACATTTCAACCCCCACTGTTCCAACAGCTGTTGCGACAATCTCTCTTTCTGGGACTCCGTCTGGGATTGCACTGTCAGGGAATTACGCGTTTGTGACGACGAATAATACATCAGGGGAACTGGTGGTCGTTGATATTACCAATCCGCTTGTCCCGACTGTTGCAACCACATTGAATATCCCTGGAAACCTAGCGGCAAACGCATTGTATATATCTGGTACTTACGCGTATGTGGTGCGCGTAAGTGGAACGAATAATTTTACTGTCGTGAATATAGGAACGCCAACAACGCCTGTTGTGACGGGGTCCATGACCCTGTCAAGCGATGGGTCTGATGTGATGATTCTTGGAACGTATGCATATGTTGCGTCAGGAGATAATAATCGTGAGTTACAAGTGGTAAACGTAACAACGCCTTCTGCGCCGATCCTTACTGGATCTCTGAATCTCAGCGGTAATACAAATGGTGTGAGTATCACTGCGTTTGGGACCACGGTATTAGTAGGCAGGAATGACGGGTCAGTTGCTCTTATAAATGTGACCACCCCTTCTGTGCCAACGCTTATTACAACGTATCTCTCTGGCGTTGGAGCTGATTCACATATGATTATGGATCCATCAAACACGTACGCGTTTATGGCGACGAATGTATCGACAAAGGAGTTTCAGTCAGTACTCGTTGCCACGCCGTCAACTCCGAGTCTTTCCTCGTTTGTGAATCTGGGAAATAACTTAACAGGAGTTGCATATTCCAGTACAAAAGACAGGGTAATGGTTACGGGAATAAACAATACACAAGAAGTGTGTGTGATCAGGCCAAATTAATATGAAAAAAGCACGAGGATTTACCCTTATTGAAATGATTTTATATATCGCAATTGTGTCGATATTTTTAGGAGGCGTTGTGCAGCTATCCTGGAATTCCATATATGGCCGCGTCAAAGCACAGGTTATGGAGCATGTGAATTACGCGGCCCGGTTTGCAGGAAAGCGCATCATGTATGAGATACGGAACGCCTCAGGGATTAATACAGTATCCGTCAATTCATTGTGCCTTGCATCAATAGATAGCGCAAGAAATCCGACGCGTATATATCTGTCAGGCGGTGCAATCCGTATTGGATGGGGCGGAGGATCGGCAACGTGTTCAACCACAACAAATGATGTTCTATTAACAGGCTCCAATGTAGTGGTATCAAATGTAGTTTTTACCAATCTGACAAATGGAGCGTTTTCAAAACATATTCAGTTTACGTATACGGTTTCATCCAGCGCGACCTCTGGAAGACAGGAATATGTATGGTCGCAAAGTTATGAAGGATCAGCAGAGCTCAGGTAATACGATACAGGGATACATAGCACTCACAAGCGTGCTTGTTGTTGGCGTGGTGCTCTTAACCATCGGCCTGTCCGTCTCTCTTATTGCTATATCCGAAGGACAGCTGTCGTTGTCCGGAAGAAAGAATGAGTCTGCCTTGGATTTAACTGAGGCATGTGTTGAGGATGCGCTACTTCATTTAAGCGATGCTAACGCGTTAAATACAACAATTGTGTTACCCGAAGGCACATGCACCCTTGTTGTTGATTCCCAAGTGGGAACTGCCTGGATGTTTACCGTGACTGGAACACACGAGACACTGACGAAGAAAATTCAGGTGACAGCCACCAGGGGAAGCTCGGTTAGTGTCACTTCTTGGCGTGAAATTCCGTAAATGGTGTATGATATTAATACCTATGTTTGGAAAGAAGACAATCACTGTCTGCAGTATCACTAAAATAAGTATAACTGTTTCGACGTGTGTTATTTCAGGAAAAAGCATTGAGGTTACAAATCAAGTGGAAAAAGCATGCACCCCGCAGGCCTATTCCGCATTTTTTAGCGAGATTCGATCCAAGCTCCATGTTAAACAGGTGAGACTTCTCCTTCCTGAGTCGGATACGTATCTGAAATTATTGACATTTCCCAAAGGTACAGTTGTCACACGAGCGCTTGTTGGCGAAAAGATTAAGGAAATCATTCCCGAAACCATTGTCGATGGATTTATGGATTGGAAACAGGTACAAATGGACAAGGATGAGATTGGTGTTCAGGTATATGTTGTGAAAAAGGAAATACTTGCCCCGATTCTCACTGCATGCGACGAGGCAGGAATTGAAGTTGTTGCTTGTGAGCCGCCGTCATTTGCTATGGCGAGGATGGCAATTAAAGTGCACGAGGCGTTTATCCTTGTGTATCCATCGGTGAAACCTGAGTTCGTCTGTGCAATACAGGATGGGAAAGTGCTTGAAGTCATGAGCGTGGATCCGCTTGGGTCGCTTGAAGAGACAAAACATACGTTTATTGACTATATTGCAAAAACGTGGGGAATTGCGGTACACGCGATTGCCACAAATGTGCCGGATCCTGTTATTGGGCTTGCCACAAAAACAGAATTAACAGGGGATGACATGGATGTTTTAAATATTCCTGTTGAGCATGGGGAAAAACCAGGGAAAAGACTTCCTTTTCCGGTTATTATTGGTATTATTGTTGTTCTTGTTGTAGGGATAGGCTTTTTAAGCCTGAAATTGTGGAATGGCGCACGCGGGAACAAGGGAACAATAGCGTCAGTTGTTCCTCAAGCAACAAGTGCACCAACACCTACAGAAACGCCTATTGTGAGGGAAAATATAAAAATTGAGGTACAAAACGGTAGTGGAGTTGTTGGACTTGCCGGTAAAGGGAAAAAAGTTCTGGAGACTGCAGGCTATACAGCCGTGACAACAGCAAATGCAGATAATTATGACTATACCGGTGTGACAGTAAAAGGGAAAACACCGGGAACTGCGGCATTTGTGGTTCTGGATATCAAAACTGCATATCCGTCAGCATCTGCTTCATCTGCACTTCTTGACAGTGCATCAACTGTTGAAGCTATAGTTATATTAGGAAAGGACTAATGGTATGAAAAAGCTGCGAGGATTTACGCTTATAGAACTTCTTGTTGTTATTGCAATAATTGCCGTCCTTGCAACAGTTGTGTTTGTTGCTCTCAATCCCTCTAAACGATTTACAGACGCAAGAAACAGCAGGCGGTTTAGTGACTCAGAAACCATCTTAACCGCGATTCATGAATTTGCAGTTGACGGAGGTGGAGCACTCCCGACAGGTATTACGACAACAGAAAAACAATTAGGAACCTGTATTTCAGGAGGAGCAACACTATGCCCGACAGCACAGGCTGTATGTTTGGACCTTTCCGGAGGGACACTCCTGGGGAAGTATCTCAAGACAATCCCCATTGATCCACAACAGGCAACAGGAACAACAACAACTGGGTACTCTGTGGTTACTGATACCAATGGGATTGTGACGGTGAAGGCGTGTAGCGCTGAGGGTATTACAATTACTGTGTCACGATAATGTTTTCTAGCGTTCTTTTGCTGGTGGTTTTCCTTCGATTGATGCTTGTTCTATTTCACCAACAACTTCATTTCCGATAATTGATGTTTCATATTTCGGTCGTTCACAAAGATCCATAAATGACTGCATGTGTCCGTCGCAAACGACAATAGTGGTGATTGGTTTACCAAATTCTGTTTCAGATCTGATGGTAAGGTTGTGGACAACGCCGCTGCAGGGATCAACTTTTCCTGCATACGGGTAATATTGAGAACAGTGAGAAAAGGATTTCATGATGAGAATCCGATTATAGCAAAGGCTAAAGGGAATAACAATCTATTGTCCTGTCACTGTTTTACGATAAACACCCGTTTGATTTCAGGGGAAACATTTCCAGCCAAATCTTTGATTTGGATGAGTACAGTGTGGCCACCATTTTCGAGATTGTTAAAACAATACGAAAATTGGTTCATCCATGGACTCCATTGCCCGTCGTCAATTTTTGCGCGGGTGGTCAGTTGCTGCCAGGGGGTCATGTTGTCACCAACCCAGAGCGGGAAACAGGGGTTGTTATATGGTATTGTTGAGCTCTCAGGTGGTCCACCAGTAATGGTTATTGTCGGAGCAGTGATGTCTCCTGCCATGCTTGCGGGAATGTCATAGACAAATATGGGGCTTGGCTTTGGAGGTAATTTTTCCGTTTCAAGTGCTTGTTGGAATTCTTTGGTGAAGTTGCCACTCATGGTTGCCTGTTCAATGTCTGTGAGAACAACACGCTGTTCCTGCCAAGCAGGTGTTGGCGTTGTTGCTATGAATGGTATTGTCCTCAAGGGGCTTGACCGTATCTGGTATGCAACAACTCCTGCTCCAATGCCAAAGATAACAAGCGCAATGGTTTGAGTAATGTTCGTTGGAGTTCGTTTCATACGTTTCATTGCCGTATCATAGGAAGATTATGGGAAGGAATCAAGAGGAAAGAGATGCCCACTCTCAGACAATGCTTGTTGTTAATGTCTTTGTTGACCCTCTGAATCCGATGCGCCTTGTTGCACGATTCCTTCAATCAGTGATAGCGCTATAAGGAACGCATGCAGCCCGCCTGGAGCACTATCTTTGAGCTTTTCAAAATTTTCTGTCCGCTTTTGAGACATCTTTGCGATATTTTCTGTTTTCAGAAGTGATTTCATCTGTGTTTTAAATTCAGGATTATCTCCGAATTGTTTTGCAAGTGCCTCATGGGAGGTTGGCATGGGATTTTGTTCATTCCATCCCATTTCCCGTTGCAGATCCTGAGCTATGGGAGTCAATTGACCTTTTTCACCAGTTAATTTTTGCTTGATCTTGTTTATGCCTCTTTCCTGGTAGGTTTGTCCGAGGATTTGTTGGGCTCCGGCGATTTCTCCTCCTCCCCATTGGTCAATATGCTCAAGTGGAAATCCATGACGTTCAAAAAACTTCCGTAGATTACTTTCGTTATGAGGAGTGGCGGATGACTTTCTCTGCATGTCTATCCATCTTGCATCCTCAATGTTTTTGGGTTTTCCGCTTGTAAGAATCGTTTCAAGAATTCCCCGTCTGAATTCGTCTCCCATTGGTGTATCTCCTGCAGAGAGACCAATTGCTGCAAGTGACGCTCGGGTGTCACCAGCTTCTAGGAGCACTTTTCCAAGTTCCTGGAGCTTTGCTATTATTTCCTGACGTTTTGCCTCAAGCGCTTCAGAGGTTTCAGTTTGTGGTGTTGCATCGGTTCCTTCTGCAGGGGCTTCTGGTGTTTTTCTTGTTGTGGGAGTTGTAGTTGTTTCCGTATTTGGTTGATCGGCTGTTCCGGCTACCGCTCTAAGCGCATCTCGAGGGGTGTTTGGAGGTATAGGGGTGTTCTCAATTGCTTTGAGTACCGGACCATTTTTGTTTACTTCAGCAATATGAGCTGGATCATTAGGTGGTGTTGCTTCGGGAGTTTTTTTTGTATCATCTTCAAGTCCGAGAATGGATGTTGGGTCTTCTGGAGGAGCAGCCAGTGATATTTTTTCTGATTTTGTTTCTAATCCGATTGGGATTTTTGCATTTTTTTCTGCCTTTGTTGTATTTGGTTTTCCTATTGGTGGAGCTCCAAGTGCATTTTCTATACCCATGCCTGCCCCAGGAGGGGTTTTAATGGGAAGAGGTGCTGTTGTTGCCATATATTCAGTATGGCGTGAATGGAGACAAATTGTCAATTATAAAGAGAGGGAAGGAACGTATTTTAGTTTTGAGGTTTGAAATACGCAAAATTGTTGGACAAGGAGGTAAAATGATCTGCTGATTGCATTCCAATCAAAGCGATTCTTCATGTCTAGTCGTCCAGCTTGTGCTATTGCCTTTCGACCTTTTACGTTGGCAATGGCAAACTTCAACGCTTTTTGGATCTCCTTGATATTTTTCTGAGTAATAAGATACCCGGTTTTTTTATGGACAATCATTTCTTTTGTTCCTGCATTATCCGTGGCTATGACAAAACATTTTGAGGAGAGTGCCTCAAGAATAACATTAGGAAATCCTTCATTGTGGTGCGATGGGTGGACGAAGATATCTGTAACCCGAAGAAGCATTTTCATATCATGATAATTAAGACTTCCAAGGAAATGGATTCGTTTTATTGCCATTTTCTGTATTTCTTCTTTTGTCTGATTGGTCAACGGACCATCTCCTGCGATACACACATGTACATTTTTCGGAAGCTGTATATGATCAAGCGCTTTGAGAAAGTAGGTAATACCTTTTGACCAGATAAGACGGCTTGCAAACGTGACGACTACTGCGTGTTTTGGCAGTCTTTTTGAGAGATGTGGGACCGTGCGTGTGTTATTTGGGGAAAAGAATCGTGTATCAACACCACCATACGAAACAATTATTGGCGCATTGATTTTAAGCGTTTTGGTAAGAAATTCTTTAGCAGCTGAATTTGTCGTGGTAACTAAATCATAGTGTTCGATTGAAAAACGGGCGATGGTTACATCCACTATTTTTGCTATGAATTGCACAAACGGATTTGGATGGACAGGATGAGAAGCGACTTGCTCTGTAAATATGCTTTTAGCTCCGATAAGCTTTGCGTAGATCCATACCCACCAAGTTGCGTCAAAAAACCTGATATGGGTGTGCACAAAAGCAATGTGTTTTTGTGATACATGGACAAGGATTGTCCAAAGCGCGAATATGTTGGGGAGTGCGAATTGACCACGAATAAGTTCAATACAAGGGACGCGATGAATCGTAAGTCCACGGTGAGTTTCCCGTGACAGAACATGTTCTGTGTTATACGCGATAACATCAACGTGAACATGCGGATATTGACGGATGAGGTGCGCGTACAATTCTTCAATATATCGTTGTGACCCACCGACAGTTGGCGTGAAATACGGTGAAACAACCACGATATTGATTGGACTATGGATTTTCTTATTTCGCATACGCCTCCTTTACGGATGGGAATAGACGTATACCTATGGATCGAATGGTTTCTGGTATGTCCTCAAGACGTTTACGGATGATAAACAGCATGTGATTTAAACCAGTTTTCCAAATTTGTTGTTTACTAGGTTCCTTTGCGCGGACGAAATGATCAATATGATATTCACTAAATACAACGTTCGGATGTGCTATTGCTTTGAGTTTCACCTCAGGGGAAAAGTTCCAGTCACCGCTTATCGTGCGAAGACTTTTTAGTGTTGATTGTTTTGCAACCCACATCCCAGAAAGGATATCTTGTATAGGGTATCCGTAACAAATCCGCACCAGCGCATTGAGGATGCGGATTCCTGTTTGTCTTGTTTTTGATATAGCGCGCTTGTTTCGAAGCGGCAGTCGGTTGCAGGATACGAAATCAATGTGTTCCCGCTCCATTTTTTTGATGATCGTTGCGATGTGTTTTACCGGATACGTATCATCTCCATCCATGGCAACGACATACTCACCTGTTGCTTTTTCAATACCGGTTTGATGAGCAAATCCATAACCGATGCCATGAATTGCCCGTGGTTCAGAAACAACCTGTGCGCCGGCTTTTTTAGCAAGTGCTGCTGTGTTGTCCGTGGAATTATTATCAACAATGAGGATCTCATCGACATAGGAAGGAACACGCGAGATAAATCCCGTGATGATGGAGGATTCGTTTTTACATGGTACGACGATAGTGATTGTTTTTCCGTTTATCATAGGGATTCCTTTGGAATGTAAAATACGGTTGCACTCGCATTTGTAAATATCGGTTTTGTGTCCATGGTCGTTTCAAAGGTAGTTGTAGCCATGGTATCAACTAGTGTCATTGCCTGCGGTCGCCAGACATTGAAAGCAAATCCGAGTTGTTTTGCCGTAAGCAGGTTCGTCCAGTCAAAGTACCGAGCGCTCAAGACTAATAGATATCCGTTTACAGGGGTTGTAGTGACAGTATCGTGGACTCCTGCAAGGATTGTCTTGAGTTGTGCGCTATTTGTAGCTGTGATAATCGAGGCAATGTGAGTGCGATTATCTGCCTTCATGTATGCTCCGCCCGGTGTATTGATACCAGTCAGCGGTTCAAGTATGTAGGATGTTGTTGGATCAGAAATTAGCATGACGTTTGTGTTTTCGTAGTTTTTATGAAGAAACGTAACGAGTTCTCTGTCTTGAGTGGACAAGTGAGACGCAATACCCTGGAAAAGGAGTGATTCCTGCCACCGGAAGACGTTTGTGGTAAAGATAATAAGACACGCTCCGAAAAAGAGAAACAGTATACCTGTTTTGTATTTCGGTATGAGCGTTTCATGAACAAAATACATGACACCTGTTGCAACATACAAGATAAGAAAATACCGCCCGATGGCATAGAATTTCATGCTGTAGGCGATTGGGGAAAAAACAACCGCCATGACGGTGAGTGCGACAATGGCAATTGATTTTGCATGTGGGGATTTTGCATCATGGTTTAGTGTCAGGATGCCAATTGGAACAAGAAGGATAGGAAAATATCCATACCATCCCTGCATGTCCCGTAGCTTTTCCGGAAGCGTCTGGATAAAGTTAGCTGCCTCGCCGGAGTTGATTGTTTCCATTGGGACTATTCGTGATAGTCCAAGTACGAGGATATACACCCAAAGCGGCATAGTCGAGATAATGGTGCGTATTGTTTTTTGTGATGCTTTCGGGATATACCGGATAATAAGGTATGCGGCATACGTGAGAATTCCCGCGCCGCCAATCACAAAATGCATACTTAAAAGGACAAGGGATAAGACAAGTAGCCCAATGACATTTGGGAAGCGTTTTGCATGTGTTATCCATGCAAATCCAAAGCACCAGATGACCGCAGCCGCTGTTTGTGGCATGAGGAAGAATGGTGCAAATACAATAGACGATTCAAAACAGAGCGTTGAAAGAACACCGGCAACGAGGGCGGTGTCGTCACGCTTGGTAATAGCCCGTGTGAGTGCGTAGGCAGCCATGGAGGTTACAAACGCCATATAGATTTCAGCAATCCACCAAAATCCCAGGATGTCCGGATGGAATAAATACTGGAATCCGGCAAGAATGAAATGGAATAACGTAGTGTATCCATTAAATCCGAAGGTATCGGAAAGCGCTGACGGGAGAAGTGTGTAGCGGCCGTCAAGGATAGCATTGACCGCTGTTTGGTGTTCCCACATGTCCCAGTTGAGTGGATACGGATAGGGGCTTTGGAATCTCCAGATCATGTAACTGATACCGGTTGTAATAGCAAGGATAAAGAGGTGGTGTGTTTTTGGTTTTTCCATGATTATCCATCCAATAGTGATTGGCAAAAGAAAGAGAAAAAATGCTGATAAAAATGTTGGTATCATAAGCGCGTTGTGAATGTTGGGATATCCTCATAAACATGAGCTGTTATGTGCGTTACGTCAGTTGTAAACTCAATTGTTTTTTTATCCAGATGGATTTGGCTGTGTGTGCCTGATGGAAACTGCACAGATACCATTCCCCGTATTTGCGGATTGACGATGTAGACAATGGAAGATATGGTTGCAACCCGATTATCCGTACCCATACGTGTAAGCGGTAGTCCTGATAAAAAGGAGATGGTATCAATCTCCTGGATTCGTGATTCTGTATACAAATCACCATTGGCGGTGAATATGATGTCATCCCGGCTAAATTCAATTGAGGCAGGTGTATGTGTGTTTCGGCTTAGTGTAATTGTTGAGCCATTCATGGATGTTTGTTGAAACCCGTTGAATTGGATTGTTCTATGGAGTCCGTCTTCGTAGAGCGCTATTCCCCAGGGGTTACCTGCAAGTTTGAAGTATCCGATATGATCAATGCGATTTGGCCATGCGACAATCCCGCTCATACCAAAAACGGTGATACAAAAAAAGAGAAACATGATGATATGTTGTTTTGTCTGTTTCATAGGTTTGCTGTTTTCAGTCGACACTTCTATCAACTGGAAACAACAAAGGCATACTTAGGGTATGTGAGCAAATGCTCAATCACTTTTTAGGTGAATCTTTGTTATTTTGTTTGACCTTGGGGGTCGGGATTTTCAAGTGAATGAATGCTAAATGTTTGCACAATAAGCAAAACCATCCGACTGCTTATTAGCGCTTATTGATTCTCATCCAGATTTCTCCGGCGAATCAGCGACAAGTCAGTACGAGACGGAAGCTATGCGCGTGGTCTTTGTGACCATGAACATGAGCAGTACCACTCGACCATCAGATTTCGGTGGCTCCCGACCCTTTCGGATCGTGGTAGACATGGGTATTACCGTGCGTCTAATGTATTTATGTTGACGCTGCGGTCATACGGTCCCCACCAAACCAGGCTTTCGTGCGTCGGAGCAGCTGTCTTATAGCTGACCGAAATAGTCACGACGCCAGAGTCTGGGAGAACGATTGTGATGTCACCCATGTCACTGGTGGCCTGGCGGATGGTTTTACCTTGTGCTGTTACAACGGTCACAACACTCTCAGGAGCAATGCGGACGTTGATTGCAGCTGGCATAGAACCATCACCCATGAACTGGCTTTTCCATTTGCTGGTCGTGAGCACACCGAGGCACCATTGAATATTGGTGCTTGTAGCTCGGTATACTATCTGACCAGGATTAGACATGGAAGTCCAATTCCCACCGGCATTCGGACCCAGTGCAAGGGTCACGAACCAACTGTCTGAACCGCCCCAATTATTGGCAGCGTTGAACAGTCGTTCGTTGAATACCCGATGAAACCAGGTATCCTGCGATGCCAGTTCGATGAGCGTCTTGGGCATGGTGTCCAAGTTGCTTGCAGGCGCATCGAATTTACAGGCTGGCGCTGGAGCCGAGTTGGTCACAGCAGCAGGGATCGGCGTCACATCTACAGAAACAACCTCAGTTGGTACAGAGCTGTTGTCTGAGACGTTATTGCCAGAGCCAGATGAGGTGGTCGTGGTATCTCCGGGATTGGTCGCACAAGCAGCCAACACGAGAGTAACCAGTACAACGAAAACGAACATTTTGAACAGGTTTTTTGGCATTATATTTTCTCCTTTTTAACGCCATTTTTTTCGGGCGAGTATCGCCAGGATAATACAGGCAACGACCCCGATGATCGGGATGGTCACCCATGTGGGCACGTTTGGCGCAACAAAAATAAGAGAGATCCAAGCTGCGTCTAACGACAATGTGATGAACAAGGCTTTACGGCTGAACAATTTGCCGCCGGCCCAGTCATCGCTGAATGCCTGCAAGAAGGTAAATCCTGCAAGTATTAAGCCAATCCCAATCCAAAGAGGACCGGGCCCGAAGTATGATTCGGGTTGACTCATCCAATCAAATACTTTCTGAAAATATTCTTGCATCTTATCCTCCGTTGGCGTTTAGCCAAATAATATGTACCCGATGGATTTTTGTTTTTTTCACCGGATTCGGGTGGACCCAGGATGCACTAGATAACAAAAGCCATTGCATAACCGCCTGCCACGTTTATGTTGTTCTCCTATTATCTAGCACATGCTGGATCCATCCAAAACAGAGGTTTTTCTGTTCGATGTTCGTATAAAATAACAAATTCTGTACAGAAACAGTTGGTTCCCGTACAGCCCTAAGTATGCCTTGTTAAAGAGCTAGAATTGTTCTGTGTCAACAGTACGCGTGTGTACTGGGACACAAAACGAATTCTCCTAGCTTGTTGCTAGGAACAAACATTGTGTAGTTCAATGGTTGTTTCCGACAACAAAGTCTTTTATTATTAGCTTTATTGACATGGTATTTTTCACGCTGTATTGTAACTATGTATGTTAACGAAAACTGATCTAAAACAAATAAAATCAATAGTCGATGAATCCGTAGAGACGAAACTTGAACAGAAACTGGAACAGAAACTGGAACAGAAATTTAAACCGATCCACAAGAAACTTGATAAAATGCAAAAACAACTTGATACGACAATTTCGTATTTCGATACCGTTACAACAAAACATACAAAACAGATTACGCGTATCGAAGTGAATCTTAATCTTCCACCGCTTCCAGATTTTGTCTAAATGGTAAAGAGCAAAAATAAACCGGCTCTGGTAGCCGGTTCATGTATTTTGTATTGCATCACTACCGGCAGGAATCATGCAATATGGTAATACTGTTTACTTTTTTTTAAGGAGTACGAGTCCGATACCCCCAAGTGACAGGAAGGGGATAACAGTTGCGAAATCGTTAAATCCGGCAACAGGCAAGTTTGTTGCTCCACCAACGCGGGTAGTGATACAAAACTCTGCTGTATCATCATCGCCATCAGGTCGCGCTGGTGCCGTGACTTTTGCGTAGTTTGAGACACAGAAGAAGTCCCTGTCTGAAGCAAATGCGCTTCGGTCGGCGACTTTTGCAGTTACTTCAATGTCCTTGGTTTCTCCAGCTGCGAGGTTTTCAAGCGTCATAACAAGCCGTCGTTTACCTGCGTCATATGTACCTTGTACGGAAGATCCGATATAGGTTAGGAAATCTGGGAATTGGTCAACAACTTCAACAGGATGGAATGATTCACCGCTTGTATTTTTGACGGCAAGTCGAAATGTCACGGTTGCGCCCGGTGAAAATGTTGGGTCAGTAGATCCGAGGTTTTCCACAAAGCCATTTGTTATAGGGTTCTTAACATATTTATTTACCGTAAGGTTTGCAGGAGGTGTTTCATTGTTGCCGTATCCATAGGAATCTGCGAATACGTTTTGTATTCCAATAGTAGATATGAGACCGAAGATAGATAGAAAAATGGCAAGTTGTTTTTTCATAGAATTGGTCGTCTTTCTTTTATAAACATACCCTCTATGTGAGGGTTAGGTGCGCAGTATATCATTTGTTATAGGCTATGTCAATAAGGTCAGCTAACACTAAAAGTCGTTCAGTTGTGGATCCAGGTGGCCAGCAGGTTTGAAGGATAAGCATTTTCTTGCCTTCAATTGGAGCAAGATACGAAACGTCTTGTGGGGGGACGACCCGTTTTTCTGTTATGGAGTAGGTGTACCGTGTTCCTTTATATATAAGGATAACGAGGTCTCCTGTGTCCAGGTTCTTCATGAGGTAGAAAACCGCATTGAGGTCCTTCACAAACCACTCATAGTTCGTTGAGTGGGAGAAGAGATAGACTGCACCGTTTTCATTGGGGAAGAAGCTTGTGGAGGCATGGGCGACCCCTTTTTGAAGTGCCTCATCGTAACTGGTTGAATCGGTGGGATCAACAGCGGGGATGACGCTCGCGTTGATGCCTATTTTTGGGACTATGAGGCTAAATTCCTCGTTTGATGGGACAATGGCGTTTCCCGCCTCATCAAGAAGCGGATTAAAGACAACAGGCGCTGATTTCGGGAGCTCCTGTTTTGGGGTGAGGATTGAGGCTATGTATTGTTTGGTTTGGGAGATGATAAAGCCTGTTTCAAGGCGGATAGTTGGGACAGATGGCCTGGTGATGCCGCCTAAGGCAAGCGCAAGAAGCCCAAGGCCGATAGTTTGGATGTACGACGGAATCGTTGTTGTGCCGCGTTTTTTGATTTGGTAGCTGGAATACGCTTGGTATGCATCCATATGAGTAGTTGGTGATTGTACTATAATGGCCTATAGAATGCAAGTACATGGGTAATTAACCTGTTTGAGATTCAGTATTATGTATTTGATGCAGTTACTGGGGAAGGAGTGAGTCCTCGTAGCCGTGAAAAGCTTTTCTGGCGTTCTTTTCCTTCTGTTCGTTTTTCCTGGAAGCGTTTGAGGAGGGTATCATATATTCTGGATTCTTGTATCATGGGGTTTTTTGGGTTTGCGTCCTTTTCTGATTGTTTGGCCATTTGTTTCAATTGATCGCGTGCGTCCCAGGAATCTATTATTGGGTCCTTTTTCCAATCATGGTTTGTGGGTTCGTACGCCCATGACCGTCTTTTGGCATCTTCCCGTTTCACACGGAGGTGATTTTCAATGACAGATGCTGCGTTTGCGGAGATTGGTTTTCCATCACCCACATCTCGAACAGCCCAATACATTTGATTGTACAGGTCAACTTTCTGTTCCATTTCAGCGATATGTTCATCTGACGAACGACGTTTTTTTGGGGATTCTGAATCATAGATTCCTTTGGCTTTCTCCATATCAATGACGAGTTCTTTATCAGAGGCAAGGTATACTTGAACATCTGCGAGTTCCGTCTTAAAAACAGTGAGCACGTCAGAAAACGTAATATCCTTTACATCTTTCTCTTCCAATCTATGCATTTCTTTCCAAAGGTTACGGGGAGCGACATCGTCTTTTTCATTTTTTGTTTTGAGTCGGTCAAAACGAAGAAAGCCTTCAGCTGCTGTTTTTATTGAGTTGATATCTACGCGGTGTTTCTCCGAGCCATGCGTTGCGTTGAAGGATCCATATCGTTTCTCACTACCTATTTCAGCCATGTATCTAGTATAGCAAAGATTTTTTTAGGCTGTATAGAGGGGGATGATGCAGGTTGTTATGTCTTGACAAATAGCCTATAATATGTTATATTATGATGCTTTTTGGCACCTTAATAGCTTAATATGCAAGGGAGTCACTTCGATAGAACCCAAGGAGGGCGTATATAGTGTCTGGAGGCGAATGTAGCCTCACGAGGACGGTATATGAGCTCTAATGGAGTTCTGTCGAGATTCCCTCCCTTGTACTGTTTTTTTACTCTTTCGGGGTGTAATAAGGATAGAATAACATCTGTTCTTATTTGACCCCGAAAGGAGTTGAACTATTGTATCCAACCCATATATTGCGCTAAGCGCAGAAGGAGCTCTGAGCCATGGATAACTCGAAAGCTGTTGCCCAATTGAAATCTGCATTGAATACCTTATTTGGTGACTGGCCTGTCAGGATCATTATCGCAAGAGACGATGACGTGAAAGTTGTTGTCGTTGAAAATGGTGTTCGTGTTTGGAAAAATGCAGATCGGACTGATTTTTTTTCAGGATTGTCGGAAAATCAGGAATTATGGTTGAGTATCATTGGCTGGCCTGTAAATAATTCCAAAGGAGAGGTGATGGTACCTGTTCGTTGGCAAGGTCAGGTCGGATACATCAACTATAAGTACGTTCGAGAAAAAAAGCAGTAATTTTTGGGGAGGGAAGAGCCGGAAACGGCGATGTTTAGATATAATTTGATGAGAAATCATCACTATTAATCACATCGTACGTCCGGCTTTTCCTTTGGAAGTATGAATAATTTACCCTCTCATAGGTTATAATATTGGGTTTTATCGTAATTTTTCGATATATCGGAAAGTGTCGCTTGACGCGTTACCTTGTTTTAAATGCTCAAGGGTTCTGTGGTCTTGATTGAGAAATTTAACATAAGTTTCCTCAAGATATTTGGTATATGTTAGGAAAACGTCTGGAGAAGTTGTAATGACCAACTTAGTTTGATCAGGCGAAAAAGCAAGGAGTCCATGTTCAAACATACTGTTGAGGATAAAATAACTTGAATTATAATATCCTCGCTCTGTTTCACCGCCTTCATAAGGAGCAAGCACCTGTTTGCCGAATTCTGCTGCCAAAACTGCAGTCATTGTGGCTGCTTTATCATAATTTGTTAAAGAATTGTTTTGATATGCGCTCTTTAGGCATGAAATAACTGAAGGGATATCTGTATCTAGTTCTGTCAATGTTTTGTCTTCTGTGGAACCATACATATGTCCGACCTCGTGGGTGATGTTATATTGTTGTATTGCGTAATTCACATAAGATGAGCTGGGAATTGCTGCAAATGCTAATGTTTTATCGTATGTATCAGGTTCTTTAATGAGGTTTGGGGCAAACATAAAACCTTCTTGAGGTTCAAACCGTTCTCCTGTGGTATATGATATCAACTCTTGTCCAGCCCACCCTGCTGCTGTACCGATTATAAAGGATGGTTTATCGATGTGTATCATTGGATGTAGAGCACTGTGTTGCTCAAATGCTGCATTAACAATGTCGTCTCTATTTTGTTTATTTTCAGAATCCAACGGAAATATAAGTTGTGCTCGTGCTTCAAGAAGCCTTGGTGCTTGAGATACGTTTTCCGCTGATGGGTTTGTAGTGTTTTGATCAAGAATAAGGAGTAATATGGGCCCCATTTGTTTGGATGCAGCTGTTGCTAGGGATAGAAAATCTTTTTGAAGTTGTTGTAAATTTATTGGATTGTTTTCATTGATTAGCTTGTCCACAATTAGTTTTAACGTTTCCTTAAATGGTTGACATACGTTGAGAAATTTTGTAAATCTTGGTGTATCTAGTATTCTGCTTATTGTATTTCTTAACTCGACACAAGTTGTATTGTTAATTTCATTCCAAGACAGCGCTTCTCCTTTGTATGTTTCTCGTTGTGAAAGATAGATAGCGTCAAGAGGTGAGGCAATATCGCGAAAGATTGCTAGTGAGATAGCTTCATCCGATTGCGGTCCATATATTCGTTCGGCATTTTCCGCAACATCTTTACGGATTGCTTTTTCTATGCCCGCGCGTTCTTTCAGAATTCGGGTTTGTTCCACTTGATTACGTATCCATGGACCATTGATAGGAAATTCTAGGTTATTGGCTTGATGTGCTGCTCTAACAATGTGCGTAAGCGGGTCTACATCAGTTTGGGAAGCAATTTTTACTTCAATAAAGGTGTCAATTCGTTCCGACATAATGAGAATTTTTGTGTAAATGAACATTGAATTTTAGACATGATTTTGTTCCATAAGGTTCCGGTGAGGGGGATATAAGTATCATTTAATTATCCGGCTTTTCTTTGGTTTTTTACCATGGATTTTTTTGATCAAAGCGACTTTTTTATGTTGCATGATAATGATCGATTTTATATGTAATATAAGTAGTTTTAAATCTATTTTGACGTTATTGGAATCGCATACATTGGACCGTAGGATCCATATACTGCTCCAATCTTTCTATTTGGGTACCGTTGAACGATTTTGTCTATACCGACACTATCGGTACGAACCAACCCCATTTTGTCTTTATCGTATGTACCGGTTACATCAACCCGTATTTCATCAACAGGCCTTTTATTGTCCGTATCATAGACAGGCTGAGCCTGTCGAATTTGCGTGACAGCTTGATCAAAGAGAATTCCTGCGATTCCTTGGTTTTTTGCGTCAGGATGGGTGAGTACGCCGCCGATTTCCCATCGCCACCGAGTCACCATCGGTTTTTTAGTATCGATTTCAAATCCTCCTTGAGGAGAGGGTCGAAGTATAGTGACACATCCAAGTATTTTTCCTGTACTTTTATCTCGCATCATGACGTAACGAGCCCGTCGCGCTAAGTTTTGTTTTATTTTTTCTATGTGACGCAGATTAAAAACGCTATTTTCTGGATCTGTGATATTCTCTCCAAGAGCTTCAACAGCGAAACGGTATATGGTAAAAGGATTACTCTCTTCATAAACATCTGCTTCATAACCATTTTTCAGTGTTACTGTATCGATGCGTTTTGTTGGAGTTGACTGTTCGGAAAATCCGCTCATGTTGTGTTGATATTTTAGGGTGTGCTCTATTGACTGATCAGTCAAATGGGGAAGATTACGATTATCAAATTGGTTTACGACACCGGGTTTGGGATTTGCTTCAAGAAACCAAACTTTTCCCGTTCGGTCAATTCCTACTTGAACGGTCATTTGCCCGAAATGTGAACCATAATCCTTTTGGATTTGTAAACTAACGGCTTTTGCTAACCGTTCTGCATTCGTTAAAATGTTTGTTGCGTTAGTTTCTCCAAAATGTTTACCAAATATACCGATGTCATGGTTTTTTTGGCCTTCATTCCAACCTATGAGGTTAAGTGAACCTGTTGCTCCCCGTTGAAGCAAGAATCGTGTTTCAAAAAATCCCCAGGATTTGTCATATGGCATATCTATTCCTTGTTGAATAACGAAATCACGGTAATTTTTACGATGATCTTTTGTTTTATCAAGTATTTCTTGTGTAGAATGAGCAATAAAACCATGATATCCTTCCTCAGCTGGCTCCGGCCACCCATAGTCGATATTTCCTTCGTTGTCATAGTGAGGTCGAGTGTAGTTATATCGATACGAACCATCATCTAGGCGTTCAATTTTTACTACGCCCATTGAAGCCATACCCCATGTAGGTTTAAAGAATACGACGCGGTTTGTTGATAGCATGTCTGTTATACTTTGCGCGTCGACAAATTGTCTGGTTTCCGGTATGTAGTCTTTAAGCAGAGTGTTTGCGCGAAGAAGCTGAGGAAGCTCTAATTTATCTGCGATAAATTCAGTGAATTCACGGGGATTCAAAAATGGAATATGTTTTAGTTCTTGCTCACTATTTGCCCTTCCATGGAATGTTCGATCATATATGACATCAGGATATGGAACAGTAATAATTTGATAGGATTGTTTATCAGGAGATAAAATCCATGCATTAATGGTGTGATTTTCAAAATCTAGACTATGTGGGTCAAACAAATATGCAGCCATCCCGTTCTTTTGAGCTATCTGAAGGTTGTTTGCAAGAAATCTTGTTTGATCATTAAATGGTTGTACGACAGATAAATCTTCTTGATTTACCATAATGCCTATAGTTGGTCCTATAGAGATTTCATTTCTGGTCGGGTCATATCGCATTGATAGCGACAGGTTGTCCCATAAATGAATTGATTCACAGATAGTTGGTGATAAGGTAATTTCTGAAGAAGATGTCTTTTGATCAGCTTGATTGATCCTTGCCGAGATTTTACTCTCTCCTAAACGGAATGTAACAAATTGTTGGTCAGTCAAATGTAATTTTGTCATATCCGCCGCAGAGAGGTTAATTTTAGGATCCGATTTTTCTTTTGAAGTTGATATGTCTTTCAAAAATTTCCTTTTTTCTAAAAGTATTGGAGTTTGATGTTCAACAATTTTTTTTATTGGTTCTGGAGCCTGCACCTCTTTATCAACAAGATTGATAAGTTTGTGGCCAAAATTTCGATAGAGCGATACCAAATCTGTCTGTAATTGTGGATTTTTTGATTTTGTCCAACCAACACTTTTCCAATCATCCTCAATATTGTACCGTTCATATACTTGTTGTAACTCAATATTAAAAGTTTTCCATAGGTTCGCAGCTTGATATTCGGCTGAGCTGGCAAGTGGAAGTCCCTCTTGTTGTGACCAATGACATCGAAATGCAAAATCAAAATATTGTTTATATATTTCGACTGCATATTGTCCTTTTTCCGTTAAATCAAACATGCGTATTTCTACAAGATGCATATCTTGTATAGATTTGTTTGGTGCTCCTTCGACCGACGTCATTTTATTCGCTTGGAATGTTTTATTAGCAATTTCACGTCCGCTTCTGCCACCGTTACTGTCATTGCTTACATAGCCTCCATATACTCCGCGTTGAATAGATGAGAATGCTCCTGCAAATCCTCGTGCAAACCATAAATATTGTTTTTCAGATTTGTCATTCCATATGGTTGAAGGAAAAACAGTAGAAATATGAACGCTGTATTTCTCCCATGTGTTTGACAATATATCTTCTGATACAAATCCTCCTAAAACGAGTTCATATAATAATGTGGACTGATTCGCTCCACTCTCCGTTGGTTTTGTGGTAACTTCATACCATTCGAGATCGTAAATTTTTTCCGCTACATCTTCCGGTAAGCCAAGCATATGGGTAAGATGCCAATCCATTCTTTTATGTTGATCTTTTCGAATGCCTCTCGGAAGCCAATCCTTAAGATTAAATCTATCTACCCATCCAAGGCGATATTGTTGTGAGCCTCTTACTCTTTTTTCTGGAGTGAGATAGTCCAATCTTTGTAACATTTCAACTTCTGACCCCTGACTTTGCTTTAATATTTTTACGTGTTTATTTTGTCTTTCTAACCTACGAGCAATATCGAGAGCTATCTGATCTCGTATCATGGCCTCGCGTTCAATTCCGACTGCCATTGGATTCGTTTGGTCTAAATCGGATAGGTAATTTTGCATATGTCGTAACAGTGCCTTTTCCGTTTTTAAAGCTGGTGGTGTATTTTTTTCTGCTTCATTTATTTTTTTGATAGCCATACGTGACGATACATATGTCAATTCAAGTTCTTCCAGTTTCTCAATTCCTACAAATGCTCCGAGAGCCATGGCCGGAGCATGTTGTTTATCTATATGGTTGTCTTGTATAAGAGTGTCAACCGCAGTTTTTGTTTCAGTAGCTAGAACAATTTTTTTTTGGTCAATTTGTGAGATTTGCTCGAACCAAAGAATATTATATGAGTCTCGCATAAAAGAACGTACAAGTGGTTCTCCTCCTCGAATTTTTAATTGTTCTTGAAGAGCAGCTAGTCTTTTAGCAGTGTTTTCCAAATTCGGTGTTGTTTCCTCTGACAAATGTAAGTCTGGGTTAGATTTATTTAGCGAAATATTCCTTGCTATAAGTACTTTTGTAGCTAAGGAAATTCGTGAATCAGGTTGACGCAATTCAGGTAAATTAGAATTTCGTAGGAATTCCTGCATCGTAATTATATTCGCCATAAGGGAATTAAGAAGCGTTTTCTAGATCTTCAAGTGCTTTTTGTAAATTTTCATCCTCTTCAATTGAGAGTTTAATATCCTCTCTTCCCGATGGTGGTGCCTCCGCAACGGGTTCTTCTGTTGGTGGTTTAACTGGAGGAATTCCAGATATTACTTCCGCAACGGGTTCTTCTGTTGGTGGTTTAACTGGAGGAATTCCAGATATTACTTCCGCAACGGGTTCT
>Ga0172374_1000130_pt1 | contig 63688 bp, 60 predicted proteins | sample LakKiv3m_FD_114536 | JGI IMG/M metagenome (GOLD analysis project Ga0172374, IMG submission 114536) | Freshwater microbial communities from Kabuno Bay, South-Kivu, Congo - kab_092012_10.3m | ecosystem: Environmental > Aquatic > Freshwater > Lake | place: Democratic Republic of the Congo... | reverse complement strand
TGACGTTACCGCTATGCGCTGCGCTTCGACGAGTGCACCGGCCTCGAGCAAGAGCAGCTTCCACGTCTGACGTGCGTCGGCACTCAGGCGGCCGGGGTGCTCGAGCGCGGCGAACAGCTCCGCGACGCGGGAATAGTCGGAGCGCTCGGCGGCCTGCACCGCAAGGGGAAGCAGGAGGTCCGGTTGTGGCTCGGTGCTCGGCACGGCCGGGTTGCCGGGAGTGACGGTGCCCGCGGACGTCCCTTCGAAGAGCGGTTCGGCCGGCATGTTCAACCCGCCAGTCTGGCAAGCGCTTCTTCCGCCCGCTCGGCAAGTCCGGGAAGCTTCGACATCCGCGCGTACGCTTCTCGCGCGCCGTCGACGTCGCTGCGACGTTCGCACAAGGCAGCCAGCGCTTCGAGAGCGGCGGGATCATCCGACAGGAACCTGCGGCGCCGAAACTCCGTCGCCTGCAGATAAGACTGGCGCGCGGCCTTCCAATCGCCGTTGGCTTCCTGGACGCGGCCGATCGCGACGAGGGTCTTGTGTCGTCCCCCGTGGTCTTTGAGCAAGGCGCTCTTGTAGCAGCCGAGTGCCGCGGAGTTCTTCCCGCGCAATTCTTCGGCATGTCCGAGAAGCCGCCAGATATACGACTTGCGTGCGTGGGGCCGGATATGTGCCTCAATCCATCGGCGAGCGGCCTCCGAGTCGCCCCGCTGCAACGAGATCTCGGCGAGCAAGGCGTATACAAAATCGCGCTCGCGCTGGTATTCGACCTCGAGCGCGAGACGCAGTCCGCGTTCCGCGTCGTCGAGCCGGCCGACCGCGACGAGCACCTTCGCAGCCAGGAAATACTTGTACAACGCTTCGACGTGGTTGGTCTCGCGGTCGACTCGGATACACCGAAAAATCAGTGCCTGTGCCTGCGGATAGCGCCGCAGTCTGTACGCCGATCGCGCGGCGCCGTATAGCGAACGCACGAAAGGCTTGTACAGGCGACTGCGCGGCGAACGCGCTTCGTCGTTGCCTCGGTCGAAGATGGCGATCGCTTCGTGAAACCAGCGGGACGCCTGGATGTCTTTCAACGACAGTACCGACGCGTAGTAGACGCCGAGGCGATAACGGTCCACGACGGAATCTGGTTGTCGGCGTAACGCTTCGGTAATCCAGGCTTCGAAGTGCTTCCGCCAGTGTTCCGGGTCGCTCAGCTTCTGTTTGCGCGACTTGTGGAGGAGCAATGCGTCATAGTACAGATAGGCAAGCGAAGATGCGCGTCGATGAGTGGGCTCGACACCGTCGGCGCGAACGAGCAGCGCGATCGCCTCCTCGTGGCGGCCGAGTTGCCCGAGTGCGAAGGAGACGTTGTCGGCTACCGGCAGCCACTCGCCCGGCCAGTCGGCCGGAAGCAGGGACGACAAGCGGGCAAGGTCCTCCCAACGGCTGTTGCGGAACAACTCGGCGGCGTGCTGGGCAACTTCTCGGGCGGATTGGGTAGGTCGCAGGGCCGTCGCGATTGTGACGGCGCTTGACGAAAGCCCGGTTGTCTTGATCGGGTCGTGGGCCACGAAGTCATGGTAGAAAACCGGCAGTCGGGAGCCAGCGGTTGCCAGCGGATGGCAATGTTGCCGTGGCAGGCGGTACGGAAAAAGTGGCGGCAACCATCGGGCCAGCGGCGCGACAGGTACAACTGAGCGTCATCGTCGGCCGCGCATTGCCGGACGTCCGGAGGGGACCATCGGGCCAGCGGCGCGACAGGTACAACTATAGCCGTCTACTCTGCCACGGACGGCAGTCGAGGAAATGCAGGCGTCAGACCGTCGCAACCCGTCAGGTCTACGGTCAGATCGAGAATGCGCTTCGCCGTCTCCAACTTCACCGGGCGCACGCCGTGGGCGAGGATCGACCCGTTGCGCACGTCCATTACCGCCATGAAGTCATTGGCCCGTTCCGCAAACAGTGCTCCGGCGGGATCACCTGCCGCCTCCAGTGCACGAAATACCGGACTCAGGGCCAACTTTGCCGTGACGCCGTCGTCGCTGTAACGCCGGTACTCGGTGCGGAGCGTTTCGGGGAGTCGCTCCAGCCGAGCCTTGCTCGCCTCGCATCCGAAACGTGCGTTAAAGGCGATCTGTCCGTGCATCTCTATCGCTCTGTAAAGCCTCGCACATGCATCGTCATACTTGCTTTCCGCTATCCGTCGCTTGGCGTTCGCAACCAGGTCCGTGACGAAGGTAGGATCCGGAAGACTGAACTCTTTGGTCTTCTCACTCAGGCGCGCGAGCCAGCTACGATTTGCACGGACCATGTCGAAAAACGCGCCATGTTTGCGTGCGATCGGAAATAGCACGACATCGGCGGCTCGTTTCAACGGGTCGCCAAACGCTGAGAGCGCTTCTTTGTGGGCAAATCTGTCCCAGGCGCCGTAGGCTCTGGAAATACCTTCCAACACTCTTGCCAGCCGGGCGTAGTCGTCGGTCGCCAAGCTCGCAATCATACAAAACGATTCTTCGGCTTCGACGAAGCGCGCGCTGTTGAAAGCACTCACTGCACGCCTGCGTTCCTCAATGGCGTACAGTACCAGCGGATTCACCTGTACCCGAACCCGTTCGGTGCCCGCCTCGACGGTACCGAGGCCGCGCTTGCTGCGTGCGGTTCCTCCAACGTAGCAGAACGACACTCCGCGCGCCGCCGTGGCCATTGCTAGCGCCGCGCTCATTGACTTGGTTCCGCCAGTGTAATCGACCACAGCCTCAGATAGTGAAAAACCACGCGCGTTCACTCGGTCGAAACATCGGATGGCTGCCTCATAGCACTGCACGAGGTCTTCTGGATCCTCTACGATTTCCTTTTCGTCGGCCACCAGCCACTCGCAGGCACTCTTGATACGAGCTACGCCGTCAACGCTCTGCTGCGACGCCAGGAAACAGGCGAATTCCGGTTGCAGTTCACTCAAGCTGGCGATGAGCGGGTCGGGCGTACCGCCCACGGAGAGAATCATCGCTCGGATTGGAAGTTTCGTCGCGGAGTTGTCGGTTGCGTCTTTCGGCAAGAGGGTTCTCCTTCTTGGTGCGATGTGTCCGGTCGTGGCGTCACGCAGCGAAACCTATTGCGCGCGCCGGTAGCGTCAAGCCGTAGAGGCGCGCGCCTCTCGGGCCAACGTTTCCGATCTTGTACGGTTCGGCACCGGAGTGAAGTGCGGAGCGTATCGCACGGTTGATCTTGCTGCGTTCAGACCGAAACGACGCCGCGTCCCAGTCACGGCCTATGGCTGCGCTATCGCGTGCGGACAGGCGTCGGCGCAAGACGCCTCGTAGTTGGCTCGCAATATCGGTGTCGGCGATGAAACAGGCGGGGCAGCCCGGACAAGCTGATTGCAGGCAGCCGGAAAGCCGTCTTTCCGCAAGGACCTCGTATATCGCGAACCGCACCGGGGAAAGGCGGATCATTTGCCCACTGCAGATAACCGCGCGGCGGGCGCGGGAGATGCACACTCGCGGATGCAGGAACGCGTCGAGTTCGGTCTGAAGGGTAGCAACGAGGCCGGAGAAGGAGCCGAGATCGGCAAGCTCAGGGGCTCGCAGCGCCCGGAGACGAGGATACGGTAGTTCGGCCAGTTCGACGCGGGCGGAGCGGGGAGCTAGCGCTGCCGGTGCGTCAGGACGTTGGTCGTCGATCTTCTTGCGTCTGGACGGTGGCGGTTCCGGAAAGAAGAAGTCGGTTCCTTCGAGTTCCGGCGGATGTAGCAGCACGTGATAGAGCCGGTCTTCCAGGCGCCCGCAAAGAATGAGGCTGGTGGCGAGCATGTACCCCATGGTCTTGCGGCCACCCGCGAGCGAAGCGTGAAGAGGCGGCATTCCGGGGCGCGTAAGTGAGTGAACGACAGAGAGGATCTGGTCGGCGACTGCGGCATTGTCGGTTTCACTGCGGACATCATCGACGGGGCGCCCAGCGCTGTCCCTCAAGAGGAGTATGTGTTCCGTGTTCAAACGGAAACGGCGGACCGCGGGCCAGCGTCGCCGCAGTGCATGCCACGCGCCGTCACGTGAAAGAAGCCTGGAAGCGATCGCTTCCGCGCCGACACGAGTGGTCAAGATGTGAACGTCTACGTTGCCGCTCAATCGTTGAGACAGAGCAAAGGCGGTTTCTGTGACGACCTGCGGCGAGCCCCCGGTCACAAAAAGAAGATTCGCGTGCGAGGAGAAAGGGGAGGAGGCCTCTTTCCATGGTGTTCCCGCACTCGGCGTCTTACGGACGTGCATCGCCGTTGTCGCACGCGCTAGGAGCGTGCCGCCAGTGTCGTCGTGGTTTCACGCGACGCTTCTAGCGCGGGTCGCAAGCCAAGACTAGGGCGCGTCTCGGGCGGCCGGGCTCATGTCGGGGCGGAAGCGCAGGCGCTTGCGGGTCGCTATAGTCACTGGCTTGGGGCGAGACCCAATGCCAGTAACTCGAGGCGATCGTGGTACCGACGGAGAATGCGCCGGTGGCGAAATTGTTGAAGAATCTTGGCTCGGCGCAAGACTCCTGCCCGTGCCGAGCTTCTTGAGTTACTGGCATTGGGGCTAGAGCGTATTCGTGAGTGCGACGCTGAAGCGACCGAAGCGGGTCGTACGACGTCGTTTCGCGTGCTTCGGCAATCGAGTCGGTGCCGCCACATTGCAATCTTCGCGAAATCCCTCGCCGAACGACTCGACGCCGAAAGGCACGAGGGAATACCGCCTACCGGATAGCCATCACATCCGCGCGACGTCGGGACTCACGAGTTAGAGGGACGGCACCTTCAGGCCCACGGCCCTTGCCAACGCGGCCTGACGAGCGTCGAAGGTCAGCATCTCGGTTAGGCCCAGCACCAAGGCGGCCGCGACATGCAAGATGTCCAAACTGCGCGTTCCCAGCGTCTCCGCATGCAGGACGCTCAGGCGTTCGGCTTCGACCATCACTTCGGTCAGCGGCGGTGTGGCCGCCAGCAGCACACGTCCGGCCATGTCGGCGAGCATCAAATTCAACGACGCATCCCGTTGTGCGGGCATGATCTCTCCGCGAAACACCCGCAGGCGAAGCGCGTTGCGAAATTCCAACTGATGCAGCCAGGTGAACGCCAGCGGCAAGACCTGCCGCTTCATGCGCGCCGCGGCACGGGCGGTGTGCGCGTCGGGCGCATAGAGCGAGCAGAGAAAGCCGGTGTCGGCGTACGTTTTCATGACTCGCCGCGTGTGTCCGATATCAACTCGGTACCAGTGGTGGCCAGAAGTGTCTTTCCGTAAATCGCCTTCAGCCGCGCTGCGAAGTCCGGGCGAGCGACCGGGCGCCGGCGCTGCGGCGGCGACAGCAGGGCAACCGGCTCGTTGCGGCGGCGCACCTCCACTGTCTCTCCTGCCGCCACCCAGGACAACACCGTCGTGGTGTCGTGCTTCAGCTCGCGAATCGTCGTGATCTTCATGTGTGGCACATTAATGTGATACATGGACGCCGTCAACGCGTCGGGTGGCGCCGGGCAAGGCCGTGGGCGCCGTGTGCGGAGCCCGCGAGCCGGGGCGGTTCACTCGCCGCGATTAGTGCCGCAAGAGTCGAACATGTGCTCCGTGCTCTATGCGGCAAGGCGCAACATCTTAGCGGTCGCCGGCGCTGTGGGCGTTTGCGGGGCGTCGTTTGCGGGGCGTTGTGCCGCGGCGGCGTTGTGCCGCGGCGGGAGCAGGTGGTGCGGAACCTCGTGGCAACACGAGCGCACCGGCGATCCGGACACCACTCACGATGAGCGAGGCGGCGAGAGTGTAGGTAGCGCGGTCGGTCACTGGGCATCCTTCTGCGGTGATCAAGAAAAGCTCTTGTCGAGGGCCTCGACGAAGCCGGGCGCGACCTTGCTCTCGAGCTGGCAGTACACGGTGAACGTTGGGCAAAGGGAACACGTCTGTGCCGCCGCATTGACAAACGTAGCCTAACGGCTACACTTGGCTGGTGCGAGTCGAGAAGACCGACCATTACCGTGAATGGATCGACGCGCTCGTGGATCGCGCCGGGCGCGCGCGGATTCTCGTCCGGGTCGAACGTTTGATCCAGGGCAATCCTGGACAGCACAGAAACCTGACTGCCGGCGTATCCGAGTTGAAGATCGACTTCGGGCCCGGCTACCGCGTCTATTACTCACGACGCGGCATGCGGTTGCTGTTGTTGCTCGCGGGAGGCGACAAGTCGACGCAGGACAAAGACATTGCGTTGGCGATCGAGTTGGCCACGAACTATCAGGAGTAGTCCGTTATGCGCAAGACTGCCGCAAAGAAATCCATCAAGACCAAGACGACGCCGTACGACGTCGCGGAACACCTTCGCACCCCGAAAGAGATGGCTGCATATCTGGACGCGTGGCTCGAAGAAGCGCCGGACGATACAACGGGTATCGCCAAAGCACTCGGTGACGTTGCTCGCGCCAAAGGGATGACCCAGGTCGCCAAGGATGCAGGCCTGAGTCGTGAGAGCCTGTACCGCGCTCTCAGCGCTGATGGCAATCCGAGCTTTGCGACGGTACTGAGAGTCGCAAGGGCGCTCGGAGTCAAACTGCACGTCGAGGCAGCGTAGTGAACGCGTGACGGGGCTAGCGGCTCGGCGTCGCGGCGCGTTGTGACTGCAGCCAGTCGAGGATCGCAGCGACCGCGCGCGGGTCGATCGAAGCGTGCTTGGCGGCGGCTTTGTTCTCTTCAGAGCCGGCGGGCGGAATCGGCGCGAGCATGGTCTCTTCGGCGCCCGGCAGCGTCACGAGTTTGGTTTCGAGTTTCTTGTCCGTGAACCGCGCGCGTGCGTCGGCAGGGAACTGCCCGAGCTGATACTGATCGTCGGGAGTTTTGTCCGTTACGATCAGCAGCGTAGGTGCTGCTACTTGTACGATGTCGGTTTCGCCGACCCGGTTCGACAGCAAGATGACGCCGGCCGGAGGGCGCACTGCGGCGTAGCGCGAGTAGATGCCGACGACGGTGTCGGTGCCCGCCGCGTGGCCGAGCAGATAGACGTGGTCAGGATCGACCTTGGCGTGATCGACCGCGCGGATGTAGCCCTCGAGAGCGGTGGAGCGCACGGTTGCGTAGTGGCCCTGACTGCTGCGGCCGGTGCCGGGCGCGTCGTAGCGGAACACTGCGAAGCCGGCTTCGAGGAGCTTGGCAGCGAGCTGGGAGTAGATGCCGGTGGCCGGGTCTTCGCCGTAGCCCGGCGGCAGCCCGTTGCGGTCCAGCGCTTCGGAAGCCGGGACTATCACGACCAGCGGCGCAGGTGTGGCGGCGGGGAACTCCCACTGCGCTGCTACCGTGGCATCGACGCTCTTGTAGGTTGTTTCTATCAACTCGCCGGTGACCGAGGCCGGCGACTCGGACGGCGGCAAAGCCGCGCTCGGCAGGGCCGCTACCGTGATCGTCGCGACGACGACGGCGCCGGCAATCAGCAAGCGCTGCGAACAGCCGCGCAGATGCCACGCGGCGCGCGGCCCCGGGCGTTCCGCCGGTGCTTGCCGGTTGAGCTCCGAGTGTTGGGGTTCAACCGCGGCGATGATTGCGCAACGTGAAGGTCTCCGGACTCGCCGGTCGCTGCTCGTTTCGGTCATCGAAGAAACTTCTCCTGAAAGGATCGGTGCCGGGCGCAGGCTCGGCAGAGTCTGCCGCCGGACGAAGCGATGTCAAACTCGTCGGCTGCGGGTAAGGGTGCTGCCGTTGCGCGGGTTCGTGGTCACGGCTTCCACCGGAAAGTTGCGCGGGCGCCGCTGCCCTGCACCTTGCGGTCTCGGTCACTTGGTGAATCGCGTTCGAGGTGCTGGCGGAGCGGGTATCGAGGCGGAACGGGAAAATTGTCAATGGTGGCTGCTTCCCATTCGTGAACTTTGCCGCCAGACTACCGGCGCCAGAGAAAAGGAGAGACGCATGGCTGTCTATGTCTGGGGCACGGACTACAAGCAGTATCTGCAACAAAGCAGCTTCGTCGGCGACATCACCGCGGAGCAGCGCCGCGCCGCGCGCGAAGGGGTGGCGGCGATTCGCTCCAGCACCATGGAGATCCTCGCCGGCTACGACGCCGGCTCGCGGCGCGTAGAGCAGGCGCAGCGCGAGGCGAGCGATCGTATGATCGAAGCACAGCAAGAGATGACGGCAGCCTTGTCTTCCGACTTGCGACGCATCTCCGACGAGCTTGCCGGCCTCGATTCAACCTTTCGCTGGGGCTTCAACGCGATGCTCGGAGTGCTCGGAGGCATGGCGGACAGCCTCAGCTCTCTAGTGCAAATCGCCAAGACTCCGCCCGCGCAGATTGCCGCCTACGGGCATTTCGAGATTGCCTGCGATGCTTTCCGGCGCCGTCTCTACAGCGATTGCCTCGAGTCGTTGGACAAAGCGATCACACCTCACCCGGTTACAAGCTGGAGTGGCGCTTCCATCAGTTGATCGGCATCGTCCGCCTCGGCTTCGACGGCTGCGACGTCGATCTGGTCGATCCGGCGGCGGCAGAGCGGGCGTTCGTGGCGGCGGCGCGCTACGCTGGCGCTGACGACCCTAAGGAAGCGGCGCGCGCGATGATGTCGGCCGGATGGGCGGCATTCGTGCAACAGAAACTGCCGGAGGCTCTCGAGCACACCGAAGCGGCAATCCGCTTGAATCCAAAGCTCGGCGACGCGCTGTTTCAGGCCGCCAAGTTTCAGATGGTCGCCGACGCGCCAGCCGCGGCCCTACCGGTACTGCGCCAGGCGATCAAGATCGATCGAGGCTACGTCGTGCGTGCCGCCGGCGATCCTGAGTTTCAGCGTCATGGCCACGAGTTGGATGTCTTCTTCCAAGCTCTTCGCGCTGAGAAGATCGCCGACTTGAAGCGTAAGATCCCACCGGAGCTTGCGGCCATTGAGCGATATCTGTCGGAATCGGAAGAGGTTGCCGAGAACCACACGGTCAGGATGTGGCAGCGTATCATACGCGGCGGTGACGGGGTCTTGCTCACTGACCTGCTGGGTATGCAGGTCGCGCCGGATGTGGCAACGCTGCGTCGGTTCTTGGAGAAACTTCGGTGGGAGTATCGGGTCAGAACGGAGATCGTCGAGGTGACTCAGGAGATTGATGAACCTTACGACACCGAGGAGGAGTACACGCACGAGGTCGTGACGCGACCGGCGGGCTGGTTCCGAGCCGAGGTGAGAGAAACGATCCGCAGTGTGCGAACGGTCTCCATGACCAGGAGAGTGCAGCGTCAGATCAAAGAAGAACGAGCGGTTTTTGTGAACACGCTCGGCGAGGCCTTGAAGGTGTCGGGCGGATGGGATCCGTCGCGCTGGGCTGTTGTTCCGCCCGGTCGGTTTTCGAGGAAGAGGGGAGAGAAGAGGGGAGAGGTGCTGCTGACGCGCGGCTTCTTGATGCAGAAGACGCCCGTAACCCAGGCGCAGTGGCTGGAAGTGATGGGGAGCGAGAGCAATCGGTCACGGTTCGAAGGCGCTGCCCTTCCGGTGCAGAACGTCAGCTGGTTGGACGCGATCGCCTACTGCAACGCCATGTCGAAGGCGAGTGGGCTGAACGCGGCATACTTGGTGAACGGCGATAAAGTGTCGTGGAAAGGCCCCGGCTGCGCAGGCTTCCGCGTGCCGACCGAGGCAGAGTGGGAACACGCCTGCCGCGCCGTCACGACGGGCGATCGTTATGGCGAAGTCGATGACATTGGCTGGTCTTCGGGTAATTCCGGCGGCACGACGCACCCCGTTGGCCAGAAACAACCCAACGGCCTGAAATTATATGACATGTTGGGGAACGTCTGGGAATGGTGCTGGGATTGGTACGGCGCCTACCCGAGTGGCTTGGTGAAGGATCCGATCGGTCCTGAGTCAGGCTCGCCCCGGGTGAATCGCGGCGGGTCGTGGCGCGACGACGCGGGGAACGCTTCGGCGTCCTACCGCCTCATCTGCGCCCCCGACTCCCGCGGCGGCAATCTCGGCTTTCGCCTCGCCAGGTCGCTCCCTTGACTCTTGATCCCTTGAATCCTTGATCCGATTTCTCCTCAGGTGCAGCGGAGTCGGTGCGGCCCGGCGCCGTGCGCAGCCGGCGTGTGGGCCGTATCGACGGAGCTTCACCTTTTCGCCACGCAAGATTGTGTTGTCGTTCTGGCCGACTAGCAACTTTCAGGGAGGTGATTGCGGACTTTCTATGGGGACGTTTGCGGATCATCGGCGGGTGTTCCGGCGGAGGAGTAACAAACTGAGCGTGGCCGAGCGTCCGACGACTCCGTCGCTGCAACGGCACTCGCGCATGCCGCCGCCGTGGTATCCGCACGGAAAGCGATTCATCGGGGCCACCGACAGAAAGCACGCGGGGTACGGATCGTCGTGACCCTACGCCTGATCGTGAACCGCTCCCAGCCCGGTGTCCGGCCTTTACATCAAGTGTCTCTTGTGACACTTCCACTTCGGTGAAGAGCATTTCCATCAAAGAGCTTCACGACCGGACCGGGCACTGGGTGCGGAGGGTCAAGGGGGACGCGGAATTGCTGGTGACCGATCGAGGTGCCCCCGTTGCCCGGATCCTGCCGCCTGCGCGTCCTGCCCCCGGAAATCCGTTCGCCAGGCGCAAACTGCTCCGCGGCGTCAAGCGGCTCCTGGAGCGTCCGATCGACGGACCCGACAGCGCCGTCGTGATCTCGAACATGCGCGATGGTCGATGACCTACTTCGATTCCTGCTATCTCGCCAAACTCTACCTGATGGAATCCGACAGCGACCGGGTGCGCGAGTACGCCCGGACCTCGGACGGACTCGCTTGCTGCGCGATCGGCCGCGGTGAAGTCGTAGCGACGTTCCATCGACATTTCCGTGAGCGGCGACTCACTCAGCGCGAGTTCCGACTTCTCGCGGCGCAGGTCGAAGAGGACTTGAAGACGGGACTGTGGACGGAATTGCCGGTGACCAGTGCGCTGGTGGAGGCCCAGGCGCATCGAATGGCGGCGCTTCCGGCGAGAGTCTTCCTGCGCGCGGCGGATGCGCTGCATCTGACCTGCGCCATCGAAGCGGGCCTGCGCGAGATATACAGCAGTGATCGTCAGTTGGTTGCCGCTGCTCCGCTCTTCGGGCTGCATGCCGTGACTCTGTAGCCCGCCGTTCGCGTTGCTGGAGTCGCGCGCTCCTCTTCGTACCTGTCACTGGAGGTCGCGGAGCCGGCGCGAAATCGCGGCCAGCAGGTCGCGCATGTCGAGGCCATCTTCGGCTTTCGTCGAGTACCGCGCCGTCTACGAGGCCGTGATTGAGTGATCCAAGTTCTGCGCTCAGAGCAAGGCCTACGCCTGTTGACCTGCGATGCCACCAGCTTCCACGTTACCGTATTGCCGCCGGCGGTCTCATCGCCGAGACGACCGCGCCGCTGCCCGCATGCTCGCGCTCGCGTAGCGAACGGAACTGCAGCGCTTCTGCCAGATGCGAGGCGGACACTTCGGTCTCGCCCGCCAGATGCGCAACCGTGCGTGCGACCGCGGTCGAACGTTCGATCGCACGCGTCGACATCGCGAACTTGCGCGCCGAGAGCGCGAGCGTGTCGGCGGCGCCCGCCGACAGCGGCAGCGTACCGAAGCGCGCCCGGTGTTCGCGCGCGCGTGCGATGCGCCCACGTACCTCGGCCGATCCCTCTTCGCGCCTGTCGGAGCGCAGCTCCGCAACGTCGATGCAAGGCACTTCGACGTGGAGGTCGATGCGATCCAGGAAGGGGCCGCTCAGCCTTTCCTGGTAGCGCGCGACCACTCCGTCGCTGCAACGGCACTCGCGCATGCCGCTGCCGTGGTATCCGCACGGACAGGGGTTCATCGCCGCCACCAGCAAGAACGCGGCGGGGAACGTCAGTTTGCCGCCGGCGCGGCTGATGGTCAGCTTCTTGTCTTCGAGCGGCTCACGCAGTTGGTTGAGCACGCTCGGCGAGAACTCGGGAAGTTCGTCGAGGAACAGCACGCCGTTGTGGGCCATGCTGATTTCGCCGGGGCTCGGAAACGCGCCGCCGCCGACCAGCCCGGCTCCCGATGTGGTGTGGTGCGGCGCGCGGAACGGGCGCCGCACGATCAGCGCGCCGGCTGCGACCAAGCCTGCGATGCTGTGGATCGCCGTGGTCTCAATCGCTTCGCTGACGCTGAGCGCGGGCATCAGAGAACCCAGGCGCCGTGCCAGCATCGTCTTGCCGGCCCCCGGCGGTCCGTAGAACAATACGTGGTGATTGCCTGCCGCTGCCAGTTCGAGCGCGCGCTTGGGTTGGTAGAGGCCGCGCACGTCGGCGAGGTCGAGTCCTTCTTCGATCGCTGCGGCGGCCAGCAGTGCTTCGGGGTCGGTACGTACCGGCTCGTCGCGATAGCCCTCGCGCACCAGCCTTAGTGCGTCGGCGAACGACGCTGCCGCGAATACGTCGATACCGGCGACGACGCTCGCTTCGCAGGCGCCGGCGCTCGGCACGACCACGCGCTTGCGACCGCCGCGCACGGCGGCGATGGCGGCGGGCAGCGTGGCCGCGCCGGCCTTCAGCGCGCCGTCGAGTCCGAGTTCGCCGACGAAGACGGTGCGCTCCACTGCGGCGGGATCGACCTCGCCCTGGGCCGCGGCGATTGCCATCGCTACCGCCAGATCGAACGCTGACCCGGCCTTGCGCCGCGCGGCCGGCGACAGGTTGACGATGCATGGACCGTTGTGGAACTTGCCGAACGCGTCGCGTACCGCGGCGCGCACGCGTTCGACGCCTTCGCGCACTGCCGCATCGGGAAGACCGACTATCAGGAACTTCGGAAGCCCGGTGCCCAGGCGTGCTTCGACGCTGACCAGAAAGCTATCGACGCCCTGGTGGGTCGCCGTCGTGGTGATTGCGTACACGTTCCTGAATGCGCCGTTTCGCAAGCGCCGCGCAACGACAGAGACGTCATGTTCTGGCAAGCGGAGGAAGAGCCATCCAAGCGTTCGGCTGCCCGTGCCTCGACGTCGGGTGTAGCCTTTGGACAGCGGAAGGAGTGACTATGAAATTGCGCGTCTTACTGGAGCTCAGTGATGAAGGCGGCTACACGGCCACGGTGCCGGCATTGCCCGGCTGCATCAGCGAGGGTGACAGCCGTGAGCAGGCCTTGGCGAACATCCAGGAGGCCATCGAGCTGTATCTGGAACCGGTCGATGATGATGCCGCCTTTCTTTCGCAAGTCGAGGTCGTCGAGATCGCGCTATGAACAAGGTCCCGAGCGGTGGCGCCTCGGCGCGGGTCCGCCGGCGGGTGCATTTGCGTGCGCGCTTGCCTATGATCCGGCCGTGCTGTTGATGATCGACAACTACGATTCGTTCACCTACAACCTCGTCCAGTACCTGGGCGAGCTCGGTGCCGAGGTCGAGGTTCATCGCAACGATGCGATCGACATCGGCGCGATCGAGAATCTCTCTCCCGCGGGCATCGTGATTTCGCCGGGGCCCTGTACGCCCGACGAGGCCGGCATCTCGCTCGAAGTGGTGCGCGTGTTCAGCGGCCGCATTCCGATCCTCGGCGTTTGTCTGGGACACCAGAGCATCGGCCAGGCTTTCGGCGGGCGCGTGGTGCGTGCCGGACGGCTGATGCACGGCAAGACCTCACCGATTCTGCACGACGGCCGCGGTTTGTTCCGCGGTGTAGCGCAGGGTTTCACGGCCACCCGCTACCACTCGTTGCTGGTCGAGCGCGAGAGTCTTCCCGAGCAACTCGAGATCAGTGCGTGGACCGAAGAGGGCGAGATCATGGGGCTGCGCCACCGCAGCCTGGCGGTCGATGGCGTGCAGTTCCATCCCGAGTCGATCCTTACGCTGGAAGGCAAACACCTGCTGGCGAATTTTCTCGATTCGCTTCCGGCGAACCCGCAGCGAGCCAGCGCCTAGCCCCAATCATCGATGGGGTACGGAGACACCACCCCTTTGTTTCGCACCGGTTCAGGCCCCGGTCGTGTTCCGCAGACGCCAGACCCCTACGAAATATAGTCGCGCGGTCGCGTAAGCCCGGCGTCCTCCGTGAAGGTTGGAACCCGCCGCCACTCTGTCGTCGGACGGCACTGGCACCGCTGCGTCCTCCGGCTGCGCGTCAGGCCGAACCGATACCCAACACCCACACTCCCCGCTCGCGTATCGCATCGTACATCGCGTCGGGCGCAAGATCGGCGCCGCTCGGCCACTGGACCGTACCGAGCACGATCTCGGCCCGAGCAAACATGTTCGTCGCGCGGAGTGGTTCGAACACCGTCCCCTCGATCCGCGAACTGCCGAGAAACAAACTCATGTCGACTTCGCCGTTCGTGCCATCCACGAAGGTCACGTACAGCCGGGAGCCGGGGAGTACCGTCACCCGAGTGGCGCGCCACGGAACGCTATGGCGAATCGGCGGCACTACCTCAGAGGGTCGATCGGTTTCGGGTGCTGTAGTCGCCTGCATAGATCCCAATCCTCCACCAGTTCGTCGCGATGTGCCGTTGCCCACTCGAGCACCAGGGTCATCGCCCGCCGCGGCAGGTCTCCGCGCATCACGCTGAAGTCGCGCAAGTCGACCAGCACTTCGTCGTCACCATACAGCGCGTGAAAGTGCGGTGGTGCATGTTCGTTCCAAAACATCTGAATCACGATGCCATAGAAGACGCTGATTGTCGGCACCGGACAACTCCCTTTGCCTCCGTACCGCGCCGGCGTGGCCGGAGCAAGCGCCCCCGGACACTCGGTGCCGTGGTCGGAATTCCGCCTCCCGCGTGTTCGTGGTCTTCGCTCCGGCTTCGGCGTAGATGGCCGCAACCGCCGCATTGGGAGCCTAGATGCTGGATTTCGCTCATTCTCGCTAGATGTGGAGGTGCGGGGATGAGGTTGGAGGCGTGTCTCGAAGAGATAGGTCGACGGGCGGCATGGCAGCAATGCATGTTGCGGCTAGCCGGCTCGACGAATTGCGCGCCAACGCGCGCAGGTCGCGCACCGCGCGAAGGTCGCGAGATCAATATCGGCCGTGTCATTGACGGCCGGACCTGCTGCGGCTTAGTTCGCGCGGGTGAACCAGTGCGACGGCGCATTACCTCAGGACGACGCGCGCTCGTGGGTTGCGCTGTCGATCGCGGGTGCCAGAGACACCGGTCCGTGGCTGCGCCTCGCGCGCGCTTTTGGCGGCGCGGCGGCGGTGCTCGGCGCCGACGACGCTGCGCTGCGCGAGGCAGGGGCGAGCCGGCAGGCGGTCGCGCGTCTGCGCGATGCGTGGTCGCGTCACAGCACTCGGGTTCTCGCGGATTGCGAGCGCCGCGCGATCGCAGTGGCGACGTTCGCATCCGACGATTACCCGGCGCTGTTGCGTGCACTCGACGATCCGCCGCTGGTTCTGTACTGGCGCGGTCAGCCGCCGGCTTCGTGCGCTCCGGCGGTTGCAGTGGTCGGATCGCGGCGCTGCAGCGACTACGGGCGGCGCACCGCGCAACGCATCGGTTGCGAAGCGGCCGAACGCGGCATCGTGGTGGTGAGCGGTCTGGCCAGAGGCGTGGACGCTGCCGCCCACCGCGGTGCTCTGGACGGCGGCCGCACCGCGGCAGTGCTGGCCGGTGGTCTCGAACGCGTATATCCGGGCGAGCATCGCGGACTGGCCGATCGCATTCTGCAAGGCGGAGGTTGGCTGATGTCGGAGCAGCCTCCCGGGCAGGGGCCGCTTCCGTGGCTATTCCCGCACCGCAACCGCATCTTGACCGGGCTGGCGCTGGCGACGGTGGTGGTCGAGGCGGGCCAGCGCAGCGGCTCTCTGGCCAGTGCGCGCCACGCCCTGGTCCAGGGCCGTGACGTGTTGGTGGTGCCGGGTCCGATTGACGCGCCGCTCTGTGTCGGCACCAACACGCTGCTGCGCGCGGGCGCCGGCCCCTACCTCGGGCTCGAAGATCTCGGGGCCACCGCCGGGCTTGCCGAAATGGTCGCCCGCAAGACCGACGAAGCGCCCCCAAACGCCTTGAAAGACAAAGGGTTGGACAATGACGAAGCGACCCGTCTGATGGCCGTTCTCGAGCGTGGTCCGATGGGCATCGATGCCCTGTTGGAGGCGACGTCGCTTGACGGGGCACGAGTTCTGGCGTTGTTAACTGCCCTCGAACTGGCTGGACTGGTCGAGCGTCGCGGGGCAGGGGCCTTTGGGACGCCGCTCCGGAACGCTGGGCGCCCGACCCGCCTCTCGCAAGAGCGGCGCCGGAGCGGCCGCGGGTCCGGCCGGGATCCATGAAGAGACCAAGCGCCCGCGCGCCTGTTGGAACTACCGCGCGTAGCGCTACCGATAGAACAGAGAACCAGGACCTACATGGCAGCAAAGAACCTCGTGATCGTCGAATCTCCGGCCAAGGCCAAGACCCTGGGCCGGTACCTGGGGCGCGATTACGAAGTCCGCGCCTCGGTCGGCCATCTCGTCGATCTTCCCAAGAACAAACTCGGCGTCAACGTCGAAGGCGACTTCGAGCCCGACTACGAAGTGATCCGCGGCAAGGGCAAGGTCATCAAGGAACTGAAGTCTTCGGTCGCCGGCAAGGAGACCGTGTTCCTGGCTCCTGACCCCGATCGCGAGGGCGAGGCGATCGCCTACCACATCGCCCAGCACGTGGTTCCGAAGAACTTCAAGGGCAAGGTTCACCGTGTCTTGTTCAACGAGATCACCAAGAGCGCGGTTCAGAAAGCCATCAAGAACCCGGGCGAGATCGACACGAACAAGTTCGAGGCCCAGCAGGCCCGCCGCGTGATCGACCGCCTGGTCGGCTATCAGATAAGCCCGTTGTTGTGGCAGAAGGTCCGGCGCGGGCTTTCGGCCGGGCGCGTGCAATCGGTGGCCGTGCGCCTGCTGGTCGAGCGCGAGCGCGAACTGCAGGCCTTCAGCGCGCAGGAGTACTGGAACCTCACCGCCAGACTGGCCCCCGACGACGCACGCGATCAGATCTTCGAGGCGCGCCTGGTCGAGGTCGACGGCAAGAAGATCGACCTGAAGAGTCTGCGCGGCGAGGGCGCGCGCGGTTTCACGATCGCCGATGAAGCGCAGGCGCGCCAGCTCGAAAAGAGGTTCCGCGCCGTCAAGCACTGGCGCGTGGCCGGGGTAAAGCGCAGCGAACGCCAGCGCCGGCCGGCGGCGCCGTTCATCACCTCAACCTTGCAGCAGGAGGCGTCGCGCAAGCTCGGCTTCCAGCCGCGCCGCACCATGAGCGCGGCCCAACGTCTGTACGAAGGTGTCGACCTCCGCGAAGCGGGCACGACCGGTCTCATAACCTACATGCGAACCGATTCGACGAGGGTTTCGCCGGAGGCGCAGACCGCGGCCGTGAAGTACATACGCAGCGCCTACGGCGACGCGTACTCTCCCCAGTCGCCCAACATCTACAAGCAGAAGAAGAGCGCACAGGACGCCCACGAGGCGATCCGTCCGACGTCTCTGGAGTATCCTCCCGAGCGCGTCAGGGCATTCCTTCAAGGTGACGAACTGAGGGTCTACACGCTGGTGTGGAACCGTTTCGTGGCCAGCCAGATGACTGCGGCGCGCTACGATCAGACCACCGTCGAAATCGACGCCGACGGCGGCCGTTTCCGCGCCGCCGGACAGGTGATGCGCTTCGACGGGTTTCTGCGCGTCTACGAAGAAGGGCGCGACGCTTCGCGCGATGCCGCCGACGACGAAGACCAGTCGGGCGCGTTGCCCGCGCTCACCGACAACCAGGCTCTGGCACTGGACAGCCTGGGCGCGAGCCAGCACTTCACGCAGCCGCCGCCGCGGTTCACGCAGGCTTCGCTGATCCGCGCACTCGAGGAACTCGGCATCGGCCGGCCTTCGACCTACGCGAGCATCATGTCGACGATCCTCGGCCGCGAGTACGTGATACAAGACGACCAGAAACGCCTGGTGCCGACCGACCTCGGGGTGCTGGTGACCGACCTGCTGGTCGAGTCGTTCCCCGACGTCCTCAACGCAGAGTTCACCGCGGCGCTGGAAACGCATCTCGACGACGTCGAAGAGGGCAAAGAAGACTGGCTCACCACGACTCGCCGTTTCTACCAGCCGTTCCGAACCGATCTCGAACGCGCGCGCGTCGAGATGCGCGACGTCAAGCGCGAAGTCACCGAGACCGAGATTCCGTGTCCCAAGTGCGGCATCAAGCTGGTGGTCAAGTGGGGACGCAACGGCGAGTTCGCGGCGTGCCCGGCCTATCCCGAGTGCAAGTTCACCGGTAATTTCACCCGCAAGGACGACGGTTCGATCGAGCTCGAAGAACCCGAGAGCAGCGACGAGACGTGCGAGAAGTGCGGCGCGCCGATGCGCTACAAGTTCAGCAAGTTCGGCCGCTTTCTCGGATGTTCGGCGTATCCCGAATGCAAGAACGTGAAGTCGGCCAACACCCCGATTCCGCTCGGCGTGGCGTGCGCGAAGGAGACCGGCGGCTGCGGCGAGGGTGAACTGGTACAGAAACTCTCGCGCCGCGGCAAGGTGTTCTTCAGCTGCAACCGCTATCCCAAGTGCAAGTTCGCGCTGTGGGACAAGCCGGTGGCGACGGTGTGTCCGGAGTGCGACGCGCCGTTCATCGTCGAAAAGGTCACCAAGCGCGCCGGCACCGTGCGCCGCTGCGTGCGCGAAGGCTGTCACTACTCGGAGAGCATCGACGAGGACTCCGTTTCCGAGGATGCTTCCGCAAGCGCGTGAGCGGCAAGCAGCGAGTCACCGTCGTCGGCGCAGGACTGGCCGGTTGCGAAGCGGCGTGGCAGATCGCCACGCGCGGCATCGACGTCGAACTGTGGGAGATGCGCCCGCAGCGCGGCACCGAAGCGCATCAAACCGGACTGTTCGGCGAACTGGTCTGCTCGAACTCGCTGCGCGACGACTCGGCGATGAGCGCGGTGGGCCTGCTAAAGCGTGAATTGCGCCGGCTCGATTCGCTGATCCTGCGCATCGCCGACGAGGTCAGGGTGCCGGCAGGGTCGGCGCTCGCGGTAGACCGGCAGCGCTTCGCCGAACGCGTCAGCGCCGAGATTCAGTCGCTTTCCAACGTCACCGTCCGTCGCGGTGAGGTCACCACGATTCCCGAGGACGGTCTGGTAATTCTTGCCACCGGTCCGCTGACTTCGCCGGCGCTCAGCGAGGCGTTGGCACGCCTGGTCGGCGCTCAGCACTTGTACTTCTACGACGCGATCTCGCCGATCCTTAGCGCCGAGTCGATCGACATGAGCGTGGCCTTTCGCGCGGCGCGCTACGGCAGAGGCGGCGACGACTACGTCAACTGTCCGCTCGATCGCGAGCAGTACGAACGCTTCGTCGATGAGGTGCTGGCAGCCGACAAGATGCCGCTCAAGAGCTTCGAGCGCTGCATCTGGTTCGAAGGCTGTATGCCGATCGAGGAACTGGCCCGGCGTGGCCGCGACACACTGGCCTTCGGGCCGATGAAGCCGGTGGGTCTGGAGGATCCGCGCAGCGGGCGCCGTGCGCACGCAGTCGTACAACTGCGGCAGGACGACCGCGAGGGACGCTTGCTGAGCATGGTTGGTTTCCAGACCAAGATGACCTACCCCGAGCAGCGCCGCGTGTTCCGCTCGATTCCGGGGCTCGAAGATGCCGAGTTCGTGCGCTTGGGCAGCCTCCACCGCAACACCTACATCAACTCGCCGCTGGCCCTGACTCCGACACTGTCGGTGCGAGGCCACGAGCACGTGATGGTGGCCGGACAACTGGTAGGTGTGGAGGGCTACGTCGAGTCCACCGCAGCCGGCTGGTTGGCCGGTGTCAGCGCAGTGCGCCGCGTGCGCGGACAACTGCTTGCGGCACCTCCCGCGACTACCGCGTTGGGCTCGTTGATCGCCTACGTGACCGACCCCGAACGCAGGGATTTTCAGCCGATGAACGCCAATTACGGACTCTTTCCCGAGCTTCCCCGGCGTCTGCGCGGACGCGAGAAGAAGCAAGCCTTGGGGCTGCGCGCCGAACTCGAACTCGCGTCGTGGATCGCCAGTTCGGATCTCGGTTTGCGCGAAGCGCTGTGCGCAACGCCCAATTTCTGACGTACTATTTTCACTCGTCGAGTCAGGATGCGTTGACTCCCGTAGGTACGGGAGAGCATGATCGTCTCAGTCGCCCCGCGTTGGGCGGTGCGGTGGTGGAGCTCCGGCTGCAAAGGCCGGACGTGCGGTGGAAGGAACGCAGGAGACAATCATGACCAAAGCGGATCTCATCGAAGTCGTCGCCAAGAAGACCGGGCTTTCCAAGCGTGGTGCGGCCGGTGCCCTCGAAGCCTGTCTCGGCGCAGTGGCCAAGGCCATCAAGAAGGAAAAGAGGCTGGCCCTTTCCGGGTTCGGCACCTTCACGGTACGCAAGCGCAAGCCGCGCCTGGGTCGTAACCCCAAGACCGGCGAGCAGATCCAGATCGGTGCGAGCAAGACCGTCGGTTTCAAGCCGGCGACGTCGCTCAAACACTCGCTCTGAATCAAAGAGACCGCGAAAGAATCCCGCTCGCGCGCTGCGGTGGCGGACCGGGATTCTTTCGCGGCCTTTGGTGTCCGGCGGCGCAGCGCGATCCTCTCGTGATCGCACGTGCCCGGCGTTTTTCGGGTAACTTCGCTGGAGCGGCTTCGCTTGCCGTTGCTTCGATGCTATCTGGCGGTGCTTGGCGACGCGGCCCCCTTCTTCTATTGCCCCCGGACTCTTCGAGCGTTTGAGCCGTGCGGCATCGCCTTCGTGGCTCGCCGCTCTAGAGCGGGCGCTGCGACTCGCCCCTTCTCCTCAACACGCCGCCGATGCCGTAGAGCGCCTCGAAGAGGCCGGCGGGACCGAAGCGCTGCTGGGCTGGCCCGAGCGCGAACTCGAACCGCTGTCGATTGTGTGCGGTGCCAGTCCGGTGCTGGCGCGCTATCTGGTGTCGAAGGCGCAGTCGTGGCCGCAGGCCGCGCTTGCCTATCGGCGCGGGGTTCCGACGCGAGCCGAACTCGAAGCCGGTTGCGGGCTCGCGGCCGGCGACGACGTCGCGGCCGTTCACCGCAAGCTCAGACAGATGGCCGCTTGCGAGATGTATCGGATCGGGGCCCGCGACGTGCTGGGACTGGCCGGCCTCGACGCGACGCTTACCGCACTCAGTTCGCTTGCCGAGGTGTGCGTCGATCTGGCGGTGACGCGGTTGCGCGCGCTGATGGCCGCGACCGGCGGCGAGGTGCGGCGCGAGGACGGCCGGCCGGTGGGTTTCGTCGTCATTGGGATGGGCAAGCTCGGCGGCTGCGAACTCAACTTCAGTTCCGACATCGACCTGGTCTATCTCTACGAAACCGATGCGGTCGCCGAAGGTTCGCCGCCGGCACGCGAGTTCTTCACGCGGCTGGCGGCTGCGGTTACCAAGGCGATCGGCGAGAGTAGCGCTGACGGTCACATATTCCGCGTCGACCTGCGGCTGCGTCCCGAGGGCATCAACGGTGTGCCGGTCAACGTCGTCGATGCCGCGATCTCCTACTACGAAGGCTGGGGAGATACCTGGGAACGCGGCGCGCTGGCCAAGGGACGTCCGATTGCCGGTGATCTCGAACTCGGCCGCCGTTATCTCGCCGAACTCGAACCGTTCATCTACCGCCGCCACCTCGACTTCCAGACCGTCGAGGACCTGCGCAGCATGAAGGACCGTATCGACGCGGAACTGGCGCTGCTCAAACCCGGCACGCGCAACGTCAAGATCGGACGTGGCGGCATCCGCGAACTCGAGTTCGTCGTGCAGGTGCTGCAACTCATTCACGGAGGCCACGCGCCGGCGGTGCGCGGTGCCAGTACGCGGCGCGCGCTCGACGCGCTCGAGGCTCACGAGTATCTGTCGCACGAAGAAGCTGCCGATCTACGCGTTGCTTACAACTTCTTGCGCAACGTAGAACACGCGGTGCAGATCGAGGAGAAGCGTCAGACCCAGACGCTGCCGCAGACCGCCGAAGGCCTGCTGTGGCTGGCGCGGCGTCTCGGTTACGGCACCGGCAGGCGCGGGGCCGGCGACGCGCCCGATGAAGTGGCGGCTTTCGAACACGATTGGGAGAAGCAGACCCACCGTGTGCACGAGTTGTTCGTGCGCTTCCTGGAGTTGCGTTTCGAGGGGGCGCCGCGCCATCACGCCGTCGATCCGATTTCGCTGGCGGTGCTCGGCCAGATCGCCGAAGGCCGTCTGGAAGAGGCCGCGGTGGTGCTCGGCCGCATGGGAATACCGGGCGGCCTTCACGCCGCGGAGAACCTCGCGCGGATCTACCAGGGGCGCTTTCGCGGGCCGGCCAGCCCGCAGCGCAGGCGCGCGGTAGAAGCGTTGGCGCCGACGCTGCTGGCGGCGGTGGCGAGTTCTTCGGATCCCGAGCGCGCCCTGGACGGCTTGGTCGAGTTTCTGCTGCGCACCGGTGCCCATACCAGTTATCTGGCGCTGCTCAGCGGCTCGCCCAAGACCATGGAGATCCTGGTCGCGCTGTTCGCCAGCAGTCCGTATCTGGCCGGTCACCTAGTCGGCCATCCCGAACTGCTCGACTCGGTAGTCCGCGCAGATTCCGCCGAGGCCGAACCGACCGCGGCCCGGCTGCTCGAAACCCTCAGCGCCGCGCTACCCGAGGACGAGACCGACGAGGAAGAAGTGATCGCGGCGCTGCGGCGCTTTCGCGTTTCGGAATTGCTGCGCATCGGGCTCGGTGACCTGGCCGGTGCGCTCGACACCGAAGCGGTCCACAGGTCGCTCAGCGTGCTCGCCGAGGTCTGTCTGCAGGCAGCAGTGCGGCTGGCCCGAGGTCTGGTAGCAAAGCGTCTGGCCGGGCCCTGGGAGAGGCTCGAACTGGCAGTGGTCGGCATGGGCAAGATGGGCGCATCGGAGATGTCGTACGGCTCCGACCTCGATCTGATCTTCGTTTACGATTCGGGGGCCAGCGGCTACGACGCCGACGCCCACCTGCTGGCGACCAAGTGGGTCCAGAAGCTGATCTCGCTGCTCGGGACTCGTACCCGCGACGGAGTCGTCTACGAAGTCGACGCCAGACTCAGGCCTTCGGGACGCAGCGGTCCGCTGGTCACGTCGTTGGAACGTTTCATCGAGTACCACTCCGGAGAAGCCGATCTGTGGGAGCGGCAGGCGTTGCTGCGCGCGCGTGTGGTGTTCGGAGCGTCCGCAGTGGCCGCCCGCATCGAAGCCGCGATCGGCGATACGCTGTGGGGGCGCTCGCTCGACGCGGCCGGGACGGCCGAGATCGGCGATATGCGAACGCGGGTGGAGAACGAACTGGCCGCAGAAGGCCCTGAGCGTCTCAACATCAAGACCGGGCGCGGCGGCATCGTCGACATCGAGTTCCTGGTGCAGATGCTCCAGCTTCGAAGCGGGGCCGAGCATCCTGAGGTCAGACGGCGGGGCACGTTGCGTGCAATCGACGGCCTGCGCGCTGCCGGGGTACTCGGCGAGACCGATGCGGCGACGCTGGCCGGCCACTTCCGCTTTCTGCGACGTCTCGAGGCGCGGCTGCGGCTCGAGCGCGACCGGCCGGTCGAGGCTCTCGACACCGATCCCGAGACACTCGGACCGCTGGCCGGCCGCCTCGGCTTCGACGGCGCCGACCCGGGCGGCGAACTGCTGGCGACCTACCGGCGTACTCGCGAAGAGGTTCGCGCGATCTATCAACGCTACTTCACCCCCGCGGCGTTGACCTAGGAGCCTCTCGCCGCTACGAGCACTTGATGGAAAAAGCCGATTTCATCTGGATGCAGGGGAGTTTGGTGGCCTGGGAGGACGCCAAGGTCCACGTTTTGACTCACTCTCTTCACTACGGCGTGGGGGCTTTCGAGGGAATCCGCTGCTACGAGTGCGAAGACGGCCGCTCGGCGGTCTTCCGTCTTCGCGAGCACCTGGTGCGCCTCGACCAATCTTGCCGCATTCTCGGCATCGAATCGCCGTACAGCGTCGATCAACTGTTCGAAGCCTGTCTGGAGACGGTGCGCGCCAACCGGCTGAAGGCTTGTTATATCCGTCCGCTGATCTACGTCGCCGACGGAGAGATGGGACTCGGCTCGGTGATGGTCAACCCGATCCACGCCAGCATCGCGGTGTGGCCGTGGGGCGCCTATCTGGGCGACGAGGGGCTCGCCAACGGCATCCGCGTTCGCACCTCGAGCTTCCAACGCATGCACGTCAACACGCTCATGACCAAGGCCAAGGCGACCGGCCACTACGTGAACTCGATTCTCGCCAGCATCGAGGCCAAGCGCGGCGGCTACGACGAAGCGTTGATGCTCGACGTCGATGGTTACGCTGCCGAAGGCTGCGGCGAGAATCTGTTCGTGGTCCGCGGCGGCAAGGTCAAGACTCCGCCGATCGCGACCGTGCTCGAAGGTATCACGCGCAACTCGGTGATCGACATCCTGCGCGCTCAGGGCGTCACGGTGGTCGAGGAGCGCTTCAGTCGCGACGAGATCTACATCGCCGACGAGGCGTTTCTGACCGGCACGGCAGCCGAGGTGACGCCGGTGCAGTCTTTGGATGACCGCCGCGTCGGCACCGGTCGGCCGGGACCGATCACCAAGCGCGTTCAGGAAGAGTACTTCGCGATTCTACGCGGACGGCGTGCGGCGTTCTCTCAGTGGCTGACCTACCTGTGAGGATCGCCTGGTGAGACTTGGCGGACGCAGTCGCGACGATGTCGCAGGTCCGACAGTGGCTGACCTACCTGTGAGGATCGACTGGTGAGACCCTGGCGAGGCGGTTGGGCGGCGCCCTCGCGCACGATCCAATTCGGTCCGGGAGGACCGGTTCCACCGGCCGTGCTGCGGCTGATCGGTATCAACGTCGCTCTTTACGCGCTGCAACTCGTCACCGGCAGCTGGTTGATCGTCAACTTCGGTCTGGTCCCGGCGCTGGTCGGCGACGGTGAACTGTGGCGCCTGTTCACCTACCAGTTTCTTCACGGCGGCCTCGTTCACCTGGGCCTCAATATGTTGATGCTGTGGATGTTCGGTTCCGAACTGGAGCGGCGCTGGGGGTCGAGCTTCTTCGTCAAGTACTACTTCGTCTGCTCGGTGGGCGGCGGAATCCTGTTCACGCTGGTACGGTGGGGAACCTGGATTCCGAGCATCGGTGCGTCGGGCGGTATCTACGGTATCCTGATGGCCTACGCGCTGTGGTTTCCCGACCGTCGCGTCTTCGTCTGGTTCCTGTTCCCGATCAAGGTCCGTTATCTCGTGATCTTTCTGATCGTGTTGGAAACCCTGCAAGCCATAGAATCGACCGGCACCGGCGTCGCTCACGCCGCGCATCTCGGCGGCATGGGTTTCGGATATGCCTACCTGCGCTGGTACGGAGTTGGCGGCGGTCGTCTGGTAGCGCCGCGGCCCGAGGATTTGCGGCGGGCGTGGCGACGCTGGAAGCTGCGGCGGCTTCAGCGCCGACGCATGGGCAGCGGGCCTATGTTGCACTGAACCGCGTCGGCGAGGAGATCGCTAAAATGAGAAAGGGGCCAGCGCTCGGCGCGTCGGCCCCTTTTGCCTCGACGGTACCTCGAGATGCTTCGATCAGCTCTCCGGAAAGAGCCATCCGATCAGAACGAGGCCCGCAACGATCAACGCAGATTCGATCATGCTCGGGTTCTCCTCAACCCTCCAAGGGACTCAAACGGTGCCCGTTCTATGTAACCGGCGCATTTCCGTCAAGCCGTTTCGCCGTCTTTTAGGGCGGGCGAAAAGCTCCCGTAGAAGACCCCGAGGATCGTTGTCCGGCGCCGGTCGCTGCAATCGACTCCCGGGCGCGCAGCCTCTATAGAGGGGCCGCGATGGAGTGCTTTGAGGCCCGGCTGGGCGCACCCGATGGGACCGAGATTTTCTACCGCGTGTGGCCCGCCCTCGGGCAGGCCCGCGGGGTGATGGTGCTGGTCCACGGCATGGGCGAGCACAGCGGCCGCTACCGGCACGTGGCCGGCTTTCTGGCCGAGCGAGGGGTAGTCGTCTACGCCCTGGACCAGCGCGGCCACGGGCTGACCTCGGGCGAGAAAGGCACGGTCGGGCGCTTCGACGACTTTCTCGACGACCTGGCGCTGTTTCATGCGCTGGCGGCCCGCGAGCAACCCGGCCTGCCTTTGGTGCTGTTCGGCCACTCGATGGGGGGCCTGATAGTGACGGCGTATCTGCTCGAGCGGCCGCTGGTTCCCGACCACCTGGTGCTGTCGGGACCGGCTATCGTCCCGATCTTCGATACCGGCGACCGCAGCATCGATCCGACCCGCCTCAGTCGCGATCCGCAGGCCTGGCGAGCCTACCTCGAAGATCCGCTGGTCCTACGCGAGCGCGTGCAAGAGGGCCTCTACGTGGCGCTGGCCCACGGGCTCGGGATGTTGGTGGGCCGTGCGGCAGAGATCCGCGTGCCGGTGTTGCTGATCCACGGAGAGGCCGACGTGCTGTGCAGCGCGCAAGGGGCCAGGGACTACGTCGAGGCTTTTTCTTGCGACGACGTGACGGTGCTCGTGTATCCGCAGGGGCGCCACGAGATGCTCAACGAGATCAACCGCGAAGAAGTTCTCGCAGACCTGTGGACGTGGATGCAGCCACGGCTTCGGGCCTGAACCCGTGCGTGGTCCCGACCGCCGTTTCTGCGAGCAGCCTGTTGAAAATGGCCCACGAGCGCGGAGCTGGCGACGCGCGAGGATCACGCCTGTCTACTTGGGCTCGCCCCTCGCCAACTCGGGGCTCGTGCGCGCGAAACCGCTCGCTACAGCGTACACGAGTACGCTTTCGCTCGCGGCTTTTCGCGCGCGCCTTGCATCTGGACCATTTTGAATAGGCTGATGGACGGCTTTTCAACAAGCTGCTAGGGTGCCCGCTCTCATGGAAGACAACGTGTTGTTCGTGGTCGGATCCCCGCGTTCGGGATCGACGATGCTGGCGCGTATGATCGCGTCGCACTCGATGATCTACGGCCGTCCGGAGCCTCACCTGCTGACCCCGCTGGCGCATCTCGGTTATTTCGCCAACGTCGACAAAGCCCCCTTCGACCACGTACTGGCGGCCGAATCGATCAAGGATTTTGTCGCCGACCTTCCCGGTGGCGAGCGCGATTACATCGACGCCTGCCGGGCCTACTGCGATCTGCTCTACTCGCGCATGTTATCGACCAAGCCAGGCAAGAGATACTTCCTCGACAAGACACCGGCTTACGGGTTGATCCTGGGCTTTCTCGAGAAGATCTATCCGAACGCGAAGTACGTGGTGCTGACCCGCCATCCGCTGGCAGTTTTCAGCTCCTTCGCCGAATCGTTCTTCGACAGCGACTACCAAGCTGCGCACGCCTACAACCCGATCCTCGAACGCTATGTTCCGGCGATCGCGAAGTTCCTGCGCGAGCGCAAAGTTCCGATCTTCCACGTCGTCTACGAAAAACTGGTGTCGGATCCCGAGCCGATGCTGAAGGCGATCTTCGAGTTCGTCGGCGTTCCGCACGAATCGGGCGCGGTCGATTACGGCAAGCACGCGCACGAGGGGAAGGGGCTCGGGGATCCGATCGGGGTCGCCAAGCACTCGCGACCATCGACCGGCTCGATCGACAAGTGGGCGATCGAGATCGCCAGCGATACCGCGCGCCTGCAGCTCTGCAAGCAGATCGTAGCGCGGCTCGACCCGGCCGATCTGGAGATCTGGGGACATCCGCTCGACGGTTTCTGGGCGCCGCTCGAGCGTGCGGGGGCCAGCGGCGCGAAGCCGGTGCCGAAGAAACTCGACCGCTACCGTCTCGAACGCAAGGCGATCGTAGTGCTGCGGGGCCAGGTGCAGCACCGCGCGGCGCTGCGGCGGCTGCTGCAACGCTTGCGTCTGGCCACCGACGTCCTGCTGCGCGAGTAGTAGGCGCGCAGCGACGGCGAGGACGGCCACCGCAGCCGTAGCGCGCTCGCACGCTCCGTTCGAGGTCGCTTGGCGCCGCGGTTGCCAGCGGCGCACTTACCCTCTTTGTGCGTACCGGCCTCGGGCTTCCGTTCGAGGTCGCTTGGCACCGCGGGTTGCCAGCGGTCCTACGCCGCGCGCGTTAGCGCTGCCTTGCCGGTTCCCACCAGCAGGCGCACCGCTTCAGTGAGACCATCGACCGTCAGCGGGTACATTGGGAACACCCTCTTCAAGATGCGGATGGTGTGGGTGCCGTCCCAGGTCTTTTCGTTCTCGGGGTTGAGCCACACGGCGCGATCGAAGTGCTCGGCCACGCGCTGCATCCATTCGATTCCGGTCGTCGCAGTGGTCTGGCGCGGATCGATGCCGCCGTGAGGGTCGAGAAGTTCGGCCGGATGCATCGCTGCGTCGCCGACCACTATGACCTTCCAGAACGGCTCGAGGTTGCGCAGCAACTGTGCGGTCGGGAACGCGTCCTTCCTGGCCAGGCGTGCCCTCGTGTAGACGTGGTCGTAGATGCAGTTGTGGAAGTAGTAGGTCTCGAGCGCGCGCAGGCCGCGCTCTTCGTGCAGAGCGGTGAGCAGGCGGCTGACCGGTTCGTAGTACGGCGTCATGGTGCCGCCCACGTCCATCAGCAGCAGGATGCGCACGTCGTTGCGGCGCGGGGCTCGGAACACCAGTTCGATTTCTCCGGCGTTGCGGCAGGTCTCGTCGATGGTATCGTCCAGATCTAGTTCGGTGGCGGGGCCGCGCCGGATGAGCTGGCGCAGCCTCTTGAGCGCGACCTTGACCTGACGCACGTCCAGACGCACGTCGGTGCGGTAGTCTTCGAAGCGACGCTCTTCGGCTACCTTCATCGCAGAACGGCTGCGTCCGGGCCCGCCGACGCGGATCCCAGTCGGGTGCACGCCGCCGTGTCCGTAAGGCGAACGCCCCCCGGTACCGACCCAGCGGTTGCCGCCGTCGTGCCGTTCGTCCTGCTCGGCCAGCGTTTCCAGAAAGCGACGCATCAGTTCGTCACCGGCCAGGTGCTCGAGCGCCGCGAGTTCTTCGGGCGTCAACTGCGGAAAGTTCTTCGGATCCTGCAGCCAGTCCAGGATCTCCTCGGTGAGCGCGTCGAGGCTGCCCTCGACGCCGTGGAAGACGCGTGCGAAGACCCGGTCGAACGCGTCGAAGTAGCCCTCGTGCTTGATCAGGCAGGCGCGTGCGAGGTTGTAGAAGCGCCCCAGGCTCGAGCCGTGAAGGCCCTTGGCCAGCGCGTCCATCAGGGTCAGCCACTCCTGGGTGCCGACCGGGACGCCTTCGTCCCTCAGTCCGTAGAACAGTTCGAGGAACACTACTGATTGTAGCGCGGCCCGAGTTCCGCCCAACTCGACGGATAGCTGCCGCTCTGTTTGTCGTAGCGCTTGAGAGCTTCCGAATCCTGTTCGGTTTTCAGCAAGCTGCCGAGGAACGGAATGTGCGCCTCGATCTGTTCGGCCGACATTCCCGCGCGACGGATCGCGGCGATCCAGTCGATCAGCTCCGACGTCGAAGGCCGTTTGCGAAGCTCGGGTTGCTCGCGCAGCCAGTAGAACTTGATCAGCACCTGGTCGAGCAGCGCGGCGTCGAGGCTCGGGTGGTGAACGGCGACGATCCGGCGCATCAGCGCGACCGCGGGGAACTCGATGTAGTGGAAGATGCAGCGACGCAGGAACGCGTCGGGCAGTTCTTTCTCGTTGTTCGAGGTTATCAGCACGATCGGGCGCTGTCTGGCGGCGATTTCGTCGCCGGTCTCCGCTACCGTGAATCGCATCTCGTCGATCTCGTGCAACAGGTCGTTGGGGAACTCGATGTCGGCCTTGTCGATCTCGTCGATCAGCAGCACGTGGCGCCGGTCGGCGGCGAAGGATCGGCCCAGAGGGCCGAGTTTGATGTAGGCGCGAATGTCCGAGACGTTGGCGCCGCCAAAGCGGCTGTCGTTGAGGCGCTGCACTGTGTCGTAGACGTAGAGGCCCTCGGCGGCTTTCGACGTCGACTTGACGTGCCAGTTCTCGATCGGAAGGCCGAGCGCTTCGCTGATGTGGCGCGCGAGCAAGGTCTTGCCGGTTCCGGGTTCCCCGCGCAGCAGCAGAGGTCTCTCGAGCGCGATGGCGCAGTTGACGGCATCGACGAGCGATTCGGACGCGATGTATCCGTCGGTACCCGTGAATCGGCGAAATTGCGGTTGCTGGGACATCTGATCTCCGTTGGGCCGGGCGGTGCCGACCGGTCTCCCGAAGCCCTTATTGCGGTGCTCTCGAATCGTGGATGCCGACCGAAGGCGGCTTCGGACGACGCTCAGACTCGTACGCGAGGAAGACGGGACGCGCAACGCGCGGGGAGCAAGACGCGCGCGGCCAGCCCGCCACATTCTCGCAGTCGGCCGGTTGCGTCCAAGGCTCTTCCCCTGCATTAGGTTGCACTTGGCAGAGGACTGTATGGGTGTCACAGGCAAGGCCAAGCGGAGTGCCGCCGCGCTGCATTTCGAGTGCACGCAGTGCGGCAAGTGCTGCTGGACGCGCGGAGAGTACGCCCACGTCTACGTGACTCGCCAGGACATGACGCGGATGGCGGCGGCTCTGGGGCTGGCGGCCGGTGATTTCCGCTATCGATACACCCTGCGGGACGAAGACGGCTGGATGGAACTCGATTTCCCGGGCGGCCGTTGCGTGTTCCTCGACCCGGCTACCAACCACTGCCAGGTCTACGAGGCGCGCCCTACGCAGTGCCGGACTTTCCCGTTCTGGCCCGAACTGCTGCGCGGCGGGCGTTGGACTGCCGAGGCGCGGCTGCTCTGCGAGGGGGTGGGACGAGGCCGTGAGGTCTGCGCCGAAGAGGTTGCCGCGAAGTTGCAAGCTCAGCGGCTCGCCGACGAGTCTTGAACCGACCGGTGTTCAGACTTCGGCGCGCTCCGCTCCGTCTTCTTCCAGGCGGCGTACACGAATCTGGGTTATGCGGCTGCCCGAAACGTCGACGACGGTGATCTCGTAGTCCGGTAGGTGCAGGGTTTCCCAACGTCGGGGCGCGCGGCCCAGACGATTGAAAATCAGTCCCGCCAGCGTGTCGCCGCGCTCGGCCGGGATGTCCCAGCCGCTCTCGCGGTTGAAGTCGAGCACTTTGACGCGACCCAGGGCCTCGAACTGGTCGTCTCCGAGGCGCCTGATGGTCAGCAACTCTTCACGATCGAACTCGTCGCGAATCTCGCCGACCAGCTCTTCGAGGATGTCTTCCTGCGTGACGATTCCCTGGGTGACGTTGAACTCGTCCTTTACGATCGCCATGTGGACGAAAGCGTGCTGCATGTCGGCGAGCAGCGGCAGGATCGGGTTGCGCTCGGGCACGCGCAGCACGTTCTTGAGTATGCCGCGCACGTCGGTTCCTCCGTCGTGGACGAGCTTCACGAGATCCTTCAGGTGGACCAGCCCGATTATCTGATCGATCGAATCCTCGTAGACGGGCACGCGCGTGTAGCGTTCTTCGAGTACTTTCTCGAGGATTTCCGCCGCCGGCGTTTCGGCCGGGAACGCGGTGATCTCGGTACGAGGCACCATGATGTCCGAGACCGTCATCTGAGCGGCGCCTGCTGCAGCTCCGATGATCGCCGCCAACGAACCGGTTTGGGGTGCCGTTTCCTGGGACTTCTGGGCCAATCTCAGGATCTCCTCGGTGGTGCTGGGGGCGTCGGGCCGGCTCTTGCCGACGATTCGCTCGACGAAGGGATCCAGTATGCGGTCGCAAAGGATGTGCAGGGGACGCATGGCCTGGTGGATCAAGTAGAGCGGCAGAGCCAGCGCCGATGCGACGCCGCGCGGGTGGTGCGCGGCGACCGCCTTTGGCAGCACTTCGCCGAAGATGAAGACCAGCACGGTCATCACGCCGGCCGAGACGAACACCGCTAGGTCGGGGCCGAAGAAGTGCAGCGCGAGCGCCGATCCTACCGAGGCCCCGAGGATGTTGGCGACGTTGTTGCCGAACAGGATCGTGACCAGCAGGCGCGAAGTCGAGGCTAGCAGTTCGCGTGCCGCCAGCGCGCCGGGCCCGCGTTGGGCTTCGACGTCTTCCGCCAACTCGTGCTCGCGAAGACGCATGAGCGCGGTTTCGGCCGCCGAGAAGAAAGCCGAAAGAACCAGGCATCCGAGGACGATCAGGAAAGAAGTCACTATACCCATGTAGGTCCGAGGGCGAGGCGCATCTTACGACTACGCGGCGCTGGCATGCAAAAGGGTGGATCGTTGCCCGGCGCGTGCGTGTACGCAGCTTTTCCGGCCGCGAATTGCGCGCGGTTGCCGCACGGGCGCGAGAGTCGTTGCGGCGGCGGATCGAGGCGCAGTTCGCGCCGCTCGCCAGCGAGCGTCTTCGCGTGAAGGGAGTTCGGGGGAGGCACTCAAGAGTGTTTCGTGGTGCGAAGAGGGGGACTTGAACCCCCACGGCCTTTCGGCCACTAGGCCCTCAACCTAGCGCGTCTGCCAGTTCCGCCATCCTCGCGATCGCGAAAAGCCTGATCGGAAGCGCGCTTTTACGGCGCACCAGGCCCTTGGTCAACCGGTGCGGCGTGGCCTGCAGCGGGCGCCGCCGGGCGTGCGGCCGGCGGCTTTGGTGCGGCCGGTGCCGGTGCGGGGACCGGCACCGGCGCAACGTTCTGTGCGGGGGGCGCAGCGAGCCCCGCAGCTGGCGCGGCAGTCGGTGCGGCGGCAGGTGCAGCAGTCGGTGCGGCAGTCGGTGCGGCAGTCTGTGCGGCGGTCGGCGCGGCGGTCGGTGCGGCAGTCGGTGCAGCAGTCGGTGCGGCAGTCGGTGCAGCAGTCGGTGCGGCAGTCGGTGCGGCAGCCGGCGCGGCAGTCGGTGCGGCAGTCGGTGCGGCAGTCGGTGCGGCAGTCGGTGCGGCAGTCGGTGCGGCGGCAGGTGGCGCGCTGGGCAGCGCCGCGGCGGCCTTGTCGGCAGCTTCTTCGGCGATCGGCTGAGCCTTGTCGGAGTCTGCGCTCGGCGGCTGCGCTGACGCGGGTGAACCCGCGACCGGTTCGCCCGATGCCGGAATCGCCGCGGCTTCGGGTGCCGCACTCGATTCGGCCGCGGGCGGTGAAGCCAACGGTTCCGGCGTGTTGTCGAAGACCGAGGCTTGGCGCGCCGAAACGACCGCGAGCATCAGCGATGTGGTCATGAACGTGATCGCCGTTGCAGTGGTGATCCGTGCGAGCGGGTTGCTGGCGTTACTCGAACCGAACATCGGCGAGCCGCCGCCACCGCCGAGAGCAGCGCCCATTTCGGCGCCTTTACCTGCCTGCAAGAGCACGACGAGGATCAGGACGATACAAGCCACGATGTGGATGGTCATGAGAACGGCTGTCACTTCTTAAGACTCCTGGAAATGGATGATGCGCAGGAAGTCGTCGGCTTGGAGACTGGCTCCGCCGACGAGCGCGCCATCGACGTCAGGGCAGGCCATCAGTTCGTCGATGTTGTTCGGCTTGACGCTGCCACCGTACAGAATGCGCAGCGACTGCGCGACCCCGCGCGGCGCCACGTCGCTGAGGACAGTGCGAATAGCGGCGTGGACCTCTTGGGCCTGGTCCGGCGATGCGGTACGTCCGGTGCCGATCGCCCAGACCGGCTCGTAGGCTATCACCAGATGTGACAGGCCTTCCGTCGTCAGTTCGACCAATCCCCTGCGGACCTGCTTTTCGATCACCACCATCGTGACGCCGGCGTCGCGCTGCTCGAGCGTTTCGCCGACGCACAGGATCGGGCTGAGGCCGCAGGCGTCGGCGGCGCCGACTTTCTTGGCGACGGTATAGTCGGTCTCTCCGAAGAACTGCCTGCGTTCGGAGTGCCCTATCAGTACGTAGCGGCAGCCCGCGTCGACCAGCATCGGTCCCGAGATCTCGCCGGTAAACGCGCCCGACTTTTCCCAGTAGAGGTCCTGTCCGGCGATCTGTACCGGCGAGTCCGCAGCAGCTTCGGCAATCGCGTCGGCCACCGTGGTCAGCGCGACGAAAGGAGGAGCGAGTACCACGTCTCGGCCGCTTACGCCTCGCGTGCCAGAGGCCACTGCAGCAGCCAAAGAACGTGCCTCCGCCCGCGTCAGCGGTTGCAGCTTCCAATTACCGGCTAGCAAAGGGACGCGCACGTTCCTTCTCTACCTTGCCTTGGCGTCCAGTGCAGCTACTCCCGGCAGAATTTTGCCCTCCATGAGTTCCAGTGAGGCTCCGCCTCCGGTCGAAATATGAGTTATGTCGGCCGCCCGGCCGCTCTGGGCCAGCGCCGCCACGGAGTCTCCTCCTCCCACCACGCTGGTAGCCTTCGAGTCGGCGACCGCATTGGCGACCGCCGTCGTGCCGCCCGCACAACTCTTCCACTCGAACACGCCCATCGGCCCGTTCCAGAAGACGGTGGCGGAGCCGGCGAGCAGTTCGCAGTAGGCCGCGCGTGTTCGAGGACCGATGTCGACGCCCATCCAGCCCGCCTCGATGGCGGCGCTGTCGGTGTCGTGCACCGCGGCATTTTCCTGGAACTCGCGGGCCACAACGTGGTCGATCGGGAGCGCCACCGAAACCCCGCGTCCTGCCGCTTCGGCCAGCAAGTCGCGCGCGAGCGTGATCTTGTCTTTCTCCACCCTCGAAGCGCCGATCTCGATGCCCTGCGCGCTCAGGAACGTATACGCCATCGCACCGCCGACGATCAGCGAGTCAATGCGCTCGAGGAGATTGCGTATCAACGCGATCTTGTCGGAAACCTTGGCTCCGCCGAGCACTGCCACGAAGGGGCGCGCCGGGTTTGTGAGCAGGCCGCCGAGTGCTTTCACCTCGGCCAGCAGCAGAAAGCCTGCGCCCGCTTCGGAAACGAAGTCGACCACGCCGGCGGTCGAAGCGTGGGCGCGGTGCGCGGTCCCGAATGCGTCGTTGACGTAGACGTCGCAGAGCGACGCCAGCGCCTTGGCGAAGGCCGGGTCATTGGATTCTTCTTCGGCGTGGAAACGCAGGTTCTCTAGCAACGCGACGTCGCCGTCGAGCATCGCGCCCACGTGTTTTTCGACCGCCGGTCCCACGCAGTCCGGTAGCAGCGCGACGGGGCTGCCGAGTTCGGCCGCCAGTTCGTGCGCGACCGGGCCGAGTGAGAGTTCCGGCTTCACCTTGCCGTCGGGGCGCCCCAGGTGCGAGGCGAGGATGACCTTGGCGCCGCGATCGATCGCGTAGCGTACGGTGGTCAGCGAACTGCGGATGCGCGTTGCGTCGTTCACCCGGCCGTTCTTCAGCGGGACGTTGAAATCGACCCGCATCAACACCCGCCGACCGGTAAGTTGAATGTCCTCGATGCTCTTCACGTGGCGGGGCTCGCGTGCTCGGATGGCTTGCGCAGTCAGAGACGTCCGGCGATCAGTGCGGTCACGTCGCACATGCGCGCCGAGAAGCCCATCTCGTTGTCGTACCAGGAGAGAACCTTGGCGAAGCCAGGCTCGAGCGCCTTCGTGAGCGGGGCGTCGAAGATCGACGAGTGGCGGTTGCCGTTGAAGTCGATCGAGACGAGTTCCTCCTCACAGTACTGCAGCACTCCTTTCAACGGGCCTTCGGCTGCCTTCTTGACCGCGGCGTTGATTTCTTCGGCAGAGGCCGGCTTTACGGTCTCTACGGTGAGGTCCACGACCGAAACATTGGCGGTCGGAACTCGAATTGCCATGCCGTCTAGCTTGCCCTGGAGATCCGGCAGGACCAGTGCCACGGCGCGGGCCGCGCCGGTGGTGGTCGGGATCATCGACAGCGCCGCGGCTCGAGCGCGGCGCAGGTCGTCGTGCGGAAGATCCAGGATGCGCTGGTCGTTGGTGTAGGAGTGCACGGTGGTCATCATGCCCCTGCGGATGCCGAAGCTCTCGTGCAGAACCTTGGCGACCGGGGCTAGGCAGTTGGTGGTGCACGACGCGTTGGAGATCACGTGGTGCTTGGACGGGTCGTAGTCGTTGTGGTTGACCCCGTAACAAATCGTGAGGTCAACTCCTTTTGCCGGTGCCGAGATGATGACTTTGGCGGCACCCGCTTCGATGTGTGCGGCGGCCTGATCGCGTTTCGTGAAGCGTCCGGTGGACTCGACGACGACTTGCACCCCGAGTTGCTTCCACGGGAGTTCGGCGGGGTTTTTCACCGACAAAACACGGATCTTCTTGCCGGCGACCACGATGTCGTTGCCGTCTACTTCTACCGACGCCGGAAACGCGCCGTGGACCGAATCGTGTCGGAGCAGATGACCGAGCGTTGCCGCGCTCGTCAAGTCGTTGACCGCTACGATCTCGAAATCGTCGCGACCGAGCCCCGCGCGCATCATGTTGCGCCCAATTCTGCCGAAGCCGTTTACGCCGACTCGAATGCTCATATCGTCCGTCCTCCGAGGCGCTCCAGCGCCCTCAGCAAATGTGGCAAAAGGTCGAATTTCCAGGGGAAAGGAGTGCTGGTTCCTGCCACGCACCGGAGCCCAAGTCAAGATGCCGCAGAGCTCACGGCGAGCAGCGACGAGGCTTCACTCGGCGATGGCGAAGAGCTTGCCGGCAACCGGGGTCCCCGTGCGCAGCGGCGAACCCAACTCGGTGGCAACGCCCGTGCGGCTTACGCCCCGCGGTCCCCGTGCGCAGCGGCGAAGCGTTCGTCGATGTGCACGACGAGTGTTCGCGCCGGGCGGCCCTGACCGAATTGACAGCCTGGGGTTGCAGGAATACTTTCGGCGCCTGTGGTTGTGTGTGTGGCGGCGGCTTCGTAAGTGACCCTTCAGCCCGAACATTATTCCGTTTTCGACATGCTCACCGGTTCTGGACCGGTGGTCTCACTGGTCCTGTATCTGCTGATCGGCGCTTCGGTGAGCAGCTGGGGCGTGATTCTTTTCAAGGCCCGCCAAGTCTACGCGGCGCGCAAGGGCGCAGAAGAGTTTCAGAAACTCTTCTGGGAGACCCGCAACCTGGCCGAAGTGTCGCGCGCTTGCGGTCAACTCGGCGACAATCCGCTGGCGGCGGTGTTCGCGGCCGGCTACGAAGAGTTGCTTCGCCTGCGCACCAAGAAGAAGGCGGCTGCCGACGAGGGCCTGATGAGTACCGAGTTGGCAGGCATCGCCAACGTCGAGAGGGCGATGCGGCGCGCTGCGCATCACGAGCGGACCGAACTCGAGAAGCTCCTGACTTTTCTTGCCACCACTTCCTCCACCACTCCGTTCGTCGGTTTGTTCGGCACTGTCTGGGGAATCATGAACTCGTTCCGTGGACTCAGCGTCGGCGGTCCGTCCAGCATTCAGGCGGTGGCCCCGGGCATCTCCGAGGCTCTGATCGCGACCGCCGCCGGGCTGGTGGCGGCGATTCCGGCGCTGGTGGCCTACAACCACTACGCGCGTGCCGCGCGCCTGCTGGCGGGGGAGATGGACAGCTTCATTTCCGAGTTCCTCAACATTGCCGAACGGCACTTCCTCAACTGACCGGGGACGACGATGGCCGGCGGGATGGACGACTCCGGGGAAGGCGGCACCGTTGCGGGGATCAACGTCACTCCGCTGGTCGATGTGATGCTGGTGCTGCTGGTCATCTTCATGGTGACGGCGCCAATCATTCAGCAGGGGGTCGATGTGCAGCTTCCGCAAGCCGGAGGCAGTCAGCTGCAGGGTGACGACGTTGCACTGGTGGTCTCGGTCACCAACGACGGCAAGGTCTACCTGAACGACACCGTCACTGACGCGACGAAGATTGGCAAGACGGTGGCGGCCATCTTGCAAGAGAAACACCAGCAGGTCGTCTACGTGCGTGGGGACAGTCGCGCCGACTATGGAAAGGTCGTGCAAGTCATCTCTTCGCTCAAGAGTGCCGGCGTCGACAAACTCGGTCTCATTACGCAGCCCGGGGAGAGTTGAGTGGCGCTGAGAGCGCGCAAGCGCCAGGGGCAGGCGGCCTGGGTCGACCCGCGCCTCTGGTCGGCGCTCGTGTGGTCCGCAGCGGGGCACGTACTGGTGGTCGTGACTGCGCTGCTGGCTGCGTGGATCGCGCCGGCCCCCAACCCCTTCGACCTTCCCGCCGGACCGATGGTCGATCTGATGGCGCTTGGCGGGGATTCGGCGGTCATGAAGGTCGGGCCTTTGGCAAAGAAGGGCGGCGGCAAAGTTCCGGCCGCAAAGAAACCGGTGGCGCCGAGTCCTGAAGTAAAGCCCGCGGAAGAACCAAGAACGCCTTCCGATTCGGCAGTAGTGCCACCGCCGCCCAAGCCCGAGCCCAAACCCGAGGTAAAGCCCGAGCCCAAGCCGGTACCCAAACCTGAGCCCAAGCCCGAGCCCAAACCCGAGGTAAAGCCCGAGCCCAAGCCGGTACCGAAACCCGAACCCAAACCCGAGCCCAAACCCGAGGTAACGCCCGAGCCCAAACCTGAGCCCAAACCTGAGCCCAAACCAGAGGCGAAACCCGAACCCAAGCCCGAGCCCAAACCCGAGGTGAAGCCCGAGCCCAAGCCTGCGCCCAAGGCCGAGCCGAAGCCCGAGGTAAAGCCTGCAGTAGAGGTCAAGACCGTACCGCCGGAGAGCAAGCCGGCGCCGTCGGCAGTGACACCGCCGGCGACTTCGCCGTCGAGCGAGCCGAATGGTGCGGGTTCCGGTCCGGCGGGACCAACTACCGGTCCTCGGGCCGGCGAGAGCCCGACGGCCGGCGCAGGCGCGCCCGGTGCGCCGGGTGGAGGCGGAGGCGGCACGGGAACCCGCAGCCCCGAGTTCTACGCTTATTTCGCCTACCTGTACGAGCTCATCAAGTCTGAGTGGATTTGGGCGGGCGATCAGGATCCCGGTCTCGCGGTTACGATACGATTCAGTATACTTCCCGACGGTCGTATTGCGGATGCACGAATTACCGAGCGTTCGCGGATCGCTCTGTTCGACGAATCGGCGCTCAATGCGGTTCGCACGACCGGCTCGCTGAGTCCGCCTCCGGCCGCGGTTCGGTTCGAGTTCGCGGACGTCGAATTGGTGTTTCGAGCGGCAGACCTAGCTCAGTAGCGAATTTTGCGCAGGAGGTAGCGGTGGCTGGATTGCGTAGGTTGTTGCTTCGGGTGATTGTCGGTTCGGCTCTGGCCCTTTTCGCAACCGTACCGTCTTACGCGCAATTGCGAGCCGAAATCGTCGGGCCCGGAGTCATGAGAATTCCGATCGCTGCGGCTCCGCTGGCACCGGTCGGTGGCGCAGACGCCGCGCTGGAGGCGGAGTTCTCGCGCGTGCTCGCGGGCGACCTCGACATCAGCGGACTCTTCCGGGTGATCGATCCGGCCTCTTACATCGAGGGCGTGCCGGCTGGACCGCTGGGCCCCGAGAACGTGAACTTCTTGAACTGGCAGGCCGTCGGCGCACGCGGCGTACTGCTCGGCCGCTACGAGAGGTCGCAGCAGGAACTCACGGTCGAGGTCGCGTTTTTCGACGTTCCCGCGCACTCGATGCTGGGCGGCAGGCGCTTTCGCGGAAGTCTCGGCGAGGTGGCCCGCATAGCCCACCGCACGGCCGACGCGATCCTCGAATTCACGACCGGAATTCCCGGCCCCTTCGACTCCAAGTTAGCCTTCGTCTCGAACCGGGGCGGCCCCGCGCGCGAGCTTTTCAGCTTCACGCTGGACGGGAAGATCGACAAGATCACCAATCACCGTAGCGTAATCATGGCGCCGGCCTGGAGTCCGGACGTGCGCTCTATCGCTTTTACGAGTTTTCGTGACGGCGAGGCTGACCTTTTCAGTGTCGCTCCGGCGTCCAAGGCCGAGACCAAACTCGCCAGCAAGATGGGGCTCAATATCGGCGCTGCGTGGCGCCCCGACGCGAGCCTGCTGGCGGTGGCGCGGGAGCGGGAGGGCAACACCGACTTGTACATCCTGGATTTTCGCGGTCAGACCCAGGAGCGCTTGACCGACCACTGGGGGATCGACGTCGACCCTTCGTGGTCGCCAGACGGAACCAAACTCGCCTTCTGTTCGTCGCGGGGCGGCACTCCGCAGGTCTATACGATGAGCTACCCGGACAAGAAGATCTCGCGAGTGACCTTCTCGGGCGGTTACAACTGCTCGCCGGTGTGGTCGCCCGACGGTCGCAGCATCGCTTACGCGGGGCGCGTAGGGCGCGACTTCCACGTCTTCGTCATTCCGGCTGGTGGAGGGCAAGCGCGGCAGCTCACGTCGAGCGGCTCGAACGAAGACCCAACGTGGTCGCCCGACTCGCGCTTCATAGCGTTTTCGCGCGAGCGAGGAACGCACAAGAAAATTTTTCTCGTTGATGTAACGGGTAGATGGGAGAGACAATTGACCACCGGCGAGGGGGATGATACTTCCCCAAGCTGGTCGAGACGGCTTGATTAGGGCGCAGGTGCCTTCCTGCCTCGCGTACTTGCAAACAATCAGAGCGCGCCGGGTGCGGCGCTTCGGAGGATGAGCATGGGTCTTGGGCGTGTGTGGTTGGGGCGGTTCAGGGTGCTGACCGTCGTGGTGGGTGTTGGGTTGGCTTTGAGTCTCACGGCCGGTTGTTCTTCCAAGAGCAAGTCCTCGGGCCTTGATGACGATGCCTCGCTGAGTGACGACAAGCTCGGGGGGCGCGGCAGCATGGGCGAGTTCGAGTCGAGAGGCAAGGTCTCTTCGGGCGGTCGCTTCGAAGACGTCTTCTTTGCCTACGACGCCGCTGATCTGGACGGTGCGGGAACCCAGGCGGTCCGCGCCAATGCCGAATTGTTGCGTGCGGAGAAGGGACGCGTCGAGATCGAAGGTCACTGCGACGATCGCGGGACGGCCGAGTACAACCTCGCGCTGGGTGCCCGTCGCGCCAAGTCTGTCCGTGACGCGTTGGTGGGTCTGGGGATCAGTTCCTCGCGTCTCTCCACCGTCAGCTACGGCGAAGAGCTTCCGCTTTGCCGCGATGCGAACGAAGCCTGCTGGAGCAGGAACCGGCGCTCTCACCTCGTCGATCTGACCGAGTAGGGATCCACTCGCCGCGATGCAAACTCCGCGCGCCGCGTTGGTTTTGTGTTTGCCGCTTGCGGCGATGCTCGTCTCGGCGTGCGGAACGCAGTTCGGCGGTGACAAGGCGGAACGTCGTTTCGAAGACCTGCGCGCGCTGGTTCTGGAACAGCGGCGGGCCCTTGAGGACATGAGGAAGGAGCAGGAGTCGCTGCGCGCCTCGGTCGACGAGTTGCAGTACGGCCGGCATTCCGGCGGCAGGCCCGTTCACGGTCCGGGCGGAGCCGGTGGAGACTCGTACTGGGGCAGTGCGCTGCAACGGCCGACACCGCCGGTGCCGGTCCCCGGCAGCGACTACCCTCCGGCTGGTGATGGCGCGCTCGCCGCGCCAAGCACCCCCGGACCGGAAGTAGATTCGCGTTTCGGGCCGCCGCCGGGCTCGGTCGCGTCGGTGCCGCCGCCGAAACCAGAGGCTCAGGTTCCACCTGCGCCTACTCCGGGAGCGAGCGGTGACGTCCCCAGCGAATTGGTGGGAACCAACTATGACTCCGGTATGCGCGCCCTCAACGCCGGCGATCATGACGAGGCGATCCAGGATTTCAGGAATTTCCTGCACGACAACGCATCGTCGTCCTACGCCGACGACGCGCAGTTCTGGATCGGCGAGGCCTACTATCGCAAAGGCCTCTATCACCGGGCGATAATCGAACTCAATCAGGTTTCGGTTACCTACGGGACCGGCAACCGCGCGGCTGCCGCGCTGCTGAGACAGGCCGAGGCGTTTCGCATCGTGGGACAGCGAGTGGATGCCAAGGTGAGTCTCCAGAAAGTGATCAACCGTTACCCGGGCACCGCCGAAGCGGCCAAGGCTTCGAAGATGCTCAGCGAGATCGGCGGATGAGTTCCGCTCACGCCGTCGATGAGGGTCGTTCGTAATCTAGAGCGTGCACGCGGTCTGCTGCGACGGCCGGTCATAACCATCGGAAACTTCGACGGGGTTCACCGCGGCCACCAGGTGATCCTGGGGCAGCTCTGCCGTGACGCCGAGGCGCGCGAGGTCGCGTCGGTGGTACTCACCTTCGATCCCCATCCGGTCGGCGTCGTCCGTCCTCTCGCTACGCCGCGCTTGTTGATGACTCTCGGTGACCGTCTTGCGTCGCTTTCTCGCTACGGCATCGACATGACGATAGTTCAGCGATTTTCGCGGGAGTTTGCCGCCATCGGTGCGGACGAATTCATCGGCCGCTTTCTGGTAGAGGTTCTCGACGCCCAAAAACTGCTGGTCGGGCACGATCTCAACTTCGGGAGCGGCCGCAGCGGTAACGTCGAAACGCTGGTCGAGGCGGGGGGCCGCTTCGGCTTTTCGGTCGAGGTGATCGGGCCCGTGGAGGCGGACGGTGTCGTTGTGCACTCGAGCGTCATCCGGAGGTGTATCGCCGTCGGAGACGTTAGCGCGGCTGCCGGTTTGCTCGGCCGCCCTCACCGTGTGCGCGGCAGAGTGCAACGCGGGGCCGGGCGCGGCCGCGGCCTGGGCTTTGCTACCGCCAACCTACGTCCCAAGACCGAGTCGATTCCGATGGACGGTGTCTACGCGACCTTCGGCTATCTCGGCGACGAACCGATGCCGAGTGTGACTTCGATCGGCCATACGCCGACGTTCGGAGGGGTCGATCGAGTGATCGAGACCCACCTGTTTGGGCAATTCGGCGCACTGTACGGCCGCAGCTTCGCAATCGATTTCATTGCGCGAATCCGCGACCAGAAGCGTTTCGACTCTGCGGCTGAACTCGCCGTCCAAATCGCGCGCGACGTGGCGGAAGCGAGGTCGATCCTCGCCGCTGCGCGCCCTCGATGATCGCAGTGACGTCGGCCGGACGTTGCTTCCCGAAGCAGGCGCGGGTGTGGCGCAAACACCTAACTCGATGATCGCAGCGACGCCGCCCGGCCGTTGCTTCCGCGTACCCTCGGACGCGGAAGGGGCCCGCCTCGACGTCTGGCTGGCCGCTCAGGCTCTTGCTCCGACGCGTTCGCAGATCAAGGTTGCGGCCAGAGCCGGGCGCCTCAGCGTTGACGGCCGAGATGTGCGTGTTTCGCATCGGCTGCGCAGCGGAGAAGTGGTGGTTCTGCTCGACGGGCCACCCGAGCCCTCTTCCGGCCGAGTGGAAGCGGAAGCGATCGCGCTCGACGTACTGTTCGAGGACGAGTCCCTGGTGGCGGTCAACAAGCCGGCCGGCATGGTTGTACACCCAGCCGCCGGCATCCGCACAGGGACACTGGTCAACGCGATCCTCGGCCGTTACCCGGGGGCCGCGCTGCCGGGGGAGGCCGTGCGGGCCGGGATCGTCCACCGCCTCGATCGTGACACTTCCGGCGTGATTCTGGTGGCACTGACCGTGGCTGCGCACGAGTCGCTGGCCCGGCAGTTTCGCGAGCGCAGCGTCAAGAAGGTCTACTGGGCAGTGGTTCAGGGCCGGATGGTCGGCGATGCGCGTGTCGATGCCGCGATCGGACGTCACCCCACCGACCGCAAGCGTATGTCCACTCGCGGCAAGCCGGCCCGCAGCGCGGTGACGGACTTGCGGCCGCTGGAGACATTCCAGGGCGTAACCTTGGTCGAGGCGCGACCGCTGACCGGCCGAACCCACCAGATCCGTGTGCATCTGGCCGCCGGCGGCTGGCCGATCGTCGGGGACAAGGTTTACGGGGTCAGCCGAGGGGCGGCGCCGATCGGCCGCCAGGCCCTTCATGCGACGTCGATCGAGTTCGCGCACCCGACGAGCGGGAGACGGCTCGCGGTGCAGGCGCCGCTGCCGCCGGACTTCGAAGAGTTGCTCAGGTGGCTACGAGAAGGTTCGTGAAAAACGCGATTCTTGGCGCTCACGGTCGGCAGATTCCGGGTTGACTCCCTGGCGAGGATCATCTACGGTCCGAGCGTCCCACCCGGAAACTCGCCGTTTCCGCCGCAGCCCGGCAAAGCATCGCAGTCACGCAAGGAGCCAATGGCCCCGGAGTGACTCTACGGTGTGGCAGAGGAGACCGGCTCGCGGGAGCACCCGGCGATCCCCCGGGACCATTAACAACCCGTCCAGACCCTACGGCTCTCCTTCCACGGGGAGGCGCAGTTTACGGATTTCGGAGCGCTCCAACCCAAGAGAACTATGACCGAACGCGGCGGCGATATGCCCAAAGACAGAAAGAACGGCGGAGGGCGCGGGCGTCCGGGTCGACGGCTACCGGAGAACCCCAACCCGATGGCACGTCCTCGCGGACACAACGCTCGTCCGAAGGACGAGATCCAGCCGGAGGACGAACCGATCGCACCGATGCCTGTGGGGCCGACGCTGGACCTGACGGATCTGAAGCAGAAGACCGCACGCGACCTCGCCGACGTCGCTCGTGAACTGGGCGTCGAAGGTGTGGCGACCATGCGCAAGCAGGAACTGATCTTCAAGATCCTCGAGGCGCAGGCGGCAAAGAGCGGCAACGTGTACGGCGCGGGGGTTCTGGAGATACTACCCGACGGGTTCGGTTTCCTACGCGCCCCCGACTCGAACTACCTGCCGGGGCCCGACGACATCTACATCTCACCCAGCCAGGTGCGCCGCTTCGGGCTTCGTACCGGGGACGTGGTTTCCGGTCTGATCCGCTCCCCCAAGGAGGGGGAGCGCTACTTTGCCCTGCTAAAAGTATCGGCAATAAATTACGACGAACCCGAGAAGGCGCGCGACAAGGTACTTTTCGACAACCTCACGCCGCTGTACCCGAACGACCAGCTCAAGCTCTCCCACGAGCCTTCCGAGTACACGACCCGTGTGATCGATCTGATGGTTCCGATCGGCAAGGGCCAGCGCGCCTTGATCGTGGCCGCCCCCAGGACTGGCAAGACGGTGATGCTCCAGCACATCGCCCACGGGATCGCCGCCAACAACAAGGAAGTCATCCTGATCGTGCTGCTGATCGACGAGAGGCCCGAGGAAGTCACCGATATGCAGCGCTCGGTGCACGGCGAGGTGATCTCTTCGACTTTCGACGAACCGCCGACACGCCACGTGCAAGTGGCCGAAATGGTGATCGAGAAGGCCAAACGCCTGGTCGAACACGGCCGCGACGTCGTGATCCTGCTCGATTCGATCACCCGCCTGGCCAGGGCCTACAACGCAACGGTTCCTCCGAGTGGGAAGATCCTGTCGGGCGGCGTGGATTCCAACGCGCTTCGCGGGCCGAAAAAATTCTTCGGTGCGGCGCGCAACATCGAGGACGGTGGCAGTCTGACCATCATCGGCACCGCCCTGATCGACACCGGCAGCCGGATGGACGAGGTCATCTTCGAGGAGTTCAAGGGGACCGGTAACTGCGAGATACATCTCGACCGGCGCCTGATGGACCGACGCGTCTTCCCCACCATCGACATCCAGAAGTCGGGCACCCGCAAGGAGGATCTCCTGATCGAAAAAGAGTCCATCAGCCGGGTTTTCGTACTGCGCAAACTGCTGACCCAGCTCAACACCGTCGAGGCCATGGAATTCCTGCTGGGCAAGATGAAAGGAACCAAGTCCAACAAGGACTTCACCGACTCGATGAATCAGTGAGCCTCGGCGGCTCGATCGACTGACGCATTGCATCCCGACCGGACTTTTGTTAATGGGCCGGGGTTGCGCCGAGACCGGCGCGCTGAGCCAAAGCAGGGGCAAGGTACAAGAGATATGGTAGCTCGATGAGCCAAGTCACGATGAAACAGTTGCTGGAGGCCGGTGTCCACTTCGGTCACCAGACCAGCCGCTGGAACCCCAAAATGCGCCCTTACATCTTCGGGGCGCGCAACGGCATCCACATCATCGACCTTCAACAGACGGTCAACCTCTTCCGTGAGGCTTGCGACTACGTTCGCGAGGTCGCCGCGCGGGGCGGGTCGGTTCTGTTCGTAGGCACCAAGAAGCAGGCCCAGGACGCCATCAAGGCCGAGGCCGAGCGGTGCAAACAGTACCACGTGAACAACCGCTGGCTCGGTGGAACGCTGACCAACTTCCAGACCATCAAGCTGTCGATCGATCGCTTGAAGCGCTTGGAAGACACGCTCGCAGACCCGACCAGCGCGAGCATCTACAAGAAGAAAGAGCGGCTGCTGATGCAGCGTGAACTGGACAAGCTCCAGTACAACCTCCAGGGCATCCGGGAGATGAAGCGGCCTCCGGACGCGATCTTCATCATCGATCCCGACCGCGAACAGATCGCGGTCTTCGAGGCCAATCGGCTTTCCATTCCGGTGGTCGCCGTCGTCGACACCAACTGCGATCCGGACCGGATCGCTTACTGCGTACCCGGCAACGACGACGCGATTCGCGCGATTCGGCTCTTCTGCGGCGCGGTAGCCGATGCCGTCCTGGAAGGGATGGCAGAATTCGAAGCGCGCGGGTCGGTGGGAGACAAGCTCGGCGGTGAATCGGCTCTGCCGTTCGGTGCCGGCATGTATTCTGACCTGGTCGGTGAAGGAGCCGAGAAGGCTTTTGCTACGGTTTCGGAGGGCGGGGAGGCGGCGCCGTTCGCAGCTACCGATTTCGAGACGGGCACAGCCGAATGAGCATCGACGCGAAAGTCGTCAAAGACCTGCGTGATCGCACCGGCGCGGGGATGATGGACTGCAAGAAGGCGCTGGCCGAGTCCGATGGCGATCTCGATCGCGCCACGTCCCTGCTGCGCGCGAAGGGCTTGGCCGGGGCCGCCAAGAAGGCGGGCCGCATCGCCGCTGACGGCTCGATAGGGATATTTGCGGCCGCCGACGGCAAGAGCGCCGTCATGCTCGAACTCAACTGCGAGACCGATTTCGTGGCCAAGACCGACCAGTTCCGCGGTTTGCTGGCAACGCTCGGCGCGGCGCTGGCGACGGCTCCGGCGGGCGAGGGCGGCGTCAATGCCGTCGCGGGTCTGAAGGTTGCCGGCGGCGGGACGATCGAAGATCTGTTGAAAGAGAGCATCGCCAACATCGGCGAGAACATCGGCCTGCGTCGCTACGTACGCTACGTTTGCGAGGGCGGCATCGTCGGACACTATCTGCACGCCGGCGGCAAGATCGGTGTGGTCGTCGAGCTGCGCGGAGCCGACGATCGCCACGCGGAACTTGCCAAAGCGCTGGCGATGCAGGCGGCGGCCGCGTTCCCGCGCTGGGTGTCGCGCGGCGAAGTGCCGGCGTCCGAGGCGGGCGGAGAGCGCGAGATCTTCCGCCAGCAGGCTCTGGCTTCCGGCAAGCCCGAGAAGATCATCGACAAGATCGTCGACGGCAAGATCGAGAAGTTCTACTCCGAGACCTGTCTGCTCGAGCAGGAGTATGTACGCGACTCAGACCTGACCATCGCCAAGCTGCTAGCCCTATCGGGGAAGGAAACCGGCGCGACCCTCACGGTTCCACGTTTCACCCGCTACCAGCTCGGCGAAGGCATAGAGAAGAAGCACTCCAATCTCGCGGCGGAAGTCGCCCAGCAGATCGGCCAAAGCGCCTGAACGGACGCATCGGATGGCGGACTCGGCGACCCCAGCGCCCAGGCTCCAGCCAAAGTACCGGCGAGTGCTGCTCAAGTTGAGCGGCGAGTCGCTCGCCGGTTCCCAAGATTACGGCATCGACCCCGAAGCCATCTCGAGGCTCGCCGAGGAAATCCGCGGCGCGCTGGCGCTCGGTTGTGAGCTGGCGCTGGTGGTCGGCGGCGGCAACATCTTTCGCGGTCTCAAGGCCGCCGACATGGGCATGGAACGTGCCACCGGCGACTACATGGGGATGCTGGCCACTGTCCTGAACAGCTTGGCGATCCAGGACGCCCTCGAGAAGCTCGGAATCCCGACGCGGGTTCTGAGCGCGCTGGAGATCCGGGAAGTGGCCGAACCGTACATCCGGCGCCGCGCGACCCGTCATCTGGAAAAGGGCCGCGTGGTGATTTTTGCTGCAGGTACCGGTAACCCTTTCTTCACCACCGACACTGCTGCAAGCTTGCGTGCGATGGAGATCGGCGCCGACGTCATCATGAAGGCCACGCGTGTCGACGGCGTGTATTCGGCCGATCCGGAGAAGCACCCAGAGGCGGTTCGTTATTCCTCGCTGTCGCACTTCGAGGTGCTCGAACAAGGGCTGCGGGTGATGGACACCACGGCGATCTCGCTGTGCATGGAGAACGACATGCCCATCATCGTCTTCGACATGACGTGTCCCGGTAACATCGTCAGAGCGATCGCAGGGGAACCGATCGGCACGACCGTGGGAGGGCCGGTGCGATGACCGAAGAGATACTCAAAGAACTGCGACGGCAGATGGCCGAGACCATGGTTTCGCTCAAGCGCGACCTCGCGCGTATCCGCGCGGGACGCGCGACGCCGGCTCTACTCGACCACGTGTTCGTCGAGTACTACGGTTCGAGCACGGCGCTCAACAAACTGGCTACCGTGTCGGCTCCGGAACCGCGGCTCTTGCTGGTCCAGCCGTTCGACAAGAAGACGGTCGCGTCGATCGACAAGGCTATCCGCAGTGCGGGGCTCGGGCTCTCTCCGATCGGGGATGGGACGCTGCTTCGCATCCCCATTCCGGAACTCAACGAGGAACGCAGGCGCGAACTCGTCAAACAGGTGCGTAAAGAGTCCGAGACCCACAGGGTTTCGGTGCGCGGCCACCGCCGTGACGCCAACGAACTGCTCAAGGAAGCCGAGGCTGAGAGCGAGATCACCCAGGACGATCACCGCGTAGCTCACGAAAAAGTCCAGAAACTGACCGACGAGGCCATTTCCGAGATCGATGAGATCGTAAAGACCAAAGAGCACGAGATTCTGTCCGTCTGAGCCGGGCCCACCCTTGAAACACGATTCGGGAGGCGGCCTGCCCCGCCACGTGGCGGTGATCATGGACGGCAACGGACGCTGGGCGACCCAGCGCGGTCTCAGTCGCGTTCAAGGACACCGGCGCGGCAAGGATTCGGTCAAGGAGATCGTCGAGACCGCGCGCGAGATCGGCGTCGAGTTCCTGACCCTATACGCGTTCTCGACCGAGAACTGGGAGCGCCCCGAACGTGAGGTGGAGGTGCTGATGCGCCTGTTGCGTCACTACCTGCGCTCCGAAGTCGACAAGATGATGCGGCACGGTATCCGGCTGCGCGCGATAGGAAACCTGCGGCGCCTGCCCCGTGACGTTCTCGCCGAACTGAGAGCCGTCGAGCAGCGCACTCGCGGAAACGACGGGATGACGGTGCAACTGGCGGTCAGTTACGGAAGCCGCGAAGAGATCGTCGCTGCGGTGCGCCGGCTTGCGCGCAAGGTGCGCGACGGATCCCTGGCCCCCGAGCACATCGACGAGGCGGCGATTTCGGATTCGCTGATGACAGCCGGAATTCCGGACCCGGACCTGCTCATCCGCACCAGCGGTGAGATGCGTCTGTCGAACTTTCTTCTCTGGCAGGTGGCGTACACCGAGTTGTACGTCACCGAAGTCTTGTGGCCTGACTTCCGGCGCCCGCAGTTTCTCGAGGCGCTCGCCGACTACAAGAGGCGCGAGCGGCGTTTCGGCAAGACCGGCGAACAGTTGGTCCAGGAGGCCTGAATGCTGCGCGCGAGGGTGTTGACCGCGGCGATCGCCATTCCGATCCTGATCTGGATGATCTTCTCGGCTTCACCTTCGGTCTACAACACGGTGGTCTTGCTCTGCACGTTTCTGTCGCTGCGTGAGATGGCGGCGATGCAGCGCGTCGCGTTTTCGGGTAGCACCCTGCTGACGACCTGCGGCGGAATGGTAATCGCCGTGTCGATGCTGATCGACCACAGCGGCGCCGCGGTGTCGGCCGGCCTAGTGATCGCGCTGATACTGACGCTGCTCGGCACGTTGGTGACCGCTCGTGACATGGAGCAGAGCGTGATCGGCGCCGGCCAGGTCTTGTTCGCGGCCGTTTACGGAGGGCTGTTGCTTCCTCACCTCATCTGGCTGCGTGCGCTTTCGGGCGGTGCCGCGCTGGTGTTCTTCGTGTTGGCCAGCGTCATGGCCAGCGACGCGGGCGGCTACTTCGGCGGTCGCGCTTTCGGACGGCGCAAGCTGTGGCCGACGGTCAGTCCGAACAAGACGGTGGAGGGTGCCATCGGGTCGGTGTTCGGAGCCGTCGTCGTCGGGGTGCTGTGCAACGTGATCTTCGTCGATCGTTTCGCTTTGTCGGAATCGGTGCTGGTGACCGCGGCGATCTCGGTACTGGCGCAGGCGGGAGATCTGGCCGAGTCGATGATCAAACGCGCTTACCACGCCAAGGACGCGGGCTGGATTCTGCCCGGACACGGCGGCGTTCTCGATCGCACCGACAGCATGGTGCTGCCGATCGTGTTCATCTACTACTACGCTTCCTACGCCTACTACGCTTGATACGCGGGTCGAGCGGTCGAGTGCGCCACCGCCGGATGTCGGTGAGAGCAGGCGGCGCGCGGAGCGGGTCGCCGGCCGACTCGCCGGAATCGGAGTTTCCGTCGTTGGCTTCCCGGTGTAGAAAGGCAAGACCATGACGATCGCAAGTACTCTCGCGGCAATTCTGGTTCTGGCCATCGTGATCCTGGTCCACGAACTCGGGCATTTTCTCGTCGGCAAGTGGTGCGACGTCGAGATCAAGGTCTTCTCGATGGGTTTCGGCCCGACGGTTTTTGCACGGACGATCGGCGAGACGGTCTATCGTGTAGCCCTCGTCCCGCTCGGGGGCTACGTGCGCATGGCGGGATACGACGAAGAAGGGGGTGACGCCGAGGAAGCCCCGTCCGATCCCACGCGTGGGTTTACAGCCAAGACGCTGCGCCAGCGCGCAGCGATCATCGCGGCCGGTCCGGCCGTGAACTTGGTGTTCGCGGCCGTGCTCTTTTCCGCGTGCGCATTCGCCTACGGGGTATCCAGGCCTTCGACCGAACCGGTGGTGGGCGGGTTCGTCGCCGGCGAAGCTGCCGAGGCCGCCGGGTTCGCCGAAGGCGACAGAATACTTTCGATCGACGGCGTTTCCATCCCCGCTTGGGACCGCTTGGTAGAGGCGGTGCTGGCAAGCGAAGGTCGTGCGCTGAGTTTCGAAGTGCAGGCGCCCGACGGCGCGCGCCGGACCATACAGGTCACACCCAGAGTTCAGGGGAGGACCGACGCGTTCGGAGAGGAGATCGATCGCGTCTACCGGATCGGGCTGATGCCGGGCGAGGCGGTGGAGAAAGTCGGGGCGCTCGGAGCCATCTCGGTCGGCGTGCGCCAGACTGCCGGCTACTCGGCCATGATCCTAGAGACCGTCGTGCGTCTGGTCCAGGGCCGGCTGTCGGCCGGAGACCTCGGCGGACCCATTCTGATCGCCCGTGAGGCCAGCGCGAGGGCTCGTAAGGGGCTGCAGCCGCTGCTGATCTTCATGGCACTGATCAGCGTCAACCTTGGGATCGTCAACCTGTTGCCGATTCCGGTCCTGGACGGTGGACACCTGATGTTTATGAGCTACGAGGCCGTGCGCGGGCGCCCGCTGTCGTTGCGCGTGCGTGAATACGCGCTGCAGGCGGGCATGGTTCTGATCGGAGGTCTGATGATCTTCGTCGTGTTCCACGACATCCTCCGCATCGTCGCCGGGTGAGCGTGGGTCCGGCAGTCGTTCCCGTCGGCCGGTCTGCCGAGGCGGCACCCTGCGGCTCGGCAATCGTGCTGCTCGCGATCGACTCGTGCGGCTCGAGCCCCGGTGCCGCGCTTCACGACGGTAGCGCGGCTGCGCCTCATATCGCTCATCTTGAAGAGCGTCCTCCCCGCGCCGAGGGGCTCGGCGCCTGCGTCCAACTCCTGCTCGACCGCACCCACCGCGCCGTGAGTTCGATACGCTCTCTGGCGGTGCTGACCGGCCCCGGCTCCTATACCGGCTTGCGGACCGGGTTGGCCTTCGTCCGCGGGCTGGCGCTGCTGGACGGCCTGCCGGTGGTGCCGGTCAGTGCACTGGAGAGGCTCGCGGTCTGCGCCTGCGTAGAGGGGGGGAGAGTGATCGCGGTATGGCAGATTTCCGCCGATCTGGCGGTGGCGGTCGCCTATCGGATCATCGATGGGATCGCGTTGGTCATCGATCCCGGCGGCGCGCTCGACGGCGCACAATTGGAGAATTTCGTCTCGCAGTGCACGACCGCCACGCCAGGGCCTTGGGTGCTGGCAGTCGATCGCGAACACGCGGCGCTGGCCGACCGGCCACTGCCGGGCATCTGCAGCGCGAACCTCGAGCGCCGCGTCGTTGACTCGCAGACGATGCAGGTTCTGGCGCGCCTGGGCTACGCCAAGTTCGCGCGCGGCCTCGGTGTCAGCGCGGATTCGGTGCTGCCGGAGTACTTCGGCACGAGCTTTCCGCGACGCAATCGCAATCGCGTCGCGGCGGCTTTTGCCGGGTAACTAACTAGCTGAAAATGCTGGATTTTTATCACCGAGGCGGAGTTGACAACCGGTTGCGGCGGGTTTAGCGTGCGCGCGCACCCGACAGCCTTTTGAGGAGGTAGGAATGGAGGCTTACGAAGAAGAACTGGTAAGGAGCTTGGTGCAGGGCAACGACGAACTGAGGCGTGCCGACCAAGCTCATCGGGAGCTCAAAGCCAAAGTCGATGCTCTTTCGGCCAAACCCCACCTCTCGCCGGAAGAAGAGCTTCGTCGCAAGGAACTGCAAAAGCTCAAGCTCGCCGAAAAAGACAAGATCATGCGCATTCTCATCGACTACCGCCGCAGCGCAGGATCGTCTCCGTCGGCTGGCTGAACCCCCGCAGGGTTCTGCTTTTTCCGCATTTTCGCGCCGGCCCGAGGCTGGGTTCGGGAGGGCTGGGTGCAGCCCTGTCTTTGTCCGCCCGCGAGGAACGATCATGAAGGAAATGCCCAAGCACACCATCTCCATCCTCGTCGAGAACGAGTTCGGCGTGCTGTCGCGCGTTGCCGGAATGTTCAGCGGGCGCGGCTACAACATCGAAAGCCTCTCGGTCGCCGAGACGCTCGATCCATCGGTATCGCGCATCACGCTCACGGTTCGCGGTGACGCTTCGGTGCTCGTGCAGGTGACCAAACAACTTCACAAGATGGTGTCGGTCATTCGCGTGGTCGACTTCGGTGAGGGCGAGTACGTCGAGCGCGAACTCGCCCTCGTCAAGGTGACTTTCGACGCGACGACCCGCGCCGAGGTCATGAACATCGTCAATATCTTCCGCGCCAAGGTCGTCGATGTGGGTGCTGGCGTCTGCATCATCGAGACCACCGGTGCGGACGACAAGATCAACGCCATGATCCGCCTGCTGCGTCCGCTAGGCATCATTGAGATAGCGCGTACCGGCAGCGCCGCGCTCTATCGCGGAGAACGCTTGCTCGCTGCGTCGCAGAACACGGATGCCGTCGGAGCGTCGAGCGACGAGGACGTCGGGTGAAGATATACGACAAGAGCGAGGCTCGTTTGGACGATATCTCGTCCAAGGTGGTCGCCGTGATCGGATACGGCAGCCAGGGTCACGCGCACGCGCTCAATCTTCGTGACAGCGGTGTCCACGTTGTCGTCGGACAGCGCGCCGGCGGTGACTCCGCCGCCAAAGCAGCCGCAGCAGGCTTCGAAGTCTCGTCGGTCGCCGCAGCAGTAGCGAAGGCGGACGTGGTGATGCTGCTGGTTCCCGACGAGCTCGCGAGTGAACTCTACGCGGCCGAGGTTGCCGCGAGTCTGCGCAGCGGCGCCTATATCGGAGTCGCTCACGGCTTCAACATCCACTTCAAGAAGATCGTGCCTCCAGCCGACGCCGGTGTGTTCATGGTGGCTCCCAAAGGCCCCGGGCACTTGGTGCGCAGCGAGTTCACAAAGGGGATGGGCGTGCCGTGTCTGATAGCCGTCGAACACGACGGCCCGGGTGACAGCGAAGCCGTCGCGTTGGCCTACGCCGCCGCGATCGGCGGCACCCGCGCGGCAGTGCTCGCGACCACGTTTCGCGAAGAGACCGAGACCGACCTGTTCGGGGAGCAGGCGGTTTTGTGCGGCGGACTCACCGAATTGATCCGTGCTGGTTACGAAACACTCGTCGATGCCGGCTACGCCCCCGAGATGGCGTACTTCGAGTGTCTGCACGAGGTCAAGCTGATCGTCGATCTGCTTTATCAGGGCGGCATCGCCGACATGCGCTACTCGATCAGCAACACCGCCGAGTACGGCGACCTGACGCGCGGCAAGCGGGTGATCGGCGCCGAAGCGCGCAAGGCGATGAAGGAGATCCTCGGCGAGATCCAGTCGGGCAAGTTCGCCGACGAGTGGATCACCGAATACAAGTGCGGACTGCCCCACTTCCGCGAACTGCAAAGAGAGGGAGCGAATCACCCGATCGAAAAAGTCGGCGCCAAGTTGCGGGCGTTGATGCCGTGGTTCCGGGCGGACCCTCTCGTCGATCGCAGCAGGAACTGAGAGGCGGGCGGGGGGGATGAAGTTCGCAGGTGAGGGCATCGTCGCGACCGCAATCGCATCGGCCGCGGCCGTGGTGCTGGGGGTGTGGCTGGGGATCTCGGTATTCGTCGGTTTTGCGGCCGTCGCGTTGGCGGTGCTGATGTTCTTCCGGGATCCCGAACGGATCCTCCCGTCCGATCCGTCGGCGCTGGTGAGTCCGGCCGACGGTCGCGTCATCGCGGTCGAGGCGGGCGGCAAGGCCCATCGCTTCGCGGCGGAAACGACGACCCGTATATCGATCTTCATGTCGCCGCTCGACGTTCATGTGAACCGTATGCCGTACTCAGGCACAGTCGAGAGGGTCGAGCACAAGAGCGGCCTGTTCGCGGCGGCGTATCGGGCCGACGCGTCGGAAATCAACGAATCGAACTCGCTGCTGCTGCGAATGCCCGGCGGGGTGCCGGTGGTAGTGGTGCAGATCGCCGGGTGGTTGGCGCGCCGCATAATCTGTCGTGTCGAGCCCCAAGCGCGGGTCTCGCGCGGCGAGCGATTCGGGCTCATCATGTTCGGGTCGCGTCTCGACGTCTTCTTGCCGCCGCAGGTCAGACCCGCGGTCAGCGTGGGGGACAGGGTGCGGGCCGGGTCGAGCACTATCGCGGTTGCCGCTGTTGATGGAGGCACTGATGAGAGCCGAAAAGCATAGGTCCAACATCGCGCTGTTGCACGACGGGGTTTCGCGCCGCGGGATCTACCTGCTCCCGAATCTGATCACCTCGGCCGGTTTGTTCTGCGGCGTCTTCTCGATCGTCCAGACCATGCAAGCCGCGTACAACAATGCAGCGCTGGCGATCCTCGCCGCAGCTGTCTTCGACAGCCTGGACGGCCGCGTCGCGCGCATGACGAATTCGGCCAGCCGTTTCGGCACCGAGTACGATTCTCTGTGCGATCTGGTCTCTTTCGGAGTTGCCCCCGGGGTGTTGATCTATCGTTGGGCGCTGATCCCGTGGGGAGTGTGGGGCTGGTCGGCGATCGGGCTCTACGTGATCTGCTCGGCGATCCGGTTGGCGCGCTTCAACATCATGCTGGGCCGCATCGACTCGAGCCACTTCATGGGGCTTCCGGTACCCGGCTCGGCGGCGATGCTGTCTTCGATCGTGCTGATGTACCGCTACGTCGGCCAGTCGGGATTGCCTCCCAAGCAGATCGCGCTGCTGCTGCTCACCTATGCGCTGGCTCTCCTGATGGTGAGCAGCATCCGTTACACGAGTTTCAAGAACCTCCATCTTTACGGCCGCCAGCCGCTCTCGAGATTCGTCCTGGCCGTGTTGTTGCTGAGCGTCGCGGTTGCGGCCTATCCGCTGTTCATATTCGTGGTGATTTCGCTTTACGTTTCGTCGGGGCCGGTTCTGGGCGTGCGCGAGTGGTTGCGGCCGTCGATCCCGGCTCCTGCCGGACCCTCGCTGGAAGAGGAAGATCCCGAATAGAAGCGGTGGCGGGCTGCGCCTCACGCGTGCGGCCGCGAGAGTCCACTGCGGTCGGGCCGAACCCGATACCGGGTTGACAGTCCGCTGCCGCCGTGGGTATGTAGCCCCCATGTCCAATCACGACGCGAAGGCTCTTGCGGGCCTGCTGCTCCTTAGATGCCCGTCCGGGGTCTCGGCGCTGGTGTAGCTCGAAGCAGCCATCATCGTCAGCCGCGGGCGGGTAACAGACCGGGCCGCGGACGCTTGATAACACGAAGAGCCGCGGACCCCCGCGGCTTTCGCATTTTGTGCCGTTCGGGTTCGCGCCAAGAGAGCAACAATGAACGACCAGAAAGATTGGGTGAGAATTTTCGACACTACACTGAGGGACGGCGAGCAATCGCCGGGCTGCACGATGAACGTCGACGAGAAGCTCGTCGTGGCGCGGCAACTCGAAGCGCTCGGCGTGGACGTAATCGAAGCCGGATTCGCGGCGGCTTCTCCCGGCGACTTCGCGTCGGTGCGTGCGGTGGCGCGCGGCGTGAAAGGACCGGTGGTGCTGAGCCTGGCACGGACGCGCGAAGCCGACATCGAACGGGCACTGGCAGCCGTCGACGGCGCCGACAAACCCGGGATACACGTTTTCATCGCGACTTCGGACCTGCACCTGGAGCACAAACTCGGGATGAACCGCCGGGAAGTGATCGATGCCGCGGTGTGGGCGGTCGAGCGCTGCAAGCGCGACGTCGACTACATCGAGTTCTCGGCCGAGGACGCTTCGAGGAGCGATCTCGAGTATCTGATTCAGGTGTTCGGCGAAGTGATCCGCGCCGGCGCGGTGGTGTGCAACGTCCCCGACACTACCGGTTACGCGGTGCCGGCACAGATCCGCGAGTTGTTCCGCGCGCTGCGTACCCGCACTTCGGGAGGAGATCGCGTGGTGTGGAGCACGCACTGTCACAACGATCTCGGCCTGGCGGCGGCTAACTCGTTGGCTGCCGTCGAAGGCGGGGCAAGGCAGATCGAGTGCACGATCAACGGGATCGGCGAGCGCGCCGGCAACACCGCGATGGAAGAAGTTGTGATGGCCCTGGACACCAGGTGCGACCACTTCGGCGTTACCTCGCGAGTGTCCACCAGGCACATCTACCCGGCCAGCAAGACGCTCTCGAAGGTGGTCGGTGTCTCGATCGCTCCGACCAAGCCGGTGGTGGGAGCCAACGCGTTTTCCCACGAAGCCGGGATTCACCAGGACGGTGTTCTCAAGAACGCGCTCACCTACGAGATCATGCGCCCGGAATCGGTCGGCCGCGTCAGCAATTCGCTGGTTCTTGGCAAGCACTCGGGCCGCCACGCGTTCGCCGACAGGTTGAGAGACTTGGGAGTCGATCTCGAGCACATAGACGTCAACGAAGCCTTCGCGAAGTTCAAGGAACTGGCCGACAAGAAGAAGGCTATCTACGACGAAGACCTGTTCGCGATCGTCGCCGAAGAGCACGAGGTCGCCCAGCTTTTCGAACTCAAGAACGTCGCGGTGGGTTCTACCCTGCACGGCAGCCCGCAGGCCGCGGTTACGCTGGCGATCGGCGGAGTCGAAGCCAGTCGCACCGCCGGCGGGGATGGAATGGTCGATGCGTGCTTCCGCGCGATCAAAGAACTTACCGGCATCGATCCGAAGCTCGAGTCGTACCAGGTAAAGGGTATCACCGGCGGCACCGACGCGATCGGCGACGTCAGTTGTTTCATCCGCGTGGGGGAGGTCGCCGTACGCGGCCACGGAGCCCACACCGACGTGGTGATGGCGTCGGCGCTGGCGCTGGTCGATGCTCTCAATCGCGTCGAGAACCGTCGGGCGCGTTTGAGCGACGAAGGCGCGCCCGCGGCGGCCGACGTCGGAGCCTGAGGATGGGCTGCGGCTGCGACGTGCGGGAAGGCTAGGCGCGGCCTCGGGCACCGACGGCGCGCCGGCAAGTAATGTGAGAGTCAGAGCCCTCATAGAGTATCTTGGCACCGGATGGTGCGGCTGGCAGGCTCAACCTGAAGTGCCGACCATCCAGTGCGCGCTCGAGAAGGCGCTGTTGATCGCGGCCGGTGTCGAGACGCGGATCGCGGTGGCCGGCCGCACCGACGCCGGTGTGCACGCTCTCGGCCAGGTCGTCGCGTTCGAGGTTCCCGACGGGACCGACCTGCGCCGGTTGCGTGGCTCGCTCAACGCGCTGGCCGGGCGCGGGATCGCCGTCGTGACGCTCGAGCCGACCCACGTGAGTTTCGACCCGCGTCGCGACGCGCTCAGCCGGACCTATCGCTACACCATCGTCAACGCCCGTCCGGCTTCGCCGTTCTTCGACGACCGCAGCTGGACCCTGTACCGGCCTCTTGACCTCGAACTGCTCGGCAGATCGGCCTCGTTGATGCTCGGCCAACACGACTTCGCCGCCTTTCGTTCGGCCGACTGCCAGTCGCGCAGCACGCTACGCACGGTGACGCGCAGCGAGTGGCTGCGCGACGGGCCGATCCTCACCTACACGGTGACGGCCAACGCTTTTCTCAAGCAGATGGTCCGCGCGCTGGTCGGGACGATGATCGACGTCGCGATCGGAAAGCTGCCACAGGATCGCATCGCCGCGCTGTTTGCCGGAGGTTCACGCGCGCAAGCCGGCCAGACGGCGCCGGCCAAGGGGCTGACGTTGCTAGCGGTCGAGTATCCGGAGCCGGGCCAGATCGAGTCGCGGCGATGCTACTAGCCGGATGAAAATGGCCCACGAGCGCGGAGCTGGCGACGTGCGATGATCACGCCTGTCTACTCGGGCTCGCCGCTCGCGAACTTGGGGCTCGTGGGCGCGAAACCACTCGCTACGACGTCCCATTGAGCGACCTCCTCGCCAGCTCGGCGCTCGCGCCTCCGCTCGTTTTTTTTGCACGCGCCTTGCCTCTGGACGATTTTGAACAGGCTGATGTATGGGTTTTCAACACGCTGCTAGCGAGGATCTGTACGCGACCGGTACCTTGGAATTACCGTCGCTCGGGGGGTAGCCTCTCACTTTTTGCGAGTTGCCGCTTTGGTGGCTGCAGTGGACCGCGCATGCTTCATGGCTTCACCATGACCTCGAACGACAAACCCGCCGCTGCCGGTTGCCGACGAACGCGTGTGTCGTCTGCCCTCGTGCGTCGCTTCGGCGCGGTGCTGCTTGCTACGAGTCTCGCGGGTGGCGCTCTCGCTGAAGTCAGTGCGCCGACGAGTTCGCTCGCGAACGCGAACACGCCCGCGAATGCTGCTACACCGGCCTACGTCGGAGGCCGGACCTGTGTGCCGTGCCACGAAGTTGCCGCCGACCTGTTCGAAGGCTCGCATCACGACCGCGCGATGCAGGTTGCCAGCGCCGCGACCGTGCTCGGCAACTTCGACGACGCAGAGTTGACCTACGACGGCGTCATCTCGACCTTCTCGAAAAAAGACGGTGCGTGGTTCGTGCGCACCGACGGCCCCGACGGGCAACTGCACGACTATCGCGTCGCCTACACCCTCGGAGTCGATCCTCTGCAACAGTACCTGATCGAGTTTCCGGGCGGCCGCCTGCAAGTCCTAGGCATCGCCTGGGACACGCGCGCGAAGGGCGCGGGCGGGCAGCGATGGTTCCACTTGTATCCCGAAGAGAAGGTGGATTCCCGCGACGTGCTGCACTGGACAGGTTCCGCGCAGAACTGGAACTTCATGTGCTCGGAGTGTCACTCCACCGACGTCAAGAAGAACTATCGGACCGACAACGACAGCTTCGAAACCAAGTGGGCGGAAGTAAGCGTCTCGTGCGAAGCGTGCCACGGTCCGGGGTCGCGCCACGCCGAGTGGGCGCGCCTCGCCAAAGAAGGCAAGGCACCCGAGGATCCGTCGCGCGGCCTGATCGTAGACCTCGCCGCGCGCGGAGGTTCGTGGGTCTTCGAAGGCAACGCGCCGATCGCTCACCTGAGTGCCGCCCGGGATCCGCGCTCGCAGATCGTGTGCGGACGCTGCCACACGCGCCGCGCCGAAATCAGCGACGACTACCGCCAGGACCAGCCGTTCGGTCAGACCCACATCGTGTCGTTGCTCGACGAGGGGCTCTATCAGGCAGACGGGCAGATCCTCGACGAAGTGTTCGAGTACGGTTCGTTCCTGCAGAGTCGCATGCACGAACGCGGAGTGATCTGCACCGACTGTCACGAACCGCACAGCGGGCAGCTTCGCGCCGCCGGCAACGCGGTGTGCGCGACCTGTCACCGGACCCAGCACTTCGACACGCCCGAACACCACCACCACGATGCCGCGACCAAAGCCGCCGGCTGCGTCCAGTGCCACATGCCGGTGCGCAATTACATGGTCGTCCACGAGCGTCACGATCACAGTTTCCGAATTCCGCGCCCCGATCTTTCGGTGAAGATCGGCACCCCGAACACCTGCACCGATGCGGGCTGCCACACCGATCGCAACGCGCAGTGGGCGGCCGACGCGGTGGTCAAGTGGTACGGGCCGACGCGCACGCGCGGGCCGCGCTACGCGGTAGCGCTCGACGCCGGCCGCCGACGTCTGGCAGGCGCCGGCCCTCTGCTCGGTGAGGTGATCGGCGACCGCTCGTTCCCGGCCATCGTCCGCGCTACCGCACTCAGCCTGCTAGAGAGCAATCCCGGAGCCGCGCCGGATTTGGTCGAGCGTTCGTTGCAGGATCCCGACCCGTTGGTGCGCCGGGCCGCTGCGGCACTGTTGATCGACTGGGAACCGCCGCGTCGCTGGCAGGTCGGTGGGCCGTTGCTGAGTGATCCGATCCGCGCGGTCCGTCTCGAAGCGGTCAACGCGTTGGTCGGGACGGTCGCGGCGCTATCGCTGACTTCCGAGCAGCGAGCCGCGTTCGAACGTGCCGTAGTCGATTATCGCCAGACGCAGGCCTTCAACGCCGACCGCGCCGAGTCGTGGACTAATCTCGGTTCACTCGAATCGCGCCTGGGCAACGTGGACAGTGCCGAGGCCGCCTACCGGCGCGCGATCCGTATGCAGCCGGCGTTCATTCCATCGTACGTAAACTTGGCCGACCTCTACCGCGAGCAACACCGTGATGTCGATGGCGAGCGCGTGCTTCGCCAGGCGCCCGATGGCGCCGACGTGCACCACGCGCTGGGGTTGCTGCTGGTGCGGCAGCGGCGGGTCGACGAGGCGCTCGGCGAGTTGGCCAAGGCCGTCCAGGAAAGTCCCGATTTGCCGCGCTACGTCTACGTGTACGCGGTCGCGCTCGACAGCGTCGGTCAGCACGCCAAGGCGCTGGCCCTGCTCGAGAAGGCCGCGCAGCGCTTCACCGGCGACCGCGACATTCTGGCCGCTCTTGTGCAGCTGTCTGCACAGGCCGGCGACCGCGAAGCGGCGGCGCACTGGGCGCAGAAACTACACGATCTCGACCCGGACAGCGCAGCGCCGGGGGCGGCCCGCTGAAGACGGCAATCTACTACGTATCATGGCCACTGCCCCAGCGGTTCCTTGCGGTACGCCTCCGGATCCACCAGCGCCTTCCAGTAGAGCAGTGCGCACGCAGCACCGACCGGGAGATTGGGGAATTGGTTTCGCACGGCAACCTGCATGAGTTGCCCCTTGGAGGCTCCTTGCAGTAGTTGGCCCAGAAACTGCCCCGCCATCGCGTCAAGCGATTGAGCCGGCTGGCCGGGAGCACCGGGTATCACCCGTACTGCGATTCGTTCGAGCGCGTCGCACTCGCTGGTGGTGTCCTCGTTGACCATCGGATAGCCGTAGAAGGCCGCGACAGCGACGACGACAACGAGCAGGATCAATTTCATAATGGCACTCGCCTCCGCCGGCAGGCGCCGACCATATTGGGTTACAGCCGTCGACGGAACAGCGCTTCTCTCATAGCGCGATTCTTCGCAGTAGTGGATCAGACGCTACTGCGTGGATTTTCCGGGATCGACCCCTCGGGCTCTGGTGAGGCGGTTGCGATGGCGGTGACACGGCCACAAACTGCGCGACGGGGTGATGACGTTGAAGAAACTCGTACTTGCCGGCTCGGTCGTTTCAGTGGTCGTGGCGTATGTGGCGAGTGCTTGGCTGCTCGGCGGGCAGGTCGAATCGGCGCTCAACGAGCGCTACGCGAGCGCCGAGAGGTTACCGAACGTCAAGATCGTAAAGCGCGAGTACCACCGCGGCCTGCTGGTCTCTCACGACACCGTTACCGTTGAGTTGTTCGGCGACGCACTGCGGGAGTTAGAGGAAGCGCGCAAGGCTTCCGGCGGCAAGAGTCCGGCCGCTGCGAACCAACCCTCGGAGCCGCTGCGCCTAACCGTGGTTTCGGAGATCTTCCACGGCCCGTTCGCGGGTTTTTCGGAAGGCGCCGCGGCGGTGGTCGACAGCGACGTGCGGTTCGACGAACGGCTCGCGGGCGAGATCGCCAAGCTGTTCGGTGACCGTAAGCCTCTGACTGTACACACCGCGTATCGGTTCGACGGCAGCGCGAGCTCCGCCGTGAGCAGTCCCGGCTTCGTGACGACGTTGGCCGGCAGCGAGGCCGGAGCGCCGAACAAGCTGAGCTGGGACGGAATTCGCATCGACTTCGGTTTCGAGAGCGCGGCGAAGCGTTACACGGCGCGCGGCGACGCTCCGAAGCTGGAGATCGGCGACGACAAGGGGTCACGGGTGACGTTGTCGGGACTGCACTTCGAGGGTGAACAGCAACGCGTGTTCGACGACGAGCCGTTGCTGTTCAGCGGTACGCAGAAATTGACCATCGAACGTATCGAAGGGAACTTCGAGGCAACGCCCGATTCGCCCGGCAAACTCGGCACGTCGTTGCTGCTCGAGAAAGTCGCCTACGATATCGGTCTGGTGCCCGACGGCGAATTCCTCGACCTGGTATGGAAGACTGGGGCGGAGGTGGCGCAGGTCGATGGCCGCGACTACGCACCGGCGCGCCTCGAGATGTCGCTGAAGCATTTGCACGCACGCACCGTGGCCAAATTGAACCGCAGTATCCTCGACAGCTATTCGAATGCTACGCCGGCGGCGCAGCGCCCCACGGCTCCCGCGCTCGACGCACGAGTCGTCGCGACGGCGATGGAACTGCTCGTGTACGACCCGCAACTCGGTCTCGACCGCATCAGCTTCATGAGCCCGGACGGCGAAGCACGCTGCAGCCTGAGCGTGAAGCTGAAGAATGCGAAGGTCGAGGATTTCGCCAGTCCGGCTCTGCTCGTCCCAAGACTCGATGCCAGCGCCGAACTGGCGATCCCGGTTGCGCCGCTCCTGGCCGCGTCCGGCGAGCGCGCTGATCAGGTGCAAGCGATTCTTTCGGCGTTGGTGCAGCAGGGATACGTCAGCCACGAGGGCGGGTTGCTCCGCTCCAGGATTGTCGCTCGCGGCGGTCAGATCACTTTCAACGGCAAAGCGTTGGACCCGGCGGCGATGGCCGGTGGTGCCGGCGCGATCTGAACGGGCTCACGAGGCTTTTCCCATGCTGGGATGCGAGAACGGCGTCGGAACAGTCTAGCGGCCGCGACGTAGCGCGCCGCGTGCAGGGCCGGCGACCAACGATGAGAGGCAGGATCGGTGTCGTGGCTGCGGTCGCGCTGGTAGCGTCGGCGGTTCATCTGTTTTCTCTTCAGAACGGATTCCTGCCGCTGTGGGACGACGCCGAGTACATCCTCGACAACTGGCACATCCGTCGGCTGAACATCGAACTGCTCGAGTGGGCCTTCTTGGGGTTCTACGCCGCCAACTGGCATCCGCTGACCTGGCTGTCACACGCGCTCGATTACCGCTTGTGGGGGTTGGCGGCGTCCGGTCGTCACTTCACCAACGTGGTCCTGCACGCCGTCAACTCTTTCGTGGTCACGCTGCTGGCGATGCGAGTGCTGGAGACGTTCGAGGAAAGAACCGGGACGCGCGCGCGCGGATCGTTTGTGGACGCGACGGGAATCCTGATCGTCGGCGCAGTGACCGGGCTGTTGTTCGGCATCCACCCGCTGCGAGTCGAGTCGGTGGCGTGGGTCTCGGAAAGAAAGGATCTGCTGTGCGGGATGTTCTTCCTGCTGGCGCTCTGGCAGTACCTGAACTAC
>Ga0172374_1000128_pt1 | contig 63884 bp, 67 predicted proteins | sample LakKiv3m_FD_114536 | JGI IMG/M metagenome (GOLD analysis project Ga0172374, IMG submission 114536) | Freshwater microbial communities from Kabuno Bay, South-Kivu, Congo - kab_092012_10.3m | ecosystem: Environmental > Aquatic > Freshwater > Lake | place: Democratic Republic of the Congo... | reverse complement strand
ATTTGACCGATTGGCTTTTATTTTACAACTTTAAAAGGCCTCATCATTCACTTGGTTTGCAACGACCGATCGACTATGTTAACCTAAGATCAAAAGTGTTACCGATGTACTCTCCTATGACAATCTCTTGACAGATTTTATCCCTCGTGTTATTATCTGGTTACTAAGTCAGGGTATCCGTAGCTTAGTGGTCTAAAGCGCCGGGTTGTGGCCCCGGAGATCGCGGGTTCAAATCCCGTCGGATGCCCCACCCAATTTTCCCCACCAACCGCCTGCATGCAGGCGGTTTTTTTATTGACTTTTTACCATTGACTCTTTATACTTCTAACAAGCACCTGAACAATTAAGGAGGCATACTATGAGTCGCGCAGCTGAAATCGCTCGCGAATTAATCGCTATCCCGAGCCACATCTCGAGAACGACGAATGAAAACGAGCTAGCTCGTTACATTGCCGATCACTTGAGCAACTACGCTCCAGTAGATTGGAATTATGTTGTAGCAGACAGACCAAATCTTTTTGTGCGTTTCGGCGAATCCCCGATTAAACTATTATTTGCTTGCCACATGGATACAGTAGATCCGTGGGGAAAAGAAGAGGGTAAATTCTCCCCCTTTAGCCCAACTATTATCGAGGATCGACTGTATGGTCGTGGATCAAACGATATGAAGGGTGGAATTGCTTCTTTACTAACAGCTATCGAGGAAAGCGAATCTCAAAATCTTGAAGGAATGGCTATTCTTTTCACGATTGACGAGGAAACTGACTTTTTGGGGATGAAACATTTCATAGAAAATCAGGCTTTCTATAATACCTGCTTTACTGAAGAAACTTTCGTTATTTGCCCGGAGCCTTCCGCTGGTATTTGCAATAGTCAAAGAGGACTAATCGAGCTCAGATTTACAGTTCACGGAGAAAGTGCACATGCTGGTATGGCCTATCCCGGAAATCTTAATCAAGGAAATAACGCTATAATCGGTGTTTGTCAAGCGATAGCCAAATTGCGAGATTATTTAAACCTTCACCAACACGATACTCTCGGACATAATTCAATGAATCTTTCTTTTATTCACGGTGGAACAAATAGCGGCAAACACATTATAAGCAGAGGTAATATGGTAGCCAATATCTGCCGGTTCACTCTCGATATTCGTCCAGTTGTTTTTGAAATTAACGCTCAAAGTGTTGCCGATTTTTTAAAAAATGAAATTACCAATACTGGTTTAACTGTATCTAGAATTGCTAAAATACACGACTACCCTTATATGTTTACGCCTAAAGAGGATTTTCAAAAATTTAATCAAATTGTATTAGATGTGACCGGAGAACTTGAATATGGGCAAATGATTGGTTACGCCGAAGGAGAGATGATTAGGAATAGTCTGGGTTTAAGTGTAGTCAATTATGGACCTCGCCGTAACGAAACTAGTCATAAACCAGATGAATATGTTGAAATTTCTCAATTAGATCAAGTAGCCGAAGTGTTCAAAAAAACAATCAGGGCTTATTGTCTTTAATTTATTTATACCGCTTTAAAAAGCGGTTTTTTTGTTAAATGTTGACAGGTTCGAACTGAAGTATTATACTGAGCCTAACTGAGCGGGGCTCGGTACATTACAATCTATGGAGGCAGTCCCATGACTACACCGGACAGAGCCGGAATTGACCAGCATGTTCACGCCAAGACCTATGTATTGACTTTCGACCTACCAGAGAAGGTACAGTCGCTACAAAACATAGGTCTGAAGACTCCCGAAATCTCCAATCCGTTCTACACAGAGATACGAGACCACTTAATCGGCTTCATTGAGCGAGCGCAGCCAGAAGCCGAAGTCTACCCCGTATCTATGCCGAGACTGGTCGGAGACATCCTGTCACAAGCGCAAGACCTTCACCGCAATTTGATGCAGGACAGTTTCACGGTCAGCACTTGTATCGAGATTACTACTCCAATGCACGGTCAAACTTTGGATGTAAACCGCCTAATCGATATCGATGGCAAATTGATCGGTATCGGGCCGCGACCCGGCTATGCCTGTATCGACGATCAGATTGCCAGTATCGCCGCCAGCGCCCAAGGCAAACCGATTGTCATCGTCGAAGATGGTGCTTTTACCGGCAGCACTATCGTTTATTTACTCAAACGGTTCGAGCGACGAGGAGTGAAAATCGCCGGTGTCGTCCTCGGCCTCATGTTCCCTAGAGCCAAAGAGCTCATCACCGAGAACTTCGGCGGCGATCTTATCGTAGCCGAGCCGATTACCAAAGAAATCATGGAGTGGATGCCTGATCATGATTTCTTCCCTTGCATCCCCAATTCCGGACGAGTCATCGGACACAAAATCGGCGAAGAATTCTACCCGATATACACCTTTAATGGTTTTAGCTTCAGTGTCCCGTACATCCAGCCGTTCGGCCCAATGGACCAATGGGCCAGTATCAGCGATCATCATCTCGGTTGGGAAATGTCGCTCTACTGTCTCAATAAAACCATCGAAATTTACGAAATACTGGAACACTTAAACGGCCGTCGAATTACCACCAGGGACTTCAAGGCCAAAAAGCCCAGTATTAGTATCCCATTCGCTTGTGGCCAGAAAACACTGCCCAGGTACAACGATGAGCGCATCCTTGATTACCTCACGGATACCGCGCACGAAATGGCCTGAATTATGCCAATAATTAATACCTCTTCTTAACAGAAGAGGTTTTTTAGTTGACAGATTTAAAATATTTAACTAAGATGAACTCAACTCGAGAAATTCTCGAAGGTTTAACAATTTACGTCGGGAGGGTACGATCATGACTCGCTCCGGAATAGAGAATGTGGGAGACCATCAACCCAACAAAACTTACCTGCTGACGCAAGATGTCGGCGATAAGTTTCAAGCCTTCAGATATGTCCGCGGAGGCTATGAAGTCCCTGAGGCACATGATTCGTTTTTCACTGATATTCAGAAGGAATTGGCAGCATTGATCCGCAATATTCTCAAGGATGATATTGTTCATGTCATCAGCATGAGGGATTTATCTGCTGATATTTTAGCGCGAGCCAAAAAAATTAGCGATCTAATCAACCAAGAATGCTTAATTGTGAGCACATGCCTAGAGATTGCAGCACCCCAAGCCGGTCAAGTGCTAGAAGTCAACCGCATGGTGGACTTCAATGGTAATTTTATCGGAATCGGGCCAAGAGCTGGACAGATGCCGCTTCCACATCAAATCAGAAGTATTATACGGGTTGCCAATAACCGTCCAATCATCATTGTTGAAGACGGTTCTTTCACCGGCATCACCATTAACCGACTGGTAAGCATATTCGATCAAGAAATCAAAAGACTTAATACCGAGGCTAATGGTCAGACTAAAACAATCATCCAAGCAATAGTGCTCGGCTTCGCTTTTCCCGATGCTTTTAAAAAAATCAAGGAGGTTTTTAGAGGCGAGTTAAGCATTATTGATAATTACGAAGATCTAGATGATTGGATGCCAGACCATGACTTCATCCCGTTTACCCCAAATTACGGACGAGCCCTCGGGTTAATAGCCAACGATAACCCCTACCCTTTTTATAATCAAGAAGGATCGCCGTTTTCTATTCCCTACATTTTTCCATACCTAACAATGGAAAAGTTCAAGGAATGGACTGGGTTCCGAGATGCTTCCACCTACGATCTTTGTATCTTCGGACAAAGTTGTATCGAGATGGCAGAACGTATTTTCCGCCGAATCAACGAGCTCAATAACACAAACTTGACTCTGGGCGATATCAGAGGCTGTTACCCGAGATCGGCAATACCATTCTACCTCCCCAGACAACAAGGAGAAACCGGATTCCGAGTTGCTCCCCCAGATACTCTGATATTAAATCACAATACAGCGATTATCGATTTGCTAGCTGAAGCAAAAGGAATTATTCGCATGCAAATCGGATATGAAAAGAGTTGATTGCACATTTAAACTATGCCTCTAGTTCTCGCTAGAGGTTTTTTAGTTCAAAGGTATTGAAAGGCTTATCAGATTAAGTTAAAATAAGTGCACCTAAGTCAAGTCTTAGGAAATGCTTTTGATGGGAGGCACTTTCATGCAAGAAGTTGTTCGAATCACCAGCGATTTAATCGCCCGACCAAGTAATGTATCTGAGACGGCTAACGAAGAATTAGTGATCGAATATATCAAAGATTTTTTCGTTAAACTTGGAGTTACTGTAATCGAGCAAAAAATCGCTGACGGGCGCTCAAATCTGATAGTCAAGTTTGGCTCTAGCCCATTAAAACTCTTTTTTGGTTGCCACATGGACACCGTTGAACCGTGGGAAGACGGAGAATTCAAACCGTTTGAGCCAGTGGTTAAAAACGACCGTCTCTATGGCCGTGGAGCCGCAGACATGAAGGGCGGTATTGCCGCAGTCCTTGCTGCACTTTTACAAGTAGATCTAGAAAAAATTGACGGACTAGCCATTCTATTTGACATTGACGAAGAATACAATTTTCTCGGCATGAAACATTTTATCCAAAATTGCGATTTAGAATTCACGCCTGGCGCTTTAGCGATTTTCCCGGAAGCCAGGATGACCGTCTGCAATGCTCACCGAGGTCTTCTGGAATTCGAGATGACTATCAAGGGTCAGAGTGCTCACGCCGGCAAGGCCTTCCCCGGCAATAAAGACCAGGGAATCAACGCCATTCTTGGCGCGACTCGATCAATTGAAGAATTCATTCTTGCTCTTCAAGAATTTAGCGATCCAGACCTTGGCCCAACCTCATGTAATTTGGCGTGGCTAGAGGGCGGAACCTCTAAAGGAGAAATTATCGAGAGCAGAGCTAATATGGTACCGAATATTGCTCGATTCAAGCTCGATATCAGACCAGCTCAAGCCGACCTGACTGCCGATAAAGCTGTATCTTTGCTCAAGGAAATTATCCAAAAAAACGGTTTAACCGTTGTTAAAGAGAAAATTAATCTCGACTATCCAGATACGCTCTATACCGATCCCGAAGAAATCGATCAATTCATTAGAATCGTCAAAGATACTATTGGCTCGGTTGAATATAGTCAACTCGATGGTTATGGTGAGGGCGGGTTGATGAACCGCGCCTTTAAAGTAAATGCCGTCTACTTCGGCCCCGGCCCTGGCTTGACCGCCCACGAGAAAGACGAATATTGCGAAATCGCCGAACTCAAGACGACAGTTGAAGTCTATGAAAAATGCATTCGCGCATATTGCCTTTTATAAATATCAAACGCCTGACAAGGCGTTTTTTGATACCAAAAAACCCGCAATTATTTGCGGGCGAAAGTTATATCGATAGATACCAGTATTCATGGCAAACTTCTGGTTTGATGGAACATGGTAAACGAATACCACTTCGCTTAAACCCTAGTCTTTCGGCAATTTTGATAATCCCAGTGTTATCGTCACGCATCCGCGTCAATATCAGCTTATTTTCCGACCTGGTTTTAAGATTTTCGATAAAAGTCGATCTCAATCTAGAGCCTATCCCCAGGCAATGAAGCTCCGGATCGACGATTACTTCGCGCTCCCATATTAGCCCCTTGCCAGCACAAAGTTCTAAGCTCAAATTAGCCAAAAGATTACCGCGTTCAGTCCTCAGGGTATCCAGTGTCGGATAGTCCCACCAAATAGCCCCCGAGATTACATCATCCTCGAGCGCGACAATACCTTGAAAACTAGGCTTATTGATCTGTGTTTGCCAGCGGCTTTCCACCTCTTCGTCACTCAAGTCTTCAAACCAAGGAAAACCAGCAAAAGCCCGTTTATAGATAACTTTGATAAGACCAGCATCTTCTAGCGTTAAAGCCCTAATAAACACGAGGGGACACCTCCTCTTCGCGAGATTTGCTAGATAAACTATATATTAGATTTATAAAATAATCAAGAGTACGTGTTTTAATTTATTTTTTCGACTTTTTGAACTGCCGAAATTAATTCGCTTATAGATTCTATTTTAATATCCGCATCCTTGCAATCAATCCCCTTGGCAACAAAAATCGTTTTCATGCCGAGTGCTTTTGCAGGGATAATATCTGTTCTTTCTTGATCACCAATGGAAATACAATTCTCTGGTGCAAATCCGAACTGCTCTAAAACCTTTTGAAAAATATTGCCAAATTCTTTACGGTCATCTCCCTCGCCAGAAAAGATATCATCACCAAATAATTCTCGAACGCCAAGCTCCGTGAGCACATTATCGATCCATACCCTGGGAGCATCAGAGACTATAATAAGTTTATACTTTTTAGCTAGTTCGACAATTGTCTGCTTTAAACCTGGCGTATACGCTACAATACCTTTAGCCGGAATATTCCAAACCTCATTAAAGTACTCTAAACGGTCGAAACTGTATTCCTTTTCCAAACCGATACTAATTTGGTTTGAAAATTTTTCTTTGATTTTATTTAAAATTTCTTGAGCTTCAAGCGGGTTTTTTGTAAGCCTATCTCCTATAAATTTTAAAATATTTTCCGTCACTTTTTCTTTTAACTGAGATTTTTCATACGAGCCGCCAGCTAGATCGTAGAGAGTGCCATCCATATCAAAAATAATCATTTTATCTTTAAAACTGTTTATCGTATCATAAAAAAATTGCATAAACTTTTCGGCTCTCACCTTGTAGGCATATTGAATCTCGAAGTCCGTACCCTTGACCAGGCCGCCCTCCTTTCCACCCTCAATCGCGACATTAACTTTTACGGTTTTGAAGTCTAGAAAGTCACCTAGAATTGCCGAAACTGCCAAGGGATCATAAAGCTCAAAAAATCTGTTTTTAGAATCACCAAAAATTTTGTACCATTTTTTAATCAAATCTAGAGTAAAATTCCCAACTTTGCCATGACTACTGAGCTCGACTAAGTTTTCTTTTTTAACCAAACATTTACCAGTCACATCTAATGGCACAATGTAAACATCTTTAATCTTTGATAAAACAATTTTCACCGCTTCGGGATCTTGGTAGAAATTAAATTCGGCAAATAAAGTAGCATTGCCCTTCACTTCTACTGCCCCGCCCATCATAATAACTTGATTAATCTTGCCGGAAATATTTGGTTTTTTAGTTAAAGCCTTGGCTAAGTTGGTTGGGGCGCCAACAACAATTAAGGTTATGTTCCCGGCACATTTTTCACACGAATCAATAATGAAATCTTCTGCTAAGATAGCTGAAACTTTTTGATTGTTTTTTAATTCAATGCCGCACAAGCCATTTTCCCCGTGATAACTCTTGGCATAACGAAAACTTTTATTGCTAATATTTAAACTAGCACCTTGATAAACTTTTATGTTTTTATCTTGAAGAGAAAGAACTGACAATGTGTTTTTAGTCGTCTTCTCCACTTCCACATTGCCACCAACTGTACAAATACCTAAAATTTGCTCTGGAATTAAACGCAATAAAAGCAGGATTGCCAAAGCATCATCAACACCAGTGTCGACATCTAAAATTATTTTTTGGTTAGTCGCGTCAATTTTCATACCCTATTTATAGCATATTTTTGGTTAAATAACCAGTAAACGCCTTGACAAAAACACGTTTCCCAATTAAACTTAAGGGCAACAAGGAAGTTGCGGCAACTTAACAAAATAATTGCCGGCAATCCGGATTCGGATTACAATATCATTATGGGAGGACAACATGACCGAGACTACCAATATCAACCCTCGCTTACTGCAGGGTTTCCGGGATTTTCTCCCGGAAAGAAAAACGCAACGCGACTGGCTCATCGAGAAAGTCCGTGAAGTCTACCAAACCTTCGGCTTTCAGCCGCTCGAAACACCAGTATTGGAATACGCAGATATTCTGACTGGCAAGTATGGCGATGAAGCCAATATGATGATGTATCGATTCCGCGATCACGGCGACCGCGACGTGGCTATGCGTTATGATTTAACCGTACCTTTTAGTCGCGTCATCGCCCAATATCCAGAATTGCCAAATCCTTTTAAGCGATATCAAGTTGCGCCAGTTTGGCGCGCTGACAGTCCGCAGGCTGGACGATATCGCGAATTTTATCAAATGGACGCAGATATAGCTGGGTCCGATTCAATGATGGCCGATGCTGAAATTATTGCTTTGATCGCCACGCTGATGCAAAAATTGGGCATGAAAAACTTCGTCGCCCGGATCAGCAACCGCAAAATCTTGAACGGCATGATCGACTGGGCTGGAATTGATACGGCCAACACCAAGCGCGTCTTAGTTGCTATTGATAAAATTGATAAAATTGGCGCCGACGGAGTCCGCGAGGAACTCCTGAAACCCGCCTCTTATTATGTTTCTGAAAAAGGTGAAACCGAATTCGAAATTACCCGAGCCTGGGCTGACCGCGCTCTAGAAATCCTGCGCGCCATGGATACGCCCGCCGAAACACTCGATCTTTTCCGTCAAAAATTTGACGATCAGCTAATCAAACAAGCCGGTACAGAAAAAGAGATTAAACTGCCCGATATTTCCAACGAGTCCGTTGACAAGATCATGAAGTTTGTATCTATTAACGGCACAAACGAAGAAATATTAAGTCAACTAAAGGCGTTGCTTTCGGACAATAAAATCGGCAATGAAGGCATCAATGAACTCGAAGAAGTCATCTCTTATATCGATAGTCTCGGTATTGACCAAACCAAGGTCAAGATCGATCTGTCGATTGCCAGAGGGCTGGATTACTACACTGGAACCGTTTACGAAACCACTTTGACGGATTTGCCTGGTTTCGGCAGTGTTTTTTCCGGCGGACGATTCGATACTCTCATTAGCATGTTTATCGGCCGATCTGTTCCCGCTGTCGGTGCTTCAGTCGGTATCGACCGTCTGTTTGCTGCCATGGAAAAGCTGGAGCTTTTACCGGAAGTTAAGGGCGTCAGCCAAGTCCTAATTACTGCCTTTCCAGAAAACAGAATCGATTCACTTAATATTGCCCGCACGCTCCGCGAGGCGGGTATTCGGACTGAGGTTTACCTTGGTCAGAATACTAGCGTAAAAGCGCAGCTCAAGTATGCCGATAAATTAGGCGTCCCAGTTGTCATCCTTACTTTCGCCGACCAGATCGCTAAGGGCGTTTATATCGTTAAAGATATGTTAAGCGAGACACCCAGACAGCTCGAAGTTCCTCAAGATGAGCTGATTCAAACAGTCAAAAACCTCATCAAATGAAAATATAAAAATACCACCAACGTAAGTTGGTGGTTTTTAATTTGTTGGGAGTCAGGCGGGACGGATTACTCCGCCCCGCCCCCCGTGGCTACGGGTGGGGTATCAGGCGGCGCCGTGACGAGTGCAGCGTTTGCTGCCTTTCGTGCGGCGGCCAGTGACCTTAATCATCGCCATTCTCCTTTCTGTAGCATTCTTCTGGTGACACTTCCATATCCAAAGAATTAAATCTTAGATACGAAAGCGCTCGACACTTGCCGAAGCAAGCCTGGCGAGAATTACAAGATCCACATTTTGGATTGACCTCGTGGATCTGCCTGAAGCTATCCAGCTGTGGGCTGTTCCAAATCTCAGTTAATGAGTGTTCGTTGATATTCCCGACCGTGATCTCTCCCTGCAATAAATCACACGGAGAAACATAACCATTTGGTTTGACACAAAGATACGAAACCCCAGCGTCACAAACCATTGGCGCGTCGCACTCAATATCCTCAAAGCAGGTCAGCCGAATATGATTGCCATATTTTTCTCTTAATTCAAGGTAATAATCGATCAAACTTTGTAATTGCCAAATCTCTAAATTATCGTCTGTCCCCTTGGCTCGTCCTACACTAATTAGGGGTGATAACCTCAAATAAGCGTGGGGCACATTTTCAATTAACGGCATGATTTTTTCGACAATCATGCGAGTTTGATGGTAATTTTGCTTCATAATAACGCTATTTACCGCCAAATGCAACCCTCTGTCTAAAACTGCCTGGATCGCGTCCAATGCTTTTTCGTGAGCCAAAATTTGTCCGGTATATTCAGCCATAAATTCGCTTGTACCCAAAAAGGAAACACTGATCCGTGTAACACCAGCCATCCAGAGGTAATTAATATATGTCGGCAGAAAATAACCGTTAGTCGCAACTACAACTTTTTGGTAGCCTAGAATCCGGGCATGAGCGACTGCCTCCAGAAGATAGCTGATGTGTTGGGGTAGAATTGGCTCTCCACCAGTCAATGCCAAGGTAGTACACCCCAGACTTCTGGCCTCAGAAATGAGTAATTTGGTTTTATTCAAATCTAGTTTTTCTCCGCACCCAGCAATAGCATCGACTGAACAGCCTTTACAACGGTAATTACACTCATCGGTAAAGAATATAGCTAAATCTGACATGGTCAAAAACTGCTGGGTTTGATCGTCGATGTTGGCTAGAACTTGTTTTATATCAAAATGATCTTCGATAGAACTAATTTGGCCGTCTTCAATCACATCAATCATACCTAATTCGAGCATTTTGGCGATATTATCAGTGATTTGCACGGCATCTGCAGATTCGCGATGAAGGTTTAACAGCGTTATAAGGGTCGACCTATCTAGTTCCGCGATCATCCCTTCGGGATAAATCAACTGAAAACACTCCCCCATACGCTTAATACCAAAACGAGGTAAAGCAAAAGTCGACATGGCAGCTCTCCTTGTCAAGGAACATTTCTTAGATAGATGGTAGGCGATTTTCTCTGAAAAGTCAAGAGTACAATGGATTTTGGCCCAAAGAATCGTGATGTTAACACTATCACTATATTTAGAAAAGTGACTAAAGATTATAAAAAAAACTTGACAATTAGGCCAAATAATTATTTAATAAGGAAAAGGATTTTGATGATAAGAATTTCTCGCACAATCTGCCATCACCATATTCCTCAACACTGTTGGGTTGCTTATTGGTGTAATTAAATTCGTTTAAAGACATTTGTAAGCAGCCCGAGAGGGCTGTTTTTAGTTTCGGGAAATCTTCCTTGTCCCGGAAACACGCACCTTGAAAAGGAGTACTAGCGATGTATACCCCGCTCAACAAGGCGATCAAGGAATTAAAGCTCCGTCGTCAGGACGAGTCTATTATTAATCGAACTAACGAATTTTTAGGCGGAATTTTACCTAAAGGTTTCCCAGATGAGCCACCAGCATGTCTTTTGCGCCAGGTTGCTAGCTGCCGCTATGAAGATTTGGCTTTTGCTCGCTTGGCAGAATCGGCCGGGCTAACGCCTTTTTGGCCGACTTACTTGGACGATTCATACATATCGATAAATCCCGACAAAGTTAATTATATCCGAATGAAAATAAAGGTCAGTGAAAATCATAATCACAAACTCAAGGCAGTTCGAGATATGAATAAGCTTGACCATGAAAAACCAGAGATGGGGAAACTCGAAACTAAGTATCTTTCAGACGATGGCACACCAGTTCTATTACCCGATCTTCATCTAGAGATGAGAAGGGCCGTATTCCCCCAATACGCTACGAATGTGTTTGATAATTCCGCTTGGTACAAAAGCCAAAGATTAAAATGGAGCCATTATTATAATTCAATCTTTGCTCTTTTCGTCTGCCATGGAGTGATGTTTGAGGATTATCATGACGGGCCGAATGCTAGTTCGTTGGCAAAATTTACCAAGCGCGTTGTCGAGCCTGCGTTTGATCTTGTTTGCCGGGAAATCGGGCTAGAACCATTGATGGTGCAATTTCCCTGGCAAAAGGGATATGAACTTTATCCCAAAGAGGTTTTACCGCTTTTACTTCGATAACAGCTAATCGGCGGGGAGTCTTCGGACTCTCCGCCAACTTTAAAAATAAAGATTAATATGAAAATCATTGAAATAGTTGAAAAAATTTTAGCCATCGGCGAAAGACAATTTGCTGGCGAACGAAAGACCGCCACTTTTATTAAAGATTTTTTACGTAAAAATAATATTGAATTTAAAACTCAAAACTTTTTTACCTTAAGTCCTAAGATCAAAAAAGCGGAACTGAAAATTGGTAACAGCACGATCGATTGCGAAGCAACCGGATTTATTAGCGGCACAGTAAACACTAAATTAATTTTAAATTCCTTAGAAAGTTCTCAACTTCATCTTTTCGAGTCCAATATTAACTCAAATCCCGCCTGTAAAAGTGTTTCTTTGAGTAATTTTTATTTTGCTCCATCTATTGCCATCAAAAATACCGATAAAAGAAAAATCCAAACAAAAAATGTTGTAGCCGAGATCAAAGTAACCAAAAAGAAATATCAGTCTGAAAACATCTTGGTGGGTAATATGAAAAATCCTGTTAATATATTTTTTGGGCACTATGATTCTATTAAAACAGGCGCTATCGACAATGCTTCTGGGATTGGCGTGATGCTCAAACTGGTTCTCGATCGCCCAGAACTCCTCTTTGATTCGCTTTTTTGTTTTTGTGGCAACGAAGAGTTATCTTACGATAAACCAATTTACTGGGGCCATGGTTATAGAGTTTTTGAAAAAAAATATTTTACTTTGCTAAAGCGTTGTTCAAAAATACTGGTTGTCGACTGCGTTGGCAATGGCAAAACTATTGGCATTACCGACAAAAACATTTTAATAAAGGCCTTCCCAATCAAAAATATTCGCGACTTGGCAGATAAAATTATTGCCGTTTCCGGGAATATCCCCAAGCTCATGAAGGTATACCACAGCAATGACGATACCATAAAACAACTTGATGAAAAATTTTTACAAGATACCTTAAAATTTATTGTAAAGGAAACTAACAGTTAATCATAAACTGAACTCATATTTTATGCTCTTGAGATAAAGAAAATTGTTAGATATAATTAGCTTGAATTAGTAATTTAAAAGAGGACTCATGGATACAACAGAAGCTAAACAAGATTTTAGAAGTAAAGAAATAACTAAACGGGAAACCGATTATTCCCAGTGGTACTTAGATATAATCGCCGCAGCTGAACTGGCCGATAACTCCCCTGTCCGCGGTTGTATGGTTATTCGGCCCAATGGTTACGCGCTTTGGGAAAATATTAAAGCCGTTTTAGACCAACAGTTTAAAGACCGTGGTGTGGAAAACGCATATTTCCCCCTTTTCATCCCAAAAAACTTTTTTGAACGCGAAGCCGAACACGTTGAAGGTTTTGCCAAAGAGTGCGCTGTAGTGACCCACCATCGTTTGGAGCAAGGTGAAAACGGTAAGCTCACCCCGGGCGGCGAGCTCGATGAACCGCTGATTGTCAGACCTACTTCGGAAACAATTATTTATGATGCTTATTCCCGCTGGGTGCAAACTTACCGCGACTTACCGATTTTAATCAACCAATGGGCCAATATTGTTCGCATGGAACTTCGCACCCGACCGTTCCTTAGAACCACGGAATTTTTGTGGCAAGAAGGTCACACTGCTCACGCGACTGAAGCTGAGGCTGACAAAATGGCTTTAGAGATGATTAATGTTTATAAAAAATTCGCCGAAGAATATTTAGCCATACCGGTTTTAGAAGGAAAAAAGAGTGAACAAGAAAAATTCGCCGGCGCGATTTATACCACCACGATCGAAGCCATGATGCAGGATGGTAAAGCTCTTCAGGCTGGCACCTCTCACCTCTTGGGACAAAATTTTGCCAAAGTTTTTGAAGTTAAATTTTTAAATAAAGAAAATGTTCAAGAATATGTTTGGCAAACCAGCTGGGGCGTTAGTACCAGACTAATTGGTGCTCTCATTATGACTCATAGTGATGATCGTGGTTTAGTCTTACCGCCAAAAATTGCCCCAACTCAAGCTGTAATAATTCCTATTTGGCCGCAAGAATCAAACAAAGAGGCTTCCCTTGCCAAAGCAAAAGAAATTGCCGAAGAACTTAAAAAAATGGGCATTTCAGTTAAAATTGATGATCGCGATGGGCGCCCTGGACCCAAGTTTTACGAATGGGAAAGAAAAGGTGTGCCGCTTCGCATCGAAATCGGACCGAAAGATATTGAAAACAAAAGTATACTGGTCGCTCGCCGCGATACCGGCGAAAAACAAACTATTGGTTTTGACGAGCTAAATAAATTGCAGGATCTTTTGAAGACAATCCAAGATTCGCTTTACCAAAAAGCACTTACATATCGCAAAGAAAAGACTTACGAAGTTTCGTCTTATGACGAATTTAAAAAGATATTTGATGGCAGCGGCACCGGTTTTGTTTCGGCCCATTGGTGTGGCGACGCCGAGTGCGAAAACAAAATCAAAGAAGAAACTACGGCTACAATTCGTTTGATTGATTTTGAAGAAAAAGAAGAAGGCAAATGCGTTTATTGTGGTAATAAAGCCAAAACCAAAGCCATCTTCGCCAAAGCATACTAAAAAAGCGCCCCGTCTGGAGCGCCATAACTATTTCGTTATTTCGAGATATCTAATCGTGTGAGAAAAGATATTAATTTCATAGTCTGAATATTTTACCTTATAATTATTCAGATCGATTGTTTTGTTAATGCCGCAAAAATAAACAACAGAGGAGCCATTTGGCCAATTTTTACCAGCATCAGTTAGCTGATAGAGTTGTCGTTCTCCATTAGCTCCCCTCTTTTTTTGATAAAATTCAACTAAATCTTTAGCATTTCTAACCTCTAAAAAGAAGGTGCATCCATTTATATACCACATTATAATTAATCGATTTTTCTCTCTCATATAGAAATTTGCAATATTGAAAATGCCATCTGGCTTCGCTGCAATAATTTCCTTTGGAACAACTTGCGAAACCGAAACATTTGTAACATTACTCCACTCAAACCGATAAACTCGCGGTAAATCGTCCTGAAAAATGTTTTTATCTTTAACAAAAAGCAAATCCTGATAACACAGACTCATGCCTGGCGGATTAGCGGCAATCGTTAATTTATTTCCGATCGGGATTTTAACATCGCCCTTTTTATAGTTTAATAGTTTTTCAACCTCGGCCGGGGTTTTTCCTAATAATATTGGTAAACCACCTGTAAATTTGGTAATTTGCTTATTTTTAACAGGTTCGGCATTCTCTCCAAACCATTTATCCATAACCATCCAAGCATCAATTACTTTATAAACATCTTCGTGGCCTTTGACGTATTCATGATTCAGCTCCACTTCAGAAAAAGTAAAAGCTTTACAATAAGCGCTTAAATTCATACTTGAGCCATTAGCGTCGACCAAACCATCGTGAACAGCCACCTGATCATCTCTAATTGATTTCATTAGGCCGGCCAGTGGTCCAACTGCAGTACTAAAATATTGATTGGGTCGATATGATCTCGTTCCAACTACAGAGTAATATATGCAATCATTTTTCGGTTTTTGGGCATTTGCAAAATTTAAGAGATTGGCAATATCTTCCTGGTCCAAATCACAAATTTCTGGTTTGTAACTAAATATACCGTAAAATAGTATAAGATTTTGTCTAGTAAATCCGGTATTTGGAGCACCCATTAAAACAAAATGATTGACTAAACTGGCGATCGGTTTGCGGTGCAACAATAATTCCGGTCCCTCTAAAGCATGTCGCATAACCATAGCACCCATACAGTGAGCAAAAACATCGATCTTAGTTCCTTTGGGCAAAGCCGCTATTCTGTTAGAAATAATTTCAGCAATTGCATTAGCAGTGGCCAATAAATGATAATTTGAAGGATACTCAGCTACATAGATATAATCGTAAGCAGGTATTCGGTTCTCCCCAAGTTTACGCGGATGACTTAGGTTGTCGGCCAAAGCAATTAGACCCTTGCGATTTTTCCCTTCATTAAACATGGGTAAACCATGAACCAAAAAAGCAATTCTGCCATTTTGGAATTTTCCATCATCTCTAATCCAGGCATCATCCATATTTTGATCGGTAATTTTAGATTCTGGCAAATTTACATAATCTTGACTGTTTTTTGCCTGATAGCGATAAATCACCACGTCCGGCGCCGCCATAGCATTAACACAGGTAAATGCAAGTAGTAGGTAAATCCACAGCGTTTTCATCTCAGACCTCCCTTTATTGTTAACGTTCGAAACTGCCCATATTTTAACATAAACTTCTCCCTATTTCAATCAGTTGGGAAATGTTGTAAACTAAAAGAGTAAAAAAAATAATTTTGAGGTTATTATGTCGCGAGTATTAATTAAAGATCTAAAAGAAAAAGTGGGTTCCGCCTCCGAAATCAAAGGCCGCATTCTGAACATTCGAAAAATGGGCTCAATTATTTTCTTGGTTGTTCAGGATTACACTGGTACAGTCCAAGTCGTTTTTGAGCAAGAAGTGAAGGCCGGCATTGGCGAAACCGTTAAAGTTGAAGGACAAGTCAAAGCTGACGATCGTGCCAAAGGCGGCGTGGAAATCGGCGGCGAAAAACTAGAAATAATTTCTAAAAATATTGAAGAACTTCCTTACGACTTTGGTAGCAAAGACCTAAATCTTCAACTCACAACGCTTCTAGATCTCCGAACCACTAGTCTCAGACACCCCAAAGCCCAAGCGGTTTTTAAGCTTTATGATCTCCTACTCGAAGGTTATGAAAAAAATATGCGTGAAGATGGTTTTACCGAAGTGAAAACTCCAAAGATTTTGGAAGCGGCATCAGAGGGTGGTGCTAACTTTTTCAAGATCAAATATTTTGATAAGGATGCTTATTTAGCTCAAAGCCCTCAACTTTACAAACAAATTATGGTCGGAGTTTTTGAACGCGTTTTTGAAGTTGGACCAGTTTTTCGGGCTGAACCACACTTTACCACTCGTCACGTTAACGAATATGTTTCGCTTGATGCCGAAATGGGTTTCATTGAGAGTTTTGAAGATGTTATGACACAGCTCAATAAAACTATAAAAAAAGTCTTTGATCATATAAAAACTAACGGCGAGGAATACTTAAAGCTTTATAATGCCGAAATTCCGGAAGTACCGGAAAAAATTCCGGCCATTAAGCTCGCTGATCTAAGAAAATTGGTTAAAGAAAAATATGATTACGAGATCCCGGAAAATACCGATATTGATCCCGAAGGTGAGCGCTTAGCTTGTCGTTGGGCTAAAGAGGAGCATAATTCCGACTTTGTCTTTATTACCAATTATTATTGGAAAGACAAACCATTTTACACCATGCCTTCAGACAAGGAACAAAAGGAAACGGAAGGATTTGACCTATTGTTTCGTGGCACGGAAATCGCTACAGGAAGCCAACGCATTCATGACTATAAAATGTTAATCGATAATATGAAAGCTAAGGGCATGAAAGCGGACGGACTAGAATTTTACCTAGATACTTTTAAATATGCTATGCCGCCACACGGTGGCTGGGGACTTGGATCAGAGCGCATTATTCAGCTAATTCTGGGTTTATCTTCAGTCAAAGAAGCAGTTCTTTTCCCGCGAGACGTTAAGCGACTTAATCCGTAAAAATAGTGATATAGACCTATTCGCCTATATCTACACGCCTTTCCCAAGTTATACTTTTATTTTTGACTATAGTACATGATCGTAGTAATATAAAATTATGCTGAGTGTTAGACAAAGTCTCCTAACTTATATTGGTTATGTACAGAAGGGGCGTTTTTCTTATGAAAAATGCTCTTTTGATTTTCTCCAAGTCGGCATTAAACATGAGCTCGCTACTCTCAGAAAAGAATTCTCACTTTTAAAGAGAGAGGGTTTGATTGAATTTAAAACCCATTATCGCAAACCAGTACCGGTCATTTCCAGTAAGGGAAAACTGGAAATTAAAACACATTTGCCATTTAAGAAATATGACTCTTGGGACAGTAAGTGGCGTTTAGTTTTGTTTGACCTGCCACAAAAAGAACGCAATTATCGTTTACTTTTAGTAGACAGTCTTGCTGAATTGGGCTTTGCTCCCTTAAGTCGCGGAGCATACATCTCCCCTCACCCACTTTTAAAGCCAATTGAAAGATTAGCAAATCACTGGGGTATCCGTCAGCATTTGCAACTAATAGTGGCGGAAAAAATTGAAGATGATATGCTTTTTGAGAAATGGAATCTAAAAAAAATAGCTACAAGCTACAACGATTTTATTAAAAAACTCGCCCGCGTCAGCCGGCATGCCAGACTTTGGCCACTTCAGGCCAAACAACTTGAACATGAATTCGTTGAAATTTTCGCACTAGACCCTCACTTACCAAAAGAATTTTTACCAAAGGATTGGCCTGGCAAAGAAGCATATGACGACTTTAAGGAAATCGCCAACTCCTACTAAATTTGGGCTAATTATTTTAAAATAGAAATATGAATGGACAAATTGGAAAATCTATCCTCAATCGCTATGAGCGAATCGTCGAGGTATCTACTTGGGCGGTGATGATTCTGGTAATCTTTGGCGTTAGATTTTTACCCCAAGATCCGCTTAATGACAGTAATACCTATTATTTGATCGGTGGAATTATTGCCTTTGTCCTTCTTTATTATCTTATAATCCATCGCTATTTTTCCAAGGACAACCGTTTATACCTTAAAAGTATCGCCGATATTGTTTTTATTGGCGTTCTGATTCATCTCTTAAAAGACTATGGCCAATTCTTTTACGCTCTCTATTTTTTACCTATCGCCGCGGCCGCGCTATCGCTAGAATTTATTAACGCTCTTTTAATTGCCACTATTGCCTCGCTTTTTATTGCTTTAGAGATATTTTTAGGCACTCAGGATATTTTACCGGTTGAAGGAACAGTTTATCAGGGGTATTGGCAAATCGGTTTTATTGTTTTTATCACCGTATTTTGTCGTTTTCTTGCTGTGCAGCTGAAACAGGAACAAAAACTAAAAGAAGAATCCTTGGCTCGTCAGCGCGTTTTGGAAGAGGAAGCAATTCGGGAAAAAGAGTTTTTGAGTTTAACCAGCCACCAGCTATACACGCCAACTTCTATCATCCGCGGATTTGCTTCTCTTATGAAGGAAGATGCGGACAATTTAACACCTAAACAGAAAGACGCTGTTCAAGAAATTTATGATTCTTCAAAAAGAATGGCCGATCTAGTAAGTGAATTGCTAAGTATTTCCCGAATTCAAGCCGGTAGTTTTCGCTTAGTTAAAAAAGAAACTGACTTGAGTGAATTACTTGCTGGCACGGTCAAACAAATGAATTTGGCTAAAAAAGACCATAAAGTTAATATTGAACTGGAAGTTACCGGAAAATTAGAACCGATCTTGATTGACGGTGAGAAGATCCGTATGGTAGTTTATAACTTGCTAGACAATGCGATAAAGTATTCTCAAAATGGTCCCATTACTCTAAACGCCAAAGATAATGGCAGTGAAATTGAAATCTCTGTGACAGATGAGGGTATTGGTGTGAGTAAAGAAGAAGCGGAAAAATTATTTCAGCCATTTCACCGTGGCGAAAATGTTTTAGCCATTGATAACCAAGGCACTGGCTTGGGACTTTATATCGCCAAGCAAATTATAGAAAAACATAAAGGCAGAATTTGGGTTGAACCCCAAGAGATTGGTAGTAAATTTATCTTTAGAATTCCTAAGAAAGAGGCAAATTGAAAATTATCATTGTTGATGATGAACAAGCGTTAGTAAAAATGTATAGTTCGGCTTTAGAAATGGCCGGATTCGAAGTAATCTCAGCTTCAGACGGAAAAATGGCGATCGAAACAATCAATAAAGAAAAACCAGACGCTATTCTTCTAGACATCATTATGCCACAGATTAACGGACTAGATGTTTTAAAACAACTTAAAGAAAAGGAAGAGACAAAGAAAATCCCTGTTTTCTTATTAACCAATCTACCTGAAGAAAGTGCTTTAAGTAAAGCAAATAGTTTGGGTGCCGAAGATTATTTTGTCAAAGCCCAAACCGAGCCACAACAAATGGCTGAGGTTCTACAAAAATATTTTTCTGAAAATAGTACTAATAACTAAGAGAAAAAATCATTTTTTTGCGTACTCGAGAACTATATATTTCCAAATATTCAATGCCGCTTTGGCTCCTTCACCAGCAGCAATTATAATTTGCTTTTCAGCAATATCGGTTACGTCTCCGGCTGCATAAATACCAGAAACACTGGTTTTGTTTTCTTTGTCTATTGTGATTTCACCGATTTGGTTTAAACTCACCAAGTCTTTTACAAATTCGCTTGACGGTTCCCAGCCAATTTCAATAAACGCGCCGTCGGTCGCTAATGCTTTGACTTCTCCAGATTTGGTTTTGTATTTTAAGCCCTTTAAAAACTGCTCGCCAGTAAACTCCACAGTTTCTGCCTCAGAAACAATTTCGATTTTTTGAGACTCTTTAATCTTATCTTTTCTAACTTCATCACCTTGAAAATCAGCATTCACATTTACCATGTAAACTTTAGCTGCATATTTCTCAAGCTCTAAAGCAGCATCGAGCGCCGAGTTGCCACCACCAATAATAGAAACTGTTTTATCTCTGAATAATGGACCGTCACAAATAGCGCAGTAGGCGACACCTTTACCACCGAATTCTTCTTCTCCGGGAATATTTAATTTGCGTGGGGTTTTTCCAGAAGCAATTAAAACAGATTTTGTTTCGTACTCACCATCTCCTGTTTCCAATTTGAATCCGGATTCAATTTTTGTAATTGTTTTGACTTCTTCAATTTTACTTTCCACCCCTAGACTCTCGGCGTGCTCGTGGAAAGACTGCATTAGCTCTGGTCCAGTGGTTTTCTTAATTCCCAAATAGTTTTCCACTTCAGATGACTTGGCTGCTTGGCCGCCAAACTCAGGAGTCAGAAGCAAGATATTCATTTTTTTTCTAATCAAGTATATGGCCGCAGACAATCCCGCCGGCCCACCACCGATAATAATGCAATCTAATTGATTCATTTACTCTCCTTTTGATTAAGTTCTTCTAAAAGCCCGACAAGATCTACTCCATGGTGTTCGGCAGCCTGCTCTAAGGTTTCTACTTGACTCATAGGGCAACCAAAACATTGGCCATTTAAGTATTCACTTAAAATATCCTGTTTTTCCGGACTATTTTCAAGCACATCAGCAATGGTGCTGTTTTTATCATATTTCATCACATTCCTTTTTATTGAATTGCGTTTTATAAGTTTAAAGTGGGTCGCAAGCGCCACAGGAAGAATTCCTGTAGAGCGCACATCTTTAAACTTGTGAAACGCAATTTTATTTTTTACTCTTCTTCTACCCAGCTAATCGCGTGAGCAGGACAGTTATCAATCGCCTCTTGGCAATTGCAATTTGCACAGGCTTCACTGTTTTTGGCAAAACTCTTGCCATCATCCCCTAACTCAAAAACATCTGGACATGTAGACACACAAAGACCACAACCAATACATTTTACTGGGTCAACAGTAATTTTTTTTGCTTCAGCCATATTTCTCCTTATTCTTAATTAATTATTTATTTTAGTGTAACTTATTTTTTTGAATTTGCAAATCTGATCTAATTTCTAACTCGACAATTAATGACTAAATCTCGAGGCGGACTGCCGGCTGCTAGATTGCCAATATTCCATGTTACTAATTGCCCCGCAATAGTCGCCCCCTCTGGCGCACTCACAATTTCAAAATTATCAGGCACAAAATCTTGGACGGCTACATTCGAAAAGGTTGAATCCCCTATATTTTGATAGGTAATTGTATATTTAAACGAATCTCCCGGTTTGACCGTCGTTTTATCGATACTTTTTTGTAAACTAATGTTACCCGAGGCATATAAATTGGAAATTTCTTCAGGGGAAAGGGCTTGGTTATAAACACCCACTTGATCGATTTGACCATCAAAACCATTACCTATTAAGAAGTCTGGCTGAGAGAAACCAAGTTTGCTCGGTAAATTAGTAGTTGCGCCAGCCACTTTTTGACCATTGACATACAAATTCATAAACGCACCTGGTTTGTATGTGCCGACAACATAGTACCACTTGTTTGCTTCAAGATTGAGACTTTCCGACCTTGAAGCAAAAGTAGTTGTACCATCGCCAACGAAAAATATAAATTTACTTTTATTATTAAAATTTTCATAAGCATAAACCAAACTAAAGTTATTGGGGTTTGCAACCTCGCCATTAGAAACGATATACTGATTGCCTGCAGTATTATTAAGCAAATTAAGCTTCACCCAGGCAGCAACGGTAGTTTCAGTGGGTTTATAAATCGTCTCGTCGTTATTACAACTAACTAGGCCACCAGAGCCTTTGGTAAAATTCGCATATTTTCGAAAACCGTCTACGCCCCAAGAAGGATTAAAAAATACACAATGGTGGTTTCTGCCAGTATTATCATTCACCAATAAACCTGATGATTCATTAAAATTCCATTGTCCGGCAAGATTACCGACTTTAATATTGATTGAATTTGAGATACTGCCGACGGTTGCCGTGATTTTATATTCTCCAGAAACGCCTAAGGCGGTAAATAGACCGTTAGCGTCAATGGTTCCTCCGGTTGCCGACCAACTAGGACTGCTCACGGCGATTTCTTTTTCGTATTGATCTAAAAATTTTGCTGTAAACTGTTGAGTTTGACCCGTACCAATCAAAGGTTCATCCGGAGTAATTTCGATGTAATTCAATCTTGGCACTTCATCTATAATCGGGATGATTTGATCGCCAGATTCGATGACGTGGTAGAAACTTCCTGTCGCAGAAACATCAACTGTAATATCTTTGTATCCAGGAATCGTAATTACTACCCCCTGCCGGTCTTGCTTAGGAGAATGGGCATAAACCAACCACTCCCTATCAGGGCTTGCCCCTTTGGATAGCGCCATAGAGTAAACCGGAAGTTCAGTCGCGTAAAGTGCGGTTACGTTCGTTGGCAAAACTGGATCAAGATTAGTATTAAGCATAAACCAACGACCAATACCGTAATCATTACGGATGGAAGTATTGGTGTAACCAACCGAAGACTCTATTAGATTATAAGGATGTTTTTTAGAAGTGTTTTCCACCAGTGTTCCATTTTGCCAAAAATCTGTCAAAACCGGTTGATCATAGACTCTGTCTACCATTTTAGTTAAAGCCAAAAAATATGGTTCTTCACTTTTCCATGTCTGAAGTGGAAAACGAAATTCTCTGACCGAATTTGGTCTGGAAATCCACATGGTAAATTGCACCATGGCCGCATATCTTTCCGGCGTAAAAGTTTGTCCCCTGAGCTCATACCAAGTTCGACGGTCACCGCAAGAACTTAAAGTACACGCAGCTATATTAGCACAATAACCTGTATCGGTCGTATAATCCGGACTACATTGCGGTTTATGTCCATCCCAAGTACTCAACTCAAACCAATAATTCGGTTTTCGACGACGAGTTTCTTCAAGCATAAAAGCCCAGTTCATGGACTCAACCTGTGGACTCATCACAGTATAATCGGTTAAGCCGTAGTATGGCGCAAGATAAACTTCCTCACTTGAACCATCATATGCATATGGTTCGGCATTGATTCTTGGCACTGTTTCAGCATGATTTGGTAAATCAACAGCCTTGTACGTTGTTGGTGCATTATGCCCATTTAAAGCCCAGCCCCACCATCGACCAAAATAACTCGGACCGAAAGAAGAATACGCAGTAAAAATTGAATTATCCTTCCAGTTTTGGTTGCTTAAACCACCACGAAATGACTCTATTAATGCCCCGAGTCTGTCGATCCAGCCGTCTCCATTGACTCGCCGACGGAAATTATCGAGTCCGGCCAAATTGATTACCGTTCCATTGGCATCTTTAAATTCATTTTCTCGGCCAGTGTCAACAAAAAGTTCCTGGTATCTTTTAGAGCTGACCATTTGACCCCAATTCGCCCGGTTAGTTTCGTTATTAGAAATAAAATTAATTTGTGGAGGGTCATTATAAAGTGTTTCTATCAAATTAAGTGTTTTACTCTGCGACCATTGACTACCTACCTGTCTCCAAGCGTCTATTTGACTTGCCGGACCGAATGGATCGAGCATATTGGAAACAACATTTGTTGTTTTATCAATTAAAAGAGGATTACTGCTTGTCATGGCTGAGGAACCAGTGAAGACTCCGTTAGTAACATCAATATCTTTATATGGCGAACCAAGGAGCGGTTGATCCCATTGTTCACTTGGAAAACTTATAGGAATATTTAACTGTTTAGCCTCAAGAATAGTCTCTAGATCCAGAGAGCGTAAAATAGCTGTGTCCTTATTACTACTAATCGGTAAAGCCAAAGTAATATGATGACCGCGCTTAATTAAATCTAGCTCTTCAGTAGAAAAACTACTTGTCCAGTGACTAAGCTTAGGCAAGGGATGGTTAGTTGTCCCGAGATCAGCCTTAGTTTTCGACAAAAAAAACACTAAAATAGCGAGAATAGCTACAAGAATGATAATACTCAAAATAGTGATGACTTTTTTCTTCATCAATTTAATTTTACTCTTAATTAAACTAGTTCTCAAATTCCATAATTATTGAAAAATACCTATAAACCTGATAAAATGTTGTTAAGGCGTCATCGTCTAGAGGCCTAGGACACCTGGTTCTCATCCAGGAAATCACGGGTTCGAATCCCGTTGACGCTAAAATAAAGTATGCAACCTATATTGGTTATGTTTTTTATTTTATCATTGTGATTAATTTTTTTGGGAGTATATTATATTTATAAGCTAAAAAACATAATTAATATTATTTGGCATTCTTTTGGAGAATGACAAAGGAGGGCGAATGATTTTTAAAAAAACCTTATCAATCATTCTTTTTACTCTTTTAGTATTAGGTCTTGCGCTTGGTGCACAAACATTAAAAACTAAAGCCTTATCCACTGGGACTGACCTTAACATGTCTTCTTTGATTAGCCCAGATGGTGGTGAAACCTGGATTCCCTCAACCGAACCCGTTTGTGTCGAACCAAATCAACCAGTAACAATCATCTATCGTGTCTGGAATACTGGCACAGAAACAGCAGACACCGTTCATGGCACTGGAGAACTAACTAATAACCAATATGCTCAGTCCACTATGACAAATGGCGATTGTGATAATGATGGCAACAGCTTTACCAAAAATCCCTTGACCAGTAGTTTCGACTTATTTAAGGTCCCGTCGCTAGGTAGTGAGTATAATGGCGAACAGTGTGCTAGAGTTAATGTCACCCCTCTACCAGAAACACCTTGCGACACTCCTTTACAGGGAACAACCACTTTAACGACTTATACTAATGGTAAAGATGACTCTGCCGACAGATTAATTAATTTTATTGGTCGTGCCCTGGCAACTTCTACCCACGCCGAACAAGTTTTCCCATTAGTTAGGGTTAACCGAGATGATTGCCCCAGACCATGCGATGACCATGGTAGATTCAAGAAAATCAGTGTTACCAGTACTACACAATTACCCCAAACCGGATATTCGATCTTTAATCTAATCAAGTTTTAACGGTGAAATGATAACCACCGGCGTATGCCGGTGGTATCTATCCTGCCGGCTAATCGCCGGCGACGTTACAGCAAAACTGGTTGGGTTGATTGATGTTTTTCTTGATTCTGGATGTATTTCCTGATTGCTACTTCACTGATGCCAATCGTGGCTACAAAGTAACCACGACACCAAAAGGTACCGGGAGGAATCTTTCTCTTCTTCTTGATCCAAGCTGAAGATTTGCCTTTCAGAATCGCCAAGGCATAGCTTACTGAAAATTTAGGTGGAACAGTGAGATAGAGATGGATATGGTCATCAGCAATGTGTAGCTCATGGACAACAAAACCTTTCCATTTGGCAATCATCTTGAATATCCGCTCGAACTCAAGTTTAATAGAGGTAGAACACATTACTCTGCCGCGATACTTAGGCGTCCAAACCATGTGGTATCGACAGTAGTATAACGAATGATTTAGTTGGTACAATCTGCCATTACTCAATGAAATCACCTCCTTTCAGTCGGGTGATTTCATTGTAATTGCGATGCCTTAAAACGCACACACCGGCTAAAGCCGGTGGTATTTTCTTTTAATAAAAGAGGCCGAAAGGCCTTTTTTATTATGGCTTAAATCGCATCAATTGGTTCTGAATTCACAATCAAACGTTTTTCGTCTAAACCCGGCGGATAGCAAGTCATTAAAGTTAAAATTTCTTTACTGGTCGGTGCTAAAACTGTTAAGTCGTTGGGCTCAACAATTTTTACTTCCTTAACTTTATATTCATATGCCTTTTTTCTATACCAAACTGTAAATTCGTCACCCTGTTTCATTTGATCGAGGTCTTTGAAAGTTTCTTTATAATCTCCTTTAGCCCATGGGTAAAAAGATGAGTGGCCAAAAATAAAGATTAATTCCCCTTCTCCTGGCCGACTAGTTCCTTGAAAATGAGCTAACCCTCGCTCTAGAGCTTTGAAATAGGCATCCTTATCATCACCTGGGATTTCGGCAACAATTGGCGCCTGAACAGATATTTTGGGAATATCGAGACCAAAATCTGGAAAAGGAAAATTAATTACTTGTTCATGATTTGAAACTCTAAGACTAGGACTTGCTTCAATCTTTTTGGGAAGATTTTTTACTATAAAACTAGCCACAATAACCGAAAATGCCAAAATTAAACTTGTTATTAAAAAATTATTTTTTTTCATAAGCTTTACTTTATCATAATATGCTCAACACCCGAAAACAATTCTTATTATCGCGCCGATTTCTAAATTGTTTCTAGTATTTTTATTCAGATTCTCATACAATTAAATAAAGGAGGAATTTGCTAATAAATATTCCAATTTATGTCTGGCTTGGCGTGACCTCTTTAATTCTTTTAGTTTTACAGATTCTAAGTGGCAAAAATCTATTCAAAATTCCTTTTTCCTGGCACCAAAAAATCGTCTGGATCCTAGTAATTTTTGTCTTAGCCCATATAGCGTTCGGTTTAATAAATAAATATTATCAATGAAGATTTATCGCGTTGTAGAAATTGGTGGGACACAAATTCGAAGAGCTGATGTGGCCGATGATTTTTCAGTTACCAATATTTTTAAAGGAGAAACAGAAAAGATACTCGACGGCGATGTTCTAAATCGCCTTCAATTATTTGTAAGTGAAAAAATAAATGCTGACACTAAAGCAATCATTATCCTAGTCGCTGGACCAGTTGAAGGCAATGCAACTGTTTTGGAATTACCGAATTTTTCCGAATTTCCCAAGAATACAAATATGAAAGATCTGCTCGAAGAACTAAAGTTACCGGTCCTAGTTTTTAATGATATGGAAGGTGCGGTCTACGGCATGGCAAAACTTTTAAATAAAGCAAAACCTTTTTGGGGAATTACTTGGTCAACTGGGCTTGGTGGAAAATTTTGGGATGGCGAAAAAATTGCTCTAAACGAAGAAATCGGCCATATGGATTTTGCGATCGACGATACCGATGCCCTCTGTGGTTGCGGCGCCATCAATCATGCTGAAAGTTTTCTGGGTGGTAAAAATATGGCTAAGGAAATTGGAAAAAATTTAGAAGAAGTGACTTGTGCTTTTGAAAATAATGAAAGCTGGGCTAGAGATTTTTATGAAGAAAAAGCAAAAATTATGGGAGAATTTTTGATTAAGGTCGACGGCCTAGCACCAGTTGATAATTTCGTTTTTAAGGGTTCTGTGGCTCTTCATGTAATAAAAGATCTAAATATCCAAACTATAATTAAAAATATCTTTCTTAAAAAACTTAAAAAAGATATATCTTTAGAACTCTCTTCTGACTCTGAAAATGACAGTTTAATTGGCGCAGCAGTTTTGGCTCAAAAAAATCTTAGTTAAACTGCTTCTTTGCCAAATTCCAAAAACTAGCATCTCCTTGGATTTTTTTCCAATACCACCACTCCACGCCCCACATATAAACTCTTGGAACACCTAGATCTTTGCTGAAAGCAATATTTTTCTCAAACTGTGCGTAATCAAACGATTTATTCTGATCTTCAACCGAAGTATGTAAAATACCTTTTTTCGTCCATGGTTCTGCTTGAAGTTCGGAGACGAAAATCTTATCTGAATATTTTCCTGTCATCCAAGCTTTAAACTTGTAAAAAAGCGGTGGAATTATGTGGTTATAAGTTAATTTTCCAAACAAAGATCCGACAGAACGATAAACAGAAAAACCAAACTCGTCCCCAAGTTTCGCTGTTCGAAGCCAGGTGGAAAGCTCACCAGAATCAGTAATTAAAACTTGATGATCTTGGTCCAGTGTTTTGACCGTGTTTATTTCTTGAACTAATAAATCTTTGTCCCCGACAGGGCAGTCGCCAAAAACATTTAAAAATGGTTCGTTTTCAACCTGCCACATTTCTAAAGCGGGATTTACTTTATAACGTTCAATAACTATTTTTAGATAACTAAGGAGAGCTTTGTCTTGATCGGATTTTGACTGAACCGAAACCCACTCTGGTCGGTGGCACTCTGGCCAACGAGGAACTCTTTGACCGATAGCTAATATAATTTTGGCATTTCTTTTTTGTGCTTCCTGAAGTTGCCAGTCAAGCTCGGTAAAATCATAAGCGCCCTGATTTTTTTCCACTTCGTCCCAATAAACCGGAATACGAATGATTTTCGCATTCAAATCATCAAGAGTAGCCAGATAAACTTCTTTCCATGGTAAATTCAAATCTTTGGCCTGCATAGCGCTAAAAGTCACGCCAAACTGAGAATTAGACTTAAATTTGATCAAAAATGAAGCTTGCCAAATAATTACTAAGGCCAGAACTACATAAAAAATTTTGATTAAAATATATTTTGTCTTTTTCATATTTATGGTTTGAATGCAAGGATAACTGAACCTAAGATGATAATTAAAACACCGCAAACTTTTAAGACCAAGGTGCGCCGAGAAATTTTTTCATCAAAAAGTTTGGGCCAAAATTTTCCTAAAACAAGATTGGCCAAAAAGAGATAAGCATATTGAACCCCTTGAAGCGCATTGACGATTACCGGATTAAGTAAAACATAGGCAAAATTTACCATCAGAAAGCCGAGTCCGCTAAATGTACGGCCTAAAAAGAAAATAATCGTATTACCACTTTTCGGTACTTCACGTTTTCGAAATATTTCTTCCCGACTTCCCTCGTCCATCAAAACCAAAGGTATAACAATCAGCCCGCCAAGCCTCGACCAAGCGAGTCCGGAAACAAAAGATTGAACATTAAAGATTTCCTTCATTAGAACTGAAGACAAAGCAAAAGCAAAAGCCGCCAAAACCGCGCTAGCCATAATTAGATAGTTCACCGGCTTTTGCGAATGCCGATAAGTAAGAAAGATAATACCTACACAAAGGACACCAATGGCTACAAGCTGAAGTAGCTCAAATCTATCACCCAAAGTAAAATAAGCGATAATAAGTGTAAATACAGGGATTAGAGAGCCAATCACCGGCATAACACGAGTTACCTCTTCTTTTTGAAGAGCGGCATACATAAATAAAACTGCTAAAGAAAAAGAAGCGCCAGCCCCCAGGTTAATCGGCCACATGTAAGATGGGGGTAGAGAAAAAGAAAAAGGTAATAAAGCCAAAGCCACTAAGCTAGTAATTGAGATCCAAAAAGCAAAAACTGTTGGTTTTAGTGTTTTTTCTAATAAAAATTTATCTAACACTGAAACAGTGCCATTAAAAATCTGGGCTAGAATTGCGATTGGAATTCCCAAAAAAGCCATAATCTTTATCGGAAAAAGTTCCGCGAGTTAATAAAGTTAATTCTGTGTTAGTTTTATTGTAGCATGAAACAAAAAGATATTTAAAACAAAAAATGACCACACAAAGTGTTCATCTTTTGTTTTTCTCCCAGATAGGGATTCGAAGGGCGGGACCCTGCCCGCCGTCTATTCTACCCTTTTACTAAAACAATGTATTTTGTGAGTGCCCTAACATTTTATTAAAATCAAGGTTATACTTTGGCTTTGGGGTTCGAGTTGCTTTACAAACAAAAAGAAAAATGACCACACAAGGTGATCACTTTTCTTTTGGCTCCCAGATAGGGACTCGAACCCCAATTAACAGGACCAGAACCTGTCGTCCTACCATTAGACGATCTGGGAATACTATTGATCGGCTAATGGATGCGTAGCATGCTCCATAGACGATCTGGGAATACTATTGATCGGCTAATGGATGCGTAGCATACTCCATAGACGATCTGGGAATATTATTCTTCTGTAACTAAATTGATTGGCTCATCTTTTTGATAAGCTTTGATATTATCAACTGTTGTAGCCATAATTCTACCAAAAGCTTCAACTGAATTAAATGCATTATGTGGTGTTACAAGCGCGTTTTGCTTGTGACAAAGTAAAGCGTTAGCTAAACCAATCATCAAGTTTTTTCTGGTAAATTGACGAGACGTAATTTGAATATCTTCTTTAATTGAGCCTTCTTCTTCCAAAACATCTAAACCTACACCCGCTAAGATACCTGTATCTAGAGCGGTTAAAAGCACCGGAGTATCAATCAGGCCACCACGCGCTGTATTCACTAAAATCGCTCCCCTTTTAAACTCTTGGATAGTTTCCGCGTTAATTATATGGTGCGTTTCCGCCGTATGACGCAAATTCAAAGACACAATATCCGCTTTATTTAGTAACGCTTTTAGAGGCATATATTCGACATCAAACTTCTTGACCAAGTCTTGGTTTTTCATTTGATCAAAAGCAATAATTTTCATTTCAAAACCAGCAGCCATTTTTACCAGCTTGGAACCAATTTTTCCCGTGCCGACAATACCAATAGTTTTTCCGGCTAAGTCTACCCCTCTTAAGCCATCCAATGAATAATCATTGTGCTTTACCCGTTCATTACTAGGGACAATTTTACGAGACAAAGCTAAAATTAAAGCAAAGGTATGTTCAGCCACTGTATTCTCACCATATGCTGGAACATTGGAAACTTTAATACCGGCCGCACTAGTTGCTTCTAAATCAATATGGTCAAATCCGGTCGAACGAGTAACAATCAATTTTAAGTTGGGGCATTTTTTGACTATTTTGTCGGTAATTTTAGAGTAAATAAAAACAGAAATTATTTCGACATTTGTTAAATCTTTTTCTAAATCTTCACCTAAAGGTTCATCAATAAATTCAACTTCCCCTTCAACAAACTTTTGGCCAAAAAAGTCTTTTTCTTCTTGTGTCGCTTCAAAAAATGTAATCATATAACTTTCTATTTTTATTTTAATCTAAAAAGCTTTTGGTAAATTTTAGTATTAGTCACGAAAAAAGCCTCAGCAAAACCTTCTTTAGCATTAATTTCCGCTCGATACTGATTGAGTCCTAGAATTGCTCGGTCATAACCTCTAGTCTCTAATTGACTCTTTTGAGCCGCAATAGCTTCTTTTTTCTTATCTAAAACACTGTTGATCAAAAAAATTCGATTGGCAAAGAGCGGTGTCCAGACTTCATAAGCCCAAACTGGCAGATCCTGATTGGCTGACGATTTTAAGAAAATTTCGTTAACTGCCAAGTGATCCGGATGATTATCTAAAAAACTTGGTAAAAAAATTATATCAGGTTTAAACTCTTGAATCAAGTTGGAAACAAACTTTATAACCGCAGGAGCAGCTGAAAGTTTTCCATCGGGATAATTTAAAAAGTTTTGCTTGTGAATTCCTAAGATTTTACCTGCAGTTTCTACCTCAACTTTTCGTGCCTCACTCAAACCTTGATCATTCTTCTCGCCCACTTTTACTCCGCCAACACCACTGCAAAAATAAACAACTTGAACTTCAGCTGTTTGACTTAATTTGGCAATTGTTCCACCACAACCAAAAATATCATCATCCGGATGTGGTGCTAAAACTAGAACTCGAGAAACCTCAAGTGTATCTAAAATTTCTAAATGATGATTCAGAGAGAAAGATTTAAAAAAAAGCTGAAAGCCAAAAACTTTGCGTAAACTATTCAGGGAAAACAGGATTTTGAGCCACTTCTTCATATGCCTTCTCCACTTCTTCAATCATATCCTTCAAGTTAAAACGCACGATCGACTCTTTACGCGCCATTTCCCCCATCCTTTTAGCCAAATCCTTATCGCGCAAAATTTTTATAATTGCTTCTCTCAATTGTTTAGGGTTAGATGGCTCAACTAAAATACCAGACTTTTCTTCTGTGATTAATTCTGAAATTCCACCGGTTCTCGTGGCCACGACAGGAAGTCCAACTGACATAGCTTGAACGATTGCTAGACCGAAGCTCTCAGACAACGAAGGTTGAACATAAAGATCCATTTTAGCTAATTCTTTTTCTACATCCGGTGAAAAACCATGAAAATGAACATATTTTGTTAGCTTCATTTTTTTAGTTTTTTGTTGCAGTTTTTTCTTATACGGACCTTCACCAATAATCTCGAGTTTAACTTCCGGGAATTCTTCAATTACTCCAGGTAAAGCCTCAATTAAAAATTGAATTCCTTTAAGAGGTAGAAGGGTCGCCACTGTACCAATTATTATTTCTTTGGTGTTAAATAAATTTGCTCGGGCTTGAGTCGGTTCAATACCGTTATAAATAACTCTTATTTTTTTATCATAGGAAATCTGGCTTTCAATTAAAAAGTCCTTAACCGCACCGCTGACGGCGATGTTCATTGTAGTAAAAACGTCTAAAAACCAACCACCAATATGGTGGAAATAATTTAAAACTGGATTACTAAGACGAAAATCGTTAGTCCAAAGGTGCTCAGTGTAAATTACTGGAATATTTAAACCAATTGCAGCCAATCTCCCCAGGGATCCTGCTCGAGTACCATGAATATGAATAATGTCTGCTTTAACATGTTTAATATGAGAGCGAATTTTACGAATCGCTTTCCAGTCCAGTCTTGAGCGCATATTTATGACTTCCAAATCAATCTGTGGGTGAATCTTTCTAATTTCTCCAGCCAGTGGGCCGGTTGGTGAAATACAAAAAACGTCAAACTTTTTACGATCTAGATTTTCTAAAATGCTTAAGAGATGGCGCGGAGCGCCAGCTAGACTAGAATCGCCAATAATTTCCAACACTTTTATTTTCATGAAAACTCCAAGACACAAGATACAAGATACAAACAAGCCTCGAATTAGAATAATCAAACTTCAAACACTTGACTATTAAATATTGATAATTGGATATTGTTTGGTAATTGTTTCTTGGTTTTTGGTTATTATACTATTATTTTAACATATCAATCGCGGTTTTTATACGCGCCAAAGATTCAACTTTGCCAAAATATCCCAACAATTCAAAAGTTCCTGGGGATGCTTTTTTACCGGACAAAGCAACACGAATCGGCCATAAAATAGTACCAGCAGAAACCTCTATCTTTTGAGCTAAAGCTCTGAGTAAACTTTCTAAAGAATCATGACTGTAATCATTTTCTTCACTCAAAGCCCCATAAGACTCTTCTAAAGCTTTTTTTGTAACCTCTTTGGTATCACCTTTAGCAATAAGTAATTCTCTTTCATAAACTGGTTTTTTGAATAAAAAATCTGTTAGTTCTGGAGCTTCCGACAAATTTTTCAATCGATCCTGAACCAAAGCCATAGCTTTTAGAATCTTCTCATCTTCTTTTTGAACCAAACCGGCTTCTTCCAAATAGGGCAAAGCTCGTTTCGCTAATTCACCAAGAGGTAGTTTTCGAATATAAAAACCGTTGAAATAATCAAGTTTCGAGGAATCAAAAATCGCCGGTGATTTTCCAACTTGAGCAAGATCAAATTCATTAATCAAATCTTTTAATTCAAATATTTCATCGGAACGAGTGACTTTTGGCGACCAACCCAATAAAATTAAAAAATTAATCATGGCTTCTGGCAAATAACCTTTATCGCGGAAATCCTGAGAAATAGAAACCGGATTTTTACGCTTACTCATTTTGGTTCGATCTGAATTTAGAATCATGGAGAGATGACCATATTCCGGAATGTTCAAGTTCATAGCTTTAGCTAGAAGAATTTGGCGAGGCGTGTTGGACAAATGGTCTTCACCGCGGATCACATGGCTAATTTCCATGGTTGCGTCATCAATGACATTGGAAAACATAAAAGTGGGGTGCCCGTCAGACTTAACTACAATAAAATCACCAAAAAGATTAGGGTCAAATTCCATAGGACCTTTGATTAAGTCTTTAAATTTAACTTGTTCATCATTATTTATCCGAAAACGGAGTGAATATTTTTTACCTTCATCTTCTAATTTTTTAATATCCTCTGTGGAAAGATCACGGCATTTTCCAGAATATTTTGGCGGCTCATGACGGGCTTCTTGATCTTTTTTTTCTTGCTCCAGCTCTTCTGGACTACAAAAACATTTATAGACTAAATTATCAGTCAATAATTGATCGGCATATTTTTTATAAATTTCGGTTCTTTCACTTTGTTTATAAGGGCCTTTGGCGTCACGGGTTTCCGGACCCTCATCCCAATCAAGCCCAAGCCAACTCAAACATTCCATGATATCAAGCGAATATTTATCTTCAGAACGCAACTTGTCGGTATCCTCGATTCTCAAAATAAATTTGCCGCCAAAACGCCTAGCAAAAAGCCAGTTAAAAAGCGCGGCGCGCGCCGTACCAATATGAAACCAGCCCGTCGGACTTGGTGCTATTCTTGTACGAATTTCATCGTTATTCATGATAAATCCTCAGTGATTAGTAGTAATTTGCTCCTTCGGAGCGTGATTAAGTGATTACGAAAAACTATCACTATAAATCACCATCAATCACTACGATTCACTTAATTACTTTTGACTGTCTTCAACCGCATTATAAATATAATTTATTTTGTTACCATTAATAGCAACTACATCTATTCTAACAGATTGATTGGGATATTTAAAGGTTAGGGCGCGAGCTAAGACCCTTAATTTCTTTTGCTTGTGCCAGTCAACTTCTTCCTCGGCTAAACCAAATTCATCGTTAGTTTTAGTCTTAACTTCCACTATTACTAAAGTTTTTCCATCCTGCATTAGAAGATCGATTTCCCCTTGTTTTAGACGAAAATTCCGCGCAAGAAGTATAAAATGTTTTGCGAGCAAATATTCCAAGGCTTGAGTTTCACCATTAAAACCAAGTTTTTTTCGAGCATAAGTCATAATATCATTATACAAGAAAACCCCGCTTTTACGGGGTTTTCTCTATTTATTTAGCAAAAATTTTATTCTTCTTTTTTCTCTTCCGGAGCTTCCATGTGCGAAGCAACAGCTTGTTCAAATTTTTCTTCGAGTTCTTTTTCCTTGGCTTCTTTTTGGGCAATTTTAGCTTCTGCTTCAGCGGCCTTTTCTGCTTCAATCTTAGCTAATTCTTCTTCGCCCATCGCTTCTTCCCAAGCTACATAGTCTTTCTTTTCCGCTACTTTTTTGCGTTTCTTACCAATCAAATCACGGACAAAATAAAGTTTGGCACGCTTTGGATCGTAAGATTTAACCTTTTCGAATTTGACAATTAAAGGTGAGTGTAAAGGAAAAGTTCGTTCTACACCGATTCCGCCAGAAACACGACGAACTTTGATCGTTCCGTCTAAGCCTTTACCATGTTTGGTAGCAATAACCAGACCTTCGAACGCCTGAATACGGGTTTTACTTCCTTCTGTAATCTTAAAAGAGACCCTTACGGTATCGCCAACGCGAATATCAGGGACATTTTTTTTCAAATAGTTTTTAGTTAGATCTTCAATTTTCATGGTCATTCTCTAAATATGTTTAAAATTTAATTTACTTGTATATCATACCAGATATATTTTATTTTGTAAACCCCGTTAGAAGCTTTGATAAGGATTACATCCGTGATTTGCAACTGAGAGGCTTTACTAAATCGTTAAGGAAAGAATTAGAGTGGCGGGCTACTTACTTTAATTTCACCCGCCACGAACACACCTTAACAATCTAAAAAACCAATTTTCTTTTGCATTTCTTCCAGGAAAATCGGTGCTACGATAAGCAATAAACTCATCCAGTCTTTTCCGAATTAGGAAGGGTTGGCCTTCAATGACCGCATTTAGATAACCGGTAATCAAGTACTCCAAGCCACCAAATTCTTCGGGATATTTCTCTGAAAAGAAGATTAGGATGCGGTAATCCATAAAATTTTCGGTTTCGGCAAGAACCCGGTTATTCTCTGTAAATTCAATATTACCAAACCCCAACTCAAAAGAGACTTTGTGGAGTGAAATAGAAAATATTTCCGCCCAAACGTGACCAAGAGTGACTCGCCCATCATTTAGAGCTTTCCGGAAGTCGCCTTCACTACATCTAAGACAAGAAAGAGTTTGACCCCAGTCATAATTTAGCCTCTTAACTAGTTCTGGTTGATAACGGGTTAGCTGTAATCTTGGCGGAATCATGACTCGAAGCTTAACACCAGAGTAAAAAGGTAAATTAGTTCGCCGCGAAAGTTGACCAGTAATTGGAAAAACTTCCGACACACCACCCAAAAGCTTAAAAACTGTCGGGCGAAATGTTTTCGGTTTAAACGACATGGCCTCACCCCCTTTCAATAAAAGAGTTTGGCGACAAAAAAGGGCTAACGATTACTCGCCGCCCTAAAAATAGGAGTAGATAAGCTCGTTAGAGCTCAGAGAGGTATTGTTGGCGCAGAGTAATCAGAAGGTCGAGATGCTCAGGGGAAATTGTGTTGTTAAGCACCGCGGCCGTAACGTCATCTACACAACTATACACTCCGGGATAGCGTCGAGCCACTTCATTCCTCGCCTGGAAAATGGCAAGATCATTGTTGGCTTGACCGGGATTCCGTAGCTGCTGTCTCTCTTGATATGAGAAATTAGCAACATGATCCCGTTTGTGTCCGCGTGGCCGTTTCCTCATCGAATCGCCACTGTGATTGCCGCCTAATGTTAAGTCGGCCATTGGGGGGACTCCTTTCAACGAGTTCTGAGATGCAAGCGTTAGTGTGTCGAAAGGCGCATTGGCCCTTCAGGATCCCGATAAGGGCCTGCTCCTTCCTACGTGGGAGTTTCAGAAGGGCGCCCTCTCTCCTCCACAAATCAATTGTTAAGTGTTAGAGTTTCCTCCAACTAAATTTGACCAATCCGCAAGATTACGGATTTGACAAATTTTAGCTAACGGAAACAACAGTTTTTTGTTTTTTTGTACCAGTAAAAGATTGGATCTTAGTTTTGGTGAACTGGACTTTACCTGCTTTTTTAGCATAAAGAGTATCATCCCCAGCGATCGCTACACCGTCACCAGCAAAGAATTTGCTACCACGTTGACGAACAATCACTTCACCAGCATTGGTGGCCTGACCACCATATAACTTAACACCAAGGCGTTTCGCCCGGCTATCACGACCTAATTTACTTGTACCTTTTGCTTTTGTATGAGCCACAATGTCCTCATTTCATTCGGAAAACCCGAAGAACTAAACACTAAATCCTAAAAATTTTGAAATTTATATTTAATATTTTATGATTATTTAGGATTTAGAATTTAGAATTTAGTATTTTTCTAATTTCTGATATATTAAATATACCTAATTTAAGCAAAAAAATCAAGAATTGTCAATATGGCTACACCAAAATTTGTCCATCTCCACACTCACTCACACTATTCACTGCTCGATGGTCTAGGAAAACTTCCAGATCTGATTCATCGTGCCAAAGAACTAGGAATGGACTCATTGGCCTTAACTGACCATGGCGTTATGTATGGCGCAGTCGAATTCTATAAAAAATGCCATGATGAAGAGCTCAAAGCCATTATCGGCGTGGAAACATATATCGCTCCCAGAACCATGCAAGACAAAGACGGAAAAATTGACAGCAAACCCTATCACTTAGTCCTGTTGGCAAAGAATTATATTGGATATCAGAATCTGATGAAAATTACTACCGCCGCCCATATTGAAGGTTATTATTATAAACCGAGGGTGGATAAAGAATTTTTAAAAAACCATAGCGACGGTCTAATCGCTCTAACCGCCTGTCTCGCCGGCGAAATTCCAAGATTAATCGCGTCTGGACAAAACGAGAGAGTACAAGAAGCAATCAAAGAATATCAAGATATTTTTGGCAAAGAAAATTTTTACCTTGAGCTTCAACATCATCCAGAACTAGCTGAACAAAAACAGGTTAATGAAGAGTTAAAAAAATTAGCCAAGGAATTGAATATTGGTCTGGTTTGCACAAATGATATTCATTATGTTCGCGCCGAGGATCGTGATGCTCACGAAGTTCTTTTGGCTGTCCAGACTGGTAAAGATTTTGACGATGAGAACAGATTAAGTTTAAAAGAATTTGATTTGAGCATGAGCTCCCCTGAAGATATGGCAGAATATTTTAAGGATGTGCCCGAAGCACTGGAAAATACTGTCAAAATTGCTGAATTATGCAACTTGGAGCTAGAGCTGGGACAAACTATTTTACCAAAGTTCGACACTCCAGATAATTTAAGCTCTGAGGTTTATCTAAGAAAACTTTGCGAAGAAGGAGCAGAGTCGCGTTACGGAAAAATTGATGATAAAATCCGGGAACGCTTAGAGTACGAATTATCGGTTATTGTCAAATGCCACTTCGAAGATTATTTCTTAATTGTGCAGGATTACGTCAAATTCGCCAAAGACGCCGGCATTGTCGTCGGCCCAGGTCGTGGTTCCGCCGCTGGTTCAATTATCGCTTATGTTCTAAGTATTACTGATCTGGATCCAATAGGTTATGATTTGTTATTTGAGCGCTTCTTAAATCCCGAACGTATCTCTCCGCCAGATATCGACTTAGATTTTGCTGACGATCGTCGTGGTGAAGTAATCCAATATATTACTCAAAAATACGGCTCTGACCACGTGGCTCAAATTATTACCTTTGGTCTAATGAAAGCGCGTATGGCTATTCGCGATGTCGCTCGCGCCTTAGGTATGAGTTACGACGACGGGGATCGAATCGCCAAACTTATTCCGATGGGTTTAACGCTCGATGAAGCGATTACAGCAGTCGCCGAGCTTAAGAAAATCTATGAAACCGAACCTGCCTTTACTAAACTCATAGATATGGCTAAACGCCTAGAAAATGTAGCGCGTAATGCCGGAACTCATGCCGCCGGTGTCGTTATTTCTCAAGATAAGTTAGTTAATTATGTACCACTTCAATTTCCACCCCGTGGCGAGGGTTCAGTCGTCACCCAGTATTCTATGAAATATATTGACGAAGTCGGCCTCTTAAAGGTAGATATTTTAGGTCTAGCTAACTTAACTATTATTAAAAATGCTTTGAGAATTGTCAGAAAAATCGCCGAAGTGGAAATTGACTTAAGTAAAATTCCCATGGACGACAAAGAAAGCTATGAACTTCTAGCCAGGGGAGATTCCTCTGGAGTTTTCCAACTTGAGTCTGACGGCATGAAACGCTACCTTAAAGAACTCAAACCAACTCGGTTCGAAGATATTATTTCTATGGTAGCCCTTTATCGACCGGGTCCGATGGACTCTATCCCCGACTTTATTGATGCTAAACATGGCCGAAAAACCATTACTTATCTTGATCCCAAGCTTGAGCCGATTCTTTCGAGCACATATGGCGTTATCGTTACCCAAGACCAAGTTCTTCAAATTGCTCGTCATTTTTCCGGTTTCACTTATGGTCAAGCCGATATTTTAAGAAAAGCGGTGGGAAAGAAAATCAAAAGTTTGATGGAAGAGCAAAAAATTAAATTTATCGAAGGCGCCATCAAAGAAGGTTCGTCGCAAAAAACTGCTCAAGCCGTTTGGGACTTTATTGAGCCTTTCGCTAGATATGGCTTTAATCGTGCCCACGCCGCTTGTTACGCCATGATTGCTTACCAAACAGCATATCTGAAAGCCCACTTCCCCAGTGCTTTTATGGCGGCTTGGCTCACTGCCGAACAGCAAAATATTGATAAAATCGCTTTTGCTATTTCCGAGTGCCAACGTATGGGTATACAAGTCTTACCGCCAGATGTGAATGAATCCTTTGTTGAATTTGGCGTCATGAAAACTAGTGGTGATATTCGCTTCGGTCTGGCGGCCATCAAAAATGTAGGGGTTGGGGTAGCTGAAAAAATTGCTGAGGAGCGTAAAAATGGTGGTCCCTACAAAACTTTAGGAGAATTTGTAAGTCGCCTCACTGGAAAAGTTTTAAACAAGAAAGTTTTAGAAGCTCTAGCTAAGTCCGGTGCACTCGACCATTTAGCGGAGCGAAACCAAATCATTAGTCAAATTGATACTATTACTAAGTTTATCTCCAATTTAGATAAGAGCCAGAAAGCCAATCAAATTAGTTTGTTTAGCGAAGCAACCAATACGCCGCTCGCAGAACTAAAATTGGAAAACGTGGAAGCGGCGGACCAAAAACAAAGACTTTCGTGGGAAAAAGAATTATTAGGCATTTTTCTATCGGAACATCCATTAAAAGGTATGGCTGAAAAACTTAATTCTCTGGGCACAACGATTGCCCAATTAGAAACCATGTCAGCCAATGAAAAAATTACTGTTGGCGGTGTTGTGACTCAGTCTCGAAAAATAATGACTAAAAACAAGGAACCGATGATGTTTCTGACGCTTGAGGATCTAACCGGTAAAATAGAAGTGATTGTTTTTCCGAGAACTTTGGCCCAAAACCCAGAAATCTGGACAAGCGACGAGCCAATCTTAGTCCAAGGGCGTCTTGATAAAAAAGAAAATGTAACTAAAATTATTGCTCAATCAGCTCAGAAACTAAGCGAATTAGAATCAAGTAAAGACGAGCAAGTGACGGCCGAAGAAACTAAACCCAAAGAAAAACTTATCATTATTCTTCCAGGAAATGCCCAAAAAGATGTTTTGTTGGAAATTAAGGAATTATTAAAAGCTTTTCCTCCGAATGAAAATAGTTCTCTGGATGTTTATTTAAAAGTGCCCCGTAACGGCAGTTTTGAAGAAATCAAAACAAAAGCTAAGGTTTGTCTTAAATCTGATCTAACTAAAAAATTACAAAATTTAGTTGAGGGTGGAAAAATAGAAGTTATTTGACAGTTTTACACTTTTTTATTAATCTTAAATAAGTTAGTAAATTGCTCGACTCATCCTTCGTATTTGCTTAGGATAAGATCGGGATTAAGGAGGCAATATGCCAGACGAACACCCGGTAAATAACAATAATGGATCAAGCTTAGATCCAAAGTTAGCCGCCATGTTAGCCTATTTGTTGGGACCAATCGGTGGAATTGTATTCTATATGACGACAAAAGACTCTTATGTTAAGTTTCACGCCATGCAGTCCATTATGACTTCTGTCGCCATAATAATTATTTTTATTGGCTTCAGCATCTTGGCTGTTTTGCTTTATTTCTTCTGGAGCTTACTCTGGATCTTAAACTTAGCCACCTTCGGCCTCTGGGTACTCTTAATGATCAAAGCCTTCCAGGGCGAACGCTACAAGTTACCCATTGTCGGCGAAATGGCTGAGAGATACGCCAAGTAAAAAAATTTCTAAATCAAAATTTCTAATTTCTAAACAAATTCTAAAATTCGAAAATCAAAAGTTTTAAACATTTAAATTTATAATTTGTTATTTAGAATTTAGCGCTTAGGATTTACTTTTCATGAAAATAAAGATTTATTCAACCCCGCAGTGTCCATGGTGTGTTTTAGCTAAAAATTATTTTAAGTCGAATAATATTGAGTTCGAAGATTTTAATGTTGCCGAAGACCAAGAAAAGGCCAAAGAGATGGTGGAAATATCCGGCCAAATGGGTGTGCCAGTTATCACGATCGAAAAAGAAAACGGAACCGATGTTGATGTAATTATCGGCTTCAATAAAGAACAAATCGAAAAAGCAATCAAAAAAGATTAAGAGCTATATACTTGTTTTTTGTACTTATTATGATAAGACATAATTTTTTCTTGTACAAAACTCGGGTTTTCGATATTGCTAATATTTATCGTCGAGACCTCATCGCCCACAGTGGAAATTTTAATATCACCAAAATTTAATAAACTCTTGATTAAACCATTGACCTCATAATTTACATTATAAACATTGTCTAACTCTGTTTCGGAAACTTTACGCTTAAAAAGCGCTGATTGATCAATTTTTATAATTCTTTGGTTGGTTAAAATAAATAAATCATTCCTATAGGTAAACCATCTGACTGAAACAGTAGTGAAAGCAAAAATCAGTCCAGCGATCAAAATACCAATACTAATTTGATCGGCCTGCCAAATTAAGAACGCTAAAACAATAATAACAGCATCGATAATGAGATATATAAAAGTCTTAGCCAAAACCCATGGATGCTGGTGATATGTAAAAATTATTTCTTCGTCTGGACGCTGATCGTCCATTTCATTACTCATGAAATCCCCTCTTCGCCCCCGCTACCTCCCTCTTGTAAGGGGGAGAACTTAATTCCAAAGTTTAGTAAAAAAAGGCAAAACCATACCGATAGCCAGCATTATTATAATAATGATAAAAAAAGTTTTATTCTTATTGGCATCAAACATTTTTCTGTGTCCTTTTCTTAATATATTCTAATATAATTAGTGTAATTGCTAAAGCACCCATTACCAATAAAAGCCACATAAAAGCCTGAACTTTACCCTCAGTTTGCGAAAATATGGCTACAATCCCAAAAATTGCTGAGACAAGATAAAGCATAAGTACTGCTTGCCTTTGAGTTAAACCAGCGGTTATTAGACGGTGATGTAAATGATACTTGTCAGCCTGAAACGGTGATTGACCAGAAATAATTCGACGGATAGCCACCCAGCCAACATCTAGAACAGGAATACCTAAAACCAAAAAAGCAGTGGCTACTTTGCCACCAGAAATAACTGACAATACCCCCAGCATAAAGCCCAAAAACATACTACCAGAGTCGCCCATAAAAATTTTAGCTGGGTTAAAATTCCAAGGAACAAATCCTAAAATACAACCGGCAAAAATAATCGATAAAAGTGCGGAAGCCGGCTGAGCCAGAGATAAACTTAGGAAAAATAAAACCAAAGCAGCAATTGTCGAAATGCCACTAGCCAAACCATCTAGACCATCCAAAAAATTCATGGTGTTGATTAATAAAACTATCCAAAAAACCGTCAAAAGATTAGACCAAGGTATAATTTGAAAGTTTGTATGAAAAACTTGGAAATTCCAGATTGCATTGGTTAATTCCAGATGCTCACCAAAAGGTAAACGAATATAACTAATACTCAACCCAAAAATTACTACCAAGCTTGCGGCAACAATATGCCAAAAAAGTTTAAATAAGGGTTTGACACCCCTAATATCATCGATAATACCAAGAACTAACAATACAAGAGCACCCAACCAAACACCCACCATTTTTTGATCGAAAATAAAAATTTTTTCTAAACCAAAATGAAATCTGGGTGAGGCCAAAGAATAGCCAATCGTCACCAATAAAAAGGCAATTACAATAGCTACTCCGCCAAGACGAGGAATTGGTTTATGATGAATTTTTCGCGGAGACGGGTTATCAAAAATTCCAAATTTTTCAGCAAGAGCCTTAACTGAAAAAGTTAAACCGCAGGTAATAATCGCCGCCACTACTAAAGGTTGTATATATCCTTGCCACATAAAGTTAATTTCTAATTATTAATTTCTAATTTTCAAACTATCCTTGAGTTTGTTTGAAAAAAGTGGGTCGCAAGCGCCATTGAATGAAATTCAATAGAGCGCACATCTTTTTTTAAACAAGCGAAAGGAAACTATTTTCTTCTTACTTTTCCCCAATTCTTGGCGTAAAAAACTTCTTCTGTTAACAAATCATAATCAAGTATTTCTTCTGGTTTAAACCAAATTTTAATCTCGTTCTGAGCTTCTTCTACTGTGCCTGACGCGTGAATTAATGTATGGATTGCTCTGTCAAAACCATCGGCCAGATCATAGCTTTCTGCACTGTAGTCGCCACGGATTGAGCCGATATCGGCCAGAAGACAACTAGTAGCCCCTGCTGTTTTGCGACCGAGCGCAACGGCGTTAGGGCCCTCCCAAACCATTATTAATAAAGGTCTGTCGGCAAAATGATCAATTAAACGGTTGCGAACAATTTTGGCTAACTCAATCGGACCCATCCCCGGATCAATACCCTTAGACTTGTAACTTTCAGCTGTTTTATTACCCGTCGGGATTAACCAGGATTCATCATCCGGATAGTGTTTCCCTACTTGTTCGGCAGTCGGAGCAATTAATTTACAAGCCACTAACTTCAGAGCTCGACGCTCGAATTTTGACATAAACTCACCAATCAGGTGGCGCTGAATTGACTCTGGTTTAATGAAAATGACTGTTTGTTCTTTTGATCTTTCCATACTCCCTTTCTTAGTTATAAAAAGTGATTTGTTTTGATTTGCTACGCGTGATTCTTAGTGATTTATTTCAAAACAACTAATCACCTAATTACCACTAATTACTATGAATCACGGTTTTCGACTCTATTTAAACTCTTTTAAAATTTTCAAATACTTTTCCTTATCTTCTTCCGGACTGACCATAGCTAAATTCAAGTTTTTCAAAATAAATAATTCTTGAGCCAAATTTTGAATATCTTCCTTGGTAACTGCATCAATTTCTTTGGCTATTTGGTCTGGATCTTTCATTTCTTGAAGTAATAATTCTTGTTCGGCCAACATCGACGCCACACTCATGGATTCCTCCAAACTTAAGAACATGTGGCCTTTAAAATTTTCTTTGGCTCGATTTAACTCTTCATCAGTAACTGGTTCGTTTTTAAGCTTTTCGATTTCGTCTAAAATAACTTTGACCGCTTCTTCAGTTCTTTTAATGTCCACTCCAGCTGAAACAAACCAGGCGCCCGTATCATGATACTCTGCTTTATCTGCACCAACATAGTAACACAGACCGCGTTTTTCTCTAACTTCGATAAAAAGCCTTGAAGACATCATTTGACCCATAAGGTTAGTTAAAATATTATAAATTGGGCGACGCTTATCAGACCTCTTTAAACCCCGAAAAGCCAAGATGAAATGAGCTTGATCAGTTTCTTTCTTAAATAAGGCGACGGCCGGCTCTGTTTGTTCGACTTTTACTGGTTCAAAGCTAGGAATTTCTTTATCCCCCAGTTGGTTAAACTTCTCTTCAATTTTTTGAAGCCACTCTTCGCGCATACCCCCACCAGCCACAGCAATAACCATATTACTTGGATTGTAGAATTTTTCTCTATAAGAAACAAAGTCTTCGCGCGAAAAGGCCGAAACAGTTTCTTTTACCCCGGCAATACTTCTTCCTAATGGGTGGCCTGGATAAACTAAATCTTTAGCTACATCCTCAACTTTACTTCGAGGATCATCGTTATACATATTGATTTCTTCAATAATAACGCCTTTTTCCTTTTCGATTTCTTGCGCATCAAATTTGGAGTTAAAAAGCATGTCATCGAGGATATCGAGACCTAAGTTAAAGTGCTCTGTGGAAACTCGCACAAAAAAACCAGTTAATTCTTCGCCAGTATAAGCATTGAAACCAGCGCCGACACCATCGAGTTCTTTACTGATATCTAGTGTAGTTGGTCGCTTATTCGTACCCTTAAAATACATATGTTCTAAAAAGTGTGAGAGACCACTTAACTTCTCAGTTTCAAAACGGCTACCAACCCCAAATAAAAACAAAACTGTGACCGCTTTTGTGCCTTCAATCGGACAAGTTATGAGGCGTAAACCATTATCAAACTTCTTTAGTTCGTAATTTAACATAAATAAAAATCTCCGTTTACTTGGAACTTACCTCGATTGTAGCATCTTCCCTATTCTCTTTCAACAAAAAATCGGCTCTCGTGAGACTTGAGCCGACTTTTTTATTTCTTTAGGCCATTTTTAATTCTTGAGTACATTCTGCCACGGACCCGTCAGGGTTAATGGTATATTCCGGTTCCTCGAATTCACACTTAGTTTCTTCTGAAAGTTGTTCGACTACCGGGCAATTATTTTCGTTTTCCATATCCTCTCCTTTACTTCGAGCTTGTCGAGAAGTTTCTAGATTTTGTCGAGAAATTTTCTCTAAAACTCTTTGATAATTTTTAATTAATGTTTATCAAATTAAACTATTGTATCACTTTTTGAGCCCCATGTCAAGACTAGAGTGTAAAAATTTGATTTTTTTAGACTGATGTTATATGATTAAAATGACCAGAAAAAAGCACTAATCAAAAGGAAGGGCAAATGGCTAATTTAAAAGTATCTTTAGAAAACATTATTCCCCTAACAGAAGCACGGGATCATTTTTCGCAAATCGTCGCTGAAGTCCAACGCGACAAATTGTATGTTCTAACCAAGGGAGGCAAACCGGCTGTTGCCATTATTGATGTTAAATACCTGGAGACTATTACTGGTGGCTCTATTAATACTTCACATGTAGAAAGAGAAATCCAAAAAGATCCCCTTAAGGTTGGGCGCACACCCATGATTCCGCATGCCCAAGTAAACTCTTCTGCACCGAGTGTTAAACCAGTTCAAAATAACAGTTTTAACCCCATAGAACCGAAAAAAGATTTTACCCCTTCGTCTTCCCCAACTCCCCCGGCAAATAATTCGGAGCCTAAGCCAAACCCAGTCAAAATTAGTTTTCAACCTGCTAATCCGGTCGCAAAACCCGCTAATTCCTTTGATAGTCCTACGCCAGAACCTAAACCCGTAGTTACTCCACCAAACACACCAGCTGAAACTAAACCAGTAGAAACTTTTACCCCGCCAAAACCGGCTAATAATATCCCGAATACCTTTTCACAACCAGGCTCAGCTTCAAATTTCAGTCCAACACCAAAACCAGCCATACCCAGTTCTTCGGATTCTTTAGCCTCGCCAGCTACCCCAACGGCAACCTCAACACCTAATCCAGCAACTCAAACCTTTACTCCGCCAACACCTGCTACAACTTTAACAACTCCTCCATCTACTTTAGCTACACCTCCTATCCAGCCAACACCAGTCGCACCGACAACACCACCGCCGACATCAGCCATTCCAGATTCCACTCCTCCGGGCAGTGGTTTGGTCAATTCTCAAACAATTCCAAAAGATAATACTGGCTCAACTATCGATGTTATCCCTTCCTCAGAAGATAGTGTTCCGATCAAAACTAGTAGTTCACCTTTTGACAATGTTAAATCAACAGAGAATCAGCCAGGGGCGGCCCAGTATGCAGGTAGTATGGATAATTCTGACCCAGATGATATGGCTTTAGATTAAATAGATTTTAAAAAAATAAAAAAACACCCGTTTTAGAAGGGTGTTTTTTAATACTTGTATTTTAGAACTTTAGACTATAGCCAAATACCCAAAAAATGACTAAAGTCAAAATAAAAGTAAGAAACGCTCCTGCACATGTTTGCCAAATAGTGTGGCGGCGACGATAAATTCGCGACCACGTCAGCGGAATTAATATCAAATAAAGCCAAGCAAAATCAATTCCGAACAAAACTATACATATGGTTGCAATTGAAGAAAACATGGCTGTGTGCACGCTTATCTTCCACCATTGAGTAATAACAGCGATTGCTAAACTGTTAATCGCATAAATGACACTGATCAGAAAAACTGGTCGAGCAGCTTCTAGAAAATAAAGTATTATTGCCGCTACAACCGAAGACAGCGCGGTCACCAAAAGGGGTATTTTCCTCTCTTCTGGGTCAGCCATATGGATGTCACTGATTTTTTTTGCTTCTAATAGCCACATGATGTAGAAACCGGGAACAATTATTGCAAACGAAAAGAAAGTCAGCATCCAAGGTAGAAATTGCTTGATCGAATTAGCATAGGTATAAATAATGGCAACAACAAAAATAGTTGCCGCCACATAAGGACTGAATAAAGCCGAAATACTAAAGGCTAAATAGCTGAAAAATTTGTTGTGTTTCATGCCAACCTCAATTTTTGGGCCACCTTAATTATTAATTCATAAATAATATTTAAGGGCTTATCAAAAAGATCAATTAGCCAAGCGGCAATTAGACCGATGATCAAACCGGCAACGATATCACTCATCCAATGAATACCAGTAGCCATTCTGAAGAAGCAAACAACTACAGCAATAATTAACCAGAGCAAAGCCAATCTTTTATTTCCTGTTAACCAGAGAGCACCAACGACAGCAAATAAGGCCGAAGCGTGGTCCGAAGGAAAAGAATAAGTCGGTAAATGAAAAACAAGTTCTTTGACGTTACCGAATTCAAAAGGTCTAGGTCGATTGACAAAATGACCAATAATCGCCGATATAACCTGCCACGCTAAAAGCACGGAAGCTAATATTCTCAAAACAACTTTTTTACTTTTTCGGTCATAGAACCAAAGCCAAATTAGAAAAATTGGCAAACTATAAATTAAGTATTTGGCAAAAAAAGCATTAGCAAAACCCCAATTTTTAACCAGATTATTGAGGAAATACAAAATTTTTTGGTCCAAGGCCACTATGTAGTTTTTTATCACTAGTTTTCTCCTTATCTAACTGTAACAAGAATCTATTTCTTTGACAAGCATATTTATGCGTCGTAAAATTTAGATTATAACGACTAAAGGAGGTATTTTGAAAAACATCAAATTTTTAATCATCGACTTTTTAGAGCACCTTGAAATCGAGAAAGGTCGCTCGGTCCAAACCGTCAAAAATTACGATCGTTATTTACAAGAATTTGCGCGGTTTGCCAAATCCAAAGAGGTAGAAAACCCAGAAAAAATTGATCTCGAACTTATCCGTCAGTTTCGCTTGTACTTGAATCGCAAGTCAGACGAACTCTTAAGTAAAAAAACTCAAAATTACTATCTTATAGCGCTTAGAAGTTTTCTTAAATATTTAGCTAAACGCGATATTTTAAGTGTTACAGCCGAGAAAGTAGAACTTGCCAAAACCGATGAGCGTCAGATTACCTTTCTTGATCCCGAAGAACTAGAGGCGATTTTTTCCAAACCGGATTTAAGCACTCCCCAAGGCCGCCGCGACAAAGCGATTATGGATTTGTTTTTTTCGACCGGTTTAAGAGTTTCGGAACTTTGTAACCTAAAAATCAGCGACATTAATCTTGATCGATCAGAGTTTTCGGTTAGAGGTAAAGGTGGTAAAGTCCGAGTGGTCTTTTTAGATCACGAATCAAAAGAATCCATTAGAAAATATTTGGATTTTCGCCCTGATAAATCAGACTTTCTCTTTATTTCTTATGGACACAGTAATGCCGAGGATGGTCAACCGATTGCTGAGGATGCCTCGATTACCCCTAGATCGGTTCAAAGAATGATTCTCAAATACGCAACTACTGCCGGCATCACCAAGCATGTCACCCCACATGTCTTAAGACACTCTTTTGCTACAGATCTTCTGATGAACGGGGCAGACATTCGTTCTGTCCAAACCCTACTCGGCCACTCCTCAATTACCACTACTCAAATCTACACCCATGTGACCGATCAACACCTTCAGGAAGTGCACTCTGCTTTCCACGGACTTAGAAACGCTAAAGAAGAACTTGAGGAGGATGAGGATATCGATGTTGCCGAAAAGACTGGACAAGACGACCAAGAAGAGTTATAATGTTTATTACCGAATATATTAGGGGGTGTTACCATGTTTCTTGGAATCCCAGCCGGCATATGGGTCTTGATCGGCCTTTTCTTACTTTTTTGTGTCGGTGTGAGTTATTGCATATTCGGTAGAAAATCGACCCAAGAAAATGATAAAGAACTTAACCCTCAAAATCATCGGTCAACTTTAGAAGAAGCTGTGCAAATTGATAATGAATATCAATAATCGATTTAAACTTTTAATTACCTAACCCGCCTCACGGCGGTTTTTTGTACTAAAAAATCAGGACTTTCATCCTGATTAGAGATTAAAAAATTTTAAGTAAAGGTAGAAAACCGGTGCGATGAAAAGCAAGCTATCAAACCGATCCAGTACGCCGCCATGTCCAGGTATAATGTCGCCTGAGTCTTTAACTCCAAATTCCCGTTTTAAAGCAGACTCCGACAAGTCTCCGAGTTGACCCAATACACCGCAGATTACCCCAAGTGCCAAGCTGTGATATGGTGGCGATTTTATAATTAAACTAATAATATAGGCTATCATGACAGCAAAGATAAAACCGCCGATTGAACCTTCCCAAGTTTTACCCGGACTAATATTGGCGGCAATCAGATTTTTCTTTTTTCGATCCCCAAAACTTTTACCAATGACATAGCCGCCAACATCCACTGACCAGGTTAAAATAAACATCACTGAAGTCCAAACTGCGCCTTTATCAACTTCAAAGGGAACACCGGGAATTCTGAATAAACCCTCAAGTGAGCGAGTTAAAGCCACGAAACTTAAGAGATAACCAATATAAATTAGGCCAAATATGGTCACTCCCGTATTTTTAAGCGGCGCTTGGACTTTATAGGAAAATTCCGCACACAAAGAAATGATCACAATGCCAGCAAAAGCCCAGACTACAGTTTCGTTGAAAATGGCAACCGGCCATTTTGCCGCCAGGATAATAAATAGAGTGCTAGCCAAATACCCCAAAGGTTCAGAGGGATTAATCGGCCGCGCTCCACCACGAATTATTTTGTAATATTCTTTCATACCAAAAAAAGCAATCAAACATAGTAAAATAGTCAAAATAATACCGTTCCAGGAAAAAATAGCTAAAAAAATTAGTGGTATGCCAATTAAAGCGGCTAAAATACGTCGGAATAGATTTGCTTTAATCAGCAACATAAAATTTTTGTAGGTTAGTGAATTGTTCAGGTCCATACCAGCCCCCTTTCACCAAACGCCCCAGTATAGAGCGTTTTAGGGCTTTTGTCAATCAAATTAAATAAGACTCTAGACCTTGACTTTTTTAATATTTTCAGGTAGAATTGTCAGGTACTTTAACAATAAGGAGCGGGAGATGAAATACATCTTCAGTTTGCGTGACCGTGAAGGCAACTCCCAAACTGCCAATCCGATCACTTCTGCCTTAGCTGGTATTGTCGTGATTCTTATTGCGGGTTGGTTTTTTCCCGAAGCCGTACCGATTAAAATCTGGGATCTCTGGTCACCTCACAATACCAACATTCTCGATTGGCTCAAAGCCGGCCTTCCTATATTTATTTGGGGTATAGCTCTAGCTACCGTTGTAGCTTTTATCCAAAGACACCCAGAGGAAAGACGACGTCAAGCTGAGAGGATTTTGGCCGGTGGACTCGCTGTAAATGTAATTGCCGGCACAACTGAAGAAATCATGTTTAGATGGCTAATATTTCTTTCCTCAACCGTAATGGTTCAGCTTGCTAATTTTCTGTTTTTTGGTTGGCTTGGTTTCGGTATAGCTGAATGGTTTCAAATCCATTTGATGGGACCTGTCGCCAATTTTATGACTGCTGGATTCCTCGAAAAACAAGTGAACAATCCAGCTCTATGGATGGTGGGTGCGGGCATACTTTCTGCCAATGCTTTTTTCCGCGATGGTCACAAGTATCAAGGTTGGCTGGGTTGCACTAATTCCTGGTTCTGCGGCATGTATTTCTTTTACATGACGTTTAACTATGGTTTAGGCTCAGCCATGATCACCCACTTTATTTATAATTGTATTGTCATGACTGTCGCCTACCTCGATATGGTTTATGAGCGCTACCGCGCTGGCGATCGACCGTCTGCACCAGATCCGGCTGATGCCGACCCTGTAGCTCGCGACTTTCGTCGAGCTTTAAGAGAATCTCGTTTTGGTTCACTTCCTGAAGAATAATCCTTAAACCGCCCAATGGGCGGTTTTTTAATACCAAAAACAGTTGTTTTCGTTTGACTTAAAATCTGTGATAATAAATTCATGGATATCGGAAACCAAGTTATAATTAAGAAACTCAATTTTTATGACCTATCCTGGTCAAACCTAACGCTTGTTTTAAGTAATTTACTGCCAATTTTTGGTATTTTATTCTTCAATTGGAATATCTATATTGTCCTCATGGTCTACTTTACAGAAACTTTTATCGCTGGGTTTTTTGCGATGGCTAAAATTGCTTTAGCCCGAAAAGACTATTTCCCTATTCCTGAAGCAAGCCAAGTTTCCATGTTTGATACTCAAGTTGATGATGCCATTAATTTTATACCGAAATATATTTTAGTGTTAAAATTTTTAGGTTGGCATATTTTAATTACTCTCGTCGCCAGCCTTTTTTGCTTGCTCGTTTTTACTCAAAATTTTTCCGTCTTATATACATTTTTACCGTCAATGCTCTTTCCGGCCATCGGTTTTATAATTAGTTTTTCCATTAGTTTTAAGAAAAATTATCTCGACCGAAAAGAGTTTTTATACAGTTCGAGTAGAGATATTTATCGACGCCATTTGTTAAGATTTTTCCTTATTTTTGGCTCACCTTTTCTAGCAGTCTCAATCATCGGTTGGGTAGCAAAAATTCTCGCTCACTATAATTTAGTCCAATTAGCCGAGGGAATTCAAAACGATATTGTTTACGGTAAAACCACCGCTATTGTTTTAACGCTCATTGTTACCTGCATTGATCTTTACCGCCATATTCGTGAGCACATGGGTATCGCTGAACTTTCCGATGGCTAGTGTCTCCTAGATCTATCAATTTATGATATTTTAAGGTATATTGGTCATATGTCATTAAAGATCGGGATCGTCGGCCTCCCTAATGTCGGCCCCACTACATCCTTACTGAAAAACCGATTACATCGTGTACTTTCAGTGCGGATTTCGAGGGGTAAACAAATTCTAGGAGATTAAATGAGTCTAAAAATAGCTATAGTTGGATTACCAAATGTTGGCAAAAGCACGCTTTTTAACGCTTTGGTCAAAGGTTCGCAAGCACAAGCTGCGAACTATCCTTTTTGTACGATTGAACCAAATGTTGGCATTGTCGAGGTGCCAGACGAACGCCTCGCTGTTTTAACTAAAATATCTAATTCCGCCAAAACTGTACCGGCAGTAGTGGAATTTGTAGATATTGCAGGACTAGTGCGTGGCGCCAGCAAAGGTGAAGGTTTGGGCAATAAGTTTTTGAGCCATATCCGCGAGTGTGACGCCGTCGCTCAAGTCGTGAGATTTTTTGAGGACGACAATGTCACCCATGTTGCCGGAAAGATTGATCCAACCGACGATATCGAGGCCATCGAAACCGAATTACAATTGGCTGATTTAGCGACAGTCGAAAAACGCTTAGAAACGATTGATAAAGATATCCGAACCGGAAACAAGGAAGCGGTAAAAATCAAAGAAATCTTGAGTTCAATTAAAACACTCTTGGATGATGGTAAAAATGCTCGGGAGTTAGAACTTTCTGATGATGATAAAAAACTCGTTAAAGAACTGGGGCTTATGACGCTTAAGCCGGCGATTTATATTGCCAATTGCAGTGAAGGGCAACTCAAAAATTTTAACGATGATAAATTTATTCCGATTTCTGCCAAAATTGAGGCCGAACTTAATGAACTTGATGATGAGGAAAAAGCTGAATATCTAAAAGAACTTGGACTGACCTCGTCCGGACTTGATCGTTTAATTAAAAAAGCTTACGAAATACTCGGGCTTATTTCTTATTTAACCTCTGGCGAACAAGAAACTCGCGCCTGGACGATTAAAAATGGTTGGACCGCTCCCCAAGCCGCTGGAGTAATCCACGGTGACTTTGAGCGCGGTTTTATTGCCGCCGATATAGTAAAGTACAATGATTTTATTGCAAACAATGGTTGGACTAGCTCTAAAGAAAAAGGACTCGTTAAGACCCAAGGTAAAGACTATATTATGCACGATGGCGACATAGTACTCTTTAAATTTAACGTTTAAAACTATTGCAATATTATAAAACATCTGATATATTAATTACGCACAAGAATTAAACACGCTTTTATCTCCGCCAAACGCGGAACCATTGGTCATCTGTGCTGACTAGTTAAAAGCAACCAAAGGAAAAATTTAATATGAATACCTACGAAATTACCTTCATCACGAAGGAAGATTTAAAAGAATCTATTGTTAAAAAAACTGTTGAAGCTCTCGGTGGCCAAATTTTAAGCGAAGTTAAATTGGGCCAGAAGAATTTTGTCTATCCGATCAAGAAAGAAAAAAGCGGTTTTTACACCAGCTTAGTTTTTGCGCTTGATTCACTTAAAGTTACAGACTTAAATCGCAAACTTTTACTCGAAGAAGAAATTTTGCGCTTTTTAATTGTGAGCGTCAATGCCAATCAAGAAATGACTGAAGTACCTGAAGCAGAACTGAAACCAGAAGAAGTTACTGGGAAACCAGAAGACACAACTGCGATTATAGAGCCAGAACAAGCAATTATTGAAGCACCTGTCGAAGAAATAGTTGTGGCTGAACCACAAGTTAACGAAGTAGTAGCCGAAGAAGAAGTAAAAGAAGAAGTTGAATCTCTCGACTCCGCTCGAGATAAAGAAGAAAAGAAAACAAAGAAAACTGAAAAATCAGCTAAAAAAGATCAGCCCGAGGCTGACCAGCCTGTGGCTGAAAAACCGGCAAAGAAAGAAAAAGCCGTTAAAGAAGAAAAAGAAACCGCTAAAACTGAAACTAATGTTCCAGCCGAAGACGAAGAAGAACGCCTTGAAGCCTTAGACAAAAAATTGGAAGAATTACTTAAGGATTAGTCAACCGACTACCGTCTACCGACTACCGAGATTAAGGTTAGCGGTTAGCGGTTAACGGTTAACGGAGGTTAACATGTATTCATTGAATCGGGCCCAAATTATTGGCAATGTAACTCGTGATCCAGAGATGCGTTATATCCCTAGCGGTCAGGCAGTTGTTTCGTTCGGCATCGCCACTAATCGAAGATGGCGTGACAAGGACGGTAATAACCAAGAACAAACAGAGTTTCACGATGTTGTCGCTTGGGGAAAATTAGCGGAGATTATGGGTCAAATCCTTCACAAAGGTAATAAAGTTTATGTCGAAGGTCGCCTCCAAACCAGAAGTTGGGAAGGCCAAGATGGCGCCAAAAGACAAAGAACCGAAATAGTTGTCGACGACTTTGTTGCTTTATCCCCCAAAGGTGATTTTAGCGGAAGCTCTATCGATGCTGGCCCTGGAGTCGAAGAATTCCCAATTGAAGACAAAAAACCGGTAAAGAAATCTCTCGACTCTGCTCGAGATAAAAAAGAAGAATCGACTTCCGATTCAGAAGAAATAAATCTCGACGAAATACCATTTTAATTATTAATAAGGAATTATATGAGAAAACAAACTTATACCAAAAGACAATGCATTTTTTGCAAAAAGAAAATTGATTACATTGATTATAAAGACGCGCAAGTTTTAGGCCGTTTTCTAACTCCTTGGGCCAAACTTAAATCCGCCCACGACACTGGAAACTGCTCAAAACATCAACGTCGTTTAACCGACGCGATTAAACGCGCTCGCTTTTTAGCGCTACTTCCATACGTCAAAAGATAAATTTGTGATTAATTGTGATTTGCGCTGAAGCGCGTGATTTATTGTGATTACGATTAATCACTTAATCACTATTAATTACTTAATCACGGAAAATTCTTATGTTAACTATTAATGATTTAAAACCAGGCGTAAAAGCTATGTTCAATGGGGCTCCGCACGTCGTAGTCGCCGCTGAGCACTCAAAATCCGGTCGATCCGGTGCAGTTCTTCGCGCTAAAATCAAAAACCTCATTTCCGGCGCTCAATTCGAACACACTTTTGCTGGCGCCGAAAAATTGGAAGAAGCGGAAATTCAGAATAAAAAAGCGCAGTTTCTTTACCGAGATGCCGACACTTTTTACTTTATGGATCCTGTAACTTTTGAACAATTTGAACTTTCTAAAACTCAGATTGGCGAGGCTGCCGGATTCTTAAAAGACGGTGAAGAAGTGGATATTATGTCTTTTGAAAATACGGCTATCAATGTGCAGCTGCCGATTAAGATGAAATTTAAAATCACTTATACCGAACCAGGTTTTAAAGGTAACACTGCTACCAATGTTCTCAAACCCGCTACTCTCGAAACTGGGGCAGAAGTTAAAGTGCCGATCTTTATCAAAGAAGGTGATGAAATAATTATCGATACTCGAACCGGCGCATACGTCGAAAGAGCATAGACGAATTAATAATTTCGAATTATTAATGAGTAATTTTGGACTAATCGCGGCGAAGCCGCTCTTTTATTAATCATTATACATTCTAAATTAATCATTCAATATCATGGCATTTTTTTGTTACTAGAGAAATTTTACTTGCCTCGGAATTTCAGTATTCCAAAATATGGGCAAGTAAACTTGCCTCGGAATTTCAGTATTCCAAAATATAAAAAACCGGCAGATTACTCTACCGGTCATGTTCAATATTTTTCCAGACCATCTTACTCACCGCCAGAGATAAAAAGAGATGGATCCGAGAAACGATATTCACCGATTATATCGGATAAATTAACTTCTTTTTCGTCCCCACCGTTCGATCTGACGGTCAGTTTGTCATTTTCAGCAACTGAAACACCAGCTTTGACCAGAATTTGACCGAAAGTTTCACTGGACTGGAACTGAACCTTAAGTGTGGTTTCACCCCGTTCTTCATGGCCATAGACATTAATAAACTTGGCAAGACGATTTCTTTGGGCAAGTGTTTCGGGCCGAATTAATTGCATCATAATAACAATATCGCCTGCCTTAAGTTTTTGGGTGGAGACCCGATTAATTGCTACGGCAATGTTATTCAGTCGTATTTCGAAATCTTCTAACTTTTTTTCAAATTCTACTGTTGCTAGAAGATCTCCAATCGTCATGTCAGGATTGCAGTCCAAAACATAACTTCGAAAACTCGGTACCTGGAAGAAATGAATTACGGATACCATACTGTCCTCCTTTGAATTTTCCGAATTCGTCCAAATATATCATAAAAACATGATATTGTCAACCCTTTAGTACTCAAAAACCCGCCGGGTGGCGGGTTGGATTATTTAGCGTTTTCCTTGATTCGATCTTGAAGTTTAGAAAGCTGAAAGAACAGATTGGACAGAACTTCATGCTCGAGAGTAACAAAAGCGATAGCCGCATGAACCAGAGTAAGACTCTGATTATCGGTAAAACTATCTAAGATCGATTGCCAAATCGCTTTGGCTTCGTCAGGGCGATTAAGCCATAACAAATGATACCCAATTTTTATCTTTAGACAGTTTTGAAAGTATAACGAAGATTGGGAATTTTCGATAAAATTTTCTAATTTCTGATGATATGACAGCAAAAGTAGCTTATGAATTTTTTGGCGAAACTCTTCGTCAAATTGAGTGTAGGCTAAGTTTAAGAGCTCCGCTCTCGCCTCTCGTTCAAAGTAAAACGTACCATTAGGGTTTTGGTAGACAAAATCTAATCTTTTTATCTCCCAAAGCAAGGTATTACCTACTTCGGGTTTTATAGAACCGATAATTGTCCAAGCAACAGCATCATCAAGATCCAATGGTATAGCTAGGGCGACAATGATTTTAAGCATATCCGGATCACTATCAAAGTATTCTTTAATATAACCGATCGTCGTGCCTAAGTTATTCATGTGCCACCTCCTCTTGCAAATCTTCACTATTAAACCATATTTTTGTCAGATAGTCAAGAGAACTTTGTCTAACAACTTAGTTTGGTATAATATCAAAGTATATGATGATAGAAGCTAGAAAATTGATTGGTCTGCCAGTTGCCGCCGAAGATAGCTTAAGCCGTATTGGCGCTATTTCTCAAATAGTGATCGAACCGGAAAACGGTCAGGTTTTGGGGTTTTTAGTAGCTACAGGTTTATTCGCTCCGCCAAAAACACTATCGATCATGGATATCAAATTTTGGGACCAAAACGGACTGGTAACAGAATACGAGGAAAACTTAGTTCCAATAGAAGAAATCATTCGGATTAAAAATATTGTTCAAGAAAAAATAAATTTACTAGAAATGTCTGGCGAAACCGAAAGTGGCAAGTCTCTCGGTAATATTGAAGACTTATTAATCGATACAGAAAATACTTGTGTCGTTAAGTACTATTTACGCGATCTTTTGGGTAAAGCTCGAATTTTTACTGCTGATAAGGTTATAAAGATCGACAAAAAAATCATTTTCGCCGACGACGAAGGTGAAAAAGTTAGCGAGGCACTGGAAACACAAACCGCTTCATAATATATCTTGACTTCTACCTGGAAGCGTGCTATAATTTACCCATCTTGTAGATAGGAGTGGTTTAGGTATGAAGCTTTGTATCGGTTTGTTTGGTACTTGCGGAAAAAGTACCTGGCGCGTACCTTTTATGGTGCGCTACGACGAATTGGGTATTCCGTACTTCAACCCGCAGGTTCCCGACTGGAAACCTGAAGACGCCATCATCGAGGCTGAACACCTCGCTGATGACGACATCATCCTTTTCCCGATCACTTCCGAGACGTACGCAACCGGATCACTGGCCGAAACCGGCTTTTCGATTCTGAACGCTGTCCGCCTGGATGATCGGCGCGACTTCGTCATTCTGATCGATCAGAAGCTCGACGACGAGCTGGACGACGCTATTGCGCGCAAGGAGTCGCTCCGCGCTCGCGCCTTGGTCCTGCAGCACCTCAAGAAGCTACGGCTTCCCAACGTTTACCTCGTAGAAACGATGGAAGAGATGCTGGATATTTCGCTGAAACTGTTTGAAGCGGCAAAGCTTCGCGACCCGCTTCGCAAATACAACCCTCATAATAAGTAAAATCCGGAAATTCGTTTTTCCGGTTTTTTGATTCTTAGATATTTGACAAAAACATAATCTAGACTATCATCAAATTGTGAACAAAAAAGATTTTACTAAAAATGTTTTAGAAATAGTTGCTCAAATCCCGCGCGGCGCATTGATGACTTATTCTCAAGTCGCCAAAGCAGCAGGTTCCCCCAAAGCTTTTCGCGCCGTGGGTTCAATCTTAAATCGGAATTATCGTGAAAAAGAGTGGCAACTACCATTTGAAGAAATAGAACCTGTTCCTTGTCACCGCGTGATCCGTTCCGACGGGTTTGTTGGCGGTTACGCTCGTGGCGGGACAGATAAAATTCGTTTATTAGAACTCGAAGGCTATGTGATCAATAAAGGTCGCATTAAGTTGCCGATGCTAATTGATATTAAAAAAGAAAGCGCCAAATAGGCGCTTCTTTTTAATACTTTATTTTTAGAAATTAGAAATTCGGATTTTGGATTTCCCGCGAAGTGGGCTTTACATCATTCCTTGCATACTCTGCTCCGGCATGGCCAGTTTTTTTTCTGGTAAATCTGTAATGGCAACTTCGGTTGTAAGTACCGAAGAAGCAACAGAAACTGCGTTCTGCAAAGCTGTACGAGTCACTTTAGCCGGATCAATCACACCAGCCGCAATCATTTCCACATATTCATCGGTCGCCGCATTGTAACCCATACCCTTTTCTAACCGCTTAACCTCTTCAATCACGACTGAACCGTCTTTTCCGGCATTGGTGGCAATTTGCCTCATAGGTTCTTCTAAGGCGCGCCTAAGGATCTGGACACCGATTTTTTCGTCCCCTGTCGATGAAACACTTTCTAAACTTTTAATGGAATCGATTAGCGCCACACCGCCACCCGAAACAATTCCTTCTTCTACAGCGGCTTTAGTCGCGTGAACCGCATCATCAATTTTATCTTTCTTCTCTTTTAGTTCTATTTCACTTGCCGCGCCAACTTTTATCACTCCCACACCGCCGGAAAGTTTAGCTAACCGCTCGGCTAATTTTTCTTTATCATACTCGGATTTTGTTTTTTCTAATTCCGCCTTGACAAGTTTAACTCTTTCTTTAAGTTTAGTGACAGAGCCTTTGCCTTCAACAATGGTGGTTTTTTCTTTATCAGAGATTACTTTTCGAGCCGAACCAAGCATATCAATAGTCGCTTCTTCCAGCTTCATACCGCGCTCTTCACTTATAACTTGGGCCCCTGTTAAAGCAGCAATGTCTTCAAGTTGCGCTTTTCGGGTGTCACCAAAACTTGGTGCCTTAACCGCCAAAACATTTAGAATTCATCTGAGCTTATTGACAATCAAAGTTGCTAAAGCTTCACCTTCAACCGATTCGGCAATAATCACAATGTCTTTTTTGCCAGTTTGCGCCAAACTCTCTAATAATGGCATGATTTCCGAAATGGCACTGATTTTTTTATCAGTCAAAAGAATTGCCGGTTCAGCCAATTCTGCCTCCATCCGACTAGCATCGGTCATCATATAAGCGGAAATATAACCTTGATTAAACTGCATCCCCTCCACCACTTCCTTATCAATTCCCATAGTTTGCGCTTCTTCAACGGTAATAACACCATCACGACCAACCATATCCATAACTTCGGCTATAAGATTGCCGACCTCTTCATCTCCGGCAGAAATAGAGGCCACTTGCGCGATTTCTGATTTACCTTGAACTTCTTTGGCTTGGGTTTTTATTGCCTTAACAACAGCCTCTGCCCCCTTTTCCATCCCGCGACGAATTTGCAATGGGTCCGCTCCGGCAGTAACGTTTCTTAAGCCCTCGTTGACCATAATTTGGGCTAGCAAAGTGGCTGTAGTCGTGCCATCCCCTGCCGCGTCATTTGTTTTAGTCGCCACTTCTTTAATAAGTTGCGCGCCCATATTTTCAAACTTGTCTTCCAAATCGATTTCTTTGGCAATAGAAACACCGTCATTCGTTATAACCGGCGAACCGAAACCTTTGTCTAATAAAACATTTCTACCTTTAGGACCAAGCGTAATCTTGACCGAGTTTGCCAGTATATTAATACCTTTTTTAATTCCCTCCCGGGCCTCATCAGAAAATTTAATTTGTTTAGCCATATTTCTCCCTTCAAGTTACAAGCACCAAGATACAAGATACAAACAATATTTAAATTTCAATATTCAATTGTTGAAAACTTGAGATTTCTAATTTGTGATTTGTTTGGTTATTGTTTCTTGGTTATTGGTTATTATTCTATAATTGCGATTATATCTTCTTCTTTTAAGATGAGAACTTTTTCGCCATCTAGCTTAATCTCATCACCAGCATATTCACGGTAGATAACGAAATCGCCAATTTTTACCTGCATCGGTATAAGACGGCCATCATCGTACTCGCCTTCCCCAACCGCGACCACTTCGCCACGACGAGATTTTTCTTTTGCCGTATCGGGAATGATAAGACCAGACTTTGTCTTTGACTCTTCTTCTAATTGCTTGATTACTACTCTGGCACCTAAAGGTTTGAGTTTCACACTGCCTCCATTTTTATTTTTGAATAAAAAAACAAAGAACTACTCCTTGTTAATTTTTGTCAGGAGAAAATCTAAGGGGGATAAGATTTCTCCTGACAATTTTAATTTTACTAAAGACCAGTGAATTGTCAACATTTCGGCTTTGAAGGATGAAAACGTAGTTCTACATCGCTTAAGTAAATCTCACCTTTTTGCGCCTTCATTGTTCTCTCGTCTTTCAAGATTCTTCTGGTTTGATATTTCTTAAGTGCCTTTTCACCCCAATCGTTTAGAATCAAATCGAATAAAAATTCGCTCAAAAATCTCCATGGTGCAATCAAAACTGAAACAACTTTATCGCCTTTTGATGTTTGATAATCAGCGTTCATAAAACTCTTACCAAATTGATGGATCCATTCGTTCTGTTGTATAAATTTTTTAAATAAGCCCTTTCTTTGCCAAAAAGGCACAGTATAGGCATGAGACCTCGCTAATTCTTTTGTTTTAGTACTTAACTGAAGATGGTCATCGGTTTGATAAAGATTTAAACAAACTCGACCACTAATCTTAAATTCGTAACGTTTTAAACCAACCAAAGCCATAATTAATACGGAAAAAGCCCGAACCGTCCAAATTCTTCCGGGTTTAGCGACTATAAAAAAATCTATATCTGAACCTTCATGATCTTCGCCTCTAGCAACCGAACCATTTAAAGCAATCATTCGAATAAACGGTGTAAGCTGTAGTAAGTAAGATGCATTTCGAGCCTTTGTCAAAAGTTTTGATTGTTCTTCTCTTGTTTTCACGTTTGTAATATATCACAAAATCAGTTATAACTTGTATCTCGAAAAAAGGTTTGTTATCATAAAATTAAGTTTACCAACTTGGTAATATTGTTTGTGTTATTTAAGGAGGACCACATGAATTCTAACCCCACGAACCCAATACAGCCTGTTCAGCCCACAAATCCAGGACCAATCCCTGGACCAGCGCAAACCACTACGCCAGCAACGGCTGCAAGCCCAACTCCAATTACCACAGCCGAACAAAGCCCAAAACCTAAAAGTGGTTTGAAAACACTTATTATAGTTATCTTAGCTATTGTCATCTTAGGAGTGGCAGCCATCTTTGGCGCTATCAAGTACAAAGACGAAATGATCAAAAAACAAATTCGCGACCGTGCCACAAATGACAAAAAAATTACCGAGTTAATTTATAATATTCGTGATGATGCGCGAGTTTTTTATGAAAAAAACCAATCTTATAAAGAATGGTGGCCTAAAAGCGAAACATTAGTTCAGGTTTCCGGATTAGGTTCCACCGCCATTTACCGCAAACCGGATTTCCAAAGCTATATTGTTTATGCTTTCAGCCAGACCGATAATAAATATTTCTGTGTTGACAGCCGTGGTTTTGCTGATTTTGTAACATCCGTTACCGACGAACAAATCAAGTGCCAAGTCAATAATTAGAAAGGCAATTAATGAAAGTATTTTCCGGCATCCAGCCGTCAGGCGAGTTTCATATTGGTAACTATTTAGGTGCTATGAAAAATTGGGTCAAACTCCAAGCCGAGCATGACTGTATTTTTTGTATTGTCGATTTGCATGCTATCACCGTGGATTACCCTAAAGATGAAATGGCGAAAAGAATCTTGGATGCCACCAAGGACGCCTTGGCTGTTGGTATTGATCCGGAAAAGTCTATTCTCTTTCGACAATCAGATATTCATGAACATGCCGAACTCGGTTGGCTTTTAAACACTATCACCACTATGGGTGAACTTAATAGAATGACTCAATACAAGGAAAAATCCGAAAAACACGAGCAAAGAGTAGGACTTTTTGATTATCCAGTTTTAATGGCTGCCGATATTCTCTTGTATAAAGCCGAAGGAGTGCCAGTTGGCGAAGATCAAACTCAACATGTCGAATTAGCCCGAGACTTAGCCGAAAGATTTAACAATAAATTTGGTGAAACTTTTCCAGTTCCCAAAGCACTATTATCAGAGGCTAAAAGAGTTATGAGCCTTGACGGTCAGGGCAAAATGAGTAAATCCAGTGCGCCTTCAAGCTATATCGCACTTCACGACAACCCAGATACGATCAGACAAAAAATCGCCAGTGCCACGACTGACGATGGAAAATCCACCGAAATCTCTAGCGCTACCAAAAATCTTTTTGGCCTTCTAGAGGTCTTTGCTGGAAAAGAAGTGGCAGATAAATTTATTAAAGAGCGAGAATCAGGGACAATTAAATACTCGGAGATGAAACCAGTTTTAGCCGAAGCAATTATCAAAGAACTAGAACCAATTCAACATAAAAGGGCTTCGATTACCGATGAACAAGTTAAAGAAATCTTGTCTCAAGGCGCCGCCAAATTAAAACAAGTTGCTTCTGGTAATCTGACAGAAATTAAACAAAAAATGGGTTTAGTGTTACAATAAAAATATGAGTAACTAAATTCAAGATGTAAGAAATTTTACATTTTGTTATACAAGGAGGACATATGGATCCTGAACAAACAGGAACAAAACCGGCTAAAAAATCTGGGGTTATGCACTTTAAGTGGTGGTTCTGGGGTATTATTGGTTTAATTTTAATTGGCGCTATTGTCTTGTTGGCCATGAAATTCACCGGTAAAACTACCACGTCAACTGAAAATGTTTTAACTAAACCAGACACGGCTGAAGAAATTAAAATTAAACAAAACATGTCCAGCTTACGCGGCGATATAGTCCGTTTCTACGAAGAAAAGAAAACTTATGAGGGTTGGAAACCAAACGGTGCCGCTACCAACCAGGTCAAGGCCATGGGTTCAGAATTAAAAACCCAAGCTTTAACTAAAGATAATTATATTATTTATGCGAAGCTTCCAACTTCAAAAACCGTTTT
>Ga0172374_1000126_pt1 | contig 64553 bp, 55 predicted proteins | sample LakKiv3m_FD_114536 | JGI IMG/M metagenome (GOLD analysis project Ga0172374, IMG submission 114536) | Freshwater microbial communities from Kabuno Bay, South-Kivu, Congo - kab_092012_10.3m | ecosystem: Environmental > Aquatic > Freshwater > Lake | place: Democratic Republic of the Congo... | reverse complement strand
GACACTGAGATCCTGCGCAACGACTTCATAGATCAGCGGAGTCCTGAAATCATTGATGGTGACACCGCTCTGCTGAATGCCCAGGTTCTGGATCCTGACCACGGACAAGGGGGAATTGGTGAAAAATGCACGCAATGCGCCCCGGTTGGTGCCGTTGGGAACCGTCCCGGTTATGGTACGGGCAACCTGGTCGATGGTGCAAACCACGTCGGGCTCGAGGTCCTGGAAGGCAAAATAGGTGATATCCTTGGCGGAACTGGCCTGCGTCATGGTTATCGTCACCGTGTATGCCACCATTGAGTTGTCCTCGGCGTAAACATTATAAATCACCGGATTGGTGAAATTGTTGACTGTGGTGCCGCTCACCTGCATAACATTGGCCACTTTAACCCTCGTGAGCTGCGAAGTCGTGGTAAAGGCGGCTACGAGAGCGGTGTTGCTGACTCCGAACGGCAGTTGTGCCGTAATAGTTTTAGCTGCTTCATTGACCGTTGCCGTAATTGCCGGATTCAGGTTCGGCAGGATAAATGTCAGTATCTGCTTTAAGGTTTCAACGGTGTTGTTGTTCACGGATACTAAATAAGTGGTGGTGGAACCGTCTGCGGCCAGCAGGGTATAGGTCCGGGGAGCGGTGAAATTGTTTTCGGTGGTGCCCGATACCTGGGCTACGCCTCCCAGCCAGGCCGATGTGCCAGCGGTAAGGGTAAAGCTTGCCGTTAAACTGGTTTTATCCTCGGAGAAAGGAACATTGACCACGATGGTCCGGTTGACATTGTTAACGGTACCTGCAACGCTGAAATTAACATTGTCAACTCCACCCAGCGTGACCGTTCCTGCAAGGCTGAAAGTCAGGAACTGCTTGCTCGCTTCGGAAATAGTCACGATCACCGCATATTCCTGCAGCGCAACTCCGTCCTGGGCGGTAACCAGGTAGGCCAATGGAACCGTGAAATCATTCGGTGTCGTACCGCTTACCTGAGGAACGCCGCCCACTGTAACCGTGGCAAAAGTACTGGCCGTGAAGGTCGCAACCAGGTTGGTTACATTGGTGCCATACGGTACAACCAGGTTGACCGTTTTGGCTGTTTCATTGATGATGCCTGCAACCGGCGGATTCAGGCCGTTGAAACTGAAAGCCAGGAGGGCTTTGGCAGTGCTGGCGGGCGTGACGTTGACCGTAACCACGTAATTCTGCGCCACACCGCTTTCAGAAACAACCACATAAGTTTGGGGCGCAGTAAAGTTATTGGCTGTGGTTCCGCTGACCTGGGGTATACCGCCGATGTTGACCGTGGCATTGGGACTGACGGTGAATGTGGCCACCAGGGCGGTGCGGTCCGTTCCGAAAGGCACGGTAAGAGTCACAGTATGCGCAACTTCATTAATAGTCCCGATAACATCAGGATTCAGGGCATCGAATCTGAAGGTCAGAAGCTGCCTGCCCGTTGTCGCAGCACTTTTAACAACCGTGACCACATAGTCCTGCGTGCTTAAATTCTCGGCAGTGACCTTGTAGGTGACAGGAGCGGTAAAGTCATTCGGAGTGGTACCGCTCGTCTGAAGCACCGCTCCGACCTGGGCAATGGCCAGGGGAGACAAGATGAAGGTAGCAACCAGGTTTGTCACATTGGTGCTGTTGGGTACATAAACCGTTATGGTTTTCAAAACTTCATTGATGACACCAATGGCATCAGGCTCCAGGGCGTTAAACCGGAAGCTGGTGATTTGCTTGGCCGTGCTGGCTGTCGCCGCTTTAGTGACCGTTACGGTGTAAATCTCCTGCGATCCATCCTGGGCCCGGCAGATGTAAACCACCGGATTGGTGAAATTGTTGGCCGTGACTCCGCTCGTCTGCTGAGCGGCGCCGACCCAGACCGTAGCAAAAGTGCTTGCCGTAAATGTGGGAACCAAGGTTGTTACATCCGTCGAAAAAGGAACGGTTAGCGCGATGGTCTTGGCCGTTTGATTGATCACGCCTACCACGTCCGGGTCAAATCCCACCGCGAAACTAAAGGTCAGTATCTGGTTGGCCGGACTGGCAGGAGTGATGTTGACCGTAACGGTGTATGCGGCCGTGGCGCCGTTCTCCGCACGGCACGTATAATTGACCGGGTTGGTGAAATTATTGGCAGTGACACCCGAGGTTTGCTGATTGGCGCCAATCCAGACGGTGGACATCGAACTGCTGGTAAAAGTGGCAACCAGGTTGGTCACATCCGTTCCAAAAGGAACGGTCAGGGTGATCGTTCGGGGAGCCGCATTCTGGTTTATCACGGCTACGATATCCGGATCAAAGACCTCGAATTTGAAACTGGTTATCTCGGTTTGTGCATTCGCATTGGCCTTGGTCACATGAACCAGGTAATCCTTGATCGCTCCGCTCTGGGAAGTCACCCGGTAGGTCAGGTCATTGGTGAAATCATTCACGGTTGTACTACTCACCTGCGGATTCCCGCCGATCGTAACGTTGGAAAAGGGAGAGTTCGTAAAGGTTGCCACCAGGGTCGTCACGTTGGTCGCAAAGGGCACCGTCAGGTTGATCGTCTGGTGCACCTGGTCAATGGTTCCGATCACATCCGGATCCAGGGCGTTGAAACTGAAGGCTGTGATGTCGCACAGGGTGCTGGCCGGCGTTTTGGTAACGGTCACCTCATAATCCTGAAACAGGGTGCCGTTTTCGGCGGTCACCCGGTACACGACCATATTGGTGAAATTGTTTGGAGTCACGCCGCTGGTCTGCGGCGCTCCCCCGACCGTAACCGTTGCATAATCCGATACCGTAAAGGTGGCCACCAGGGTCGTCACATCCGTCGTAAAAGGAACGGTTGCCGTCACCGTATGGTTGACTTCGTTGATGGTCGCGATAACATCCGGTACCAGGGCATTAAAGCGAAAAGTAAGGAGTTGCCTCCCTGTTCTGGCTGCCGCCTTTACTACCGTAACGGTATAATTCCGGGTTGAAAGGTTTTGAGCCGTGACGGTATATACGACTGGGTTTGTAAAATTATTAACGGTGATTCCGCTAGCCTGAGGAACAACACCAACCGTAACCGTGGCAAAATTGCTGACCGTGAAGGTGGCCTTAAGGTTGGTCACATCCGTTGAAAAAGGAACAGTAACGGTAACGGTATAATTAAGCTGGTCGATTGTTCCTACAGCACCCGCGATATCTGGGAACGAATAGCTCAAAAGCTGTTTTTCCGACGATTGTGCCTGCAGGTTTCCGCCGAATCCGAAACCTGCTAAAATGACAGTAAGAATAACTGCCAAACGTTTTGCGGGAAGAAAAACCGATTTCTTCATGGTATAGTATTGGTTATTTATACAAAATTAGCCCAAAATCAAGGTAAGGGAACGATGGTTATTTTTTCTTTTTCAAATATAGATGCTTTTTTTTAATTACTTTTTCCAAATTATGGATCATACAAGGAGGCTTGATTACTGGAATGAAATTTGCATAGAACCTAAACTAAATTCATTAAAGTCATGAGAAAAAGAAGAAATTTTTGGATAATTGTCCTGATCGTTGTAGTGGGCCTTCTGGCCTTGTCAGCCTTCCGCGGATACAACGGGATGGTTTCACGCAATGAAAAAGTGGGGGAACAATGGTCAAATGTCGAAAACCAATACCAGCGAAGGGCCGACCTGATCCCGAACCTGGTGAGCACGGTGAAGGGTTATGCCGATTTTGAAAAGAGCACCCTGACCGCCGTCATTGAAGCCCGTTCCAAGGCTACCCAGGTACAAATCAATCCTGATAAGCTGGATGCCGAGTCTCTCAAACAGTTCCAGGATGCACAGTCAGGCCTGGGCAGTGCCCTGTCACGGCTGATGGTGGTCGTTGAACAATACCCGAACCTGAAAGCCAACCAGAATTTCCTCGACCTGCAGTCGCAGCTGGAAGGGACCGAAAACCGGATCAACACGGCACGCATGAATTTCAACGAAACGGCAAGGGATTACAACACCTTTATCCGGATGTTCCCGAGAAATATCTGGGCCGGGTTGTTCAATTTCGACAAAAAGCCCTACTTCGAAGCAGCAGAAGGCACCGACAAGGCTCCAGAAGTCAGATTCTGACGCAATGAATGCGAGGAACTTCTTTACGGAAAAGGATCGGACATCCATCCTTGCTGCAATAGCATCGGCAGAAAAAAACACTTCCGGTGAGATACGGGTCCATATTGAGAACTCGTTCAAGGGAGAGGTGCTTGACCAGGCCAGTTACATGTTCAGGAAACTGGGCATGCACAAGACCGCGCAGAGGAATGGCGTCTTGATTTATCTGGCCTTGAAAAACAGGCAATTCGCCGTCATCGGCGATGTCGGCATCAACAGCAAGGTGCCGGATGGATTCTGGGACGGTGTCAAGGACCTGATGGCGGGCCATTTTCGCGAAGGCAGGTTCACCGAGGGACTGGTTTCGGGCATTGATCTTGCCGGGATCATGCTCAAGGAGCATTTCCCGTGGCAGAGCCAGGATCAGAACGAACTACCGGACGAAATATCATTTGGAAAATAATTTTCTGACCATGAAGAAATTGGCGGCCACCGGTCTGATATTCTCGATATTCATCATCGCACTTTTTGCCCAGGATTTTCCGGAACCGATGCAGCCACCCAGGCTGGTCAATGACTTTGCCGGGCTCCTGCAACCGGATGAGGTTGATCGGCTGAACCAGAAATTACTGGATTTCAATAACCGTACCTCAACCCAGATCTACGTGGCTATAATCCCTGACCTGCACGGATATGATCCTGCCGATTATGCCATCCGTCTGGGCCAAAAATGGGGTGTCGGGCAAAAAGACAAGGATAACGGCGTCATGATCCTGGTCAAGCCCAAAACCCCGGACCAAAAGGGACGGCTTTTCATCGCAGTGGGCCAAGGGCTCGAAGGGGTTCTGACGGATGCCCAGGCCAACCGGATTTCCGACCTGGTCATCATCCCGAAGTTTCAGGAAGGAGACAATTACGGAGGCCTGGATGCCGGCGTTGACGTCATCATGGAAATAACAGCCGGGGAATATACCGCTGACAGCTATCTGCGGCAGGCCGTGTCTGCCAGGAAGGGAACCTCCCTCGTCGGGCTCATCGTGCTGATCGTCATACTTTCCATTCTGTTCGGTGGTGGTTCCCGGATGAACCGGCATAATTCCATGGGGCGCAGCAGCCTGCCTTTCTGGCTCCTGCTGGGAATGTTGGGTTCAGGAAGGAATGCCGGGTCCTTCGGAGGATTCTCATCAGGCGGCGGCTTCGGCGGTTTCGGCGGCTTCGGCGGTGGCGGAGGAGGGAGTTTCGGAGGTGGAGGAGCCGGCGGTAGCTGGTGATCCTACCGGGCTAACCCCGCCAGGGCGGCCTGAGCCTCCCGGTTGATTCCCTCGCGGTAACCGAAATCATTAAGTTCCATGCAAAGCTTGAAATACTTTCGGGCCAGATCCGCCCGGCCCATTTCCCTGTACAGGTAACCCAGCTGTAAGGCACTGTTGGGCAACCAGTAGCTTTTAACTTGTTTCTTCTGCCCGATGACCTTAAGATACTGCTCGATCGCTTCGCGATAGAGTCCGGTCCGGTGATAACAACGGGCTTTCCGGTAAATCAGTTCAACCGCAGGCTCACCCTCCAGCCGCCTCCGGCTTTCGAGATCACGGCATCCTGCGAGACAACGCTCGTAATATCCACCGTCAAAAAGCAACCTGAGCCTGATAAGATCCTGATCAGGAAGGGTTTGCGATTCGGCTTCCCTCACTGCCTGCTTATCGTAAACAGAATGCGCCTCGGGCAGGTTTCCGATTTTCCGGCAGAGGGTCAGCGACTCATCCGCTTTCCCCTGGACCAGGTAGTGCCATGCCAGGCGGAGATGAGCCACGTGCCTGTAAGTCTCCCCTCCCGGTGAGGAAATAAAAGCGGTCAGCCATTGACCTGCCCGGGGATCCAGGCTGTTCAGGTAACAACGGCCGAGCTGGTAGTTCCAGGCAGGGAACAATTTGCAGGATGGATCCGCGAGCCCCCCTTCAAGCAACCGGATGGCCTCGTCATTGTATCCGGCTTTCAATGCCGCCAGTGCCGACTGGTACCTTACCAGCGGATTGCCCGGGTAACTGTCCCCTTCCTTTCTCACGAACTCCCAGGCTTTTGCAGGATCTCCCGAAAACTCCTTCAGCGAAGTCACCAGGAGCAGCCAGCCTTCCAGCCGGTCGGCCGATCCGGGCCTGGCCGTCCGGTAATAATTCTCCAGTTCGGCGAATGAACCCAGGTTTGCGGGCCTGACACCGGTCAGCTTAACTATTTTCATGGCCTGGTCAGGTACCAGGCTGAACAAGATGCCCAGTATCCCCGTAAGCTTTTCCCGATCCGAGTTCCCAAGCATGCCGCCATTCCTGTTGATTTCTTTACAAGCCCTGATCAAGGCAAGCGAAGAGGTTTTATAATCCGAAAACTGGCTGGCCAGCACGGCGCGGTAAATGCTGATCTCCACGGAGGTGGAAACACTCACGGAAGTTGAAGGCCGATCCAGTTCCAGTTTCTTGAGCCAGTAATCGGCTTTGGAGTAATACCTGGCGTTTGATGATTCGGTCTGGTACAACAGGCAGGAGAGAAAATCGCGCAGCGCCGCCATCCGGATATATTCCGGCGTTGTGGTGGACAGCCGGCCGGAGAGCAGGATATTGCCGGTCCGCTCATCCAGGTTAAGATAAGCCATCTTGATATCATCCGATGGGTTCCCCTCCTGGCTGAAGAGGGGAATCCTGACCAGGACAAAGAGTAACGCGATTATCAGGTATCGGGTCATGCTCCATAAAAAAAGGCAATAGCCCGCGCTATTGCCCCAGACCTGTATATCGTCAATCTATTCCGCAGCAGCGACTACTCCTGCAATTTCATTATCGACCAGAATGCGGCCGCAATATTCACAAACGATGATTTTTTTCCTTGAGCCGATATCCAGCTGCCTTTGAGGCGGTATCCGGTTGAAACAACCACCGCAGGCATCGCGTTGAACGGTCACGACCGCCAATCCGTTGCGGGCATTTTTCCGGATCCTTTTGTAGGCCGAATGAAGGCGCTCATCTATCCGCGCGGAAACCTGGGCCGACCGGGACAGCAGATTCTCCTCTTCGATCTGGGTTTCCGAAATAATCTCTTCCAACTCTTTTTTCTTGGCTTCCAGGTCCTTTTTCCGCTCTTCGTATCCTGTTCTGGAACTTTCCACCTGGGTTTGCTTCTCCTGCAGCCGGACAGCGAATTCTTTTATGCGTTTTTCGCAGAGCTGGATTTCCAACGACTGAAATTCTATCTCCTTGGATAAGGAATCGAATTCCCGGTTATTCCGGACGTTGTTCTGCTGAGTCTCATACTTCTTGATCAGTACCTGTGCATCCGTGATCTCCACCTTCTTTTTGGCTATTGCGTTCTCCATCTCCTTGATCTCCTCTTCGTAATTCTGGATGCGGGTTTCCAGGCCGGCCAGGTCGTCTTCAAGATCCTGTACCTCAAGCGGAAGCTCACCCCTCAGCGTCCTTATTTTATCAATCTCTGAATCAACCTGTTGCAATTCAAAAACATCCCTGAGTTTATCCTCAACATTCTGCCCAGGATCCTTGGCGCCACTTTTTTGTGCTGTCATATATGGTCAGATAAGTCTAAAAATATTTTACCGGATTGGTAATGATTCCTGTCAAACGAACCGCAAAGTTAGGGAATTTTTCGACAAGAAAATCATGCAGGCAGTTGATTGCAAATTGTTCACTCTCATAGTGACCTATGTCTGCAACCAGCATGGATGGCGGCACATCAAACCATTGATGATATTTAATATCGGCGGTGACATAGGCATCGCACAGGCAGGACGAGGCCCGGGATATGAACCCGCTGCCGCTTCCACCGCAAACAGCTACCTTCCTGATCCGCTCCCCGGTATAAGTGGAATGATGGATTACGGGGGTTCCGAAAAAGTCTTTCAGCTGGCCCAGAAACTCTTCGGGAGACAGGTCCCGGGGCAGAATCCCAATCCTTCCGAAACCCTCCCCGGAATTGGCATTTAGCAAAGGGTAGAGGTCGTAGGCCACCTCCTCGTAAGGATGGGCAGCCAAAAGGGCTTCAATGACGGCAATGCTTAACCGGGCGGGCAGGATGGTCTCAAAACGGATCTCCTCTTCCCGGTGAAATTCTCCCGGTATCCCGACGAAAGGCGAGGTCCCTTCATCTCCCCTGAAAGTACCGGTCCCCGGGGCCTGGAAAGAACAGCTATCGTATTTTCCTATCCTCCCCGCCCCCGCCTTAAAAACGGCCTGGCTTACGTTCTGGATAAAATCTTTTGGAACAAAACAGACCAGCTTGACCAGATCTCCGGCACGGGGCGAGAGTACCTGCCGTTCCCGTAGGTCCAACCGGTCCGCAATCCTGTCGCTGACGCCACCAGCCACCTGATCGAGGTTTGTATGGCATGCGTAAAGCACAACATCCTTCCGGATGGCATCCGTCACAACCCGCTCGGCCACCGTCCGGCCTGAAAACCTCTTCAGCCCCTCGAAAACCGGGGGATGGTGGCTGATGACCATGTTCAGGCCCAACCCTGCAGCTTCGGCAATCACTTCGGGAGTCACATCCAGGCAGACCAGTGCTCCGCTGATTTCCTGATCCGGGCTCCCGGTTATCAAGCCGGAGTTGTCATAGGGCTCCTGCAAGGCATTTGGAGCCAGATCTTCCAGCATTCCGGCAATATCCCCCGCGGTTATCATTCACAGATTATAATTCGTCATGCATACCCGACAGCAATTCACGGATCTGCTGGAGTTTCCTGATGATTTCGTGATCATGGTCGGTATCCGTCCGGTTGTCCCTGATTTTTTGCTGTGCACCCGCCAGGGTCATCCCTTTTTCCTTGACCAGATGATAAACCAGGTGTATCTGCTCGATATCTTTCTGGGTATAATGGCGTTTCCCTCCGGCGGTCTTCCTGGGTTTTATTATCTCAAACTGGCTTTCCCAGTAACGGATGAGGGACGGGTTGACCTGGAACATTTCAGCCACCTCACCGATGGAATAGTAAATCTTCTCTATTTTAGGCTCTTTGTAGGACAACTTCTTGTTATCAATCAAGTGACTGGCCACCCAGCTTTGACATCTCTATCAACTGCTGGTATTCCTGGGGTGTAATATCCGTAAACAGGTAATTGATCGGATCAACGGGGGCACCGTTCTTGTGAATTTCAAAATGCAGGTGCGGGGCAATGGATAATCCCGTATTGCCGCTTTCTGCAATGATCTGGCCCCGTTTGACCACCTGCCCGGGATTGACCAGGGCCCGTCGCAGATGGGCGTAAAAGGTTTCATAGGAATAACCATGGTCAATCGTGATGGTGATCCCATACCCTGAAAATCCCTTGACCGGGTTTACATCCGTTACAATGCCGTCTCCGGCGGCCCTGACTTTTGTCCCGATCGGAGCGGTGAAATCCACGCCCCTGTGAGGACGGTAGACTTTCAGGATGGGATGGAGCCTCCGCGTTGAGTAAAAGGACCCGATACGGTTATATCTTTCCAGCGGGATGATGCTCGGTATGGCTGTGAGCATCTTTTGCTTGTCCTTCCCCAGGGCGAATAGCAGGTCAAAGGATTTCGACTGGACATAGATCCTGTTCATGATGTTATCCAGCCTTTTGGCAGTTTCCTTGACTATCGTGCTATTCCTGTATCCTTCCAGGTCGGCGTACCGGTTGACCCCTCCAAAACCGGCATTCCTGACAGATGAAGAAACCGGGTCCGCTTCAAAGATGACACGGTAGATGTTGTCATCCCGGTTTTGCAGCTCCCCGAGCACCGCCTCAGCCTGATCCAACCGCTTGCCTGTTATATCGTATTGAGCCCTCAGAAATTCAAGTTCCCTCCTGAGGATTCTTTCTTTCGGCAGGTCCACGAACATGGAGATGATGATCAGCAGGCCCCCTCCTACAAAAAGACTGGATATCAAATAAGCAAGAACCCTGAAAAGTTTTTGGCCGATAGACAACCTGATCCGGTCAAAAGACAGCGATTCCGGATTAAAATGATATTTGAATTTTGCCATGTTCCAACGCTGAAATCGGTTCCGTGAACCATGCGGATGTCGCAAAATTATTGAAAAAATCTAACTTTGCAACAATCGTCAAAACCAGTAATTTAAGACAAACCGGATGAATTCCAAAATAATAAGACAAAAATTCAAGGATTTCTTTGAAGAGAAACATCACCTGGTTGTTCCATCGGCCCCCATGGTGATCAAGGATGATCCAACTCTGATGTTCACCAACGCAGGAATGAATCAATTCAAGGATATCTTTCTCGGAACCCGCGTCCCGGAAGCCAAAAGAATCGCCAATTCCCAGAAATGCCTCAGGGTTTCAGGCAAGCACAACGACCTGGAAGAGGTGGGTCTTGACACCTACCATCACACCATGTTCGAAATGCTGGGCAACTGGTCGTTCGGGGATTATTTTAAAAGGGAAGCCATAGACTGGGCCTGGGAATTTCTCACGGACAAAATGAAAATCAATCCTGACAGGTTGTATGTTACCATTTTTGAAGGGGACGCAAGGGAAGGGATTGAAAGAGACACGGAAGCATACAATCACTGGCTCAGGCATCTGGATCCGTCGCGTATTCTGGAAGGATCAAAAAAAGACAATTTCTGGGAAATGGGTGATACCGGACCTTGCGGACCCTGCTCTGAAATCCATGCGGATATCCGATCGGATGAAGGCCGGGCGGCAGTGCCTGGCAGTGAATTGGTCAATACGGGAAATCCACAGGTGATTGAGATCTGGAACCTGGTATTTATCCAGTTTGACCGGAGATCGGACGGCACTCTCATCCAGCTTCCCCAGAAACATGTCGATACCGGCATGGGCTTCGAGCGTCTGGCCATGGTCGTCCAGGGGAAGAAATCGAATTACGATACGGATATTTTCCAGTCCTTGATTGCGCAGATAGGGACTCTGACCGGTACATCCTATGGTGCCGATCCCGCTTCCGATGTGGCTATGAGGGTCATTGCAGATCATGTCCGTGCCGTAGCCTTTGCTATCGCCGACGGACAACTGCCCTCCAACACAGGGGCGGGATACGTCATCCGGCGGATCCTCCGGCGGGCTGTCCGGTACGGATACACCTTCCTCCATTGCAAAAAACCTTTTATGGCTGCGCTCGTGCCGGTGCTCGGAACGGAGATGGGGAAAGCCTTCCCTGAATTATCAAACCAAAACCAGCTGATATCCAAGGTGATCGCAGAGGAAGAAGGAGCCTTCCTGCGGACACTGGAAGCAGGAATACAAAGGCTCGACGAACTCATTTCAGCCCATAAGGATACTGGACTTCCTCTCAGCGGAAAATCAGCTTTTGAGCTCTATGACACATTCGGTTTTCCTTTTGACCTGACCCAGCTCATTCTCGCCGAAAAAGGTTTATCTGTCGATATCGGGGGATTTAAGGAAGAAATGAACAGGCAGAAGAACCGGTCAAAAAAGGCCGCCGAACAGCAGGCTTCCGATTGGATTATCCTTGTTGAAAACCGGGAACCGGAATTCATCGGCTATGACCAGACCGTCGCCCAGGTGAGGATCATTCGCTATCGCCAGATCAAGACACAGAAAAGTTCACTTTATCAACTGGCGTTTGATAAAACACCCTTTTATGCGGAAAGTGGGGGTCAGGTTGGCGATACAGGCACTCTTGAATATCCCGGGGGAGTGATACCCGTTCTCGATACCCGGAAAGAAAATGACCTGGCGGTTCACCTAACCGAAAGCCTTCCTCCGGATCCGGGAATAGTCTTCACAGCGAGGGTGGATGAAAGCCGCCGCCTCGATACCATGAGGAACCACTCGGCCACTCATTTGCTGCACTCAGCACTCCGTACGGTCCTGGGTTCTCATGTTGAACAGAAGGGATCTCTGGTCACGCCTGAATATCTTCGGTTTGATTTCTCCCATTTTCAAAAGTTAAGCGAGAAAGAAATCGAATCCGTGGAAGTTCTTGTCAACCGGATGATCCGTGAGGACCAGCCTCTGGACGAGAAAAGGAATATCCCGATAGGAGAAGCCAGGAAATTGGGGGCTATGGCTCTTTTCGGAGAAAAATACGGTGACAGGGTCAGGGTGATCCGGTTTGGTCAATCCACTGAACTTTGCGGAGGCACTCACATTGTCTCAACCGGGAGGATCGGCCTGTTCAGGATCACTTCAGAAAGCAGCATTGCCGCCGGCATCCGGCGCATCGAAGCACAGACCGGAGTGAGAGCCGAATCAGAAGCCAGAAACCAGTCCCGTACATTACACGAGCTGGCAGGCATGTTAAAAAGCGGGAATTCCATCACCGAAAGCGTCCATGAGCTTATTGAAGAAAACCAGCAACTCCGGAAAAAAATGGATGAGCTGGGAAAGGAAAGCTTGAAAAAAATAAAATCGGACCTTAAGAGCCGGGCTGAACATCACCAGGGGGTCACCCTGATTTGTGAAAAAACCACCCTTGCCGACACAGGCCTGTTGAAAGACCTTGCTTACCAGCTGAAAAACGAAATTGCCAGCCTCTACTTGGTGCTGGGTTCATTGCAGGAAAACACACCTGGCCTGATCATTATGATCTCCGATGAGTTGGTGAAGTCCCTTGGGCTGAACGCCGGAACCATCATACGGGAGAGCGCCAGGGAAATCCAGGGAGGCGGCGGAGGCCAGCCGTTCTTTGCAACAGCAGGCGGAAAAAATCCTGAAGGCCTGGATCGAGCCCTGGCAAAAGCCCGTCAAGCCCTGTTGGATAAACTTTCCTGATCTCAGGGAACCAGGAAAGGCAGAGCACCCGGCAGGCAAGAGTATCTGAGCGGCGCATGGCCTTCGATTTCGCCGTCCGCTTCAACAACGATAATGTTCCTGTCAGGCTCTATACTCACTTCGGGTGTCCGGAAATATTTGACCTCGGGATTGGCTATTTTTTCCGCTCTCCGCAGCCTTGAGAAATTCTTGAGGTAATCGATCACACTGACATTGCCGAGAATGATCAGCTCAAACTGGCCATCGTCCATTTTTGCTTCCGGGGCGATCCCCAGGCCGCTGCCGAAATAGGTCCCATTGGCCACTACGACTCCCAGCACCTTGCCTTCAAAGGATTGGACGCTCCACGAAACCCTGATCTTTTTGTGTCTGTAAGTCATGAAAGTGGACAGAGCTGACAGAATAAAGGTCAGGGTCCCGCCAAAGATTTTCTTTCTCAAATGGACGCCATTCACCCTGGCCACCACTTCAGCACCTATGCCCACATCGGCAATATTGTCGAAATAACGCGTATAAACCGTGCCATCTGTCCGGGTGAAACTCATGGCCCCTGCATCCAGCATCCGGGGTTTATTGTTACTGATGGCTTGGTAAAGCTGATCAATGGAGCAGTTCATCCCGACCCCCCTGGCAAAATCATTGCCGGTGCCTGTAGGAAGGACACCGAGAGCCACGGGTTTTGTCAGTTTTGCTCTGGATTTTAAAAAGGCATTCACCACTTCGTTCAGCGTTCCGTCACCACCAATTGCCACCAGAAAATCACAGCCTTCAGACAAGGCAAGCATGCTCAGTGATTCGGCGTGGCGAGGCCGGGTTGTTTCATAGAATCTCAGTTCATACTCAACACCGAACCTTTTCTCCAAAGTGGCCCTTAAACTTTTTTTCCTGCTGATTTTTGCATGAAGTACGAAACCGATAACCTCCATCTCCCCAAAGGTTTACCCTCAGGTTTTAGCAAACCGGTTGCAATTTACGAACATTTTCGATCGGTTTGCGTTAGTTACTTGGCAATTTAGGGAACTGTGCTACTTTTATCCTTTAATTAATCTGACAATTAATGAATTATCTGGCTGCCGGCAACCGTTACGAAAAAATGGTTTACCGCAGATGCGGAGCAAGCGGAATTCGCCTTCCCATTGTATCTCTGGGGCTTTGGCACAATTTCGGGGACGTGGATTCCTTCAGCCTGGGACGGAGCATGATCCTCGAGGCTTTTGACCGCGGGATCTCCCATTTTGACCTCGCCAACAACTACGGACCCCCGCCCGGATCAGCCGAGACGAATTTTGGAAAAGTCCTCGGCCGGGACCTGAAAGCTTATCGCGATGAATTGATAATCAGCACGAAAGCAGGATACCTCATGTGGCCGGGACCCTACGGCGAGTTCGGGTCGAGGAAATACCTGCTGTCATCCCTCGACCAGAGCCTCAGACGGCTCAACCTGGATTATGTCGATATTTTTTATTCCCACCGGTACGATCCGGAGACTCCGCTGGAAGAAACCATGGGAGCCCTCGCTTCAGCCGTCGGATCGGGTAAGGCTCTCTATGCAGGAATATCAAATTATCCGCCCGAGCAAACGGAAGAGGCTGCCCGGATCCTGCAGGAACACGGAACCCCATGCCTGATTCATCAGGTTAAATACTCTCTGTTTCAAAGGACTCCGGAAGAAGGCCTCGCCGAAGTTCTGCTCGAAAGGGGGATCGGATGCATCGCGTTCTCCCCGCTTGCCCAGGGCCTGCTGACCGACCGCTACCTCGACGGAATCCCCTCGGATTCCCGTGCCGCCAAACCTCATGGCTTCCTGCAAGCCGGACACATCACACCCGGTGTTCTGGACACGGTTCGCCGGCTCGACCGGAAAGCACACGAAATGGGAATGACACTGGCCGAACTGGCCCTGAACTGGGTTAAAAGCCATGATTTCATTACCTCCGTCCTCGTCGGAGTCAGCAACCTCCGGCAACTTGATACCAACCTCAGGATAATCGACCTGCCTGATTTCACCTCTCAGGAAATCAGCGAGATCAATCATTGTCTGCAATAACCTAACCTTAATCATATATGGAAATTAAAAGGATTTTTGAAGTACTGGATTATGCCAGTCAGCATTATCCCCGTACCGATGCCCTGGCTTCCAAGGTGGAAGGCCAGTGGGTGACCTGGTCCACGGAGGAGTATATCCGGATGGCCCGGATGGTCAGTTATGGATTGCTCGCCATGGGTTTACAGAAGGGCGATAAAATTGTCACCGCCTCGAACAACCGTCCCGAATGGAACTTCCTTGACATGGGCATGATGCAGATCGGCGTGGTACATGTCCCCATTTATCCGACCCTGAGCGATGAGGAGACACACTACATCCTGAAGCACTCTGACGCCCGGATGGCCATCGTTTCCGATGCTCAGCTCTACATGAAATTCAAGAGAATTGCCCCGTCAAATATCGAGAACATCTTCACCTTTAACCAGGTCGAAGGAGCACCCTCTTGGATGGAGATTACGGAACTGGGAGAGAAAAACGAAAAAAAATGGGCCGAAAAACTGCAGGTCATCAAAGACAGCATCAAGCCTGATGATCTTTTCACCATCATTTATACTTCAGGTACAACAGGAGTGTCCAAAGGCGTTATGCTTTCCCACCGTAACGTATCCACCAACTTCGACGATGCCCTCCATTTGCTTGACCTCGACCAGTCTGAAAAGGTGCTCAGCTTCCTGCCCCTTTGCCATGTGTTCGAAAGAACCGTGCATTATGCCTATCAGCTTCAGGGTTACGGGCTCTATTATGCAGAAAATCTCGGCACCATCGGAGCGGACCTGAAAGAGATCAAGGCTGCAGGTTTTGTCGCTGTGCCCAGAATCCTGGAAGTGGTCTACGACAAGATCATCGCCAAGGGTAAAGCCCTGAAGGGCATTAAAAAACAGATTTTTTTCTGGTCGGTCAACATAGCCCAGAAATACGAACATGGGGAAGTGAACGGGAAATGGTACGAATTCCAGCGGAAAATTGCTGACAAACTGGTATTCTCCAAATGGCGTGAAGGGCTTGGGGGAAATGTCCAACTCGTTGTTTCAGGAGGAGCCGCCCTCCAGCCCAGGTTGGCGAGGGTGTTTTCGGCTGCCGGCCTTACGGTCCAGGAAGGTTACGGTCTCACCGAAACCTCCCCGGTCGTTGCCGCCAATGAAAGAAATTACCCCGACAATATGATCGGAACCGTAGGACTGGTGATGAAAAGCATCCAGGTAAAAATTGCAGAGGATGGCGAGATCCTGGTCAAAGGCCCGTCGGTCATGCTGGGATATTACAAGAATGAAGAATTAACCCACGAGGTAATAGATGCTGACGGATGGTTTCACACAGGGGACATCGGTGAAATGGTTGATGGCAGGTTCCTGAAGATCACCGACCGGAAAAAAGAAATTTTTAAAAACTCCGGAGGAAAATACATCGCTCCCCAAGCCATCGAAAACCAATGCAAGGAGTCGTTTTTCATCGAAAATATCATGATTATCGGTGAAAACCAGAAATTCACCTCTGCTATCGTTTCGCCGAATTTCCGGTTCCTCCATGATTATTGCGCCAGGAAAGGCATACATTACCGGGATAATGCCGAGTTGATCACCAAACCGGTTATCCTGGCCCGCTATCAGATGGAAATCAACACAATCAACAAGAAGTTGCCGGCCCACGAACAGGTCAAGAGATTCAGGCTGGTGGTGGATGAATGGACTTCAGCAACCGGTGAACTGTCCCCAACCCTGAAACTGAAGAGGAAAATCCTTTACGATCGCTACGCTCCTATCATTGCGGAGATCTACTCCATGTCTAAACCCGGCGACGAATGAGCCACAGGCCGGCAAACGTGATCAAGCCGTTGATCAGGAGCAGCTCGAAGCTGAACACGTAGCCGTAGAACAACTGCCTGGAGAAAATATTGATCAGGTAAGTCAGGACCGGTGCCAGTACCGCAACAATGGGAACGTACCGGTCCTGAACGTTTTGCCGGGTGAACATTCCGAACACGAACAGGCCGAGAAGAGGACCATAGGTGTAGCCGGCAATAGTAAAAATGGTATCGATGATGCTCCGGTTGTTCAATGCCTTGAACAGCAGGATGATCACGAGGAAGAGCACCGACAGCAGGATGTGTACCCGGTAACGGACTTTCCTGGTCTTCTCCTCAGGCGCATTCCCTTTATTAAGAATATCAATGGTGATGGAGGTGGTCAGTGCAGTCATTGCGGAATCCGCACTGGAATAGGCCGCCGCAACCAGGCCGACGATAAATAAAATGCCGATGAACGGAGGAAAATACCTTCCGGTTGCGATCATCGGGAACAGATCATCGGATTGCGCGGGCATCTCAATCTGTTTCGAACGGACATATAGGACCAGAAGGGCTCCCAAGGTCAAAAACAGGAAATTGATGGGTACGTACAGGCTGCTGGACCATGCCATGTTTTTGCGGGATTCCTTCAGGGTCCTGCAGCTCAGGTTCTTTTGCATCATATCCTGATCCAGGCCGGTCATGGTTATTGTGATGAACATCCCTCCCAGGAAGTACTTCACGAAATGCTTACGATCACCGGCGAAGTCATCCCAGAAAAAGATCTTACCCAGCCCGTTGTCCTTGACGGATTCCGTTAAACCTGTCCAGGTCAGGTTCAAATCGTTTTTAATCGTTATGACGGTAAGGATCAGGCATGTGATAAATAACAGGGCCTGAAGGGAATCAGTCCAGATAATTGTTTTGATTCCCCCTCGGAAGGTATAAAGCCATATTAAACCGATCGTTATCAGCACATTGATTGTGAATGGCACATGCAAAGCGTCGAACAGGGTGAACTGAAGAACGGCCGATACAAGGTAGAGGCGCGCGGCGGAACCGATCGTGCGGGACAGAAGGAAGAAGCCGGCGCCGGTCTTGTAAGACCAGAAGCCGAACCTCTGCTTCAGGTATTCATAGATGGAAGTAAGCCGGAGCTTGTAATAGAGCGGAAGCAAAAACAATATGATGACCAGGTAGCCCGCCAGGTAGCCCAGGACCATTTGCATGTAGGCAAACTGGCTGGTTACCACCCATCCGGGCACGGAAATGAAGGTGACGCCTGAAATGGACGCCCCGATCATGCCGATGGCCACAATAAACCAGGGCGATTTTCTGTTTCCTATGAAAAAACTGTCATTGTTGGCTCCCCTGCTGGTTACCTTGCCTATCAACAGCAAAACGGAAAAATAGGAAACCAGTATGACGGCGATCCAGATCGGGTTCATCACGGCTCAGTCTTGCGGCAAATAAAAGCAAAAAATTGCAGATCGGGCACAAGGGTATTACTTTTGGATGATAATGAGACAGCATGGAATCGTCAAAATATAACTCGAAATTACTGGAAAAGGCAGTTTTTGAATTTGCCAAGCTGCCCGGCATCGGCCGCAAGAGCGCCTTAAGGCTGGTTCTTCATTTGCTGAGGCAGGAACCGGAGGAGATCCATTCCCTGGCCGACAGTCTCGTACAACTCAGCAATGAAATCCACCATTGCAGGATCTGTCATAATATTTCCGATACCGAAATCTGCTCCATCTGTTCACATCCGTCCAGGGATCATTCTCAACTCTGCGTCGTTGAAAGCATCCGCGATGTGATGGCCATTGAAGCCACACAGCAGTACTCGGGCCTGTACCACGTTCTGGGCGGGATCATTTCGCCTATGGAAGGCGTCGGGCCGGCCAACCTGACAATTGGATCCCTTGGCGAACGGGTGGCATCGGGCGAGGTCAGGGAGGTCATTCTCGCGCTGAGCGCAACGATGGAAGGCGATGCTACCAACTTCTTCATCTACCGCAAGCTCTCCGGGCTCCCGGTGAAGATAACGACCCTGGCCCGGGGTGTTTCAATCGGTGATGAACTGGAGTATACCGATGAGATCACCTTGGGCCGGTCTCTCCTGAACCGCACCTTGTTCGAGGAAACCCTGCAGAACAACAAAAAATAAACTTCAAGCCCGAAACACGATACCCGAAACCTTTCATGGATCCCGTCAGAATATCAGTCATCATAGTCAGTTACAATGTCCGCTTCTTCCTGGAGCAGTGCCTGCAGTCGGTCAAGCGGGCAGCCAGGGACATTCCGGCGGAGGTATTCGTGGTCGACAATGATTCGGCCGACGGATCCTGCATGATGGTGAGGGATAACTTTCCCGGTGTTGTCCTGATCGAGAACAAGGACAATGTAGGATTCTCGAAGGCAAACAACCAGGCCATGAGGCTCGCCTCCGGGGAATTTGTCCTCATTCTCAATCCCGATACGGTGGTCGAGGAGGATGCCTTCCACATGATCCTGGATTTCATGGACAACCATCCCGATGCAGGAGCCCTGGGCGTTAAAATGATCGACGGGAAAGGACGGTTTCTCCCCGAATCCAAGCGTTCGCTTCCAACCCCGGCCGTTTCTTTTTACAAAATGTCCGGGCTGTCAGCCCTGTTTCCTAAGTCAAGGAAATTTGGCCGTTACCACCTCGGCTTCCTCAGCCCTGAGGAAGTGCACGCCATCGACATCCTGCCGGGAGCTTTCATGTTCATCCGAAAAACCGTCCTGGACCGGGTGGGGTTGTTCGATGAAACCTATTTCATGTACGGCGAGGACATTGACCTGTCATACCGCATCCTTCAGGCCGGCTACCGGAATTATTACTTTCCGGGAACCACGATCATCCATTACAAGGGGGAAAGCACGCGAAAGGGCAGCGTCAATTATGTCCTGATGTTTTACCAGGCCATGATCATCTTTGCCAATAAATATTTCTCCCGATCCAATGCCCGCTGGTTTTCGTTGATCATTAAGCTCTCAGTTTATTTCAGAGCCGCACTCAGCCTGCTCAGGAGGTTGGTTGCTCGTTTCAGCCTGCCCCTGTTGGATGCAGCGATCATCTTTGCGGGGTTCGTCCTGATCAATCCCCTGTGGGAATCCTTTAAATTCAGCACCGGCGGGCATCACCCTCCCGAATTCCTGAGGGTCTTTGTGCCCGCCTATATATTGGTCTGGCTGGTTTCCATTTATTTCTCCGGCGGATACGATCAGCCGGTCAGGATCAGGAAGATAGTCAGGGGTATTTTGTACGGAACCGCCCTGATCCTGGTGATCTACTCACTTCTGCCCGAAATCTACCGTTTCTCAAGGGCGCTCATTCTGTTGGGATCCATTTGGGTGCTTTCTTCCCTGATACTGGAACGCCTGATCCTTCACTTTCTCCGCTTCCCGGGATTCGTGCTGGACCTGGGTGCCCGAAAACGGACCGCCATCGTCGGCCGGGAAGCGGAAACCGACCGCATCAGCCGGCTGCTTGGCCAAACGGGCCAGCCTGTGCAGGTTGTAGGATTTATCAACCCGGATGAAAACAATCTTCTGGCAAGCGGTTACCTCGGTACCCTGAGCCAGATCCGTGAAATCATCCGGATCAACCATGTGGATGAGATCATTTTCTGCTCCAGAGACCTGAGCATTAATGAAATCATCCGCAATATGCTGAACCTGGGCTCCATGCAGACTGATTACAAGATCGCTCCGGATGCTACCGATTCAATTATCGGGAGTAATTCGATCAACCGGTCCGGGGATCTCTATGTCATACCCATCCACTCGGTAGGCGAACCGCAGAACCGACGGTTGAAAAGGCTTTTTGATTTAATGACAACCTTGGTCCTCCTTGCGTTGTCGCCAGTCGTAGCCTGGTTTTTCTGGCCCCGTTCCCTGAACTTTCTCTGGAATTGTATCCTGGTGCTCTCCGGAAAACGGTCCTGGATCGGCTACCATCCCGATGGGATGCTCCCCGGTTATCACCTTCCGGCCATTAAAAAAGGCGTTATTCCTCCTGCCGGCCGCAGAACCGGCGATAATACCTCCACCGAAGGATGGCTGGATAGTAACCTGCACTATGCACGTGATTTCACGATTTATCGTGAATTCGTGCTATTCTTCAGAAGTTTCGGGAATCTGGGAGACCGGATGTAATTTTTATATCTTTAATCGAAGGTATGGGTCGGAATCAGTTCATGAAAAAGGTGTTGCTATCATTATCGGTATTCAGCCTGACGGTATTCCTTCCTGCACAGGACTTCAGGGACCAGTTGAACCTGATCCGCCCAAAACCCGGAAATTGCCTTATATACGGACCTATTACGTTTGATCAGAAGGTCAACTTCTCTGATGCCACTGTCACCCTTCTGGATGTCCGTACTCACGAAACGCTGGAAAAGATCACCAGTGACTCCCAGGGCTGGTACCTCTTCTCGGTTATCAAAGGGAGAAAGCAAGCCTTGCTGATCGAAAAGGATGGATTCTTCCCCTATTACCGCGAAATCCTGATACCGGTTGATGTCCCGGAATCCGCAATGGAAATGGCCATAGTGCTACCGCCGGATCTGAGGAATGTTTATGCATTATATTATGTTCCGATGGATACCGTTGCCGGTTACAACAGCCAACTGCTGATCGACCGGTTGACCCGTCTGCTGGTACATAATCCGGAACTGCAGATCCGTTTTGAATCCCTGGGTGACTCGCTCGATCCGGTCAGGATAAACCAATTGACTGCCAGGTTCATGGACCATGGAATCAGATCGGACCGCTTGACGGTAGGAACCGATGCCGATACCCTGCCGACCGGACTCCTGGTCGAGATACGCATCGGCAGGGAGGATCTGGCCGAAAGAGGATCTGAAGGGGTCCCCGATTTAAGCGACGACGACTGGACCATCCAGTTTGCGGCTTCAAGATCCACCTTGCCTGAAAAAAACTATCGCGGGCTGGACCCGGTTTTTGAGTTCAAGGGGAAAGATGGATTCTACCGTTATACCTACGGAAGTTTTGGGTCCCGTGAAGAAGCAGTTCAGAAACTCTCAATGGTGAAGAAAAAAGGATTCCCTCAGGCATTTACAAAAAAGGCCGGGGCCATACGGAAATTATAAGCCATGGAAGCATTAAAAGGCAAGCTCGTTAAACTGCGGGCGCTGGAACCGGAAGATGAAGGCATTCTCCTGCGCTGGGAGAATGATCCTGCCATCTGGCAGGTCAGCAATACTTTTTCCCCTTTTTCAAGGCATATCCTGCGACAGTACCTGGCCCAGGCACACCTGGATATTTTCCAAGCCAAGCAACTCCGGCTGGTAATTGAGATCCAGGAAACCCTCCAGCCTGTCGGGATGATAGACATCTTCGACTATGACCCGTTCCACCAACGCGCCGGAATCGGAATCCTGATCGGTGAACCGGACCAGCGTAACAAGGGATATGCAGGCGATGCCCTGACCACCCTGCTCCATTATGCTTTCACCGTTCTTCTTCTGAATCAGGTCTACTGTTCGATAGATGAAGCCAACACTATCAGCCTCAGGCTTTTCCAGAAAGCCGGATTCCGGATCACCGGCAACAAGGAAGCATGGAACCGGGGGAAAGACGGATATTCCAATGAATGGTTCCTGCAGATCACTTACAATGACTGGTCTGTGAGGGCGGAAAACTGAGGAATCTGTTTCAGGAAACTGTATTGGCCGGGTGAGGCATCAAACCGGATGCAAAAATGGCCGAGCCCGTTTGTCACGATCAGGAACCTGACACCCAATACCAGATTGTAACGTGCGACCTGATCGAAAACCTTCTGGTTCAACACGACAGACGGTGATTTGCACTCCACGAGCAAAACCGGTTCTCCCGAACGGTTATAGACAACCACATCGCATCTCCGGCTGAGGTTGTTCAGGACGATGGTCTGCTCCAGCAGCATCAGCGAACGGGGATAACCACATTCTGAAACCAGGTATTCAGCAAAATTCTGCCTGACCCATTCCTCGGGAGTCAGGGAAACCCAGCGTTCCCTGAAGTTGTCAAAAATCAGGTCCCTTCCGTTCTCTGATTTTATATTGAATGAATAAGTTGGTAAATTTAGCCGCTGCATAATCTGGCTCATCAATCGCAAAGATATTGATCACAGCGCATCCGCCACATGAAAACGAAAGAGGAAATAGTTGAAAACTGGCTTCCCAGGTATACTGGGCGTAAGCTGGAAGATTTTACCCGGTTCATCATTCTCACCAACTTCAACGAATACGTGGAAGCTTTCGCCAGGATGAACGATACCCAGGTGGTCAGGGATGTGAATATGCCCAATGCCACCGCCGGTGGGATCACCATGATCAATTTCGGCATGGGCTCAGCCAATGCGGCCACCATTATGGACCTGTTGAGTGCCGTTCATCCCAAAGCATGCCTGTTCCTGGGAAAATGCGGCGGCCTTAAGAGAAAGAACAAAGTCGGTGACCTGATCCTCCCGATCGCAGCTGTCCGCAGCGAGGGTACCTCTGATGATTACCTGCCGCCCGAAGTACCTGCACTTCCGGCTTTCATGCTGCAACGGGCCGTCTCTTCGGCAATCAGGGATTACGGCCGCGATTATTACACCGGAACGGTTTATACCACCAACAAGCGGGTTTGGGAATATGACGAGCGGTTCAAGAAATATCTGGCCAAAACAAGATCCATGGCCATCGACATGGAAACGGCTACTATATTCATCGTGGGCTTTTACAACGAAATACCTGCCGGGGCCCTCCTTCTGGTATCGGACCAGCCCATGATTTCATCGGGCGTCAAAACAGAGGAGAGCGACAGGGAGGTTTCGAAAAAATACGTCGCCGATCACCTGAACATAGGCATTCATGCCATGAATGAAATCATCGGCCGGGGACGTTCAGTCAAGCATTTACAGTTTTAACCTTTTTACAGGATGGCGAGCTTGGAACAGATCCTTTCGGATATCAACAATCGGAAATTCTTCCCGATCTACCTGCTGATGGGTCCAGAACCCTATTTCATCGACCAGGTTTCGGATCTGATTCAGACCAGCGTTCTTACTGAAGACCAGAAAGCATTCAACCTGAATATCGTCTATGGCAAGGACCTTGACGGTACCCAGGTGGATAACATTGCCCGCCGGTTTCCGATGGGGGCCGATCACAACGTGGTAATAGTCAAGGAAGCCCAGATGCTTCAAAAAATCGACAACCTGCAGTACTATGCACAGAGTCCGTTGAAATCTACCATCCTCGTTCTTTGCTACAAGTATGACGATCTTGACAAACGAAAAAAACTCTTCAAGGCTATCGAGAATAACGGTGTCATCCTGGCGACCAAAAAGATCTATGAAGATAAAATACCCGCCTGGATTGAATCCAACCTGAAGAAAAGGGGATACCATATCGAGCCCGGTGCAGCCATGATCCTGACTGAATGCCTGGGGAACGACCTGGCCCGGGTGACGGGCGAGATAGAAAAGCTCCTGATCACCCTGCCCGATTCGCAAAGGACCATAACTTCAGCCCATATCGAGGAAAATGTGGGGATCAGCAAGGACTTTAACAGCTTCGAACTGGTCAAGGCGCTTGCCAGAAAGAACATCCTGAAGGCAAACCGCATCATCAATTATCTGGCGGATAATCAAAAAAACGTACCCATCAGCCTGACGATCTCATCGCTGTTTTATTTCTTTGGCAAGCTGCTTGCTTACCATTTCCTGCAAGATAAAAAGACTCATTCAGTGGCCACTGCCCTGGGCGTCAATGCTTACTTCGTACCTGATTATGAGCAGGCCAGCAGGCATTATCAACGGAAAAAGGTCACTGAGATCATCTCCCTGCTGCGGGAATATGACCTGAAATCCAAAGGATTTGGAGATGTGACCACGGAAGAAGGGGATCTTATGAAAGAACTGATATTCAAAATATTGCACTAACAACTGCCTGATGACCCTCATCCTGATCGCACTCACATCCATTTTCTCAATCCTGGCTTTCCGGCAGCATAGCCTGATCTACAAATACCAGTTCAATCCATACCAGATCCTTAAAAGGAAGCAATATGCCCGGTTGATCCTGCACGCTTTTCTCCATGCCAACTGGACGCACCTGATCGTGAACATGCTGGTCCTGTATAGCTTCGGTACCGTCCTTGAAAAGTATTTCCAGACTTTCTTCGGCAACCGCTGGATCCCCTATTTCCTGTTCCTCTATTTCGGAGCCATCCTCGTTTCACCCCTGTTTGCGCTGATCAGGAACAAAAACAACTACCTCTACAACGCGGTCGGAGCATCGGGAGCTGTTTCCGCTGTGCTGTTCGCCGCTATTTTTTTTGATCCCTGGAACCTGATCTATTTCTTCGGGCTGGTACCGGTCCCCGGCATCATCTTTGGCTTTCTCTACCTGTTGTACAGCTGGATCATGAGCCGGAAGGGACAGGACAACGTGGCGCATGACACGCACTTCTTCGGCGCTGTTTTCGGTTTCCTTGTTCCCGTCATTCTGAATCCGGATTTGCTGATCTACTTCATCAGACAACTGACCGGTTCGTGATGGTAAAAAACAGCTATTTGCTCTATAACGGTGTCCTTATGGCCCGTGAATCCTGGAAACAGGAGGCCGATGAACTGGTACTGTCTTTCGGGCAGGGAATACGGACCGATTTTTTTGCCAGCGGGAACCGCATACCCTTCCTGATGGCCCAGCTTGAGCTGTTAAAAAAAAGGTTCTTATCGGTTGGGTGGGTTCTTCCGGGTGAACTGGAATATCAGGAATTAAAAACCCGGTTCGAACGACTCCTGAATAAAAACAGGCTCTTCAAGGGCAGCCTCATCCGTCTCCTGGTGCTCCCGGTTCCCGGTTCAAGGGAGATGGATGGCAATCCCGTATTCAGCTACCTGGCCTCGACTGAAGAACTGGATCACGATTATTTCCCGCTCAACGCAAAAGGCTTGTCCATTGGAATCTCCACTCAGTACAAAAACACCGGAGAACCGCTTTACAGCTCAATGGTCCGTAGCCTGTTACGGACCTTGCTGATCCGTCAGGAAGCAGCCCGTTACGGATGGGATGATATCCTACTCCTGGACTATAAAGACCATGTTTCAGAGGCTTCCGAGAGCAATGTATTCATCAGGACAAACGATCAGGTCATCACTCCTGCACCCGGAAACAACTGCCTGCCGAGGGTGGTTGCCCATTTATTGCCCGAATGGATAGTGGAGGAAGGATACCGGTTTTCTGAAATGCCAACGATCCGGCCGGAAGACCTGCAGCAAGCCGATGAGGTGTTCCTGGTTAGTGACCTCCAGGGAATCAGGTGGGTACTTTCATTTGAAACGAAGAGATACTACCGCAAATTATCCGTCCTGCTCAGTGACAAGCTGGCCAGCCGGATGCGGAACCTGGATCAGTTCCATATCGGATCCTCGGGATAGCGGGTCCACATTTTATATCTTTCCTCTTCCTTCATCAGGATGTTCTCCCATAACCGGAAGTCGCTGCCATGCATCACATCCAGGCTGTCGATATCCGTTACGAGCCAGGAATTCTCCGCGATCTCCTTATCGAGCTGGCCGGGGTACCAGCTCGAGTAACCGACGAAAAAACGGATTTGATGGGCGGCGATCCATCCCTCGCGGATTCCGGCCTTAACCATATCCAGGTCCCCGCCCCAGAAAACCTCCCCCAGAACCTCCTGGCACTCCGGTATCATGTGTCCCAGTGTATGAAGATAATGCACGGTATCCGTGCGGACAGGTCCTCCGATTGAGATCAGGGAGTCAATGGGCGGGAAATCCTTGAGGATCTCTTCAATCCTGAAATCAATGGGATTATTCAGGACAAAGCCCAGGGTGCCTTCATCATCATGTTCGGTAAGTAAAACCACCGACCGCTTGAAATAAGAATCCTGAAGGAATGGTTCCGCCACGAGCGCCTTCCCGCGAGCCGGCAAAACATTATTATGCTGGATTTTAAAGAAATCTAGGTTCTCTTCCATCTGGCAACCCCGATAAACATCACTAAAAATAGAGATTTTTTTTACTTTAGTACGGAATAACTACAGAGTCAATGCCACACCCAGATCCGGCTGTCCGTGTTCAGGATACACTCAGAACCATGGAACATGATGGCGTCAATCCGGCCATCACCGATTCATCCACCTTTCAATTTGAGACGGGCAACTCGATGACGGCCTGTTTTGATGGAAAGCTTGAAGGATGTTTTTTGTACGGAAGGCACTGGAATCCCACCAACCTGATCCTGTCCAGGGCGATTGCCGCCCTGGAAAACAGCGAATCAGCATGGGTGACGGCGTCGGGAATGGCTGCCATAACCAATGCGATCCTGCAAATCTGCTCGTCGGGTGATCATATCATAACCAGTGTCACTTCCTATGGCGGCACTTATGCTTTCTTCAAAAACCTCCTGCCCCGGTTTAACATCGAGGTGTCATTCGTTGATATTTCGGATCTGTCAGCCGTGGAGGCCGCCATTCGCCCCACAACCAGGGTTATCTATACGGAATCCCTGACCAACCCCCTCCTTGTGGTGGCCGATTTGCCCAAACTGGCCGGGATCGCGCACGCTCACGGCATAAAACTGGTGGTCGACAACACCTTTTCCCCGATGATCATCACCCCGGTAGATCATGGCGCTGACGTGGTGGTCCATTCACTCACCAAATTCATAAACGGCAAGAGCGATTGCATTGCAGGCGTGATTTGCGCGGATACAGACTTCATCAGCAGCATTTCCGATGTGAACAGCGGGGTTTCAATGCTCCTGGGGCCGGTTCTTGATCCCATGAGATCCTCGTCCATCCACAAGAACCTCTTCACTCTTCATATCCGGATGCAAAAGCACGGTCATAACGCCACTTTCATCGCGGAAAAATTCAAAAGCATGGGATACCGGGTCATTTACCCCGGTCTGAAGAGCCACCGGCAGCACGAACTGATGAAATCACTCATGAATCCGGGATATGGCTTCGGCGGCATACTGGCAGTTGACCTGGGAACACGCGAAAAAGCCAATGCTTTCATGATTGGGATGCAGAAAAGGCATATCGGCTACCTGGCAGTGAGCCTCGGTTATTATAAAACCCTCTTTTCCAATTCGGGATCCAGCACCTCCTCGGAGATTCCCGAAGAGGTCCAGCGATCCATGGGGCTTTCGGAAGGATTGGTCAGGATTTCCATGGGCCTGGACCAGGATATCGAACGCACCTGGGACGGGATCCAGGAATCGTTGGCCGAATTATCATAGGTTGTGGCAGAACCATTCTGGATCAGGATTGTTTTAATTTGACAACTGGAATCAATGTTTTTAACTGTTTTGATAGCTTCACTGATCATGGTAGCCCTCGCGTTCCTGGGCCTGGGACTGAACATTATTTTCCGGAAAAACGGCCGCTTCCCGGAGCATGAGATCAGTTCAAACGACAACATGAAGAAAATGGGGATTACCTGTGCCCGGCAGGATGAGATGAATCCGGATAAGGGCGGCTCCGGAAAGCCCGGAGATAAGGATCAAAAAACTCAACCACCCTTGCGGGATTGCGGATTGGGCTGTACCTGCGCGGCTGATGAACTCTGAATCAGGCTTTCCATTCCCGGTGAGCGCCACTCCTTCATGCTCCCGTCCTCGTCACCGTAAATGAAAAGTACCTCGATGCGCGGAATCGTTAATGCCAGCTCCTTTGACCTTTCAAGACCCAGAACCATGAACACCGTAGCCCATGCGTCAGCGTAAATGCATTCCTTCATGACTACTGTCGCCGACAGGAGATTGCTCCGTGCAGGATAACCGGTTTTTGGATCAATCGTATGTGAATATTTCACGCCGTCCTCGACATAGAACTTGCGGTAATTCCCGGAAGTGGTCACCGACTGGCCGGACAGTGACAGGACCTGCTCAATCTCACGTTCGAGAATATTTTCAAGTGGCTTGTCAATACCGATCCTCCAGTGATTTCCCTGCTGGTTTACTCCCAGGCACCGGACCTCGCCGCCTATTTCGACGAGATAATTGCGGATTCCCCTGGACTCAAAGAATTGCCCAATGACATCCGAAGTATAACCCGGAGCCACCGCATTGGGGTCAATCATGATGCGCGGATCCTGCTTGACCAGCCGGTCGCCCGAAAGGGTGATCTTCCGGTAGCCGGTAAATTTCAGGATGCTGTCAATCAGAGCCGGGGTTACCTTTTCCCTCGCAGTGAACCCGAATCCCCAGGCATTGACCAGCGGACCCACCGTCAGGTCAAAGGCTCCTCCCGATTTTTCCGAGATTTCCCGCCCGACGAGCAGGATCCTTTCCAGGTCCTGATCCACCCTGGCCGTGGAATCATTCCGGTTAATCCTTGAAATGAGAGAGTTCTTATTGTATATCGAGAGAGAGAGGTCGATCCTGTTGAAAATATCCAGGATATCCGGTTCAAGCGTCCGGTTTTCGGGGTACTGGTATGAAATGTGGTAGGTCGATCCGAAAACCGGACCATCCTGAACATGATAGACCAGTCGGGTCGAGCAACCGGCTGATGCAAGCCCGGCAAGAGCCAAAAAAACAATGCGCATTGACATGTTGAATGCAAAAACGGTCCGGGTTTCGGGATATTAAAGTTAGCCCTATCCGCCGAAATCATCAAAAGCGATCATCTCATCCGGAACGCCCAGGTTGTAAAGCATTTTCAGGACCGCATCATTCATCTGGGGCGGACCGCAAAGGTAATACTCGATTTCCTCCGGTTCCTCATGCTTGCTCAGGTACTGGTCAAACAGCACCTGGTGAATGAATCCCTCAAGGCCGGTCCATTTGTCTTCCGGCTTCGGCTCAGACAAAGCCAGGTTGAAGGTGAAATTCGGGAAATCACGCTCAATTTTTCGGAATGTCTCCTCATAAAAAACCTCTCTCTTTGACCTTGCTCCATACCAATAGCTCACTTTCCGCGTAGATTTCCCGGTATGGAACAGGTGGAAAATATGCGACCTGAGAGGGGCCATGCCCGCACCGCCTCCGATATAGATCATTTCACGATCGGTCTTCTTGATGTGGAATTCACCGTAAGGACCGGAAATGAACACCTTATCGCCCGGTTTACGGGAGAAAATATAGGAAGAGCAGATACCCGGATTGACGTTCGCGAAACCCGATTTGGCGGCATCCCACGGAGGAGTGGCAATCCTGATATTAAGCATGATAATATTACCCTCCGCCGGATGGTTGGCCATCGAATAGGCCCTGAATGTCGGTTCCGGGTTATTCATCCGAAGATCCCACATTTTGTATTTATCCCACTCATCCCTGTATTCATCCTCCACCGCCATGTCGGTAAAATTGACCGAGATTTTCGGGACGTCTATCTGGATATAACCTCCCGATTCAAACTGCAAAACCTCGCCTTCAGGCAGTTTGACGATAAACTCCTTGATAAACGTAGCCACGTTGTGGTTGGAGACCACTTCGCATTCCCACTTCTTGATCCCGAGGACAGCTTCCGGGACCTTGACCTTGATGTTATTCCTTACCTTGACCTGGCATCCCAGCCTCCAGAAGTTCTGTTGCTCACGGCGGGAGAAATATCCCACCTCGGTTGGAAGTATCTCACCTCCCCCTTCGATCACCTGACATTTGCACAAGCCGCAGGTACCCCCACCCCCGCAGGCGGATGGCAAAAAGATCTGGTTGGCCGAAAGAGTGGACAGGATATTGGAACCCGGTTCAACCTCTATTGTTTTTTCACCGTTGATCTCAAGCTGGACGAGTCCTTCCGGAGTCAGTTTCTTTTTTGCATAGAGCAATACCGCCACCAGTAACAATATGATCAAAAGGAAAACCAGTATGCTGACAGTGATCAAAAGCCCGGTGCCGATTGTTGTCTCAAGGAGTATCATGATGTTGTAATTGATTCTTTAAATTTTAAATCCCATGAAACCCATAAACGCCAAGGCCATCAGCCCGACCAGGATGAAAGTGATGCCCAGGCCCCGGAGCGGAGCAGGTATGTTCGAATAGCGTATCTTTTCCCTGACCGCCGCCAGGCTGATGATGGCAATTGCCCATCCCAGCCCCGAGCCAAAGGAAAAGGTGACCGATTCCCATACATTGCTGAATTCCCGTTGTTGCATGAACAGTGCTCCCCCAAGCACCGCACAGTTGACGGCGATCAGGGGCAGGAAGATGCCGAGGGCGTTATAGAGTGAAGGTGAATATCGCTCCACGACCATTTCAACCAGCTGAACGATCGCGGCAATCACGGCAATGAAAATGATGAAACTTAAAAAGCTGAGATCCACATCGGCCAGTTTTGGACTGATCCACGAAAGGGCGCCCTCAACCAACAGGTACTTCTCGAGCAGGTAATTGACCGGTATCGTTATGACCATCACGAAGATCACTGCGATCCCCAGTCCGACAGAAGTTTTAACGGTCTTTGAAACAGCAAGATAAGAACACATGCCTAAAAAATAGGCAAAGATCATGTTGTGAATAAAGACCGTATCGACAAAGAGATTTATATGGTTTTCCATGGCTTGCCCGGGTTATTTCTTTTCAATAAGGCTTTTACTGCGGCTTCTCTGTATCCAAATGATCACACCGACCAGGATCAGGGCCATCGGGGGGGCAATCATGAGTCCGTTGTTAACATAGCCACCCGAATAGAGCCCGAGTTTTTCCATGACCGGATAGTTCCAGACGGTTCCGGATCCGAGCAATTCCCTGATGAAGGAGATAACGATCAATATCCATCCATAGCCCAGTCCATTGCCGATACCATCAACAAAGGAATCCCATGGCTTGTTGGCCATGGCAAATGCTTCAAGCCGTCCCATGATGATGCAGTTGGTGATGATCAGGCCGACGAAAACGGATAACTGCTTGCTGACATCAAAAACAAAGGCTTTCAGGATCTGATCAACCAGGATAACCAATGCAGCAATGACCACCAGTTGAACGATGATGCGTATCCGCATGGGTATGGATTTTCTGAGTAACGCGATAATGAGGTTGGAAAAGGCCGTGACGATGGTCACGGACACGGCCATGACAAAGGCCGGCTTCATTTTGACCGTTACAGCCAATGCCGAACAGATTCCAAGAACCTGCACCGTTATCGGGTTTTCCAGGTTCAGAGGATTGGTAAGCAGTTTCAGGTTTTTTGATGAAAATATCTGGTTCATGTCCTGTGCAATTATTTACTGTTGGATAAAAAGGGCAGGTAATTCTTCATACAGTCAAAGATCGTCTTCTCCAGTCCTTTGCTGGTGATCGTCCCACCTGAAATCGCGTCAACCGTGTGTTCCGGATCCCGGGGCTCATTCATTTTTACGATGGAGATTGATACAAACGCCCCGCTCTCGTTGAAGATCCGCTTGCCGGAAAAAGGCTCCTGAAACCATCGGGTATTGATCTCGGCTCCAAGGCCCGGGGTTTCTCCCTGGTGATCAAAGAACACTCCGAAAATGGTGTTCCTGTCATCCTTCAGCGCCACGTAACCCCAGATGGGACCCCAGAGCCCTTTCCCCAGGACGGGAAAAATGTAATTCAGGCTGCCGTCCTCCAGATGGCATATATATATTGGATAAGCGCGTTGAGTGGAGTCTTTGTCCATTTCGTCGTTGGGATCAACCGTAAAAGCATCGATCCCCTTAAGGGTATCCCCCTTGTAATTCACTGCCAGCGATTCGGTAATGTATTTGGCATATTCACCGTCAACATACGCATTCTTGGAATCAGCGGAGGAAACATCCCAGCCCTTGTTGACGGAATGCAGAATCTCCAGCTTTTTGGCAATCTCCAGGTTTTTCTGCTGTAACGGTTTCAGCACATTGGCTGCCAATGCCAGCAGGGTGGCAACCAATGCCACCAGTACCGTGGAGTAAATGAAAATATAAGTGTTGCTCTTATTCATGGCTCATGGTAATTGGAATGATTCAGACCTTATGGATGGCCCGTTTTAGCCTTCTCCTGATATTCGCCTGGACGACAAAATGATCAATCAGCGGGGCGAAAACGTTCATAAGCAGGATTGCCAGCATGACCCCCTCCGGATAGGCGGGATTGGCAACACGGATCAGGATGGACATTACCCCGATGAAAAAACCGTAATACCATTTCCCGGTTTCGGTTTGGGAAGCGGTAACAGGATCAGTGGCCATAAATACGATGCCGAAGGCAAATCCACCCAGGAACAAGTGGTAATAGAACGGCAATTCGAGATAGGAAGAGCCGCCGATCAGATTAAATATCCCTCCCATGAACAGCGCGCCGATCGCTCCAGATAGCATGATCTTCCAGGAACCGATGCCGGTAACGATGAGAATGACGGCCCCGATCAGGATTGCCAGCGTTGAGGTTTCCCCGATGGATCCCGGTATAGTTCCCAGAAACAGGGTCGCAAGGTCCGGGATCTTGTCGGCATGGCCGGCAGCCAACTCACCTAAGGGGGTTGCACCGCTGAAGCCGTCGACGATGCCTGTCCCCTTTGTAAGGCCTGCAATCCACACCTTGTCCCCGGACATGTACGCGGGATACGAAAAGAACAGGAAAACCCTGGCGAGCAGGGCCGGATTGAATACATTCATCCCGGTGCCCCCGAAGATCTCCTTACCGAAAATAACAGCAAAGGCGGTCGCAATGGCAACCATCCACAACGGCACGTCAACCGGCATGATTAGGGGTATCAGCATGCCGCTGACCAGAAAACCTTCATTGACTTCATGCCCTTTGATCTGGGCAGAAATGAATTCAATGCCTAATCCGGTAACATAAGATACAACGATGATCGGCAACACTTTAACAAATCCGAAGCCCAGACCCTGCCAGGAAAAGAAGGGCAGGTCACGGCCAATCGCAAGGAAATGCTGGTAACCGGTATTCAGCATGCCGAAAACAAGGGCCGGGAACAGTGCAATGAGCACAACGGTCATGGTCCGCTTGAGGTCAATGTTGTCCCGTATATGCGCACCCTTGTGGGTGACTTTATCGGGTACGAACAAGAAAGCCTCAAACGCGTCGAATGTTGAATGCAATATTGACAGCTTACCGCCTTTCTCAAACCGGGGCTTGATCCTGTCAACCAATTGCCGTAATTTTTTCGCTTTCATTATGTTTTGACATTCAAATGAATCTCTCTAGCTCATCTCTTTTCTGACCAGGTCAAGTCCTGAACGCAGAATTTCCTGAACATCGGTCTTTGATGTGCAAACCACCTCGCACAAAGCCATATCCTCCTCTATAACTTCATAAATGCCGAGCTCCTCCATTTTATCGATATCCTCAACCAGGATAGCTTTCAACAGGTGAACCGGATGTATGTCCATGGGAAGGACTTTCTCATACTGACCGGTGACCACGAACGCCCTTTGACCTCCGTTCAGATTGGTATCCAGATCCCAGCTCCTTTTCGGGAAAAGGGAGCTGAGAAAGGTCCTCGACATGCTGAATTTGTTTATTCCCGGCAAGGCCCACCCGAAAAAATCAAAATAGTTGCCTTCCGGGATCACCGACACAAGTGAATCATAGAAACCCAGAAATCCGTAGCAATCAATACGGCTGCCGGTCAGTACCGTCCCGCTTATTATCCTGGGGGGAAGTTCTGAATCAGTCAGGTTGCCCTTCAGCAGGGGAGAAACCTGGGCACCCGTTTTAACCTGAAAATACTGTGGTTTCGCTATCCGGGAACCGGCCAAGGCAAGAGTCCAGTTAAAATCAGGCCTGCCCAGAATAAAGGTCCTGCCGATCAGGGATACTAATTGGGGAGTGATCGTCCACACGATCTCTCCCTTGTTCACGGGCGCGAGGTGATGTATTTGCACTCCCGTATTCCCGGCAGGATGCGGGCCATTAAAACAGGTATATTCAACAGAGGGAATATTGCTGAAAACGGCAGAATCAGCCTGCCCGGCGGTCAGGCCCAGATGAACCTTGCCGGACGTCAATTTTGCCAGGGCCTTGATCCCTTCCGCAAAAGACTGTTTTTCGGCACCCAGGATAAAATCAAAATCAGGCGAGAGAGGCGATGAATCAAAACACGAAATGAAAATGTCCCGCGGAACATCCGAAGGCCTGGCCACGATTCCAAAAGGTCTCTGGATCAATGCCGGCCACAACCCGGCACGGAGTATCTGATCTTTTACCTGGGAGCTTTCCATCCGTGCCGGATCACCCTGGATCAAGGCAACCGAATCCGGGCTTCCGGATGAACGGACCACGACCGAGAGGAGTTTCCGCCTTTCGCCCCTGTTGACCGATTCAACGGATCCGGCGACCGGGGACACCAGTACAATATCCGGATGCACTTTGTCAGCCAGGATCGGCGTACCTGCAACTACTGCAGCACCCGGCTTCACCAATACCCTCAGGTCCAATCCTTTAAAATCGGGTGGCTTGATGGCAAACAAACCGGTCAGCTCAGGCTTCGTAAGAGACTTGAAAGCCTGTCCCTTGAGCCTGATATCTAACCCGCGTCTGATTTTGACTACCTTTGGCATATCATTGGCATTTATTTTGAACTAGATGCACAAAAATATATTTTTTGTGTTATTCACCTAACAATATGAAAATATTTATTTATATAGTTATCTTATTCTATATTAGTACATTTCAGGGGGATGTTTACGGTAAAGGTTCATCAAAAATAAAACATTACACCGACAGTAGTCTAAATCAGGAAGAAATAGTTTTCAGCGATCAGGTTTACCGGGAAACAATCAAAACAGTCGAGCTTTACCGGTCGGGCTGGCCCTTGTCCTTCCCCTACCGAAACCTGAGGGATACAACGACCCTGGTGCTGGAATTTGACGACCTGACCGGACAGCCGGAAAATTTCACTTATACACTCATTCATTGCAATTCCGTATGGGAACCGACGGACATGCCTGAATCAGGTTTTCTCGACGGATTATCGGAAGCTGAAATCCGCGACTACCGGTTCTCCAGGAATACATTGCAACCTTATGTCCATTATTCCCTTGCCATTCCCAATCCGGATATCGGGTTTAAGATTTCAGGCAATTATCTCTTGTTTGTTTATGAGGACCATGACCGGGAAAAACCGGTTCTGACCCGGCGGTTCTGCATTATCGAACCCAAAGTGGGCATCCGGGCAGACGTGCATCGGACCGATAACCTGAACTTTTTGGAGTCCAAGCAGGAGATCGATTTTTCGGTTGAATATTCCCGGGTACCCGCCGACAATCCGGCCAGGGATTTTACTGTTACCATTCTTCAGAACTTCGGTTGGAATACTGCCGTCACCGGCCTGAAACCCAGGTACATCCATCCGGAGTTACTGATATATGATTATGAAGAAGAGAATCTTTTCCCGGGCGGCAGCGAATTCAGGCATTTCGATACCAAGTCCCTTCGTTTCAATTCCGACCGTGTGGCCGGGATACGGTTTGAAAAGCCGATCAGGCATGTTGACCTCAAGACCGATCACCCCAGAGACCTGAATTCATACGAGTATGAGCAGGACCTGAACGGTATGTACCTGGTCAAGTGGGATGACGCGTCTGATTCAGATACGGAGGCTGACTATGTCATGGTCCATTTTACTCTTCAGGTACCCGCTGCCCTGGATAGTGATGAGGTTTACCTCTATGGAGGATTGACCGACCGCAGTATCGGACCGCTGTCCAGGATGAGCTACGATCCCGTAGTCCGTGAGTACAGCCTCGACCTCCTTCTCAAGCAAGGCTATTACAATTATTCTTATTGGGTTACCGGCCCCGGCCTTGATCCTGTCTATCCCAATCCCGTGGAAGGATCTTTTTTTGAAACTGAAAATGACTATTGTATTTTTGTCTATTATCGTGATATAAGAGAGCGATTTGACCGGCTGGTCGGGTTGCAAACAGTCAGTTCATCGAAATCTTCAGGAAATTAGTTGATGGTGGAAAAACCTTTTCGTATATTTGTCAAAGTCAGTAGGATTATCCGGAGCATTCCCCTGCTCCTCCTGTCTTTCCCCGTGTTCTTTGTTATATCGACAGGAAGCTTTGCACAGGGAGAGGTCGATGATCAGCCCAAGATCTTTTTCCGGAATGAGAAAACATGGTCAGGCAGCCTGTTTTCCAACGGCTGGGGAGTCAATTACCGGTTTGCCAAAAGGATCAACGCTTTCAGCAGCTACATCATCGATGCCGATCTGGCCATGATCCGCCACCCCAAGGAGATCCAGAGCCAAAGTCCGTATAAGGGAGTCTGGGGCCGGTCCTATGTTTTCGGCAAGCTGAACGAAACCTTTATTCTGCGCAGCGGTTTAGGTTATCAGAAAGAAATGTTCGAAAAAATGGATCAGGGCGGAATTTCCATCCGGTTTTTTACCGGGGGAGGATTGTCGCTGGCCATCCTGAAACCTATCTACTACCAGAAGATTACCGAGTATAACGAGTACTACTTCCCGACGGAATATGAAAGTTCCCCTTTCGACCCGGACTACATGCAAAGCATTTACGACATCTACGACAAGGAGCCCTTCTGGATTGGCATTAAAGGAACCACCGTTTGCCCCGGTGTTTTCATCAAGGCCGGCCTCTGTTTCGAATACGGTTCGGAGGACAGGACCATCAATGCGCTGGAAGGAGGGATTCAACTGGAAGGTTTTATGAAAAAGCTTCCGATCATGGCTCTCGAGAATAACAAACAGCTTTTTGTCTCCCTTTTTGCCGCTTACCGGTTCGGAAAAGTGGTTGATGCCCGTCTCCGGAAATAATCCCCTCTTCCGGACTCAAGTTCTTACCATAATCATTCCTGGAATGTGCGGAAAAGCCCGTAAACAGTGAATCTCGAAAAAAAAAAGTAAATTTTGGTTTATTCAATTTTTTTGTATTTTTAGACCCTATATTCCTTGGGGAACCTACGCTGTTATTGAAATTTTAAGATTATGAAAAACAAACATTTACTCCTTGCACTTGCTCTTGTTTTATCCTCAGGATTCACACTCCTGGCTCAAACCGGATCGGGGGGAATTCTCCTTAGCGGTGACGGGAACCAGAAAGTGAAAGACCTGGACCCCATGAACTCAGCCAACTGGATCAGTTCCCGCCGCGTAAACCAGTTTACCGGCACCATTGACATCGCCGACCTGGTCAAAGCACAGGATCAGGTCAAAGCTCTTTCTAAAAAAGGTGGAACCTCCCTGAACATGACCTGGAATGAGTTGGGACCCAATAATATCGGCGGTCGGACCCGGGCATTCCTGATCGACAAGGACAATCCGGATGTCTGCTTTGCAGGCAGCGTCAGCGGCGGTCTCTGGAAAACCACAACAGCCGGTACTTCCTGGGAAAAAACGCAAACCGCATCAGGAGAACTGTTTGAAAACCTGGCGGTTTCCTGCATTACCCAGGCTCCCAACGGAGACATTTACTTCGGTACGGGTGAAGGCCCGGCTTCCACGCTGGGTGATATCCAGAATACCCACCAGGGTATTTATGGCCAAGGGATCTGGAAATCAACGGATCATGGCAATACCTTTTCACGCCTTGAATCTACGTGGTCGTCAGCTGAATCCAAGGCAGCCTTTGTCCTGGTTTATGCAGTTGCTGCCGACCCGACGAATGCCTCAAAGATTTACGCGGCTACCTTGAAAGGCCTGCGGGAATCCGTTGACGGCGGTCAGACCTGGTCCAATCCGATCCCTGAAGCAACCGGGATTTCCCATCATGTGGCAGTGGGATCCAATGGAACCGTTGTTGCCGCAGTAGGTAATGTAGCTTACCGTTCAGCAACCGGCGATGCGGGTTCATTTGTCGCCGTATCTGCCAATGACGGACTGACCCGCAACCTGATCCTGGATAAATTTGTGAGCCGCATGATGTTTGCTTTTGCTCCCAGCGATCCCAATTATGTCTATTGCATCGCCGCAGGGTTAACAGCAACCAATACAGGCGCTTTAAGCAATGTCTACCAATCGATTGACGGCGGTCTGACATGGAAAGTTATCGGACCCGGCGGATCCGGCTATTTCGCCCCGGTGGGATCTGAAGGTTATTATGCCATCGCCATAGCAGTTGATCCTTCTGATCCGGGTTTCATCATGGTTGGCGGAAAAGATGTCTATAGCTGGTCCTATGTGACCGGATGGGAAAGAATAACCGTCGACGAATCAAAAACCGTACTGCCCAACCAGGGTTTCTATGTCCACCGCGACCAGCACACCATCGTTTTTGATCCGACGGATCCGAATACGGTTTATATCGGCACCAGCGGAGGCGTAGCAACGACTTCCAACAAGGGAAGAACCTGGAAAACCCTCAACCGCAACTATAACGTAACCCAGTTCTTTTCGGTGGCTGCCTCTCCAACCGGAGAAGTGCTCGGGGGCACGATGGATAACGGCATCCTTTATATCGATTTCCAGGGTAATGACCCGATGTATGCCAACACCTGGGGCGGAGGCGTTTTCGACGGATTCCTCAGTTTTAGGCATGGTGGTGACACCGAGATTTCAACTCTCAATCCCAGCTTCAAGTTCTTTACCACCCCTAACGGAACCGTTCACCGTCACCTGATCATTCAGGATCAGGACACCTACCAGGCTTATTATCCCTATGGCGTCGGTGGCACCTGGCTGTCTCCGATAAAATTGTGGGAAAAAATAGGTGATACAAAATCATGGGACAGCGTCCGGTTCATTGCTGACCGCGATTATGCGGCCGGCGAAACCGTGATCGCCCAAAGTATGATCAACAAGTATCCGCTGCCGAAACAACTGACCGTGCCCCTTCTGACCGGCGATACCATCAAGGTCCAGGACACCTACCAGGCAGCGCTGATCGTCGGCAAGTACGGAACCGCCAACACGAAAATCAACCGTCATCCTCTGAGCGGTATGGATACTTACACGAGCCAGTTCTATTCGATCCTGGAAAGGAAAGGCACAAAGGCCAGGGCGGTTGACAAGGATGTTGTCATAGATGTTGAAATGTCAGCCGACGGCGACAATGTCTTCACAGCCATGTGGGACAATTCCGACCAGTTGTACCGCCTGTTCGTTTCCCGGAATTTCAACAAATGCCGTGATCGTAAAACAACCGATACCGATACCGGCTGGGATCCGATCACCGGCAAACCCCTTTTCCAGGAAGTGAACAAGTGTATCGGCACCTTTACCCAAGTCCCAACCAGCATTACGGTTGATCCGACCGATGCCAACAATGTTCTGGTTACTTGCGGGAACTATGGAAACCCGAGCTTCATTTATCTCTGCACCAACGCCACCACCGCTGCTGACTCCGTTATGAGCTTCGTGAGCGTCCAGGGCAACCTGCCTCAGGCACCGGTTTTCTCGGCCATGTTCAACTGGAGGAATCACAATGAAGTTCTCGTCGGAACCGAATATGGAATCTATTCCACTTCAAACATCTTCGCCGGCACACCCGAATGGGCCAGTGAAAACGGAAACGGAATGGAAATCCTCCCGGTTTACGAAATAAGGCAGCAACATTTTGAGAACAGCGCTGAAATGGGCATCGAAAACCATGGCGTGGTCTATGCAGCTACATTCGGCCGCGGCATCTTTACTTCAGAAACGTTTGCCACAAAAGGCGTGACTTCCTCGTCACCCATAATGGCAGCCAATAACCTGGATGTCCAGGTTACTCCCAATCCTGTGAGTGACCTGGCTGTCATACGCTACAGTCAAGACCGGGATGCATCCATTGAATTCCAGATCTTTGACATGCAGGGCAAGATGGTGAAAAACGTGAAACTGACTGACCAGCCGGCCGGCAGCAATGAAATTTATGTTGACGCCAATGAACTGGGTGCCGGTACCTACCTCGTACGGATGGTTTCCGGTGGCCAGATGTCCTCGACTAAGTTCGTCGTTAAATAATCTTTTGTTTCGTAACAGCTAAGCCCCGGATGGTTTACTCCTCCGGGGTTTTTTTGTTTCCCGGTCACTCATAAAACCCCTGGCAATAGTTGAAAATCCGGCTTGTAAATACTAATTTTGTGTCCTTCGTAATAAATCATTAAACCGCTAATTAGTACAGTAATATTATGGCAAAAATTAAAGTTGGAATCAATGGTTTCGGTCGCATCGGACGCAATGTCTTCAAATTGATTCTCGAGAGACCGGAAATGGAAGTGGTTGGCATTAATGACCTTACCGATACCAAAACCCTGGCTCACCTTCTGAAATATGACTCAACCCAAGGCCGTTTTGAAGGCAAGGTTGAATTCGACGACCAGGGTATTATTGTCAATGGCAATAAAGTGACGGTGACCGCAGAAAGAAACCCCATCAATATCAAATGGTCCGGAACCCCGGATATAGTCATTGAATCAACCGGCGTTTTCACCAAGAAAGAGAGCGAGAAAGGCGGTTACGGCGATCACCTGAAAAACGGAGCCAAAAAAGTGATCCTCACGGTTCCGGCCAAGGATGAGATTGACAACATGATTGTCCTGGGTGTCAACGAAGCAGCTCTCCGCCCCACGGATCATTGCATATCGAATGCCTCCTGCACCACAAATTGCCTGGCGCCTGTCGTTAAGGTCCTGAACGATGCCTTTGGGATTGAAAACGGGTTCATGACCACCATCCACTCCTATACCAACGACCAAATGATTCTGGATGGCCCGCACAAAGATCTCCGCCGGGCACGCTCCTGCGCGGTTTCCCAGATCCCGACCACAACCGGCGCCGCTAAGGCAGTCGGTAAGGTCATCCCTGAGCTGAAAGGCAAACTCGATGGCTGCGCCGTGCGCGTTCCCACCCCGACCGGCTCGCTCGTGGATTTTGTCGCCAACCTGAAAGTCGAGGTTACTGTCGAGCAGGTCAACGCAGCCATGAAAACTGCTGCGGAAGGCCCGATGAAAGGGATCCTGGAGTACACCGAAGATCCGATCGTTTCCGTCGACATTATCCATAATACCCACAGCTCGATCTTCGATGCGCTCAGTACCATGGTAAAAGGTAAAACCGTCAAGGTCTTTTCCTGGTATGACAATGAATGGGGATACAGCTGCCGTGTGGTGGACCTGATCGGAAAACTATTCTGATCTGAATAGGAACCCATTGTGAACCTGTCGGATTTTGTGGGTCTGGCAGGTTTTTTTTATTCGTATCGAAGGGATTCGATCGGATCCACCCGGGCTGCTTTGATCGCAGGATAAAGACCCGAGAGGATGCCTATAATGAAACAAAGCAGGAACCCGACCAGGATCCAGCCCCAGGGAATGACAAAAACTCCTCCTGCGATGATCGGTATGAGGTTGCCAACCACGATCCCAAAAACAATCCCGACCATTCCACCAAGCAGTCCGATCAGCACAGCCTCGAACAGGAATTGCTGCTGAATCGTCCGGTTATCAGCCCCGATGGCTTTCCTGATCCCAATCTCCTGGGTCCGTTCCGCAACGGTCACCAGCATGATATTCATCAACCCGATGGCCGCACCGATCAGGGTTATGATCCCGATTAACGTGGCGGCAATGGTGATTGAGCTCATCGAACTGATCATGAGCTGGGCAATACTGTCGCTCCGCACCAGATGAAAATCAGATGCATCCAAGGGACCCAGCCCCCGGATGACCCGGAAAAGGCTCTCGGCTTCCCCCATGGCTTCGTCAATGCCGCAATCGCCAGTAGGTAAAACAGTGATATTGAAGGACATGTTCGGATAGGAGAAGTACTGCCGGACATTGCTGACCGGTATGCAGCATAGCCTGTCGCCACTTCCGATGAAGGAGGCTCCTTTGGCCTTTAGAACACCAATGATCCGATACTTTCCGCTGGAAACGGATATTACTTTGTCAATCGGATCTTCTCCGGATTTGAAGAGGGTCTGAACTACCTCCGCCCCAACCAGCACAACCGGTTCACCGCTCCTGATCTCCTGATCGGTGAAGTTCCGGCCCTTTTCGATCTCATAGCCGGCTGTTCCCAGGTAATTCTCGTCCGCTCCCCTGACTGAGAAATTAGGATTGGACTTAATGGACCCATACTTGAGCGTGGCATTCCCGGTAGCTCCGATCGACACCGAGACCATAGCAGGCAAATCATACTCCTCCTTGAACCTCAGGGCTTCAGTATAGGCTATCCTTGAATAATTGCGGACACGTTCCCGGTGCCCCCCGATCCGGATATTGTATCCGCGGCTCCGGATGGTGAAGGAATTGGCCCCCATGGCTGAAAACGAGGTGTTTACCGATCTCTTCAAGGAGTCAATCGTGGTCAGTATCCCGATCAGCGCCATGATCCCGAAGGCTATGATCAGTATCGTGAGAATGGTCCGGAGCAGGTTGGACCGGATGGACAGGAATGAGATCCTGGTGTTCTCCCTGACCAAACCCATCCGCCGGAAATATTCACTGGTATGTATCACCGCTATTCGTTTGACTCTCCCAAAATACGCAATCCGCGGCACATAAGGAATTTTATGCCTATTTTTGGCATTCTCCCGGTAGATGGACTTGGCTAGCAGAATCGGATCCTTTATCACCCTGGGTCAACAATTGGGCAGAAATGAATTACAGCCTTTGGTTGTCGATCCACTGACCAATCCATGGTTTACCGGGCGGGAAATCAACCGGGCATGTAAACTCTGGGCCGGTCTCCTGACCTGGGATAATCTGTTGAAATGGACCGGGCCTTACCGGATCCCGGATGACCGGCCGGCAAAAAATATCCTGGTTATTCCGGCTGCCAACCTTCCCCTGGTAGGATTTCACGATTTTCTGTCTGTCCTGATCACCGGAAACCGCTATATCGGCCAGGTTTCTTCCCGTGATAATCAACTGCTCCCTGCTGTTGCCGATGCCCTGATCGCCATCAACCCGGAATTCAGGGACAAGATCCTGTTTAGCAATCAGCCCCAACCTCCAGATGGAGTGATCGCGACGGGCAACAACAATACGGCCCGGTACTTTGAATATAAGTACAGGTCCGTCCCCTCAATCATCAGGAAAAACCGTTCTTCCGCGGCAGTTCTTACCGGCCGGGAATCCCCGGCCGATTACGCAGGCCTGGCAGCGGATATCCTGGAATATTATGGGCTGGGATGCCGCAGTGTATCCCACGTATATATGCCATCCGGTCTCCCGACCGATGCCCTCGTGTCCTCCATTGAGGATTTTTCCGACTTGGATGATAATCCGATGCTTAGGGATAATCTGCGATTCCAGAAAGCGCGTCTGACCCTGATGAAACTGCCTTTTACGGATGCCGGCAAAATCATCCTGTGCGAAAACCATTCCCTGCACTCCCCGATAGGAATAGTGCATTACAGTTACTTCGATAATAATAATACGCTGGATGAATGGCTGAACCGGGATTCAAGTGAACTTCAGTGCATCGTCGGGACCAACCGGATTCCTTTCGGTTCTGCTCAGAAACCTGCATTGTGGGATTATGCTGACCGGATCGATGTTGTCCGTTTCCTGATCAATCTTGGCATCTGATGCAACACCTGGTTGTAATCACGGGTCCGACAGCAGCAGGCAAAACCGATCTGAGCATCCGGCTTGCCCGCCGTTGGGACACTTCGATCGTTTCCTGCGACTCCCGCCAGTTCTACAAAGAAATGAGGATAGGAACTGCCGTCCCTGATGAAGCACAACTGGATCTGGTTCCGCACTATTTCATCGGTAACCTGTCGGTCCGTGATTATTATTCTGCCTTCCGGTTCGAGCAGGATGCCGTCAGCCTGCTGGCTGACCTGTTCAGGGATAAAGACCGAATCATCATGACCGGTGGTTCGGGTCTTTATATGGATGCCGTCCTGAACGGCATTGACGATATTCCCGATCCGGATCCCGAAATCAGGGACAGGTTGAGGCTGCAATTGGAAACCGGGGGCATGGATCCCCTCCTGGAGCAACTGGCCACACTGGATCCAGAATACTACGGACAGGTCGACAGGAAGAACCCGGCCCGCGTCTTGAGAGGACTTGAGGTGTGCCTGGTGACCGGCAGGACCTTTACCTCTTTCCGGATCCGGAAAAAAACACACCGGGATTTCAAAACAATCCTGATAGGGCTGGATCTGCCGAGGAAGGAATTGCACGACCGGATCGATCGCAGGGTTGATCGTATGATGGCGAATGGATTGCTCGAAGAAGCCAGGGGCCTGATTCCCTATCGCCGGCTAAGTGCCCTGAACACGGTGGGCTACCGTGAACTGTTCAGCTATCTCGACGGAAAAATACCCCTGGATGAGGCGATCCGCCTGATCAAGCGGAATACCAGACGATATGCCCGCAGACAGATCACCTGGAATAACCGTTATCCCGATATCCGGTTTTTCCATCCCTCACAGTTTGGGGAGATCTGTGAATGGGTTGAAGGATTTCAGGACCGGCCGGGATAAAATCCACGGTCGAAGACACCGTACTCATCACGTCCCAGAACGCCGCCTTCCACCCAGGCCTTAAAAAAGCCGGTTCCATAACCGGTGAGCTGGATCAGCGAAGCCAATACCGCCAGGATCCCGACTGCCAGGTTTCGCTGGCGCACGGTTGCATCAACCAGGATCATCAGGGACCATAACAGGAACGGCAGTATGCAAAGCCAGGCTGAAAGGAATGACAGAATGACCAGAGCAATGACTCCCGCTACAAACAGGCTTGGAAAGAGGAAAAATAGCCTGAAGGTTTCAGGATAAACCCTCGAAATGATATACCTCGTTTTACCAAATCCATATACCTGCCGGAAGAATTTTCTGAAGGAGGTTCGTCTTTTGTGATAAACATAGGCTTCGGGGATCAATCCCGACGACAGGCCTTTCCTGATCAGTTCGATCGCATAAACCATATCTTCCCCGGGATGCATCCGGGTATCGGGAAAACCTCCGGCAGATTCATACGCAGCCCGGGATATCCCCATGTTGAAACTGCGGGGATAAAATTTGCCGACCTGTTTACGGCCTCCCCTGATCCCGCCGGTCGTCAGGAAAGAAGTCATGGCGCAGGAGATGGCTTTCTGTACAAGGCTGAAATCGGCAGCAGAACGGTCGGGACCTCCGAACAATCCCAGTGCATTCCCGTTCAGGTAAGCATCCAGAGCAGCCAGATAATGCGAAGGTACAAGGCAGTCGCTGTCGATGAAAATGAAATAGTCCCCGCGGGCTGCTGCCATACCTGCATTACGTGCCTTCGAAGGTCCACTCCTGGGCAGGATCAGGTATTGGATATCCAGTTTGCCCTTAAAGTCCCCGATTACTTCATCGGATTTCTGGTCCGATCCGTCTTCAATGACGACGACCTCAAAACGGCCGGAATCCAGTGTGCACAAAGAAGCAAGGAGCCCGGTAAGCTCTTCCGGTCGGTTATAGACCGGCACGATAAAAGAAAAGAACCTGTTCATCCGGGATTGCTGGCTAAGTAAAGGATTTCTCCGGCATCCAGGCGATACCGGGATATATCGTCCGGTGTGAATCGGACGGCCACAGGCCAGGGATCAACTTCAAACCCCGCCTGGCGTAAACGATCGGGATAATCAGCACCGTATTTCCTGACATGGTCTTTCTGGCCGAAGTGTTTTTCCCTCTCCCGGGGGCTCGTGATGGATGGATCTTCGAAAGTCTCCGAAAGATCATGGCTTACAGGCACCTGCAAAATCGCCAGTCCACCCGGCTTGAGAACCCTTCGTATCTCCGACATCACTCTCCGGTCGTCCCTGACGTGTTCCAGAACGTGGTTGCAAAGAATGAGATCAAAACTCCCGGAGTCGAACGGGATTTCATGCAGGTCAAAATGATAATCGGCAATCGGCGATTCAAGGTCTCCGGTCAGATAATCCAGGTTGGGCAGGTTCCGGAACCGTTTCAGAAAACACTGTTCCGGGGCTATGTGAAGAATTCTTCGCTTTTTACTCAGGAAATCGGTTTCCCTCACCAGGTAGAGCCAGATCAACCGGTGCCGCTCGAGTGACAGGCAGGTGGGACAAAGGACATTTTCCCGGGAACGGACTCCATAAGGAAGGAACTTCCGGAAAGTGGATCCGCAAATCGGACACTCTACGTTCCTTCCTCTTAAAAATGGCTTGAAGAGGATCATGAGCAGGTAACTGGCACGTATGAGGAAAGGCCGGGTAAACAGTTTAAGGGCCCAGCGGATCAGTATCTTCATATTTCTTCTGCTATCAGGTACTTGTTCCTGTCTGAAGAGGAACGTGATACCAGTTCGGCCAGAAAACCGGTCAGGAAAAGCTGCACCCCTATGATCCCGGCAACCAGGGCTATGTAGAAAAGGGGCTGGTCGGTGATCTGCCGGTACAGTTCATGCGTCCTGATCGCGTGGATCTTAATCACTGCCAGCCAAATCGTCACAATAAAACCAAACAGCATCATCAGCATCCCCAAGGTTCCGAACAGATGCATGGGTTTTTTTGAGAAACGGGTGATAAAGCTGACCGTCAGAAGATCCAAAGCCCCGGTAAATAATCGTTCCCATCCGTACTTGGTCCTGCCATACTTCCTGGGTCTGTGCTGAACCACCTTCTCGCCGATCCGGCCGAAACCGGCGCGCTTGACCAGTATGGGAGTATAGCGGTGCATGTCGCCGAACACTTCAATGCTCCTGGCGACCTCCTGCCGGTACGCCTTCAGCCCGCAGTTGAAATCGTGGATACGAATGCCGCTGTTGATCCTGGCGGTCAGATTAAAAAAACGGGAAGGCCACCGTTTAGAGACCGGATCATAGCGTTTCTTTTTCCACCCCGAAACCAGGTCATATCCCTCATCGTTAACCATCCTGTATAAACCCGGGATTTCATCGGGACTGTCCTGCAGGTCAGCATCCATGGTTATGACCACCTTCCCGCCTGCGCTGCTGAATCCGCACTGCAACGCTGCCGCTTTTCCGTAATTCCTCTGAAAGCGGATGCCCCGGATGAACGGGCCGGCTGAGCTCAGGTTTTTAATAATGGACCACGAAGCATCCCGGCTGCCGTCATCAATCAGCAAAATCTCAAACTCATACTTTTCAGCTGAAGCAACCCTTGAAATCCACTCCACCAATTCCGGTAGGGATTCGGCTTCATTATACACGGGGATAATTACGCTCAGATCCATAACAGTCAGGACTTGAATGGGTTACTGTTTATCGTTTTCATCAATTTCAGACATTGCCTGCCGGAACGGATCGCCCTCCCTTTTTACAAAAATGGAAACGATCAGCGAGATGACCACCCCGATCAATGTAGTGCCAAAAATCACGGAGAAAAACTGAACGCCGGGACTCTTCATTTTGCTGAACATACTCAGAGCCAGGTCGATTTGTTCATCCGACATGCCCTGGTTGTAATAGGTCTCTTCAGCCACATCCATGAGACGGTCCATGTATTGCGGATCAATCCAGGTCATGTAAATCAGGTTGTAAAAGGCAAAAATGATGGAGGCAAAGAACATGAATATCACTCCGCTTTTAAATGCCATGCCGTAAGTGATATACCCCCCTTTGTATTTGTCCCTCCAGTTCTTCAGGCAATAATAAAGGATACCGAAATAGGCAATCCAATTGATGAAGGATAGCCAGAGAGCTCCCTCCTCACCCAAAATCCAGGCCAGCACTGACAGTATGATCATGACCAGGGCAATGATGACGCCATAGGTCATTGCCGGTTTCAGGATGGAGGGTCGGTTGGCATGCATACCTCAAAGGATTAGCTTACAGGCAAAGATAACGGGAAATTGATTCAACCGAAAACAATTGCTATCTTTGCCCGGGGTAAGTCTTATACGGCCAGCTCCCGCCTAACTCCCCCAGGACCGGAAGGCAGCAAGGGTACGCGGTTGTAGCGGCGCGATATAAGTAGCTTACCCTTCTTTTTATTCCGGCGGAATTCTACCTTTGCCACATGATCCCACAAGCCATGAAAACAACTTCCAGAATCCTGATCATTGCATCGGCCTTTTCCCTGATCCTGACCCAGGGTTGTTTTAAAACCTGGGATATTGTCTATGAACAGGGCTTCTTCTCAGATACCGTTAAAAACATGGGTGGGGTCAACAGTACCTACGATGATTACAATACCACCGGGATGCCCACCATCTCGTTTTACCTGCCCATAGTGTTCTCATCCAACCGGACTTCTTTAGGTGGAAAATTCGATCTTGTTGATTATGAATTATATGCAGAGTTCAATCAGGTGACTGGAAACTTTAGTCTGACTGCCTATGACGGTTCCTATCCTTTCAATTACCTGACAGACCTGTGCAATACCAACGATAACGAATTCGGGCCGACCACATGCTATGTGGGAGGTACGGAATACTTTTTCCTTTTCGCCAGTGACCGCACCAGCAGCATGGATTTATACGCATCTTATTTTAACAGCTATAGCTTCACCACCGCTTCACCCCTCGATCCCACCCCGTTCCGGATCATCGGGGCCAACCTGCCCGATAGTTATGAGGCATACGCCACACTCAGCAAGGCCCTCGCTGAATTTCTCTTCGCTTCCAACCGGGATGGCGACCTGGATATTTACAGGATCAAGTTCAATGAAGATGACGATCTCTACAGCTGGGCACGAGTCGATACAACTTATCCGGCTGAACCGCTCGGGATCCTTAATTCCGATTCAGCCGACATGTATCCATACATCAATGGCAATCTGCTGGTTTTCGCCTCGACACGTGAGGAGGGGTATGGCGGATATGACCTCTATTATTCGCGCCGGCAAGATGGTGAATGGACAGCGCCGGTCAATTTCGGCCCGGCGGTCAATTCCCCTGAGGATGATTGCCGGCCGGTTATCTTCCTCGCAACTTATTTCACAAACGACCTGATGATCTTTTCCTCTAACCGGCCCGGGGGAAAGGGAGGCTTCGACCTTTACTACGTCGGGATCCCTAAAATGATTGAATAATCTTCCAATAACCTGATAGATGAAGTTCTTTATCGATACCGCTAACCTTGATCAGATCCGGCAAGCCCAGGATCTGGGTGTGCTTGACGGCGTAACGACCAATCCATCCCTCATGGCCCGGGAAGGAATTCATGGCAAAGAGAATATCCTGCAGCACTATATCGATATCTGCCGGATAGTCAAAGGTGACGTAAGTGCGGAAGTCATCTCGGCGGATTTTGAGGGCATCGTCCGGGAGGGTCATGAACTATCGGCTCTTCACAAGCAGATCGTGGTAAAAGTACCGGTCATACGCGACGGGATCAAGGCCATCCGGTATTTCTCCGGCCAGCATATCCGGACCAATTGCACCCTTGTTTTTTCCGTGGGACAGGCCCTCCTGGCTGCCAAGGCCGGAGCCACCTATGTTTCACCGTTTATCGGTCGGCTCGATGACGTTTCAGCCGACGGTGTGGGACTGGTCCGGAGCATAATCAACCTGTACCGTTACTATGAATTTGATACCCAAGTCATTGCTGCTTCAATACGGCATACCATGCATATCATCCAGTGTGCCGAAGCCGGTGCCGATGTGGTGACTTGCCCACTCCAGTCCATACTGGGACTCCTGGAACATCCTCTGACTACCGTCGGGCTTCAGAAATTTTTAGCCGATTACCATAAGCTGAACGGCTGATGATCAGGAAGATCTATCCCCAGAATCCCAATCCGAAGGAAATTAACATGGTGGTTGATCTCCTCCGCGGGGGAGGAGTCATCATTTATCCAACCGATACAGTATATGGGTTGGGGTGTGATATCACCCATGGAAAGGCTATCGACCGGATTGCCCAGATCAAGGGTGTCCGGCCTGGGAAGACTCAGTTCGCCTTTATTGTATATGATCTGAGCCATCTATCCGATTTTACAAAGCCCATTGATAATCAGGTTTATAAAATAATGAAAAGAAACCTGCCGGGTCCTTTTACCTTCATTCTCGAGGCAAACAATAATGTCCCGCGCATATTGAAAAGCAAGAAGAAAACCGTAGGCATCCGTATACCCGATAATCTCATCATCAGAGAAATTGTCAGGGCACTGGGCAATCCGATCCTGACCACCTCGGTTCACAGCGGCGACACGATCATTGATTACACAACCGATCCCGAACTCATTCATGAAGAAATGGGACATCTGGTCGATCTGGTGATTGACGGCGGTTTTGGCAATAACATCCCTTCAACCGTTGTGGATTGTACCGGTCCTGATGTCCGGGTTGTGAGAGAAGGGCTCGGGATCCTGGAATGGTGATCCATTCATTCCATGATTCGGGTCACCAGGGTCAGCAACGCCAATATAACCGTACTGACAAGAAATTTCAACCAGATCGCCGGCTTGGGATTGCGCAGATAGGACCAGGTGGCAGCCATCAGCCCGTAATAAACCGCCAGATCCACCAGGCTCACTTCTCCGGGCTGAAAGGAATTACCCGGCAAACCACCCATGAAAGTCGCCGCCCGCAGCACGGCAGCTATCAGGAAATCCATGCCCTGGCAAAGAAATGCCGGACATAAGCCTGCAGCCTGCAGACCGGTCAGGAATAGACCGGCATAGAAGCCAAAGACCAGAAGAGGCACCAGGACCAGGTTGCCGCCCAGGAAATAGAGCGGGAACCAGCCAAACCAGAATAGTAGTACGGGTATGATCAACGACTGGGCTGAGAGTGAAACACCTGCGGCTTCAAAGACTTTTCGCCAGATACGGGGACCCCTTATCCGGGTTTTTATGACCGGCATCCAAACGATGATTCCGGCCACTGCCAGATAGGATAATTGGGCCCCCGCGCTGAAAACCGTGAAAGGATCGACCAGGCAATGTATCGCTGCCACGGCGCACAGGCTGTCAAGTCCGGAACCATTGCGGCCGGTCAGCCTCGCCATACCGAACAGACTGACCATCCCTGCAGCCCGGCAGGCCGAAGGGCTCAAGCCGGTGATGCCGGTATAAATCCAGACGAAAATCAGCGACAGGATGCTCCTGGACCTGCGTGGCAAAAAACTGATAAATCCAAGCAGGTAGCCGCTCAGGAGATAGACAATCCCCACATGCAGGCCGGAAACGGAAATGACGTGGATGATACCCGCCCGGGTAAAAGCGCTCCTGGTTGCTTCTGAAATGCCTGACCGGTCGCCGAAGATCATGGCTTTGAGCAAGCCGCCCGTCTCTTCAGACAAAGGCATGTCGTCTATTACGCCCAGCATCCTGGATTGCCAGCGATCCAGCTGCCCGAGAATATTAAAACCGGTGTTTTTCCTGATCAGCCTGCTCTGACCCGCGGAAAGCCAAGCCTCATGCCTGATTCCCCGTGATATCCAGTAACGGCTGGCAATGAATCCCTTGTCGGACGGCTTGTCGGATACCCGGTTGATCCTGACCGGCCCAAACTCCCAGATATCACCCCGGCCATATATCATCATCGTGTCGGGATGCGCGAGGAACACCAGCTTTCCATGCGACTGCAACCACCCGCTGTCCTTCCGGGTCAGTAACGGACAGGCTATGATCTGTTCCATCCGCTCGCTGATCCTGTGACTTTCGACGATCCTGGCAACAATCCTGAACTTGCCGTCAACCGGTTCCGGAGGCTTGAACCGACAGGTGCTTACCGTAACATAACCTGTCAGCACCGAGCACACGAAAACCACCAGCCGTATCCTGAGATCTTTCAGATCAAAGGAGTGCCGGTACATACTCAGAACCAGGGTCATGGCCAGGATCAGACCGGTGATCGCGATCAGGCCTCCTGGCATGAATGGATGGCCTGCCGGGAACCTGACAACGCCGCTGCCTGATACTATCCCCAGGATCAACCCGGTGAGAGGTACGATAACCCCTGATTTCATCAAAAAAGCGTCTACCTGATCAGATAGACGCTTATGCGGCAACTAAATGGAGAGATCAGTCCTTGTTTTTGCTTTCCCACTCGCGAATCAGTTCCTCGATCGGCTTTCCCATATTCTCGATGGATAACCTGGCGTCCCGGGTTAGAGCATGGTTGGGATACTTGTCGATAAACTCCTGATAGAGGGCTTTGGCCTGATCGTACTGGTTCATTTGATTCTCCAGGATGAAAGCCTGGAGAAAAATACAATAGGGGGCTCTTGAATAAGCCGGGTAAGCCTCCAGGATGCGCTTGTAATATTCTACCGCCATCGCAGACATTTTCAGATTCATGGCGATCTCGGCACCCTTGTACAGGTACTCGGCTGAAAGGGTATCTCCAGGGTATTCATTGGCATAATCCGTATAGGCCTGGATAGCTTCCATGCCGGTATTCTGATCCGGGATGGCTCTCAGGGAATCACCGAAGATCTTGGCTTCAGAGGCGGCTATCCGGTCAAGAATTCTTTTTTTCTCGGCATTTCCGGCACATCCGGCAAGAATGGCCACTGCCAGTAATCCGTAGAGCAGGTTTTTGAGTTTCATGGTTATTTTTTTTGCGGGAAGATCATTTTGTATTTAACGGCTATTTTACCCTGGGTAATATCCCTGAGCTTTCCCTTCAGCAATCTTTTTCTCAGAGGACTGACCCGATCAGGAAAAAGGATTCCATCCAAATGATCATATTCATGCTGTATGATACGGGCGGCCATTCCTTCAAACCATTCATCATGCGGCACCCAATTCTCATCCTGGTAACGGATCCTGATCCGGCTCGGGCGAAGAATGTCCTCATGTATGTTGGGGACGCTGAGGCATCCTTCCTGCAGCAGTTCCTCCTCCTCTCCCTTTTTCACGATGCGGGCATTGAGAAAGACTTTCCTGAAATCACTCAGGGCCGGATCCTCATCCGCATAATGCCGGGCATCGATGACAAACAAGCGGATGGAACGGCCAACCTGCGGAGCGGCCAATCCGACCCCATCATCGGATTGCATCGTTTCAAAAAGATCCTGGATCAATTGGCCGATCCCCGGGTAATCAGGGGCGATGTCTGTGCTGACCCTTTTCAGGACCGGTGACCCGTAAGCGTATATTGGTAATACCATGCTAATGCAATTCTTTGAATTTTTGTTGCTGCAGCCAGGATTCAAGGATGATGATCGCGCTGACAGCATCAATGTTCTCCTTTTTCCTTCGGGCGCTTTTTGAAGCACCGGATTCCACCAGGCTCCTGACCGCCATCCTCGAGGTCAGCCTTTCATCGATCCGGTAAACGGGAACCAGCGGAAATTTCTTTTCCAGGCCTTTGATGAAAGCCTGGACATACTGCGCCGATTCCGAAGGTTCATAATTCATTTTCCGGGGAAAACCGACAACAAAAGCATCAGCCCCTTCACGGGCAACATAATCCTCCAGAAAGGAGTAAGCCTCATGGGAGGGAACGGAAGCCAGCACGGTGGCAATTCTTTGTTCCGGATCGGTGACTGCCAGGCCGGTCCGTTTCTGACCGTAATCGATGCCTATTATTCTACCCATTGAATCGTGTGGCCAAAGATACAAAACTAATGGTCTGCGACCAGCAGGACATTGACATACGACCGTACAACCTAACGATCAATTTCTATCTTTGTTGAAACCAATAGCTCATCAACAAGATATTTTATGAAAGATCTGAAGCCCGTTGTGAAAGATTTGCTGAGCCATCATGCTCATGTTCTCACCAATATTCCGCGCTCTGAAATGATCCGGGATTCCGTTGAACGAAGGGAAGCAATCGTCGCGGAATCCGGAGCCCTGGCAACCTGGACTCCTCCTGAATCAACCGGCAGAAGCCCGAAAGACACCTATATGGTCCGACGGACTGCCAGTGAAAATAATATAGACTGGAAATCACCGAATAATCTCCCGATCGAGGAGGGCACTTTCGACAGCCTGTTTGAGGACGCTGTACGGTATCTTTCAGCTGCCGACCGCCTGTACGAAACCGACCGGGTCATCGGAGCGGACAGCCGGTATGCTTTACCCGTAAAGGTCATCACCTATAGGGCGCTTCATACCTTGTTCATTGACAACATGTTCCGCCCTGTTCCCGGGGACATTCACAGAAGCTGCTTTGCCGGTCAGGGCTTTGTCATGCTTTCCCTTCCCTACCACAAGCTTGACGCCGGCAAATATGCAGGCAGGCTCAGGAAGCTTCCTGATGGCAAAACCTCGGACCTTGTGGTGGCTGTTGATTTTGACCGCCGGATAGGTTTGGTCATCGGATCCGCCTACATGGGAAGCATGAAAAAGATGTTGTTTACTGTCATGAATTACCTGCTGCCGCTTCAGCGTATTTTGCCGCTCCACTGCTCAGCCAATGAAGGGGAAAAAGGAGACTCGGCGCTTCTGCTGGGACTGTCGGGAACGGGCAAGACCACCCTTTCCGCCGATCCTGCCCGCGCCTTACTGGGAGATGACGAACATGGATGGAGCGAGCATGGCATTGCCAACTTTGAATACGGCTGCTACGCCAAGATGATCGATATCAATCCTAAAAAGGAACCTGACATCTATGATGCCGTCATGCATCCGGATGACTGCCTGAAACACGGTGCCATGGTTGAAAATGCCATGATCTACCCCGATGGGAAATTTGATTTCTACGATAACCGTTTGACAGAAAATTCAAGAGCTTCCTTTCCCTTGACTTACCTGAAAAACATTAAGCTATCTTCAATCTCCGGCCATCCGAAGACCATCCTGTTCCTGACTGCCGATGCTTACGGGGTTTTGCCTCCGGTTTCAAGGCTCAACAAGGAACAGGCCATGCTGTGGTTCATGATGGGTTACACATCCAAGCTGGCAGGAACCGAAACCGGCGTGACAGAGCCGCAGGCAGCTTTTTCCCGTTTCTTCGGTGCGCCTTTCATGCCCTGCAACCCGGATATATATGCCGACATGCTGGGACGTAAGATGGATCAGTTCCAAACCCGGGTATTCCTGGTCAATACGGGATGGAGCGGCGGAGGGTATGGAGTCGGGAAACGGATCGACCTGCCCCTCACCCGTCAAATGGTCAATGCTGCCTTGAGCGGAGAGCTGGATCAGGTTGAATATGCAAATGATGATTTATTCCATCTCCAAATGCCATTGACCTGCCCGGGAGTTCCTTCCGGGATCCTGAATCCTGTTAATACCTGGTCCGATCGCGAAGCATACCAGGTTGCGGCAAAAAAACTGGCTAAACAATTCAGTGACTATTTCGACAAAGCCTATGGGGACAAAAACATGGGTGCCGGAATTGTGAGCCAATGCCCAGGTAAATAAAACAGGATGGCCTGAAAATGCTAAACCCCGATTTCCTGGTGGAAATCGGGGTTTTTGCAACTTTAACCGGATAACTCAACTTTTAGATAACATTATAACAGGCAACCAAGGCTACCTGCTGTCCCATGCGTTTCGGTGCATGGATATAGAGAATAGAAAACCTTAAGTCAGAACGCGCTATTTATCCACGAACAAATATAAAACAGGAAATCTTCAAAACCAAAGATTCTGGTGATTTTTTTACAATTTTTTGTACCGGCGGATGATTATCCGCCGCTACTGAAATCCAGGGAAGCCATCCGCTGGTAGCTTCTGTGCCTCCATTTGGCATTTTCCTCCGCAGCACTGAACAGGGAATCTGCCACTTCCGGAAATGCTTTTTTCAGGGAAGAGAATCGGACTTCCCCGTTCAGGAAGTTCTTAAAGAGTGACCAGTCGGGCTCCTTGGAATCCAACTCGAATGGATTCTTCCCTTCAGCCTCGAGCATCGGGTTGTACCGGTACAACGACCAGTATCCGCTGTTCACGGCCTGTTCTGCTTCAAGCTGCGATTGTCCCATGCCGTTTTTCAGTCCATGGTTGATGCAAGGCGCATAAGCGATGATGATTGACGGACCTTTGTAGGCTTCGGCCTCTTTGACCGCCTTGAAGAACTGGTTTTGGCTGGAACCCATGGCAACCTGGGCTACATAAACATAGCCGTAGGACATGGCCATCATGCCGAGGTCCTTTTTTCTCACCCGTTTACCTGCGGCGGCAAACTTCGCCACGGCAGCCAATGGGGTTGATTTTGAAGATTGTCCGCCGGTATTGGAATAAACTTCCGTGTCAAGGACCAGCATATTGACATCTTCTCCCGAGGCAAGTACATGGTCAAGCCCGCCGTAACCTATATCATAGGCCCACCCGTCCCCTCCGAAGATCCAGATCGATTTTTTAACCAGATATTGCTGAAGCGAAAGGACTTCCTTTGCCACCGGGTGGTTATCCTTTTTCAAAGCGGCAACGACCTTGTCTGCTGCGGTCTTTGACTGCTCGGCATTATCCTTGCCGGCTATCCACTCCGAGAAAGCTTCCCGTGTTTCCGGACTCACTTCATTCATGGCATCATTCATCCTTAGGGCAATGCGTTCACGCAACTTGCTGACCCCAAGTGCCATTCCATAACCATATTCGGCATTATCCTCAAACAGGGAATTGGCCCAGGCGGGTCCTTTTCCCTCCGGATTGGTCGAATAGGGAGTGGACGGGGCGGAACCACCGTAAATGGAGGAGCAGCCAGTCGCATTGGCAACCATCATCCTTTCCCCATAGAGCTGGGTGATCAGCTTGATATACGGAGTCTCACCGCAACCGGCGCAGGCACCCGAAAATTCAAACAAAGGCTGGGCAAACTGGGAATTCTTGACGGTCTTGTCTTTCGGCAGGACCGTGTCCTTGTACCCCACCTTATTGTGCATGTATTCCCACCGCCCAACCTCAGCCATCTGGGTTCCCAGCGGCTTCATCACCAGGGCTTTCTCCTTGGCGGGGCAAACATCGGCACAGTTGCCGCACCCGGTGCAGTCGAGAACGCTAACCTGGATCTTGAACTGATACTCCTTGGTACCGCCTAATCCTTTCAACGAAACCGTTCCGGCAGGCGCACCTGCCAGTTCGGCTTCGGTCATCAGGAACGGCCGGATGGCAGCATGAGGACAGACATAGGCGCACTGGTTGCACTGAATGCAGTTGTCAACCTGCCATTCGGGAACATTGACGGCAATACCGCGTTTCTCATAACGAGTGGTACCTGACGGGAACGTGCCATCCTCCCTGCCCCTGAAGATGCTGACGGGTAGATCGTCCCCCTTTTGGGCATTGATCGGTTCAACAACATTCTTGATGAAATCGGGGATGTCCCGCTCATCTTTCACCGTGGACGGGGTAATACCCTTCCATTCAGCCGGGATTTTAACCTCGATGAACTGGGTGCCTTTATCAACCGCCTGGTAGTTCATGTTAACCACATTCTCACCCTTCAGGCCAAACGATTTCTTGATGGCTCCTTTCATCTGGCTCACGGCCTGGTCATAGGGAATGACGTTGGCAATCTTAAAGAAAGCCGACTGCATGATCGTGTTGGTCCGTCCACCCAGCCCGATTCCTTCAGCAATCTCGGTAGCATTGATGATATAAAACCGGATGTCGTTCTCGGCCATGTATTTCTTCATGTGATCAGGCAGCCTCCGTTTGGTCTCTTCAACATTCCAGATCGAGTTGAAGAGGAAGGTTCCGCCTTTTTTAAGCCCTTTCAATACATCATATTTGTTGATATAGGAAGGAACATGGCAGGCCACGAAGTCGGGGTTGTTGACCAGGTAAGGTGACCGTATGGGCTTGTCTCCGAACCGGAGGTGGGAGGTTGTAAAGCCGCCTGATTTCTTCGAGTCATAGGCAAAATAGGCCTGGCAATATTTATCCGTGTTCTCACCGATGATCTTGATGGAGTTTTTATTGGCCCCGACAGTCCCGTCGGATCCCAGTCCGTAAAACTTGGCCTGGAAAGTCCCTTTGGGAGCCAGGTCGGGTTCCGGCAACAGGGGAAGCGACTTGAATGTGACATCATCGATGATCCCGATCGTAAAATCATTTTTCGGTTCAGACATCTTGAGATTTTCATAAACCGCAATAACCTGGGCCGGAGTGGTATCCTTGGAGCTGAGCCCGTATCTTCCTCCGACTACCAGAGGAGCACCCGGCAGGTTGTAGAAAATACTTCTGACATCGAGGTACAAAGGTTCGCCGTTTGCACCGGGTTCCTTGGTGCGGTCAAGGACAGCAATCCGTTTGACCGATTTCGGTATTGCCTTGAAGAAATACTTGGCTGAAAAAGGCCGGTAGAGGTGGCAGGTCAGCAACCCGACCTTTTCCCCCTTGGCAACAAGATAATCAACCACATCCCGGGTGGTGTCGGTGATGCTGGCCATGGCGACAATGATATTCTCTGCATCCGGCGCTCCATAGTAAGTGAAGGGATGATACTCCCTTCCGGTCAGTTTGCCGATCTCCTGCATATATTCCTCCACGATATCCGGAACTTTTTCATAGTAGGGATTGCAGGCTTCCTTGGCCTGGAAGAAAATATCCGGGTTTTGGGCCGTGCCGCGGGTGACCGGATGCTCAGGATTCAATGCCCGGTTCCGGAACTCTTCAAGGGCTTTATAATCAATAAGTGGTGCAAGAGCTTCCTTATCAAGTACTTCGATTTTCTGAACTTCTGCTGATGAGCGGAATCCATCAAAGAAATGGAGGAACGGCACGCGGGATTTTATGGCTGATAAATGAACCACACCTGCCAGGTCCATGATCTCCTGGACGCTGCCCGTGGCCAGCATGGCAAAACCCGTCTGGCGTGTGGCATACACGTCACCGTGATCACCAAAAATAGACAGGGCATGGGCAGCCACACTGCGCGCACTTACATGGAAAACCGCCGGCAGAAGTTCACCGGCTATTTTGTACATGTTTGGGATCATCAGAAGAAGTCCCTGTGAGGCTGTATAGGTAGTTGTCAGCGCACCTGCCTGGAGGCTGCCATGAACGGCTCCTGAAGCTCCGCCTTCCGACTGCAATTCGGCTACTTTTACGGTCTCTCCGAAAATATTCTTCCGGCCGTGGGCAGCCCATTCGTCGATGTTTTCAGCCATCGTGGATGATGGGGTGATGGGATAGATGGCCGCAACTTCGCTGAACATGTAGGCAATGTGTGCAGCAGCATGGTTTCCGTCACAGGTGATAAATCTCTTTTTTAACATGATGATGATATTTAGTTGAAACGACTCGCTGAAAAGAGGCCGTTAATTTAGCAATTTTCAGGGTAAAAAGCTACCGGAACGGAACAAAAAAGAACCCCGCCGCGGCGGGGTTCAGGGTTAGTTCTATTCGCTGTTCATGGAGATCAGGAACTCCTCGTTGGTTCGCGTCCCTGCCAGTTTGTCCCGCATGAATTCCATGGCTTCCACCGAGTTCATATCCGACAGGAAATTTCTCAGAACCCACATCTTGCTCAGAAAATCCTTGGGATGCAACAGGTCCTCGCGCCTGGTGCTTGAAGCCTGTATGTCAACAGCCGGCCAAATCCTTTTGTTGGCCAGTTTACGATCAAGCTGCAGTTCCATGTTGCCGGTACCCTTGAATTCTTCAAAGATCACCTCATCCATCTTGGAACCGGTATCGATCAGGGCGGTGGCCAGGATGGTCAGACTGCCGCCGTTTTCAATGTTACGTGCTGCCCCGAAAAACCGCTTGGGTTTGTGAAGGGCATTTGCGTCCACCCCACCCGATAGCACCTTGCCTGAAGCCGGTTGAACCGTGTTATAAGCTCTAGCCAACCTGGTAATGGAATCCAGGAGGATCACCACATCATGGCCGCATTCAACCAGTCTTTTGGCTTTCTCCATAACGATGGCTGCAATGCGTACATGTTTTTCAGCCGGTTCGTCAAAAGTGCTTGAAATGACCTCGCCGTTGACTCCGCGAGCCATATCTGTGACCTCTTCAGGGCGTTCATCAATGAGGAGAACCATCAGGTAAACATCAGGATGGTTGGCCGCAATGGCATTGGCTATCTCCTTCAACAGAATGGTCTTACCGGTTTTCGGCTGCGACACGATCAATCCTCTCTGGCCCTTGCCGATGGGCGAGAACATATCCACGATACGGACCGAAACGGAAGCATCCGGATGACTGGTAATATCGAATTTCTCATTCGGGAAGAGAGGTGTCAGGTAGTCAAAGGGAACGCGGTCCCGAACGAATTCCGGATCCCGACCGTTGATGTGCAGCACCTTGATCAGGGGAAAGAATTTCTCACCCTCTTTGGGCGGCCTGACGGAACCTGTAATGGTGTCACCGGTTTTCAGGCCGAATAACTTGATCTGGGACTGTGAAACATAGACATCATCGGGAGAGTTCAGGTAATTATAGTCTGCCGACCGGAGAAAACCATAACCCTCCTGCATGATCTCAAGCACGCCCGTACTGATGATAAACCCATCGAAATCATAGGTTTCCGGTTTTTTCTGTTCACCATTTTCCCTCGGCTTGGATTCTTCCTGAGGTGTTTCGCGGAGTGGTCTGGATTCCCAGGTTCTTGCCGGTTTGGCGGGAGCTTCTTCTTCGCTTTCATGGTGGTCATGCCGGCGGAAAGCCGGGGCCGGAACGGGAGGAGTGGAGGCATCAGAGATCGGTACAACCGGTGAAGCCTGAGCCGGCTGCGCCGGCGGGGCCTGCCTGAAAATGGAAGTTTGTACGGGAGGAGTGGTTTTAATCTCGCTGTTGTCTTCTTCAGGTACAGGCTTGGCTTCCTGGCGAGTGGAGAAGAGTGGTCCCGGTTCCTTTTTCTCAATGGTAATCCTTTTCCTCGGTCCTTTCGGCTGGACTGCCACCGGTGCCGGTTCATCCGCCTTCCTGGCTTCTGTAGCCGCTTCTTCCGGTTCCGCAGTCTTGGCTCTGCCGGCCATCTTCCGGCTTTTATTCTCGGCTGCCTGAATGGCCTGCTGATCCAGGATCTGGTAAACCAAATCCTGTTTCTTATAGGATTCCACCCGCTTTATTTTCAACTCTTTCGCTATATCTCTCAACTCAGTCAGCAACTTATTGTTGAGCTCAAGAATATCATACATATTCAGATTAATGTTAGAGTGATCACTAAATAGACTGGTATGGGGGAGATTTTCAGATCTTCAAACGATGTATCGGAACAAACTCCGTATTCCTGTCAAAAAAAACGCGAATGTCGCGTAAACGGTGCAAATGTAATACTATTTAAGCATAAAAACAAAAAAACCTGGCTCACTGGTAACCTTTCCGCAACTTTCTGAGAGTAAAACCGTAAAGAAAGAAGAGAAAACCCAATAATCACCTGGAGCCATGCGACAATTAAAAATCACACGGCAGGTTACAAACCGCGATCTACCTTCTCTCGATAAGTACCTGCAGGAAATTGGCCGGGAAGATCTCATCAATCCCAACGAAGAGGTTGACCTGGCCCGCCGGATCCGTGAGGGTGATACGGAAGCGATGGACAAGCTGGTCCGTGCCAATCTGAGATTTGTGGTATCAGTCAGCAAGCAATATCAAAACCAGGGACTTACATTACCAGACCTGATCAATGAAGGAAATATCGGGCTGATCAAGGCAGCCGAACGTTTCGACGAAACCAAGGGCTTCAAGTTCATTTCCTACGCAGTCTGGTGGATCAGGCAATCAATCCTGCAGGCTCTGGCCGAGCAATCCCGTCTCGTCCGGTTGCCACTGAACAAGATCGGTTCCATCAACAAATTGAACCGGACCATCTCCAAACTCGAACAACAGCTGGGAAGGGCCCCGACTGAAGATGAAGTGGCTGAAGTTTCAGAGGTTGACCGTGAAGATATCAAGAGATCGCTGAACAATAATTCCAGGCATGTATCCATGGATGCACCCCTTGCCATGGGTGAAGAGACCAACCTTTACGACGTAATCCTGAATGATAATGCCAGCAGTCCCGAAGAAGAACTCCTGACCGAATCACTCCGGACAGAAATCGAGCGAGCGCTGAAGCACCTGAATGACCGGGAAGCCGAAATCCTGAGGCTCTTTTACGGCCTGAACGGTTACCTTCCCCATTCCCTGGATGAGATCGGGGCCGATTTCGATCTGACGCGCGAGCGGGTTCGCCAGATCAAGGAGAAAGCCATCCAGAAACTGAAAAGTGTCTCCCGCAACCGCCTGCTCAGGAAATACCTGGGATGAGGTTGCAGTCCCGATTTATCGGGATCTCCACTTAGCTGCGAGTTGCAGGTTGCAAGTTGCATGAGTATATTTGTATGGTATTTCTTTAGTCTTTAGTCTTTAGTCTTAAGTCTTCTTCAGATGCCTCACCTGGTTGCAGCTTCGCTTCTCGCCGCTGATTTCGGAAACCTGCAGCGCGATATCACCATGGTCAACCACAGCCAGGCCGACTGGTTTCACGTAGATGTCATGGACGGCCATTTTGTACCCAATTTCTCAGTCGGGACACCGGTAATCGAGGCCATTCGCAAGCATGCGTTGAAACCCCTGGATGTTCATCTCATGGTTGAAAAACCCGAAAGATACATCAACCATTTTGTCTCGCTGGGATCCGATGTTCTGACTATCCATCTCGAAGCCACCGTTCACGTCAACCGCATCGTCAACCAGATCCGCGAATTGGGCATCAAGGCCGGCATCAGCCTGAATCCCCATACTCCCGTCTCACTGCTGGAGGGCATACTCGGTGATGTCGACCTGGTCCTGATCATGTCGGTCAATCCCGGCTTCGGGGGTCAGAAATTCATTCCCTCAACCCTTGACAAGGTCAGGAAGCTGAACCTGATGCGGAAAAACTCCGCCTCCGGCTTTCTGATCGAAGTGGATGGCGGCGTGGATGAACAAAATGCCCAATCCCTGGTTGAAGCCGGCGTGGATATCCTGGTCGCAGGGCATGCGATATTTTCCTCCCATGATCCGGCCCGGACCATCGGCTTCCTGAAGAATTGCCTGAACCGCGCTGAGTAACAGTCAGATTGGTAAACTGACCTATAACAAGGAATTTTTCCACAATCCTGGTTTCATGATGTGGACTCCGGGAGTCATTCATCCCCTCTGACAAAATCCGAAAGAAAGCTAAACCTTTCTGTCAGAGCCCCTTCTTTCGTTATTGTCGCCCTTTCGATGACCTGATCCGGATCATCACCCAGCAGGCAGGGAATGATCTTCTCCGACAGGATCTTCCCGAATTCTATGGAAGCATCGCGTGGCAACTCGCCGGGGAGGTTGTCGATGGACATGACGGTCACATGGTTGGGATCGGAAAACGGCGGCATCTCCTCAGACCGGTGAACGTGCCAGTCATAAAATGGATCTGAAATCCGGGTTGCCCTGATGGTGGAAGGCACGGAACCACGTATATCACAACTGATGTCTGCAATGACCCTGATGCGGAAATCAGGCCTTTTCATTTCTTCAGGTTCCCAAAGCCTGGGTGAGGCCGGATCCCAGTAATGGGCTGAGATAAAGAGATCGGTGACGGGATAATAACGGTTGAATCTCGAACGGTACTCCCCTGGGTATTGACAGAAATGATCAAAGGTGAACTGCTTGTTATCCTTATGGATCACATAGTGTTCCGGATCCAGCCGGCAGACAGCCGGCGAAAGTCGGGGATGGACAAGGAATTCATCCGGGGCAACCTCCCTTATGTTCAGTTTGCCCAGCGTTTCCATCACTCCGTGAGCAACCCGGCCTCCACCCGTGACCAGGATCCTGAGTGTTCCAGTCTCCAGGCCGGTCAGCTGTGTGTCCAGCTCAACCCGGTCGTGGCAGGCATGAGGGGGTTTCAGGTCAAACCTGCCCGTTTTCAGCCCCCACGCCCGTAAACCGTTGTACGCACCGATGATCCCTGCCCAGCGTCCAAATGCTATGAGGCGGATACCTTTTGAATCCGTCAGGTACTCATAATCAGTCAGGGTGATTTTTTTATCCAGGATGGCCTTGAGCAATGGCCGGTTATATTCCTGTCTTTTGGCCACATGGGCGAAGAACAGGTACTGTTTGCCCTCGATCAGCGCCGGAATACTCACCTCCTTGATCCCCAGCAGAAGGTCACATTCCGAGAGATCTTCCTGAATCGGGATATCTGCATCGGCGAACTCCTGGTCGCTGAAACACCGGTATTCACTGGGCTGCACAACGATCTGAAGCTGTGGATAACGTTGCAGCAGCCCGGCAGCAACCCGGGGCGACAAAGGAATTCGCCTGTCGGGTGGTGTTTTAGTCTCGCGGAGCAATCCGATCT
>Ga0172374_1000125_pt1 | contig 64673 bp, 64 predicted proteins | sample LakKiv3m_FD_114536 | JGI IMG/M metagenome (GOLD analysis project Ga0172374, IMG submission 114536) | Freshwater microbial communities from Kabuno Bay, South-Kivu, Congo - kab_092012_10.3m | ecosystem: Environmental > Aquatic > Freshwater > Lake | place: Democratic Republic of the Congo... | reverse complement strand
GTTTTTTTTCGATCAGACGTCGACGCCGAGGAAGAGCTTGACGACATAGCCGATCCCGAACGAGAACGCGGCGACGCCGAGGGAAATCGCGGCCATCGAGAAGAAACGCTGCTTGAAGTTGTAGTCCTTCGCGACGGAGATGTAGAAGTTGAAGGCGAAGATGATGACGACGACCGACGCGAGCATCACGGCGAGAGCGGCGAAGGGACTGTCCAGCAACAGGTACGGCGCGATCAGGATCGCGACCGTGATGATGTAGGCGACGCCGGTGTAGACCGCCGACTTGAGCGCGTTCGGCTGGTTGTCGGCTTTTGCCGAGAGATACTCGCTCGCCGCCATCGAGAAGCTGGCGGCGATGCCGGTGACGAGGCCGGAGAGGCTGATGATCTCGGGCCTCGAGGAAAGCGCGAGCGTGAGGCCGGCGAGCGCTCCGGTGAGTTCGACGAGAGCGTCGTTGAGGCCGAGGACCATCGAACCGACGTAGTTGAGGCGTTCCTCGTCGAGCATGTTGATGAGTTCGTTCTCGTGGGCGTCTTCCTCCCGCGCGATGACGGCGGCTTCGGGAATGTACTTGGCGATTTCGTCGTAGGCGATCTTCGCGCGGTCTTCGCCCTTCTCCATGATCTTGAGGGCGAAGGTGTAGCCGAGCGTGCGGGCCAGGAACGTGTACCATCCGACCTTGAAACGGTTCGGACGGGCGGGTTCGCCCAGATGCCGGGTCCAGATTTCATAATGGGCCTTCTCCTGTGCGGCGATCGTCTCCAGGATTTTCCTGTTTTCGGGATTCTTCATCTTTCGGGCGATGTTCATGTAGACGAAATGTTCGGTGATTTCGCCCTTCTGCATTGCCTTGAGCGACTTTCTGACGACTTCGGGGATGTCTTTCATTGCATGCCTCCGCGGGATTGCCGTGTTTTCACTATCGATTATAGCGTATCCGTCTGCGCGATGCAATGCGCCGATGCTTTTACCGGGTGGAAACCGATGAGGTCGCGAAGGACGGTCATACGCAGGACGAACTGCACGATGAGAAGGAGGAGCGACAGGCCGAAATCGACATGGACATAAATGTCGATCGGCAGTCCGACGGCGTTGAAAAGCGGATAAATGGCGAACGAAGCGAACATGACGAGGTAGACGGCGAAAACGCGGAAGGCGCCGGGAAAACGGTATCGCAGCAGGAATAGACCGCTTCCGAGGCCAGCGGCGGTGAACAGGAGTCGTACTGAAACCACCGCCATGGAGACGAGAGGCAGCATGCGGAGGAGCACGTCGGACCCGCTGCGGCTCCAAGCGAGCATGATCACCGTCTGCACGATGTTGCCGACGGCGAGCGCGGCTGCGGCCGCCAGATACACAGAGCGCATCCACGATGTGCCGATGCCGGTGCGGCGGATGTCGTCGACGATCCACATCGAAAAGAGGAAACCGGCCGCATGCTGCAGCAGAAGCGGCAGGATAAGCCATGGCGGAGTCGGATCATTTCGAAGATAATACGATATCATCGTCGTTGCGGCGACGAAGAGCGAGAGAACGAATAGCATCCACGCCAGCGGCAAGAGCCGCTTCGACAGGATCCCGCCGCAATCGGAAACCGATGCCGTACCGATGCCGTTCATCATGATTACCATCCTAATTGAGACGTACGACGCATCAGCGCAAATGATACAGTAAACATGAATGGTTGTCAAGATTACGAAACGAAAAACCTTCGTGAAATTGATCGTTCCCGGGACGGTTCTCGTTGCAATAATCACAGACAAGTAATATATTATTCATAAAGCATCGATGGCAACCGCGAATCCGGCATTCGGAGCGCTTCCCTTTCTTGTGGCGATTCTGTAAAAAACGCCGGCAATCCATCGATAGTCGGACGTGGAAACGTCAAATATGCTATAATCATACAAGACAAGGACGGTCGGAACATGACATTCAAAGAACGGATCCTTCATCATCTCCTCGCGGGATTCTACCGTTCCCGCTATCGTTTCCATTATCGGTACACCGATTTCGATCCGAAACGGCAGGACCCCTACATCCTCGTCGGAAACCATTCCTGTCTCCTCGACGGTCAGTTCACCTCGCTGCCGCTCGACAAGTACCCCTATCCGGTGATCAATTCCTTCGCCTTCACGAGCGGGTTCATGAAGTTCGTCCTCATGACGCTCATCACCTCGATTCCGAAACGCAAGGGACAGATGGACGTCACGACGATCCGGGCAATCATGGAGACGCTTAAGAGCGGCCGGGGCATCATGATTTTTCCCGAAGGCAACTCGTCGTATTTCGGGAAAGAAAGTCCGATCATGCCGGGCACCGGAAAATTCCTCAAGAAAATGAAGAAGGACGTCGCGTTCGTCAAGACCAACGGCGGCTACCTGAGCCGCCCACGCTGGTCCGACAAAGGCATTCCGAAAGGATACTTCGACGTCCACTACTATACCCTCTTCAGAGCCGAACAGCTCGAAGCGCTGACGCCCGAAGAAATCGAAGCGAGACTCGCGGAAGAACTCCGTTTCAACGATTTCGACTGGAACCGCGAAGCGAAGCACCGCTACGTCGGCCCCCATCGCGCCGTCGGCCTCGAACGCTTCATCTATGCCTGTCCCAAATGCGGCGGCTGGCAGACGCTCACCGGCCGGGGATCGTCCGTGCATTGCTCGAACTGCGGCGAAATCGCCCGTTTCAACGAGTACAGCCTTCTCGAAGGACTGCCGTTCGACAATCTCGTCGACTGGGACAAATACCAGAAGACTCTGCTTCCCGACATCGTCAGGACACAGATCAGGTCCACCGGAGACATGTTTGACGTCGACAACGCGACTTATCGCAAGAAACCGCTCGGCAGGATGTCGATTTCCCTGTGGAACGGCATCCTCCGCATCTGGAACAAACGCCGCCGCTACGATATCCCGATCGCCGAACTGTCCGGCCTCGTGCTGACGCGCAAGGACGAACTTTCGTTCGACGTCGGCGAAAAGACGTATTTCTTCAAATTCAGAGATCCGATGCTGTTTTTAGACGCAATCAATCTACTCAAAGGAGCCGCATGACATGGAAAAGTGGAACATTCTGATTTACCTGATTCTGATCGGCGTACTGCTCTTCGTCGGCAAAATCTTCAAGACGAAGATCCCCTTCATCAACAGGATCGTCATCCCGACCGCCCTGATGGGCGGCATCGTCGGCCTCGCCGTCTCGCTCATCGTCGGCGCGATCGTCAAGGCGAGCACCGGCAACGAGTTCAGCCTGATCAACACCGACGTCATGGAAGCGATCGTCTATCACGCCCTCGCCCTCGGGTTCATCTCGCTGTCGCTCAAGAAGACGGACAAAGCCAACCAGGCGAAGCGCAAACTGTGGTCGACCGGCATGATCATCACCAGCACCTACGCGCTGCAGGGTTTCCTCGGCGTGCTGCTCGTGATGCTGTTCTGGAGTGATAAGTTCATCGGTTCTGGCATCCTGCTCGCACTCGGCTTCGGCCAGGGTCCGGGTCTTGCGATCAGCTTCGGCAACATGTGGACCGATTTTCTCGGCGGCAACGGCGCCTCCCTCGGCGCGTCTTATGCCTTCCTCGGCTTCCTCTGGGGCGGCATCGTCGGCGTCTTCGCGATCAACTTCATCTCCCGCAAGCGCGGCATCGACAAGCCGAAGCAGTATGAAGACCGCTCGCTGCAGAAGACGACGGTGGAAATCGACACGGTCCGCGAGATCAGCGTCCTCGACGGCCTGACCGTGCAGATCGTCATCATCTCGATCATCTACGGGCTCGTCTGGCTCACGCTCTTCCTGTTCAACATGATCCTGAAACCCGAACTCGGCGGCATCGGGAAGACCGTCTACAACCTGATGGAAGGCTTCAACTTCATCATCGGCATCGGGTATGCCCAGCTGTACAAGCTGATCCTCAAGGCCGTGCAGAAGAAGAATCCGCAGGCCGAACTCATCACCAACAACTACCTCCTCTCGAACATCAGTTCGACGTGCTTCAACTACATGATCGCCGGCTCGGTCCTGACGATCACGGCGAGCTTTCTCAGCGAATACGGCTGGCTGCTCCTCGTCATCACGACCGTCGGCGGCATCACGACGTTCTTCTACACCCGGTTCATCACGAAACGCGTATACACGCAGCACAAGGACGAATACTTCATTGCGCTCTACGGCATGCTGACGGGCGTCGCTTCGACCGGCATCGCGCTCCTGAAGGGCCTTGACCGCAACCTCGAAACCCCCGTCGCCGAAGAACTCGTGCTCGGTTCGGGCACCGCGATCACGATGGCGCTTCCGCTCTTCGCCATCCTGATGGTTCCGCAGCTCGGCTACGGCACGGGAAACGAAGTGCTGTTCAACTGGATCACGCTGCTCGGATGCCTCACCTACACGCTCGTGATGGTGGTCATCCTGCTGTTCCGCTCCAGGCACAACACGGTCGCCAAGACCGAATGAACGGGAAGTCGGACTCCGGTCCGATTTCTATTTTTTGTTGTTTTTCCGCCGCCAAGGCGGTATAATGGCAAGTATGAAATGGGGGAAAACACCATGAACCTGGAATCCTATGTCTTCGAAACCGCCGCTCCGGAGGTCTTCGGCTACAAGCACATCGTCGGGGCTGCCGTCAGTTTCCTCGTGATCGCGATCGTCCTGGCGCTCTTGTTCCTCGTCTTCAAGAAACACAGCCATTCGCGCGTCATGAAAGTCACCGCGATCTTTCTCCTCTTCCTCGAGGCCGTCAAATACACCTACGCCTTCGTCGTGTACGGGCATTTCCCGCTGCACTTCATCCCGATGCAGCTCTGCAGTTTCTCGCTGTACCTGATGCCGCTCGTCGCGTTCGGGAAGGGCAAGGTGAAGCAGTTCCTGCTGCCGACGACGTTCGCCGTCGGGATGCTCGCCGGGCTGATCACGCTCGCCTATCCCGTCACCGTTCTCGGCGGTCCCTATGGATGGGAACTGACAGTCGACAACATCCTGCCCTATCACAGCTTCATCTATCACGGGACGATGATTTTCTTCTCGCTGTACCTTCTGTTTTCTCGTGAATACCGTCCGGAAGTCAAGGATTATCCCCGCGCCTATGCCACGCTCCTCGTCTTCGGAATCATGGCGATGATCACGAACGCCATCTTCGGCACCGATATGATGTTCCTCAATACCGGCGCCGGCAATCCGTTCCAGTTCATCCTCATCGAGTACAAGCGCATCGCCTACATTTCATTCATGCTCATCATCGCAGCAATCCTGCTGTTCTTCCCGTTCGCACCCTCCGCGATCCGCTCGTTCCTCCGCAATCCGCAGCGCGCCACCCTGAAAAATTAGTCCGCAAGGACTGATTTTTTTCTTTTTTTCCGCCGGATTCGGGGTATAATGGAAATGGAAACGACCGCAAACGGAAGGGTGTGACAGGATGCAGAACGAAATCACGGAGAAACAGCCCCTGTTCGACGCTTCGGGAAAGCTCGCCAATCCCGGATACGCGAAGACGATGCTGTTCGACTACGACCGCAAGAACATCAAGGCATCGAAGTGGCGGATCAAGGAATGGGACTACTACGCCGTCCTCGGCGCCGACTTCGGCTTCTCCTGCACGATCGCCGATCTCGGGTACAGCTCGCTCGTCAGCGCGAACATCCTCGAGTTCAAAACGAAAACCTACGTGACCAAGAGCAAGATCGGCTGGTTCACCTTCGGCAAGCTCGGCCTTCCCTCCTCGTCGGAAGCCGGCAGCGTCGGCTACCACGACAAGCAGTTCGATTTCGATTTCATCCGACGGGAGACGTCGCGGACGCTTCGCTGTCGGATCAAGGACTTCGATCACGGCGAGGATCTCGACGCCGAGATCGAACTCGCGGACCTGTGCGACGAGTCGATGGTGATCGCGACCCCGTGGCCGACGAAGACGCCCCATTTCTATCTCAACCAGAAGATCAACTGCATGCCCGCTTCGGGTACGGTGAAGATCGGATCGCGGACGATGACGTTTTCACCGGACACCGACTTCGGCGTGCTCGACTGGGGACGCGGCGTCTGGACCTACAAGAACACGTGGTACTGGGGCAGCGCCTCGGGCATCGTGGCGGGATCCCGTTTCGGCTTCAATATCGGCTACGGGTTCGGCGACACGTCGAAGGCGTCCGAAAACATGCTGTTCTTCGACGGCAAGGCCCACAAGCTCGATCAGGTGACGTTCTCGCTCGACGATGCGGACGTGCTCAAGCCGTGGAAGTTCACCTCCAACGACGGACGTTTCGAACTCGTGATGCAACCGGTCATCGACCGGTCGGACGCCATCGACTTCGGCATCATCAAAAACCTCGGGCACCAGGTCTTCGGCCATTATTCCGGCTGGGTCGTGCTCGACGACGGCTCGCGTCTCGAAATCAGGGATTTGCTCGGGTTCGCCGAGAAAATCACCAATCATTATTAAACAGGAGGATTCCCATGAACGACAGAGAAATCTACGCAGCGATGCTCGACGACGACAACCTCGACAACATCATCATGACCGACGACGACGGGAACACGTTCGAAATGGTGCAGATCGGCACGATGCCGATGCATGACGTCGTCTACGGCATCCTCGACCTCGTCAAGATCAACGGCCGCGACGTCACGGAAGACGAATCCGGACTCGTGATGCTCGAACTCGACTGCGACGACGATTCCGGCGACGTCTATGTGTCGACGGTCGACGAGGACGACCTCTTCAACGAAGTCCTCGAGGCGTTCAACGCCCTGCCTGATGAATGAAAGACGAACGTCAGGGTTTCCTGACGTTTTTTCTTTCGCACGCGCGATTGACCGCGCCCGTGATATTTGATAGAATGAATTGGTTGTTTTCAAGAAAGCGGGGATGTCCATGGACTTCAGGCTCAAGGCCAAAGAAATCAGGCGTTCGATCATTGAAATGATCGGCCACCTTGGCGTCGGACACGTCGGCGGATCGCTCTCGATCGTCGATCTGCTCGTCGTCCTCTACTACAAGCACATGCGGATCGATCCTAAAGATCCGAAGCGCGCGGGGCGCGACCGCTGCATCATTTCCAAAGGCCACAGCGGCCCTGCGCTGTATGCCGTTCTCGCCGACAAAGGCTATTTCGACAAATCGCTCCTCCTGACGCTCAACCAGCCGAACACGACGCTACCGAGCCACTGCGACATGAACCTGACCCCCGGCGTCGACATGACGACGGGTTCGCTCGGACAAGGCTTTTCCGCCGCGGTCGGAGCCGCCAAGGCCGCGAAGATCATGGGCGACGGCGCCCGCATCTACACCATCATCGGCGACGGCGAATCGCAGGAAGGCCAGATCTGGGAAGCGGGCATGTTCGCCGCCAACGCCGGACTCAACAACCTGATCGCCTTCACCGACGACAACCGCTGCCAGATCGACGGCGACACCGACGACATCAACCGCGTCGAACCGCTCGTCGACAAATGGGCAGCCTTCGGCTGGAACGTGATCGAAGTGAAGGACGGACACGACGTCGATGCGATCGACAAGGCCGTCACGATGGCGAAGCGCTATCGGACGCGCCCGACGATGGTCGTGCTCCATACGATCAAGGGCAAAGGCGTGTCCTTCATTGAGAAGATGGGCTATCCGAACCATAATCTGAACCTGTCCAAGGAACAGGTCGCGCTCGCCCTCAAGGAACTGGAGTAGGTGGAAGAGATGTACGAAAACATGGAAATGCGCCAGGTCTTCGCGCAGGAACTCGACAGGTACATGGCGGCCGACAGGCGCATCTGCGTCGTCGACGCCGATCTCTCCAAGGCCAACGGCCGCTCCTCCCTCCACAAGAAGTATCCCGACCGCGCGTTCAACGTCGGCGTCGCCGAAGCGAACATGATCGGCGTCTGCGCCGGGCTCAGCTCCTACGGGATGATTCCGTTCGCTTCCAGCTTCACGCCGTTCGCGACGCGGCGCGTCTGCGATCAGATCGCGGTCAGCTGCGCCTACGCGAAACAGAACGTCAAGATCATCGGATCCGATCCCGGGCTTTCGGCCGAATTCAACGGCGGTACCCACATGTCCGTCGAGGACATCGGCGTCATCCGCAGCATTCCCGGCATCGTCATCTACGAACCGGTCGACAACACCCAGCTCGTCCAGGCGATTCCGCAGATCATCGATTACTACGGCGTCGTCTACATCCGCATGTGGCGCAAGGTCACGCCCGACGTCTTCGGACCCGACTACAAGTTCGACCTCTTCAAGGCCGATGTCGTGAACGAGGGCGGCGACGTCACGATTTTCTGTTCCGGCATGATGGTCGCGAAGGCGGTGAAGGCCCGCGAGATGCTCGCGGCGGACGGGATCGATGCCGAAATCGTCAACGTCCATACGATCAAGCCGATCGACCGCACGACGGTCGTCGCATCGGTCAGGAAGACCGGATGCGCCGTTTCGGCGGAAAACCATAACATCGTCGGAGGGCTGTTCGCAGCGCTCGCCGAGGTCATCGTCGCCGAAGCTCCCGTTCCGATGGAAGCGGTGGGCATCAGGGACCGCTTCGGGCAGGTCGGAAAACTGAACTTCCTCGTGCCCGAATACGAGATGACCGAAGGCGACATCGTCAAGGCGGCGCTGCGCGCGATTTCGCGGAAACAGCATTGATTTTCGATGAAGGGCGTTTCCTTCGCCGGTTATTTATGATATGATAAACGATAGAAACCCGAATCCGGGCGCAAAGGAGTGACTCTGATGAACATCTTTTACTGCAAGCACTGCAAGCGCATCGTGTACACTTATTACGGCGGCGGGACGCTTACCTGCTGCGGCGAGGAAATGACCCTGCTGCAACCGAAGACCACCGATATCGGCAATGAAAAGCACCTTCCGCTCGTCGAACGGATCGCGGGCGACCAGATCAAGGTCACGGTCGGCAGCGTCCTTCATCCGATGACGCCGGAACATTTCATCCAGTGGATCTTCGTTGCCCAGGACCACGCCTTCCAGATCAAGACGTTCGAACCGGGCGAGCATCCGGCGAAGACGTTCTTCATCGATCCGGGCAAAGACGTGAGGGTGTATGAATTCTGCAACCTGCACGGTCTCTGGCTCACGGAACTGAAGTGATTCGAAAAACAGGAAGCGGCGGTTCGCGCTGAACCGCCGCTTTTCAGATATTGCGATGCCGGAAAGCGACTTCCGGCAGTTCGACAGGGGTGTTGGATCATGACGTTCATCGAGTTTCTGAAATATCTTCTGCTCGGCATCGTGCAGGGAATCACCGAAGTTCTGCCCGTCTCCTCGAGCGGGCACGTCGAACTGTTCAAGGTGCTCCTCGACGTCGACATCGACCGGAACCTGCTGTTCCTCATCATCGTCAACACCGGCTCGCTCGTCGCCTTCCTCGTCATTTTCGCGAAGGACATCCTCAATCTCGTCAGCTCCTTCGTCCTGTTCGTCTTCGCTCCCTCTCGGCGCGAAGAAAGCCGCGACGGTTTCGCCTACGTCATCAAACTCCTGATCGCGTCGATTCCGGCGGCCGTCGTCGGCTTCGCCTTCTCGGACGCGATCGACGCGGCGCTCGAAACCTACGGCACGATGCTTTCCGGCATCGGCCTGATCGCCACCGGCACGATCCTGCTCCTCACGAGCAGGATGCGGATGAGACATGGAAGCACCGGCATCTCCTATGTCGACGCCGCGCTCATCGGCGCCGCCCAGGCGGTCGCCCTCATTCCCGGGCTGTCGCGGTCGGGAACAACCACGTCCGCCGCGATTACACGCGGAATCGGCCTCCATTCCGCGCTCCGGTTCTCTTTCATGATGTACATCCCGGTGTCGCTCGGATCGCTGCTGTTCGAAGTCCTGGACTTCGTCGAAACCCCGGCCGTACCTTCGGCTTCCGCGCTGGCGGGCTACTCCGTCGCCTTCGTCGCTTCGATCTGCGCGACCTTCGTCGCCTACCGGATCGTCTTCAACGCCTTCAAATCGGGAAAGCTGAAGTTCTTCAGCGTCTATTGCTTCAGCGTGGGCGTCATCTCGCTGTTCCTCTACATGATCCGCTGAACCTTCAGATCCTCCGTGTCCCACCGAAAGGAGTCGATTCATCGTGTCGTTCACCGAACTCGTCAAATACATCCTGCTCGGCATCGTCCAGGGCATCACCGAGGTCCTTCCGATCTCGTCTTCGGGACACGTGGCGATCGCGCAGACGCTCTTCCGGCTCGAGACCGACGAAGGCATGCTCTTCCTGATCCTCGTGAACGTCGGTTCGCTCGTCGCGATCCTGATCCATTTCTGGAAGACCATCATCCGCCTCGTCAAGGGATTCCTGCGATACATCTTCGTTCGTTCGAGTCGCAACGAAACGCGTGACGATTTCCAATACTGCCTCAAGATCGCCGTCGCCTCGATCCCGCTCGGCATCATCGGACTCTCGCTCAAGAGCACGATCGAAAGCTACTATGACCGAGTCCCGATGATCATCGTCGGCCTCGGTCTGCTCGTGACCGCGACGGCGCTCTATCTGGTCCGCAACGCATCCTACGTGAACGGACGCCAGACGGTCAGTTACCGCGACGCCCTGTTCGTCGGCTTCGGGCAGATGTTCGCCGTCATGCCCGGCCTCTCGCGGAGCGGCATCACGACCTCGGCCGGGCTTTCGCGCAACATGTCGATGGAGACGACGCTCGTCTTCTCGTTCATGATGTACATTCCGGCTTCGCTCGGATCTTCGCTCTACTATGCCCTCGAAATCATCCGCGATCCCGCCTCGCTCGGATTCGATCCGTCCGATTTCAGCCAGTACGTCTATTATCTGCTGGCTTTGATCGCCAGCCTGGTCGCGACGCGATTCTCGCTCAAGTTCGTCTTCAAGCTGTTCCGCGGCGGCAAACTCATCTACTTCAGCATCTACACGTTCCTCCTGGGGATGATCGCGCTCTTGGCGGGCATCATCAGCTTCTGAGGCGCCGCAGCCCGTTCCGTTGCGTTTTCGGACGCGATGGTGTACAATGAAAACGTCCAATGCCATCCACCAACCACGAGACAAGGGAGAACTGAACATGGAAGAATTCAAGCAGGTTGAGATGCCGGTCGAGGAGGGTATCACCCTTTCCGAACTGGTCAGAATCGTCTGGAACAACATCACGATCGTCTTTCTGATCACACTCTGGGTCACGGTCATCGGCATCGTCTACACGTTCGTCATCGTGAGCCCGAAATACACCGCGGAAACCACCCTGATGGTGCAGGTCGACATTTCGGCGACCGTCACGAACGAGCAGTCCGCAATCACCGTCGCGCAGAACCTGATCGCGACCTATAAGGCGTTCGTCGTTTCCGACAAGGTGCTCAATACCGTCATCGACGACATTCCGGCGCTGGAAGGGCGGTCGCTCGAGGCGCTCAAGGACGCCATCTCCGTCAGCACGACGACGTCCGTCCTCATCATCTACATCGAAGTGATCGACGAAAGTCCGGAACTCGCAGCCGAGATCGCAAACCAGCTCGTCGCGAATTCGATTGAAATCGCGAACGAGCTCGTCGACGACGGCACTGGCGAACTCGAACCCCGATATACGCTGCTTTCGAACAAGCTGCGGACGCTGGATCTTGCCGTCGAACCGGTCGCACCGAGTTCGCCGAACAAGATCCTAAACGTCGTCATCGCCTTTCTCATCGGCGGGATCCTCTCGCTCGGCGTCGTTTTTCTGAAGGAGCTGTTCAACAACAAGTTCCAGAGCACCGCCGACATGGAGAAATATCTGAACATCAACGTGATCGCCTCCGTTCCCGGGTCGATCAAGGAACGGAAGCTGGTGGACTAGATGGAATTCTTCGAATACAAGAACGTCGTCATCGAAACGCCGCATTCCTCCGAAGCGGAAGCCTACCGCAAGCTTGAACTCAACATTTCACTCGCCGGCCTCGATCGCCGCATGCAGGTGATCCAGTGCACCTCGGCCACCCCCGAGGACGGCAAGACGACGACGTCGATCAACCTCGCCGCCGTCTACGCCGAAAAGGGCAAGAAGGTCATCATCTTGGACTTCGACCTCCGCCGCCCGAAGATCCATCGCGCCTTCCATCAGCCCAACGACCGCGGCTTTTACGATTATGTCGTCGACAACGTCGACGTTCACGACCTCATCATCCACGACGAATCGAAGATCGACGTGCTCCTCTCCGGCAAGCGCATCTCCTATCCGCACATCGCGCTCGGATCGAACCGCACTGCGCAACTGATCGAGACCCTCCGCAAGGAGTACGAGTACATCGTCATCGACACGCCGCCGGTCCTCTCCGTCACCGACCCGGTCCTCATCTCGAAACTCGTCGACGGCGTCGTCTACGTCGCCGCCTACAACAAAACGCGCAAGGACGATTCGCGCGAGGGGCTCAAGATCCTCCGCGAGAACAACGCCAACGTCATCGGCGGCGTCCTCGCCGACATCGACGTCCGCAAGACGAAGCACTACGGCGGATACCACGGCTACTATTATTACGGGTCGGACGAAAACAAGGGCGGAAAATAAGCCGTGGCCGGCATGATCGACGTTCACGCGCACGTCCTGCCGTTCGTCGACGACGGTTCGCCCGACGTCGAATCTTCGCTTTCCATGCTCCGCGAACAGGCGGCGCAGGGCGTGACCGACCTGTTCTTGACGCCCCACTACTATCCCGTGCGCGGCTATTGGCGCACCGCGGCCGAGAATCGTGCCGTCTTCGACGACTTCGTCAAAGCGGCCGGCGGCATCGGCGTGACGCTTCGCCTCGGCAACGAAATCTACTACACGATCGACTCGATCCGCGACCTGCGCCAGGGCAAGGTGATTCCGCTCGGGACCTCGACGTTCGTCCTCGTCGAATTCTCGATGGTGAAGGAAGAAGAGGACATCGCGGAAGCGATCCACAACCTGCGCGCGATCGGGTTCAAGCCGATCATCGCGCATCCGGAACGCTATCCCTACCTCGACAAGATCACCGATTTCGAGATCATCAAGAAGATGGGCGGGTTCATCCAGCTGAACGCCTCTTCGCTGCTTGGCAAATACGGCACCGCCGTCCAGAAGACCTGCATGCAGCTCCTGAAACTGGGGTTCGTCGATTTCGTCGCCTCCGACATCCATACGTTCCGCAAGAACGACATGAAGGAAGCATTTGATTTGGTGAGTAAAAAACTCGGCGCCGACGCCGCCCTGCGGGTGTTCGCGAACGCCGCCGTGCTGTCCTGAAGCCTCCCGCCCCGCGGGAGTTTTATTCGGACGACGATGATGTAACTTTCGCCGCCGAAATCACAGAATCAACATAATCGCGCATTATAATGGGGTCGTGGATGCGGGAAAACCTCTTTCCTCCATTTTCTCCCCCCCTACCGATGAAACCGATTCCCTTCCCGCAACCCCTTTCTCATTCAGCGCTGCGGCCGGACGTTCCAGATGCGGCCGGTCGCAACGCCTCTCCATGAAACCGGACTTGAAGAAGTCTTTTATTTTAGAAGGAAGTGTGATGAATATATGAAAAATATGAATGTTTTAGTTGCGGACGACGAGTTCCGCATCCGGAAGCTCCTCACCGAATTCCTGGTGCGGGAAGGCTATCGTGTGATCGAAGCGGAAGACGGCGCGCAGGCGATCGACCAGATTTTCAACGCAAAGACGAAGATCGATCTCGTCATCCTCGACGTGATGATGCCGAAATACGACGGCTGGTTCGTGCTCGAACGGATCCGTGAATTCTCGACGGTCCCGGTCGTCATGCTGACAGCGCGCAGCGACGAATACGACCAGTTGAAAGGATTCAAGCTCGGCGCGGACGATTACGTCACGAAGCCGTTTTCACCGTCGGTCCTGATGGCCCGCATCAACAAGATCATGAAGCGCGAAAAGATCGAGGTCGAGGAGCTCAAGTTCGGCGTCGTACGGATGTCGCTCGCTTCGCGCGAGGTGTTCATCTCCGGCAAGAAGATCGAACTGACGCCGAAGGAGTTCGAACTCCTGAAGTTCTTCATCGACAACAAGGGCATCGCCCTCTCCCGCGACAAGATTCTGAATGCCGTTTGGAACTACGACTATTTCGGAGATCTGCGGACCGTCGACACGCACATCAAACAGCTGCGTGCGAAGCTCGGCGCCGCGTCGACCTACATCGCGACGGTGAGGAGCATCGGTTACCGCTTGGACATCGAGAATGAGAACATCGATTAAGAGCCGCCTCTTCCTCGTCATCTACGGGATCTTCCTGGCGTTCATCGTCGGCCTGATCCTGCTCGATACGATTTTCCTCGAAGGCTTCTACACGCGCAGCCGGCAGAACACACTCGTCGCCGCCTTCGCCGACATCCAGCCGCTCGACATCGGCAGCGCCAGCCTCGAGGAAGACGTCATCGAAATCGAGAACCAGTACAGCCTCGGCGTCCAGATCCTCAAGCAGACCGATGCCGATCCGGGGATCCCCGGCGGACCCGGCTTCCCGCTGAATGATGCCTATGAGCGCATTTACGGCGATGCGTTCGCGATCCGCGCCGGCGTCATCGCCGCCGTCATGCGCCAGTTCGAGGATGGCGGCGAAAACGGATTCGATGCCGTTTTCGTCTCCGATGACGGTTCATACGTCGCCTACATGACGGAAATCGTGATGGCCTTCGGCGACGATGCGCCCGAAAACCCGCGCCTGCTCGCGCTCTGCGTCGCGAAGGAACAGGATGACGGCCTGTACGTTTATTACATCCTCACCGTCACGATCCAGTCGATCCAGGACTCGATCGGCATCTTCAACACGTTCCTTGTCGTCATCGCCGGCATCTTCATGGTGATTTCGGGCATCGTCGTGTATTTCTTCGCGAACCGCTTCACGAAACCGATCCTGCAGATGAACGCGGTGACGCAAGAACTCGCTTCCCAGGATTTCTCGAAACGGGTCCTGCCGTCGACGAAGGACGAGCTCGGCGACCTCGGGAATTCGATCAACCGGATGTCCGAGCAGCTCGAGAGTTCGATTCTCGAACTCCAGCGCGCCAACCAGCAGCTGGCCGGCGACATCGAGCTGAAGACCCGCATCGACACGATGCGCAAGGAGTTCATCGCCAACGCCTCGCATGAACTGAAGACGCCGATTTCGCTCATTCTCGGCTATTCGGAAGCGCTGAAGCTTCCCGGCCTCGACCAGCTGACCGTCGAGGAGTATCTGAACATCATCATCGACGAATCCAACAAGATGAATCGGCTCGTGATGTCGCTCCTCAAGATCAGCCAGCTCGAGAGCGGGTTCCAGCAGTTCTTTCTCGAACCGTTCCCGATCAAGGGTCTCGTCGATGAAACGCTGAAACTGTTTTCGATCAAATTCGCCGAGAAGGGCGCCATCCTCGAAGTCGACGTCGACGACGTCGACGCGAATTCCGACTACGATGCGATCCAGACCGTCCTCATGAACTACCTGTCCAACGCCCTGAACCACGTCGAGGCAGCGATGAAGATCCGCGTGACCGCGAAACCGGTTGACGGCGGGACCATCCGCGTCACCGTCTTCAACAGCGGCAAGCCGATCCCCGAGGAATCGCTTTCCCGCATCTGGGAGAGCTTCTACAAGGTCGACAAGGCGCGGACCCGCGCCTATGGCGGCCAGGGTCTCGGGCTGTCGATCGTCCGCACCATCCTGGAAAACCTGCAGTGCACATACGGCGTCGAAAATGGCGCTGAAGGCGTGGAGTTCCACTTCGACATTCCGCGCACGCCCTACTGAACCTCGAATGAGCCGCGCCCTTTGGGCGCGGTTCAGAGTGTAGACAAAGTATCCAATCGACAACGGTTGGGTACTTTTTGTTTGAGTTTTCCACAACTTTCATGAAAATATCGAGTTACTATATACAAGTATATAGTAAAGTGATAATATGCGGATAGGTGATGCGAAATGATGACAAAACAGGACGACAAACGCCGTAACGAGATGCAGGTCATCGACATGGGCTCTCTGATCCCGAAGGACCACCTCGTCCGCTTGGTGGACGCGGTGATCGACTTCGAGTTCGTGCGGCCGATGGTCAAGGATCTCTATTGCGAAGACAACGGCAGACCATCGATCGATCCCGTCGTGCTCATCAAGATCGTGTTCATCCAGTTCCTGTTCGGGATCCGATCGATGCGACAGACGATCAAGGAGATCGAAGTGAACATCGCATACCGGTGGTTCCTTGGCTTGGGCGTGACGGATCCGGTGCCGCACTTCTCGACGTTCGGGAAGAACTATGTGAGAAGGTTCGCGGAAAGCAACGTCTTCGAGAAAATCTTCAAATTAATCCTGGTGCAACTCATTATCCAGGGGTTCGTCAAAGAAGAAACGGTCTTCGTCGATTCGACGCACATCAAGGCGTATGCGAACAAGCGGAACGTCCACAACGAGTACTTGAATGTGGACTACAACAAATACGTGACGGCGCTGCACGACGAGATCAACAAGGAACGGATCGCCGAGAACCACGAACCGATCGACTTCACGGCGACGAAACAGGTCGCGGTGAGCGACGTCGACCCGGACTCAGGGATGTTTCACAAGGGGGAGAAAGAGCGTCAGCTGGCGTACGCGGTCCAGACGGCGGTGGACGAGCATGGGTGGGTCGTGGGATGCGAGACAACCCCGGGGAGCGAGAACGATAGCAACGCCGCGATGCCCTTCCTGGACGAACTGAAGGAAGCGCATCCGAAAGTGACCGCGGCGGTGATGGACGCGGGATATACCTCGCCGGTGTTGCATGACCTTCTTTTGAAGAAAGGCATCGCGCCGGTCGTTCCCTATGCCAAGCCGAAGGGTAAGAAGCTGGTCAATCCCGAAACGGGCGAAACGGAGACGCGGTATTCCCGGGAATCGTTCCATTACCAGGAAGACGGGAACTACTTCATCTGCCCATGGCTCAAGAAACTGATGTACAAGGGAATCGATTCGCAGGGATACAGACTGTACAAGACGTCAAAGAAGGACTGCATGAACTGTCCACACAAATACAAGTGCACCAACGGCGACACGAAGAGCATCAGTCTCCACTTCCTCGAGTACACGAAGAAGATCGTGCGGGAAATCCGGCTGAGCGACCGGGGACGGGAACTCTACCCGATGCGGAAGTTCACGGTGGAACGGGCGTTCGCCCTCGGCAAGGTGAGCAACTGCCTGGGGATCACGTTCGTCCGGGGACTTCCCAAGAACCGGGACCGGAACCTGATCGTATTCGCCGCGGCCAACATCAAGAAGCTGGCCCTCTTGGTTGTGCACATCAAAGGGGAATTCACGCGCATCGGCACTGTCATCACTTCGCTATTCCACAAAATCATCCTTCGAATCCGGAAAAAACGAAACCCAGTCATCGGAATCGCTTCCTAGGACTGGGTTTGTCTACACTCTGAGCCGCGCCCTTTGGGCGCGGTTGTTTTTTGGTGAAAAAGGGTGCATGGAAATCCGCGGAAGAAGGCCTAAAGACGGCTGCCCATCTTGTTTTTTGCGGCGTGCTGTGCTACAATCATTTGGTAACGGAATCGGTTCGGAAGGGGGTTTGCGGGTATGAGGAAGGGCAAGTCGGTTCCGATCGGCGAATACATGCGCACGATCCGGATCGCCCAGTTCATGGTCGCGGATGCCATCTGCATCGCGGTCACCTATGCGCTCGCCATCCTGGCGATGATCATCCCTCCGTTTTCCGCGGGAGTCGGTTCGGACCAAATCCGCACCGCGCTCATCATCCTCCCGATCATCGTCGTCTTCAAGATCGCGGTCTATTATTTCGCCGAACTGTACAAACTCGTGCTCGACAACGTCGGCCTCGACGAAGTCTTCCGCATCTTCGTCGCCGTGATCGTGACCGATCTCGCGGTCTTCCTCTTCTTCTTCGTCATCCGCGATTTCTACTTCATTCCCGACCTTCTCTTCATTTTCACCGCCGTCTTCGAAGCCCTGCTCATCTCGAGCACGCGCATGCTCAAGCGGATCATTCGGTACCTGGCCTACAAGCAAAAACCCCACGGGGGGAAACGCACCCTCCTCGTCGGCGCCGGTGCCGGCGGCAAGCTCGTCTGCGATGAAATCCGCAACAACGACGAACTCACCAATTACCCGGTCGCCTTCGTCGACGACGACCCCATGAAGATCGGACGGATCATGTCCGGACTCCAGGTCTACGGCCCGATTTCGCGGATTCCCGAGCTGATCGACGAACTGAAGATCGAAGAAGTCATCATCGCCATCGCCAACATCGGATCCGAACGCTTCCAGGAGATTATCAAGATCATCGCCGAACGTCCGGTCAAGATCAAGCGTCTTCCGAAGTTCAAGGAACTGAAAAAGGAATCGCCCAAGACCCTGCTCGAAGTCAACGTCGAGGACCTCCTGTCCCGCGACGTGATCGACCTCGATGCCCCCGGCATCCACGAATTCATCCACGGCAAGCGCGTGATGATCACCGGCGCCGGCGGATCGATCGGATCGGAACTCGTGCGCCAGATCGTCACCTACGATCCCGCCGAGGTGATGCTCGTCGACATCTACGAGAACGGCGTGTACGATCTCCAGATGGAACTGAACCGCAGGTTCGGCGAAGAGGGCGCGAAGCCGGTCCTCCGCACGGTCCTGATCGCCTCCGTCTACAATTACGAACGCATGAAGCAGATCTTCACGCGATTCCGTCCCGAACTCGTCTTCCACGCCGCGGCGTACAAGCATGTGCCGCTGATGGAAGATTCCGCCGTCGAGGCGGTCCGCACGAACGTCCTCGGCACGTACAACATCGCCCGCCTCTGCCACGAATACCGCGTCCGCAAGATGGTTCTCGTCTCCTCCGACAAGGCCGTCCGTCCGACCAACGTGATGGGTGCGACGAAACGCTTCGCGGAAATGATCCTCCAGCACTGGGGATCGAAATCCGAGACGAAGTATTCCGCCGTCCGCTTCGGCAACGTCCTCGGTTCGAACGGTTCGGTCGTGCCGCTCTTCAAGCGCCAGATCGAATCCGGCGGTCCCGTCACCGTGACCGACCGCAACATCATCCGCTACTTCATGACGATCCCGGAGGCCGTCGGCCTCATCCTCCAGTCCGCGACCTACGCGAACGGCGGCGAAGTCTTCATCCTCGACATGGGCGAACCGGTCAAGATCATCGACCTCGCCGAGAAGATGATCATGCTGTCGGGACGGCGTCCCTACATCGACATCGACATCAAGATCACCGGTCTCCGGCCCGGCGAAAAACTCTTCGAAGAGCTGCTCGTCGACAAGGAAAAGGACAACATCCGCACCGCGAACAAGAAAATCTACATCGAACGTTCGCAGGACCCGAAGGACATCGACGAGGAAATCGCCTTCATCCGCCAGGCGTTCGAAGGACTCGACAACGTCGAGGTGAAGGAACTCGTCCACAAATTCGTGCCCACCTATACGATCAAGGAATAAACACGCCGCCGGCGTGTTTTTTTTCAGGGGATTTGTTATAATGAAGAGGGTGAAACCATGGAAAAAGCGAACATCCTCTCCATCGGCGAGACCATCTCGCTCGACGTGAAGAAACAGGGCATCAACGGCGAAGGCATCGGCTATTATCAGCAGCTCGCCGTTTTCGTCCCGGGCGCGATCGCCCAGGAGACCGTCAAGGTCGAGATCGTCGACACGAAACCGGGCTTTGCGGTCGGAAGGATGCTCGAACGCGTGAAACCGTCCCCCAAGCGCGTCGATCCGCCCTGCGTCTATTACGAGAAGTGCGGCGGATGCCAGATGCAGCACATCCTGTACGCCGAACAGCTGAAGAGCAAGCGGCATCTGCTCAAACAGTCGCTCAAACGCTACACCGACCAGGATCCGGACCGCCTCGACATCCGCCGGACGATCGGGATGAAGAAACCCTTCGGCTATCGGAACAAATCGCAGATGCCGCTGTCCAACACCAACTTCGGGCTCGCGCTCGGGCTCTACGAACAGAACTCCAACCGATTCGTCCAAGTCGACGAATGCATCGTCCAGGATCCGGTCGTCAACGCCGTGAACGCGAAAATCCTCGCCATCCTCGTCGAACACAAGCTGACGGCGAACGATCACATGAACAAGGACGGCGTGCTTCTGAACATCGTCACGCGTTACATGAAATCGAGCGGCGCGGTGCAGACGACCCTCGTCGTCACGCAACGCATTCCCGAACTCGACGGCATCGCCGCGCGGATCATGAACGAATTGCCGCAGGTGAAATCGGTGTTCTGCTCCGTCAACCAGGCGAAATCGACTTCGATGTTCGGTCACGCGGTCGACCTCCTCCAGGGCGTTCCGCAGATCGAGGAGAACATCGGCGGGCTCGTCTTCCGGCTGTCGCCGGACGCCTTCCATCAGCTCAACACCGATCAGATGCTCGTCCTGTACGACGAAATCGCGAAGGCCGCCAATCTCACCGGCAAGGAGACCGTCGTCGACTGTTATTCAGGCATCGGGATCACGACGCTTCTCCTCGCTCGCCACGCGGCGAGCGTCATCGGGATCGACTATTCCGAAGCTTCGATCCGCGACGCGAAGGCGAACGCGATCCAGAACCGAATCAAGAACGTCTCGTTCATCCAGGACCGCGTCGAGAAGGCGCTTCCGCTGCTCCTCGCGAAGAAGGGCGTGCCCGACGTGATCCTCTTCGATCCGCCCCGCACGGGTCTTGAAGACGCCGTGATCGCCGAGACGATCCGGGTGAAGGCGCCCCGCCTCGTCTACGTCTCCTGCAACCCGTCCACGCTCGCGAAAAACCTGAACGACTTCGAGCCGTTTTACGACATCGCCTACATCCAGCCGATCGACATGTTCCCGCACACCGCGGGCGTCGAATCGCTCACGCTCCTCATCCGCAAGAACTGAACAGGACGCACATCGGAGGAACCCCATGAAGACGGACCTTGAACTGGCCCAGAAAGCAAAACTGAAGAACATCGCATCGATTGCCGCGAAAATCGGCCTCAAGCCGTCCGATCTCGAACCGTACGGCAAATACAAAGCGAAGATCTCCCTCGACGCGGTCAACAGCCCCCGTTTCGTCCGCGACGGCAAGGTCATCCTCGTCAGCGCGATCACGCCGACTCCCGCCGGGGAAGGGAAGACGACCACCACCATCGGGCTCGCGGACGCGCTCAACCGTCTCGGCAGGAGCGCGATCGTCTGTCTGCGCGAACCGTCGCTCGGCCCCGTGATGGGCGTCAAGGGCGGCGCCACCGGCGGCGGCCGCGCCCAGGTCCTGCCGATGGAGGACATCAACCTCCATTTCACCGGTGACATTCACGCCGTCGGCGCCGCGAACAATCTCGTCGCCGCCGTCCTCGACAATCACCTGTTCCAGGGGAACGCGCTCGGAATCGATCCCGCGACGATCACCTGGAAACGCGCGATGGACATGAACGACCGCGCCCTCCGCCAGATCCGCGTCGGCCTGTCGTCCGCCAAAGAGACGCCGCGGGACGACGGGTTCGACATCACCGTCGCCTCCGAAATCATGGCCGTCCTCTGCCTCAGCCGCGACCTCGCGGATTTCAAGGCCCGCGTCTCCCGCATCGTCGTCGCCGACGACATCAAGGGCGATCCCGTCACGGTCGGAGACCTCAAGGTCGCCGGGGCGGTGACGATGCTCGTCCGCGATGCGATCAAGCCGAACCTCGTGCAGACCCTCGAAGGAAATCCGGCCATCATCCACGGCGGCCCCTTCGCCAACATCGCCCACGGATGCAATTCCGTGATCGCAACCGATTTCGCCCGTCGCGCGGCCGACTATGCGGTCACCGAATCCGGCTTCGGCGTCGATCTCGGCCTCGAGAAGTTCATGGACATCAAGACGCGCGTCCTCGGCGTCATGCCGTCGGCGGTCGTCGTCGTCGCCAGCATCCGCGCCCTCAAGCATCACGGCGGGACCGGCAAGAACGATCTTGCCAGACCGGATGTGAAGGCGCTCGCCGCCGGCCTGGCCAATCTCGAGAAACATCTCGAGACGGTTGCGGCGTATCATGTCCCCGCGGTCGTCGCGCTCAACCGGTTCGGTTCCGACTCCGACGAGGAACTCGCGGTCATCCGCTCCTGGGCGGCCGCCCGCAACCAGCCGTTCGCGATTTCCGACGTCTTCGCGCGCGGCGGGGAAGGCGGCGAAGAACTCGCGAACATCGTCCTCTCCCTCGCCGAGCGCCCGCGCGATCCCGCCGCGGCGCCGCTCTACCCGCTGTCTTGGGAGATCAAGCGGAAGATCGCCAGGATCGCCGAAACCGTCTACGGCGCCGCCGGCGTCGTCTACGGCGAGAAGGCCGAAAGGCAACTCGCCCGCTTCGCCAGCCGCGGATGGGACCGTCTCGCCGTCTGCATGGCCAAAACGCAGCTGTCCCTGTCCGACGACCCGAAGATCGCCGGGCGTCCCTCCGGGTTCAGCATCACGGTCCGCGAATTCAAACCTTCGATCGGCGCCGGATTCCTCGTCGCCCTCACCGGCGAAGTGATGACGATGCCGGGGCTTCCCAAGGTCGGCGCCTATGAGGAAATGGACGTCGTCGGCGATCGCATCGTCGGTCTCTTCTGAGGAGGGGTTTCGCATGAAGAAAGTCCTCGTCATCGGCGGCGCTTCGTACGATGAGATCGTGCGCCTCGACCGCCTTCCCGAACCCAGGAGCCAGACCGTATTCGGTACCGGCTGGCGCGCCGTCGGTTCGACCGGCGCGGGAAAAGCCCTGAACCTGACGAAACTCGGCGTTGCGAACACGCTCCACGCGACCATCGCGGATGACGCCGACGGACACGCGATCCGGGAGTATCTCCGGCACCACGGCGTCGACGCCGTCTACGATGACGCCGCCGTCACCGACCATCACGTCAATCTGATGGACGGCGAGGGCAACCGCCTTTCGATCTTCACGGTCCCCGAGCGGTCCACCCCGGACATCGATCTGGCGCGGATGGAGCGCCTGATCGCGACGCACGACATCATCGTCCTCAACATCATCGGCTACACCAAGCCGCTCATCCCGCTCATCAAGAAGCACCGGAAGGAAATCTGGACCGACCTCCACGACTATGTCGAGGGAAATCCGTATTACGACGACTTCATCGCCGCGGCGGACGTCATCTTCCTCTCGTCGGACCGCACCGCGGAACATCTCCGCCTGATGGACGGCTGGATCGCCGCCGGCAAGCGGCTCGTCGTCGTCACCCACGGCAAGAACGGCGCGGCGGCGAAGACGAAGGAAGACGGCCTGTTGTACGAGCCGATCATCAACACCTATCAGCTGGTCGACGCGAACGGCGCCGGCGATGCCTTCTTCGCCGGCTTCCTCTATGGCCACCTGCGGGGCGAACCGATCGGGAAATGCCTTTGTTACGGAACGATCGCGGGCGGCGTCACCGTCAGCTCGCGCGAACTCGTCGCGGAAGAACTCTCGCCGGAGTATCTCGACGCGATGTACAAGCTCAACTACTAAGGAGGATTCACGATGGCAAACACGATCAAGGATCTCACTGCGAAACTGCGGGAACTCGGACTCAAGGCCGTCAGGTCGATCGAGAAAGGCGTCGTCGAAACGCGCCGCGGAATCGAAAACACCATTCTCGAGGATGAATTGCGCACCCGGTTCAATCTTGAAAATCCGTACCGCTTCGAAATCCGCGGACCGAAGGAAAAGCCGAGCGTGCTCGCCGGGTTCGGCGCGCGCAACGCGAAACGCTACGAGGACGATGACCTGTTCGTCTTTCACGGCGATGTCGCCAGTGCCGGGGTCGCGAAGGGCGATATCGTGAAGGACCTGTCCGACGGCGCCGAATATGAGGTCGAGAACGTCATCCCCGTCACGATGACCGTGACCTTGCGGGACCAGCCGCACGACGTCGCGGCGACGGCCGTCAAATGCCGCGCGCTCTGACGTGACATGGACCGCAAAACCGAATTCGTCGATCTGTACAGACAATTCATCCGGCGCGAAGGGGCCGACAAGCTGCTCGAGTACCTGCTTTCGCCGGCGAGCGATTTTTTCACCGCGCCCGCATCCACCCGCTATCATCTCGCGATCGAGGGCGGCCTCGTCGAACATTCCCTGAACGTCTACGCCGGCCTGAAGGATTATCTCGCCCGGCCGCGCGTGAAGACCGACTACGGTCTTGCCTGCACCGACGAGACGGCGGCGATCGTCGGGCTGCTCCATGACCTGTGCAAGGTGAACGTCTATCAGAAATCGACCCGGAACGTCAAGGACAAGACCGGCAGCTGGACCGTCGTGCCGACCTACGACTACAGCGATCCGCTGCCGTACGGGCACGGGGAAAAATCGGTCTACATCATTTCCGGTTTCATGAAACTGACGCGCGAGGAGGCGTTTGCGATCCGCTACCACATGGGCTTCTCCGCCGAAGGCGAGAAGAACAACGTCTCGCAGGCGTTCGAGCAGTTCCCGCTCGCGCTCGCACTGTCGATCGCAGACCTCGAGGCCACCTATTTCACGGAAGCACGCCGCTGAAACAGGAACCCCTCGGGGTTTCTTTTTTTTGCGCCGGCTTCAAGCGCGCGTGATATAATGGTTTCAAATGGCGGTGATTTCATGCGAAAGGCGACGGACCTGACCCAGGGATCCATCATCAGCAAAGTGGTGCTCGTGGCCTTGCCCGTGCTTTTTTCCTCGATCGCGCAGATGGCGTACAACCTCACCGACATGTTCTGGATCGGCCGGGTGGACGACATCGGGCTGTCCGAACAGGCGGCGATTTCCGGCGTCGGAACCGGCGGCTATGTCGCGTGGTTCGCCTTCGGGCTGATCCTGATCGCGAAGATCGGGACCTCCGTGAAGGTCGCGCATGCGACCGGAGCACAGGACCACGAAGGCGTCGAACGCCACGCGACCAACGGACTCCTGGTCGCGTTTGCGCTCGGCGTCCTTTTCTCCCTGTTCGCGTTCTTCGGACGCGAGCGGATCGTCGGCATCTTCGCGATCGCGGATCCGGAGGCGGCGGCGAATGCGGTCACCTACGTCTCGATCTGCGGCGGCCTGCTCGTTTTCCAGTTCGTTTCGGCCGGCTTCGGCGCGATCTATGAAGGACTTGGCCGAACCGTCGTCAACCTCTGCGTGCTCGCCGTCGGCCTCGTCGTCAACATGATCCTCGACCCGATCTTCATCCTGCGCCTCGGCCTTGGCGTCGCCGGCGCCGCGTGGGCGACCGTCATCGCCCAGGCATGCACTTTCGCCACCCACGTGATCCTCTACTTCGTGCAGACGAGGAGGCACCTGGCGATCCGCCCCCGCCTCGTGAGTCCGAAGGCGGTTTCCGCCATTCTCAAGATCGGATTGCCCGCCGGCATCCAGAGCATGTTCTTCACGTCGATGTCGATCATCATCGCCCGCATGGTCTTCCAGTATTTCGGTTCGGAAGTGATGGCGGCGCAGCGCGTCGGCTCGCAGATCGAGCAGTTCACGTGGATGATCGGCGGCGGCTTCCAGACGGCAATCACCGTCTTCGTCGGACAGAACTTCGGTGCCCGGCGCTTCGACCGCATCCGCCGCGGCACGTTCGGGCTTGCGGCGATCCTGCTTCCGTATTCCGCGGCGATCACCGTGCTCTTCGCGCTTCGTGCGGAGATGCTCGTGCGGCTCTTCGTCGACGAACCCGCGACCGTCGCGTTCGCCACCGAATACCTCACCCTCATCAGTTTCGCGCAGATGTTCATGATGCTCGAAGCGATCGGCGCCGGGCTGTTCAACGGCGTCGGGATGACCCAGGTCCCCTCGTGGTCGGGCATCGCCGGCAACGTCGCCCGCATTCCGCTCGCCTACCTGCTCGTGCCGGCACTGGCGCAATCCGGCATCTGGTGGGCGCTCAATCTTTCCGACGCGTTCAAGGGGGCGTTCCTCCTCATCGCCGGAATCACCCTCCTGATCCGGCTCGAGAAAGTCTACGAGACGCGCGCGAAGAAGAAGCGATCCGGCATTCCCGCCGCCGCGGTCTGAAACGGCTAGGGTCCGCACCTTCGTCCGACGGCTTGTCTTCGCTCTCCGAAGGGCGTATAATGGATATGTGGTATGACCACCTATGCCCCTTTTCTGGAAGGATTTGATCCGATGAAAACCGGGACCATGACGACGGATCTCGTCGCCACCCTCAAGAACGCCATCATCATGGGCAAGATGAAGCCGGGAGACAAGCTGCTTCCGCTGCGCGAGCTAGCGGACGCGTACGGCGTTTCGCGCAGCGTCGTCAACGCCGCCGTCGGCACGCTCGCGGCACAGGGGTACGTCCGCATCGTGCCGCGGCATCACATCGTCGTTTCCGACTTCCTGACGACCGGGACGCTCGGCATCGTCGGCGACGTGATCCGCAGCGACAACCATGTCCTCAAGCGCAAACTCGCCCAGGACACGCTCGCGCTGCGCATGCTTCTGACGACGGACGCCGTGAAGACGGTCGCGAGCAATCCGCGCATCTCGCTCGCTCCGCTCGTCAAGATTCTCAACCAGGAAGCCGCCTGGCTCGCCAACCCGATTAAGGACTACGCCCGCATCTGGAAACTCGACCAGGCCTTCAACGAGACGATCGTCGTCCTCGGCGACAATCACGCCTTCCGGCTCCTCATCCGCAATTTTCGCTACATCGCCGAGGGCATCATCGTGATGTTCTTCCACAATCTCGATTTCCTGACCCTGCTCATCGGGAAGCATCACGAACTCGTCGCGACGCTCAAGGCGCGCGACGAGAAGGCCGCCGTCCAGGTGTGCCGGGACATGCTGAACGCGGGCGCCGCCGAAGCGCTCAAATACTACGTCTGAAACCGGGAGGGCGCGAACATGGAATGGTATGTTGTCCTGATTCTCGCCTTCGCGGCGGCGATCCCGATGTTTCTCATCGGACTCGGGATCCGCATCGCCTATGGCGCCTTTCATCCGAAGCGTTTGTCGCTCCTCGAAACGCGTGCGCTCGAAGCGGAGCGCACCCCCGACCTGCTCGCGCAGTACGACGCATGGGAGAAGATTCCCTATGCCGTGCGTTCGCCGCTCGGATACGATCTCAGGACGTATTTCCTGCCGACGGCGGATCGCGGCGAAGCGAACAACCGCAGGTTCGTCGTCATCGCCCACGGGTTTTCCTACAATCATCACGGATCGATCAAGTACGCCCATCTCATGAAACGGCTCGGGTTCAACGTCGTCATGTACGACCAACGCTTCCACGGCGAGTCGGGCGGCGATTCCTGCACGCTCGGTTTCCACGAACGGGGCGATCTCCGGGCGGTCGTCGACGACACGTTCCGGCGCTTCGGCGACGACCTCTTCCTCGGAACCTACGGCGAATCGATGGGCGCCGTGACCGCGCTCCTCGAACAGGCGGATGACGACCGCATCCGCTTCGTCGTTTCCGACTGCGCCTTCGCCTCGATGCACGACGAGCTCGCCTATCTCGTGAAACGCACCGGGTACCTGCCTGTCCAGCCGGCGCTCTGGATCGGGGAACAGCTCTTTCGGGCGCGCACGAAGGCCGATCCGGCCGCGGTGCGGCCAATCGACGCGGTCGCGCGGGCGAAATGCCCGATGCTCTTCATCCACGGCGAAAGCGACGGGTTCGTCCCCGCGGGGAACGGCCGGCGCCTTTACGACGCCTGCTCCTCGGCGAAGGATCTCTACATCGCCGGGAACCAAGCGCGCCATGCGGAATCGTACCGCAAGAACCGCGCGGACTACGAAACGGTCCTGAACCGGTTCATGAACGATAAGGTACTCGGCATCTGAACGAACCCGGCCGCGGCATCGCGGCGGGGACGGCGGACAGCGTTCTCCGCCGGAAGGAGTCACGAACATGGTTGACGTATTGATCATCGGCGCCGGTGTGATCGGCTGCTCGGTCGCCCGTGCATTGTCGCGCTATCGCGCGCATACGGTCGTCCTCGAAAAGAACCACGACGTCTGTGAGGAAACCTCGAAAGCCAACAGCGGCATCGTCCATGCCGGATATGACGCCCCTCCGGGAACGAACAAAGCCAAGTACAATCTCCGCGGCAGCCGCATGATGGCGGCTTTTTGCGAAGAGCATCAGATTCCCTACCAGAACAACGGCTCGCTCGTTCTCGCCTTCGCCGACGAAGACCTGCCGAAACTCGAAGGATTGCGCGCGCAAGGCGAACGAAACGGCGTCGAGGGGCTCCGCGTCATCGGCGCGGCCGAAGCCAGGAGACTCGAGCCGAACCTGAACGAATCCGTCCGGGGAGCGCTCCATGCGCCCACCGGAGCGATCGTCGATCCCTTTCAGCTGACGATCGCGCAGGCGGAAGTCGCCGCCGTGAACGGGGTCGCGTTTATCTTCGACACCGCCGTCCGCGACATCCGCGGGATTCCCGGAGGGTACGCGGTCGATACCGATCGAGGGCCGTATGAAGCGAAGGCGGTCGTCAACTGCGCCGGCGTCCATGCCGACGAACTGAACAATCTCGTCTCGTCCCGCAAACTGTCGATCACGCCCCGGAAGGGCGAATACTGCCTGTTCGACAAGGAAGTCGGAAAACTCGTCTCGCGGACGATCTTCCAGCTTCCGACGGCCTACGGAAAGGGCGTGCTCGTCACGCCGACATCAGAGGGCAACCTCCTGATCGGGCCGACGGCGTACGACGTCGCCGACAAGGAGGATGTCGCGACGACCCCCGAGGGACTGGAAGAAGTCGTCATGAAAGCGAAGAAGAGCATCGTCCAGGTTCCGACCGGATTCGTCATCACCGCATTCGCGGGCCTGCGGGCGACCGAAAAGGACGGCGATTTCGTCATCGGCGAAGCACCCGGAGCGAAACGCTTCTTCAACGCGGCCGGCATCGAATCGCCGGGTCTTTCCTCCGCGCCGGCGATCGGGGACGACCTTGCGCGCATGGTCGCAACCGCGCTCGGTTTGGAACCGAAGGCCGAGTCGCCGGTCGCCCGTCCCCCGCTCGTCCGTTTCGAACCGAGGTCGATCGAGGGCAAGGCCGCCCTCATCGCGAAGGATCCGGCCTACGGCAGGATCGTCTGCCGCTGCGAACTGGTGACCTCCGCCGAAATCCTCGACGCCATCCGCCGACCGCTCGGGGCCACCACGCTCGACGGCGTCAAGCGTCGCACGCGCGCAGGTGCCGGTCGCTGCCAGGCCGGATTCTGTTCTCCCCGGGTGATGCGGATCCTCTCCGAGGAACTACACCTCGATCCGCTCGACATCGCCAAATTCGACCGTCGATCGACCCTTCTCGTCGGTTTCGACAAGGAAGACCTCTGAGGTGCCGACCATGGAAAAACGCGACATCGTGATCATCGGCGGAGGCCCCGCAGGCCTCGCCGCCGCCGTCGCCGCCTATGACGCCGGCAACCGCGACATCCTCATCTTCGAACGCGATTCCGTGCTCGGCGGGATCCTCAACCAGTGCATCCACAACGGGTTCGGGCTCCACGTCTTCAAAGAGGAGCTGACGGGTCCGGAATACGCGGCACGCTACGTCGGAATGGTCGAAGACCGCCGGATCGAGGCGCGCCTCGACACGATGGTGATCGACCTCACGGCCGAACGCATCGTCACGACCATCAGCGAACAGGACGGACTCGTCCAGATCGAAGCGCAGGCGATCATCCTCGCGATGGGCTGTCGCGAGCGCCCGCGCGGCGCGCTCAACATCCCCGGAGCGCGCCCGGCGGGCATCTTCTCCGCCGGCACCGCCCAGCGCTTCGTCAACATCGAAGGCTACATGCCCGGCCGCGACATCGTCATCCTCGGATCCGGCGACATCGGTCTCATCATGGCCCGCCGCCTCACCCTCGAAGGCGCGAAGGTCCGGATGGTCTGCGAAATCATGCCCTATTCGGGCGGGCTCAAGCGCAATATCGTCCAGTGCCTCGACGACTACGGCATTCCCCTGAAACTCTCCCACACCGTCACGAAGATCCACGGCAGAGACCGCGTCGAGGGCGTCACCGTCGCCGCCGTCGATGAAAACCGTCGGCCGATTCCCGGCAGTGAAGAATACGTTCCCTGCGATACGCTCCTGCTTTCGGTCGGGCTCATCCCCGAGAACGAACTGACGCGCAAGGCGGGGATCGCGATCCATCCGAAAACGCAGGGGGCGATCGTCGACGAGTCGCTGTCCACGTCGGTTCCCGGCATCTTCGCCGCCGGCAATGTCCTGCACGTCCACGACCTCGTCGACAATGTTTCGGAAGAAGCCGAACTCGCCGGCAGAAACGCCGTCGCCTTTGTGGCCGGCCGCGCCGGCGGCGAAGACGGCGTCGGCGTCGAAACCGGACCGGGCGTCCGCTACACCGTTCCCGCGGCGATCCATCCCGGCGCGGCGACGCCCCTCACGACGGTCCGCTTCCGCACCGACAACGTCTACAAAGACGCCTTCCTCTCCGTCTATCTGGACGGCGACCGCGTCCAGCACCTCAGGAAACGCATCCTCACGCCCGGCGAGATGGAGACCGTCGTGATCCCGAAAAAATGGTTCGCGGATCGTCCGGCGCTCAAGAAGATCCGGATCCTGGTTGAAAAGGAGTGATGACCGATGTCGGACAAACAGGAACTGACCTGCATCGGCTGCCCGATGGGTTGCCAGATGGAGGTCGAAGTCGAAGACGGCGTCGTGAAACGGATCACCGGCCATGCCTGCAGGAAAGGCGAACTGTACGCCGCCAAGGAAGTCGTCGATCCGCGGCGGATCGTGACTTCGGTCCTGCCCGTGGACGGCGGCGTCGTCGGAATGGTGCCCGTGAAGACCGCGGGTGACGTGCCGAAACACAAAATCCGCGACATCATGAAGGTTCTCAAGACGATTCGCCTCGAAGCACCCGTGGAAGCGGGGCGTGTCATCGTGGCCGACCTCTGCGGCACCGGCGTCCGTCTCGTCGCGACGCGCAGCGTCACAAGGAGGTAATCATGGGATTCCATCGTCACCAGACCGTTTTCGGTCCCGTCGGGATCGCGACCGAGGACGGAGAAATCACCGGGATCATCGTCGGGTCGGAGCGAACCCCGGAGGGGACGCCGTCCGCGCTCGCCCTCGAGGCGGCGCGCCAAATCGACGCCTTTTACGCCGGAGCCAGGAAGAAACTCGACCTGCCCTTCACGATCGGGGGAACCGAGTTCCAGAAACGCGTCGTCATCGCGGTGACGCGGATCCCGTACGGCGAGACCCGCTCGTACGCCGACATCGCCCGTGCCGTCGGCCACCCGGGCGCATGCCGCGCCGTCGGCTCGGTCATGGCCAAGAACGAGTTTCATCTCCTCGTGCCCTGTCATCGCGTCGTGAAAAGCGGCGGATCGTCGGGCCTTTACGGCGGCGGAGAATCCTTCAAGGCGAACTTGATCGCCTTCGAAGCAGCGCATCGCGACACCTGAAGAAGGGAAATAATCCATCGGAAATCCTTTGACAAACGCGACAATCGGGACTATAATGTTAGCATAGACTAACACATAGTCCTTATTTTTTACGCAATTGAGTTAGCAAAAGCTAACTTACGGAGGATGACCCCATGACATTACAAGACATCAGACCCGGTGAACGATGCGTGATCACCGAGATTCGCTGCGACAATCTGCGCAAACGCATCATCGACATGGGACTCACCACGGGAACGCTCGTGGCGGTCAAGAGACTGGCCCCGCTCGGCGATCCGATGGAGATCATCGTCCGCGGCTATCTCCTGACGCTTCGCAGGACGGAAGCGCGCCGCATCGAAGTGTCGGCAGCGGCGGTCCGCTGATGCGGGGCTTCCATGGCGCTCCCGGTCGCCGCGGACACGGCGCCGGTCATGGAGCCGGAAGCGGCGGGCGCCGCTTCGCCGATGCCGACGGCAAGGCGGAAATCCAGGTCGCGCTCGTCGGCAATCCCAACAGCGGCAAGACGACCCTGTTCAACGGATTGACGGGGTCGAACCAGTACGTCGGCAACTGGCCGGGAGTGACCGTCGAGAAGAAGGGCGGCAAGATCAACATCGGCGACATCGACGCCGAAGTCACCGATCTGCCGGGCCTTTACTCGCTGTCGACGATCTCGCTCGAAGAAGAGATCACCGCCGACCATGTCGCCGGGAGGAAGATGAACCTGATCGTCGACATCGTCGACGCTTCCAACCTCGAGCGCAACCTCTTCCTCACCTTCCAGCTGCTCGACGCGGGCATTCCGATGATCGTCGCGCTCAACTGCATGGACATCCTCGAGAAGAACATGGACCGGCTCGACGTGGCCCTGCTCGAGCAGCGGCTGGGCGTTCCCGTCGTGCCGATCACCGCCTCGAAGAAAACCGGACTCGACGAACTCGTCCGCCGCATCGGCGCCTTCGCACGGATCGGCAGCGATCATCGTCCCCGCTACTCCGACGCGGTGGAAGCGACGATTTCGCGTTTTCAGGCGGTGACCGACGACCGCTTTCTCGCCGTCCGCTGCCTCGAGGACGGACCGAAGGCGATCGCCCGGTCCGGTCTGCCGGGAGCCGCGAAGGATAAGCTGACCGCACTGTACGAAGCCGAGAAGGAATCTTCGCCGATTGCCCTCGACATGGTCCTCCCGAATGACAGGTACGAGCGGATCCTCGCGATCGTCGATGACGCGATGAAGAAGAACGACGTCGCGAAAACATCGCCGACCGACCGCATCGACCGCGTCCTGACGCATCGCGTCTTCGGAATCCCGCTCTTCCTGGCGATCATGTTCGCCGTCTTCTGGATCGCTTTCGGACCGATCGGATCGTTCGTCACGGACGGGTTCGTCCGTCTCGTCGACCTCCTCTTCGGGCTCGTCGCGAAAGGCGTCGAAGCACTGGAAGCGGCGCCCTGGGTGGCGAGCCTCGTGAACAACGCCGTGTTCGGCGGGCTTGCGGCCGTGCTGGGATTCCTGCCGCAGCTCGCGATCCTCTTCCTGTTCCTCTCGATTCTCGAGGACACGGGCTACATGGCGCGCGCGGCGTTCATCATGGACCGCGTCCTGCGCAAGTTCGGTCTTTCCGGAAAATCCTTCATTCCGATGCTCCTCGGCTTCGGCTGCAGCGTTCCCGCGATGGCGGCGACGCGCACGCTCGACAAGGCTGAAGACCGCAAGATCACGACGATGATCATCCCGTTCGTCTCCTGCGGCGCGAAGGCGCCGATCTACGGCGTCATCGCCGGAGCGCTTTTCGCTTCTTCCGCCTACTACGTCGTTTTCTCGATGTACCTTCTCGGCATCGTCGTCGCGCTCTTCTCCGCCGTCCTCTTCAAGAAGACGATCCTTCGGAGAGCCTCCGCCAATTACCTGATGGAGTTGCCCGACTATCGTCGTCCGACCCTCAAGAACACCGCGATCCATACGTGGGAGCGCGTCAAGGGATTCGTCGTCAAAGCCGGAACGGTCCTGTTCGGCGCCTTCATCGTGATTTGGTTCCTCTCCTATTTCGGCAGCGTGGACGGAACGTTCCGCCTCCTCGGCGCGGACGAGCTCGAATACAGCCTGATGGGCATCATCGGGAAAGCCCTGCTTCCGCTGTTCCGCCCGATCGGCTTCACCGACTGGCGCCCGACGGTCGCGATCCTCACCGGTTTCGTGGCGAAGGAATCGGTCGTCGGAACGCTCGGAATCCTGTACGGCATCTCCGGAAACGCCATCGAAAACGGTACCCTCCTTTATCCCGTCCTGCGAAGCGCGTTCACACCCGTCCAGGCGTACGCCTTCATGGCGTTCGCGCTCCTCTCGGCGCCCTGCGTCGCCGCGCTCGCCGCGATGAAGAAGGAACTCGGGGCGGTCAAGTGGTTCGCCTTCGCGGTCGCGTACGAAACGGTCGTCGCCTATCTCGTGGCGCTCGCGATCTTCCAGATCGGTTCGCTTTCGGCGGGCGGACGGGCGACGGCGATATTCCTCGTCTTCGCCGTCCTGGTCGTTCTCCTGACGATTCGGCGCGCCTTCCGGCGCCGCGGATCCTGTGCCTCCTGTTACGGCTGTTCCTCCGGCTCGGCCTGCGAGCATCGCGGGAATAGCGAAAAATGAGCGTCCGCTTGTACAAGCGGGCGCCCGGGTATATAATGGTTCTAAAGTCCGACCTGAGGTGACCCCCATGACGCAGTCCTGTGCCCGTTTCAGCGAATCCCTGGAAGACTACCTCGAAACGATCGAAATGCTCGGCGGAAAGAACGTCCGCAGCGTCGACATCGCCACCAAACTCTGCGTGTCGAAGGCCTCGGTCAACCGCGCCGTCAATTCGCTCATCCAGAAAGGCCTGGTCGCGAAGGCTCCCTATGGCGACATCAGTCTCACGCCGGAAGGCGTCCTCACTTCTGAAAACGTCCTTCGCAAGCATCTCGTGATCAAGCGCTTCCTCGTCGAGATCCTCGGCATCGATGAAAGCATCGCCGAGGGCGAGGCCTGCGGCATCGAACATAACATTTCCGACGAGACGCTGATGCGGTTCGAGCAACTCGTGCGTTCCGGCACCCGCAGGAACGACTAGTTCCGGGCGAGCGGAGTTCTCCGGACCGAATCAGCCGGCACGGAGCATGGAAAAGGGTGGCGGACACGGGATGATTGCCGTGTCCGCCACCCTTTTGATTTCGGAAATCAGATCCAAAAGGATCCAGGGGGATTCATTTCGTCGTTTCGCGTTCGATCAGCATGACGTCGATCTGCTGGTGGAACTTGTCGATCGGTTCGTTGTTCATCAGCTTGACGAGCGTCTCGACGGCGTAATGCCCGATTTTTTCGGTCGACTGTGCGATCGTCGTCAGTTTCGGCGAGAAGATGCGCGACAGCTCGATGTTGTCGAAGCCGATGACCTGAACGTCGTCGGGAACGTTCCGTCCCGCCTTCTTGAGGCTCTGGATGACGTTCAGGGCGATGATGTCCGAATCGCAGAAGATGCCGTCGCAGTCGAGATTGGAGTTGACGACGTTCTGGATGTCCTCCTGGGACGGATTCTTGAAATCGAGGTCGAAACTGAAATTGTAGATCTTGTTCTTCTCGAGCACGGACTTGAAGCCGAGCGTGCGGTCCTGGACCGGCATCAGCACCGAGGGACCGCGGAAGTGGATGATTTTCTTGCATCCGCAGGAAATCAGTTTCTGCGCCGCGAGTTTTCCGCCGAGGACGTTGTTCGATGTGACGGAGGGAACGTCCTCGGTCAGTTTGTGGTCGATCGCGATGATCGGGATGTTGAGGCTCTTGTAATCCTGGATGCGGGTCGTGTTCGAGATCAGGATGATGCCGTCGATGTTGTACTGCTGGAAGACCTGCAGGTAACGCGTTTCACGTTCCTTGTTGTCCTGCGAGTTGCAGACCATCAAGCGGTAGTTGTGGTTGACGGTGATGTCCTCGATCACTTCGAGCAGCTCGGCGAAATAATACGACGTGAGGTGCGGGACGATGATGCCGATGATGCGCGACTGTTTCTTGAAGAGCGACCGAGCGAGCTCGTTGGGAACGTACTGCAGCTCTTTGATGGCGTCGAGTACGAGTTCCTTGGTGGTATCGTTTACGTAACCTTTCTTGTTGATGACGCGGGAGACAGTCGCGACGCTGACGTGGGCGAGTTTCGCGACATCCTTGATCGTTGCCATGAATTCACATCCTCACAAATGATGCTGTTGGTTTCATTATACAATGATTTCAGACGTAAAGAAAGCAAAATCAGGACGTTTCATGAATTATTACACACGCCGAAACACATGTTTTCGCCTTGTGTAACGGTGTTTTCACAAAACGGTTGACAAGCGCGTTCGTACGGTGCTGCGAGGTGCCGGACGACTCTGCATCCGTATGGAACCTTTTACACCGTCTCGCCGCGATGCGAAGGTCGACAACGTCCTTTCGATGTAGTATACTTGATGTGTAACGCCGCGACATGCGGCGATGGAGGATTTGCGATGAAATCGACATCCGTCAAACTAAGGAACCTCTTCATCTATCAAGTGTTCGTCCGCAACCATACGCCCCAGGGCGATTTTGCCGGTCTCGTCAAGGATCTCGAACGTATCAAAGCCCTTGGGGCCGATTTCGTCTATCTCCTGCCGGTCCATCCGATCGGCGTGAAAAACCGCAAGGGCTCGCTCGGCAGTCCCTATTCGATTCGCGATTATCGCGCGATCAATCCCGAATACGGCACGATGGCGGACTTCAAGGCGCTCATCGACGCCGTCCATGCACACGGCATGAGACTCATGATCGATGTAGTTTACAACCATACATCGCGCGACTCGCGGCTTCTCGCGGAACATCCCGAATGGTTTTACAGGAATGAAAAGGGAGAATTCGCGAACCGCGTCGGCGAATGGTGGGACGTCACCGATTTCGATTTCTCCAGCGGAAAAGCACTGTGGACCGAACTCGCCGACACGCTCGCGTCGTATGCGGCGATGGGCGTCGACGGATTCCGCTGCGACGTCGCGAGTCTCGTCCCGATCGACTTCTGGACGTATGCGCGCAAAGTCGTCGCGAAGACGAACCGCAAGATCGTCTGGCTGTCCGAATCGGTTCACGGCAGTTTCGTCAAGTACATCCGCGATCGGGGGTTCAACGCCTGGTCGGAGGCGGAAATCTACCAGGCGTTCGACATCGCCTACGACTACGACGTCTATCCCTACTACGAACAGTATCTCCTGGGAAAGCGACCGCTCAAGGAGTATCTCGAGGCGCTGAAGCGCCAGGAGGAAATCTATCCCGGCAATTACGTCAAGATGCACAATCTCGACAATCATGACGTCGTCCGCATCGCCGGCTTCGTCGCCGGCGACCCGGACAAGCTGAAGAACTGGCACGCCTTCAATTTCTTCCTCAAGGGGGCCGCGATGGTCTACGCGGGCGCGGAATATTCGTCCGATGTCAGGCCGAGCCTGTTCGACAGGGACCCCGTCATCCGAAAAGCGGACATCTCCGACTTCATCCGCACCCTCGCGAAGCTGAAGAAGCGGCCCGTGTTCGCCACCGGCATCCACGAAATCCTGATCCCGGAAACAGACGGCGTCGCCGTCGTGAAACTGCACGACGCGAAAGAGACCTTCATCGGCGTGTTCAACGTCGGCCTCGCTGCCGGGTCCATCCCCGTTCCGCTTGCGGACGGCAGGTACCGCAACGTTCTCGGCGGGAAGGCCGTCAAGATCGAAGCGGGTTCCGTCACCCTGGCACACGAACCGATCGTCGTCCGACTCAAGAAATGAAAGGCGGGAGACCGCTTTTTTTTCTGTCCGGCCCCGTGATTTGGTATAATGGAAGGCGAAGCAGGTGATTTCATGAACACCCAGCGCGTCACCGTCATCGGCGCGGGTCTCGCCGGTGTCGAAGCGGCTTTGCAGCTCGCGCGACGTGGCGTTCCCGTCCGTCTCGTCGAAATGAAGAAAATCAGGAAGAGTCCCGCCCACAACCGCGAGGACTTCGCCGAGCTCGTCTGTTCGAATTCGTTCCGGAGCGATTCGCTCGAAAACGCCGCCGGTGTCCTCAAGGTCGAACTGCGCCTGTTGGGATCGGCCGTGATGGCCGCCGCCGATGCCAGTGCCGTCCCCGCCGGAAGCGCGCTCGCCGTCGACCGCGAGAACTTTTCCGCCCGCCTCACGGACACCGTGCGCACGCATCCGCTCATCGAGGTCATCGACGAGGAAGCCACGCGGATTCCGGATGGACCGGTGATCATCGCGACGGGGCCGCTCACGAGCGACGCCCTTTTCGCGGCGATCCGGGAGCTCACCGGCGAAGACGCGCTCTACTTCTTCGACGCCGCTGCGCCGATCATCGAAGCCGAATCGATCGACATGACGAAGGCGTACTTCAAGAGCCGCTACGACAAAGGCGAGGCGGCTTACATCAACTGTCCGATGACCCGCGGGGAATACGACGCGTGGTACGATGCGCTCATGCAGGCGGAAACCGTTCCCGTCAAGGATTACGAGATGAAGGTGTTCGAAGGGTGCATGCCTTTCGAGGAGATGGCAAAGCGTGGAAAAGAGACGCTTCTCTACGGACCGATGAAGCCGGTCGGTCTCGAGACTCCGGATGGCAGCCGCCCCCATGCCGTCGTCCAGCTCCGCCGCGACGACGCGGCCGCGACCCTCTACAACATCGTCGGATTCCAGACCCATCTCACCTTTCCGGAACAGCGCCGGATCCTGCGGATGATCCCCGGGCTCGAGAACGTCCGCATCGCCCGCTACGGGGTCATGCACCGGAACTCGTTCATCAACGCCCCGCGGATCCTCGACGCCTTTTACCGCGTGAAGAAGGATCCGCGCATCATGATCGCCGGCCAGCTGTCCGGCGTCGAGGGCTACGTCGAGAGCGTCGGCTCCGGTCTCGTGGCCGGCGTGACGATGGCCCGCATCGTCCGCGGGATGTCACCCATCGTCTTTCCGACCGTTTCGGTTCTTGGTGCGCATGCACGCTATCTCGCCGAGTCGAATCCGACGGACTTCCAACCGATGAACGCCAATTTCGGGCTTTTTCCGCCGCTCGAAACGAAACAGCGAAAGTATCAGCGCAAGACCATGTACGCAGAACGCGCGATCGCGTCCATCCGGACGCTGATCGGGGAGGGAATCCTTGACTAACCGGGAGATCGTCGACTTTTACAGAAGCTACCTCGAAGACCAGAGACACTATTCGCCGCATACCGTCGTGGCGTATCTGAACGATCTCGCGACGCTGACCGGCTTTCTCGAAAACGAGGATCTGGGCAACCTCGAAGATGTCACCGAACGCATCGCCAAGTTCTACATCGCCCACCTTCACGGCACCTATCAGCCCGGATCGATCCGCCGCAAGACCTCGTCCGTCAGGACTTTGTACCGCCTCCTGTTCGAAGACGGATCGGTCCGGCTGAATCCGTTCGCGGGGGCTCCGCTCCCGAAGGTGGAGAAGCATTTGCCCAAGTTCGCCTACGAGGCGGAGATCGGATCCTTTCTCGACGGCATCGACACGTCGACCCTGAAGGGCAAGCGCGACGCCGCGATTTTCGAACTGCTCTACGGGTCGGGAATTCGCGTCGGGGAATTGGTCCGGCTCCGGACCGCCGATCTCGATTTCGGCAGCAAGACCATGCTCGTCCACGGAAAGGGATCCAAGGACCGCTACGTGCCGATGCACGATGCATCCATCGGCAAGCTCAAGGACTACCTTGTGATCGTCCGTCCCGCGTTCCGGACCCGGACCGTGAAACCTGACGACCGAACCCTCTTTCTCAATTTCAAGGGCGGACCGCTCACCGACCGCGGCGTGCGGGACATCCTCGACCGCGAACTCGACCGCCAGTCGTCGGGTCTCGACATGACGCCCCACGCGTTCCGCCATTCCTTCGCTACCCATCTCCTCGATCATGGCGTCGACCTCCGCACGGTCCAGGAACTGCTCGGCCACGTCAGCCTTTCGACGACGCAGATCTACACGAAGGTCTCTTCCGAGCGGATGCGCGAGGTCTATGCCAAGAGCCATCCCCGGGCGAAGAAGGTGGACCGATGATCACCGTCGTCCTCCTTTGCGTCGGCCGACTGAAAGAAAGCCACCTCCGCGAGGGCGTCGCCGAATACGCCAAGCGTCTCGGGGCGTACTGCGACTTCAGGATCGTCGAAGTCGCCGATTCCCGGATTCCCGAAGATCCCTCGCCCGCCGAAGCGGACAAAGTGCTCGAGACGGAGGGAAGGCTGATTCTCGACCGGATTCCCAAAAACGCCCGCGTCGTCGTCCTCGCGGTCGAAGGCGGAATGATCACCAGTCCCGAATTCGCGGGACTCCTCGCGGAAACGGCGGACCGCGGCACGTCGACCGTCTGCTTCGTGATCGGCGGATCGCTCGGACTGTCCGCCGAGGTCAAGCGCGCGGCCGACGTGCTCCTGTCCTTTTCGCGGATGACGTTTCCCCATCAGCTGATGCGGCTCATCGCCGCCGAACAGATCTATCGCGCCTTCACGATTCTCAACCACCGGACCTATCACAAATGAAAACGGCGAAGCCTGATTGGCTTCGCCGTTGTATCATTCCCGAGTCACTTGCCGATCGCCGCGATGTCCCCGAGAAGGGTGAGGACGATGTCGACGGCCTTGTCCATCTCGTCGATCGAAGCATATTCGAACGGACCGTGGTAATTGTATCCGCCGGTTCCGAGGTTCGGACACGGCAGTCCCATGTAGGTGAGACGGGCGCCGTCGGTGCCGCCGCGGATTGGTTCGACGATCGGGACGAGGCCGTTTTGTCTGATCGCGGCGAGGGCGAGATCGACGATTTCCATCCGCTGTTCGAGAACCCTCCGCATGTTCTGGTACTGTTCGCGGATCGCGAGGACGCAGGTACCGGCACCGTACTTGGCGTTGATGAACGCAGCGGCGGCACGGAAATCGTCCTTCTGTTTCTCGAACTGGACGACGTCGTGGTTCCTCACGATGTACGTGGCGACCGTCTCTTCGCAGGAACCCTTGATTTCGGTCGGATGGTTGAACCCCTCGTATTTCTCAGTCAGTTCGGGGCGGGCCGAGACGGGAAGGAGGAGGTCGAACTCGGCGGCGAGCCGGATCGAGTTCACCATCTTGTTCTTGGCGGCGCCGGGATGGACCGACTTGCCGCGGAAAATCGCCTCGACGCCGGCGGCGTTGAAGTTTTCGTAGGCGATCTCGCCGACGCGAGAGCCGTCGAGGGTGTAGCCGAACTCGGCGCCGATCGCCGCCGGATCGAGATGGAGGGTGCCGTTGCCGACTTCCTCGTCGGGCGTGAAGACGATCTTCACGGTGCCGTGGCGGCGGGACGGATCTGCCCGCAGACGCTCGACGACGGTCATGATTTCGGCGACGCCGGCCTTGTCGTCGGCGCCGAGGAGCGTCGTGCCGTCGGTGACGATGAGGTCCTGGCCGACGTTGTCGGACAGCCAAGGGAAGACGGCGGGATCGAGGATCATGTTCTTTTCGGCGTTGAGAACGATCGGGGCGCCATCGTAGTTCTTCACGATGCGGGTTTTCACATTCGCCCCGGAGGCGTCGGGAGACGTGTCGACGTGGGCGATCAGGGCGACCGTCGGCACCTTCGGACCGGCGTTGCCGGCGAGCGTTCCGATGACGTAGCCGTGACGATCGATGGATGCCTCGACGCCGAGCGATTCGAGTTCGTTCCGAAGCGCGTCGAGCAGGAGCAGCTGTTTCGCGGTCGAGGGATAGGTGTCGGAATGATGGTCGGACTGGGTGTCGAAGGCGACGTAGGAGAGCAGACGTTCATAGGCTTTCATGAGGATCCTCCAAGGATGAAATCTCAACCACTATTATAATACAAAGCGTGTCATTTTCATGCCGGAAGATGCATCGCAACGGACCTTTTCGGGCACGAAACGAGTTTTCTGATACCCGGGTCGCTTGCCTCACGCAATTATGATATAATATCAATGCGACTTTGAAGACGAGGACTTGACCATGATGAACATCATCTCCATCCCCGCGACCCGCCGCGGCGACTTCGCCCGCCGGATGGTCCGGTTCGGGCAGACCATCCCCGCCGTGAGGCGACGCGAACGCATCGCCCTCGGCAAAATCTACTCCTCCACCCTGTCGGAGAAGTATGTTTTCCCGTCGCGCGTCGAGGCATCCTGGATCGACCTCAAGACGGCACGCATCGAAGTGCTTCACGGGACCTCCGGCACGCTCGAGCCCGGCGCCGTGCTCCATCTGCACGGGGGTGCCTACATCGCCGGCTACAACGACACCTACCGGCGCGCCGCGCTCGCGATCTTCGACCACACCGGCATGGCCGTCTATTCGCTCGACTACCGCATCGCCCCGGAACATCCGTTTCCGGCCGCGCTCGACGATTCCGTCCGGGCATACCGGCGCCTATTGGCGGACGGCTTCCCCGGCGGACGCATCGTCCTCCTCGGCGATTCCGCCGGAGGCGGGCTTTGCCTGTCGCTCGTCATGCGCCTCCGCGAACTGCGGCTTCCCCTGCCCGCCGCGATCGTGACCTTCTCCGCCTGGACCGACCTGACGATGCAGGGCGAATCGGTCACGGCGAACGCCGAACGCGACCCGATGTTCGGAAAAGGCTCCGAACCGCTCCATCCCGAGTATTACGCCGGAACGACGCCGCTCGAGAATCCGTTCGTATCGCCCGCCTTCGGGTCCTTCAAGCGGTTTCCGCCGCTGCTCATGCACGTCGGCGGGACCGAGGTCATCCTTTCCGACACGCTCACGGTCGCTACGCGGGCATCCGAAGCGGAAGCGGACGTCACCGTCATCCGCTACGAAGGCATGTTCCACGGCTTCCAGCTCGGGTTCGGGATGATTCCCGAAGCGAAACGTGCGTGGACCGAAACGGGTTCTTTCATCAACGCGAAAATCGGTGCGGTCGAGGCCGCATCGGAACAGAAAGGGGCGAAGGAAACGATGGTTCCGTCGAAAGACTGGTATAAGCTCGACAACGCGGCGAAGATCTTCCCCGCGATTTCGACGAAAAAAGAAACGAACACGTTCCGCATCCAGATCGCGCTGACGGAGCCGGTCGATCCCGCCCTCCTGCAGAAGGCGGTCGAAGCCGCCTTCCAGCGCTATCCGCTGTTCAAGGTCCGCCTCAAGAACGGGTTTTTCTGGAAATACCTCGATCAGAACGAAGCGCCCTTCACCGTCCAGCCGCTGCCCCATCAGGTATGCGGTTCGCTGCTGCCCAAGGAGCATAACGGCTATCTCTTCCAGCTCTACCATCGCGGGAACGCGGTCACGCTCGAAATGTTCCACTCGCTCGCGGACGGATCGGGCGCGATCATGTTCCTCAAGTCGATCCTCTACGAATATCTCACGATGACCGGCAAGAAGATCACGCCCGACAATCTCATCCTGACGCGCGATTCGATGCCCACGAAGGCGGAATACGAAGATAGCCAGGCCACGTTCTACGATCCCAAGAACCACGCCCATGTGAAGGAACGAAAGGCTTTCTTCATCAAGGGGACCCCGATCCCCGACGGGAACATCGGTCTGATCGCGGGCACGATGTCGACCGACAAGATGCTCTCGCTCGCGCGTTCGAAACAGGCGACCGTGACCGAATATCTCTCCGCCCTGATGATGTACTGCATCTACGTCACCCAGATCCAGTATCGCGAGCATCTGAAGGAGAACCAGAAGCCGGTGAAGATCTTCGTGCCGGTGAACCTGCGGAAGCATTTCCCCTCGCAGACGCTCCGCAACTTCTCCATCTTCGTGAAATCGGACATGGTGATGGACCGATCCGACATCAATTTCGACGAAATCCTCGAACTTGTGAAGAAGCAATACGCCGCCGGCATGGCCAAATCAGAATTGATCCGCAAGATGTCGGAGAACTTCCATTTCGAGAAGAACGTGTTCCTGCGCGCCACACCTTATTTCTTGAAGAAGTACGCGCTCAAGATCGGATACGCCATCATGGGACTTTCGCTCAACACCCTGAGTCTGTCCAACATGGGGCGCTTCGAGATCCCGGCGTCGATGGAGCCTTACATCGACAACGCGTCCTGTTCCGTCTATTCCGGAAAATACAATACCCTGAACGTCGGCATCATGTCGATCGGGGACCGGTTCAAGATCACCTTCACGCGGTCGATCCTCGAGAGCACGATCGAACGCGAGTTCTTCCGCCACTTCACCGCCCGCGGCATCGACGTCGTGGTCGAAAGCAACTTCGTGGAGGAATACCTATGAAACACTGCGACAAGTGCAACGTCGACGTCAAGACGAATTTCAAGTACTGCCCGCTCTGCCACCAGGTCCTGTCCGGCGAGGACGATCCCGCGTTCAGCGAAATCTACCCGGAGTGCATCCCTTCCCGCCGGGAGATCCTGCCGCTCACGAAGAAAATCATGCTCTTCGTGACGACCGTCTCGATCGCGACCCTCTTCCTCGTCAACCTCCTGACCAAGCAGACGGTCGACACCTGGTGGAGCCTGATTCCGATCGGCGGCATCCTGTATTTCTGGCTCGTGCTCCGCTACGGCATCCTTTCGCGTCAGAACGTCGCCTTCAAGCTCGCCTTCCTGACGACGCTCCTGATCCTCATCCTGAACCTGATCGACCAGTCCTTCGGCGAAATCGACTACCGCGGCTGGGCGATCGAGTACGTCACGCCGCTCGCGCTCCTCGCGTGCAACCTCGCGATTTCTTCCATCATCTGGATCAAGCGCATCAACCATCGCGACTACATCGTCTATCTGCTCACGATCCTCGTCTTCTCGCTCGTCCCGCTGCTGCTCGTCTGGATCGGCGTGATCGCGAAGAACACCTGGCCGTCGATCGCCGCATTCGTCGCCGCGATGTTCATCCTGCTCGTCATCATCTTCTTTTTTCCGATGTCGATCAAGGAAGAGATCCGCAAACGATTCCATCTCTAGGAGGCGCTTAGGATGCGCATCATCGTCACGAACGGATTCTGCGTCCTCGGCGCCGAAATCCGCCGCGCCGATCTCACGATCGCGGACGGAAGGATCGCCGCCGTCGGCGATGCGGTCGGGATCCCCGACGTCACGGTCGACGCTGCCGGCGGTTTCGTCGCTCCCGGCTTCATCGACATCCATGTCCACGGCGGGGGCGGCCGCGACTTCATGGAGGCGAGCGTCGAAGCCTTCGTCGCCGCCTCGGAGTATCACCTCCGGCATGGCGCGACCTCTCAGGTCCCGACCGCAGTCTCCGCGCCGCTTGCCGACCTCGTGCGTTTCCTCGACGCGTACCAGGCCGCCGAGGCGTCCGGGAAACTCGCCGCGCGCCTCGTCGGGGCCCATCTCGAAGGGCCGTATCTATCCATGAAAAAAGCGGGAGCGCACGATCCCGCCTTCCTGAAGGATCCCGATCCCGCCGAGTATGTCCTTCTCGTTGAACGCTATCCGTTCCTGCGCCGCATGACAGCGGCGCCCGAACTGCCGGGCGCGTTCGCGCTCGGCGACTATCTGCACGCGCATGGCGTGAACGCCTCGATCGGCCATTCCGACGCGAGCGCGACGACCGTCTTCGCGGCGGCCGCGCACGGGTTCACGTCCGTCACGCACCTGTACAACGCGATGTCCGCCGTCGGCGAACGGGACGGTCGCAAGCAGGGCGGCGTCGCCGAGGCGGCGCTCCTCGACGACCGGCTCTACGCCGAAGTCATCGCCGATCTGCGCCATGTGCCGGAAGAACTCCTCCGGCTCGCTTATCGCAACAAGGGCAAGGAACGGCTGATCCTCGTATCCGACTGCCTCTCGCCGGCGGGAATGGAGACCGGACGCTACCGTCTCGGCTCGCAGAGTGCCGGAATCGACGTCGACGTCCGCGAGGCGGCGTTCGTCGCCGGCACCGGCCGACTCGCCGGCTCGATCGCCGCGGCGGACACGCTCCTCCGGAACATGATGTCGATCGGCGTGCCGCTCGCGGACGCCGTCTGGATGCTCACGAAAGCCCCGGCGGAACTGCTCGGGATCGACGATACCGTCGGAACGCTTGCGCCGGGCATGGCCGGCGACGCGGTCGTCTTCGACGCGTCGGGAACAATCACCCACGTCATCGCCAAAGGCCGCGTGATTAGATGAAAAAAGGCAGCCGTCAGGGCTGCCTCAGACCGAGGACGTCGAGGAATTCGACGTCTTTTTTCATGAACGTCTTGCCTTCGAGCCGATGCCAGGGATGTTCCGACTCGGGGAAGGAGAAGGACAGGCGATACGCGGTGAGCGCCTGGCTCTTGAGACCGTAACGATGGTTGAGAGCGACGTTGCCGTAGAGCGGATCGCCGACGACGGGATGCCCGCAGAACGCCATGTGGGCGCGGATCTGGTGGGTGCGTCCGGTGACCGGCTCGATTTCGAGGAGCGAAAGGTCGCCACGCTCGTGGGCGACGCGATAGCGGGTCACGATCGGCTTGGCGCCGGGGATCGGCGTCGCGGCGACGCGAACGACGGCGCCGGCCTCGTCTTTGAGAAGGAAGGCGCGGATCGTCGCTTCCGGAACCGACATCGATCCCGACACGGCTGCGAGGTAGATCTTGCGGATGCGGTCCTCGCGCGAAGCGGCGGAGAGGATGGCGGCCGCGGCGGAGGATTTCGTGACGATCATCAAGCCCGAGGTATTGAAATCGAGACGGTTGCCCGGGGCATAGCCCGCGGCGTCGCGGATCAGCCGGAGGACGGAGAGGACGTCGCGGTCCCGCATCCCCGCCTCGGGGTGGGACAGCATCCCCGCCGGCTTGTCCACGATCAGGATGTCGGCGTCTTCATACACGATCGAGAGGTCGGAGGTCTTGCGGATGACGGCTTCGCCGGCCACGAGGTCGAGGATCTCGTCGCCTGCCGTGAGCACCGTCTTCGTGTCGGTCAGAGCTTTGCCGTTATGGAAGAAGCGCCCGGAGGCGACGGCCGCCTGCGGCGTGCCGGGAACGCTCGACGAAAGATGCCGCCAGAACCAGGCGGCGAAAGGCAGATGGTGTTCGTTCGAACCGACGATGTGCTTGCGCATGCGGACCTCCTTTCTTCCGGAGCGGAAAAATCCCGAGACGCGGTTCGGGATTTCGCTCAGCCGATGATGATTTTCTCGGGCGGATAATCCGCCGCCGAAGCGTACGGATGTCCCCAGTTCCTGTTGAAGAAACCGAAGATGGTGATCGGACCGAGGCGGCCGATGAACATGATCACCGCCAGGGCGATCTTCGAAGCGGATGTGAGGTGGGGCGTGATTCCCTGCGAGAGACCGACCGTGCCGAAGGCGGAAACGACTTCGAAGAGGACGTTCGTCGCATTCGCCTCGAACCGCGTGCTCCCGGCCTCGAAGGCGCTCACGACGAGGAATCCGACGAAGATCGAAACCAGCGCGAGGAAGGCGAGCGTGAATGCCTTGATGCGGGTCTCGTCGTCGATCTTGCGGTTCTTGATGATCGGCGCCTTGCCCTGAAGGAAGGCGATCGTCGACCGCATGATCGCGTAGGCCGTCGTCGTCTTGATGCCGCCGCCGGTCGAGTTCGGCGAAGCGCCGATGAACATGAGGAGGATCAGGAAGGACACGCCGACGACGGAGAAGCGCGAGACGTCGGCGGTGGCGAAACCGGAGGTGCGCGCAGTGAAGCTGTGGAAGAATGCCTGCAGCCACGTGAGGTCCGATCCCTCGGCCCATTTGAGAAGGAGCGTGCCGGCGACGATGAGGACCGCCGTCGTCTTGAGCACGATCTTGGTGTAGTTGGTGAGCGGCTTCCAGGCGCGCTTCTTGAAGACGTCGTACAGGACGATGAAGCCGATGCCGCCCGAAATCACGAGGAATGCCGTCGTGAGGTTCAGGAGCACGTTGCCGGCGTAGGGAATCAGACTCGTTGCGCCGAGGATGTCGAAGCCGGCGTTGTTGAAGGAGGAGACGGCATGGAAGGCGCTGATGCCGAGCGCCTGCCAGAAGGGATAATCGCGGCTGAAGACGATGAACGAAAGCCACATTCCGATGAATTCATAGGCGAGCGAGGTAATCACGATGGCACGGACGAGCCGGACCATCCCCTTGAGCGAATTCTGGTTCAGCGCCTCGCGCAGGACGATCCGCTCCATCACGCCGATCTTGACGCCGAGGAGCATCATGACATAGACGGCGATCGTGACGATGCCGAGACCGCCGATCTGGATCAGGAGAGCGAGGAAGATTTTACCGAAGACGGAGAAGGACGCGCCGATGTCGGCGATCGTCGAAAGACCCGTGACGCAGATGGCCGAGAACGCGAGGAAGAGCGCGTCGACGTAGGCGAGACGGCCGGACTTCAAGACGATCGGCAGGGCAAGAACGACCGAACTGAAGAGGATGATGCCGAGAAAACTCAAGATGATGATGAGCAGCGGCGGCAGTTTCTTGTTTTTGAGCGGGGCGTGTTCATGTTCGTGCATGTCCGCCGCCTCCTTCCACGTGATGATGACGGACGTATTATACTACGTTTCCCAGTTCAAAGCAAACCGATCCCGCGTGTCGAAGGAACGGGGAGCGTTTTTCAGATTGCCCGGTTGTTCCCGGCGGGGCTGTGATATAATGGGGGTAGAAAAATTCCAAGGGGGCGGAAACGATGCTGATCCTGCTCGGGCCGAGCGCTTCGGGAAAGACCGAATCGGCCAAAATCATGCTCAACCGTTATCCGATTTCCCGCGTCGTCACGTATACGACGCGCCCGAAACGGGTGAATGAGATCGACGGATTCGATTACAACTTCACCACCGAGGATCAGTTCGACAGGCTCGAGCAGGACCGCTTCTTCGCCGAGACGGCCGCCTATAACGGATACCGTTATGCAACCCCCCTGAACCAGTTGCGCGACGACAAGCTCATCATCCTCGAACCGCTCGGACTCGAGTCGTTCGTCAAATTGCGCGTGTGCACGATCGTCGCGATCTACCTGCAGACGAGCGAATCGGTCCGCTATGAGCGGATGCGCTATCGCGGCGACACGAAGGAGCAGGCCGAAAGCCGGATCGCCTCCGACCGGGAGCGGTTCGACCTGATGAAAATCGAACACCTGGACATGGTGATCGACACCACGAACATGTCGGTCTCCGACATCGCCGACATGATCTACGGGAACTATAAGTTCCTGCTCGCGAAAAAGCAGAATCCGTTCGAGCAGATGCAGCTGTTTCCGGAGCAGGAAGGCTTTTGAGCGTCCGCGAGCATAACGGTTTCAAAATGCAGCCCGGTTTGATACAATAGCATCGGAAACAATAGAGCTTTCCTACAAGGAGAATTAAATCATGTCCATCCAACTCACAAGCAGCAATTTCAAAGAAGAAGTCCTCAATTCCAACATTCCCGTCATCGTCGATTTCTGGGCGATCTGGTGCGGTCCGTGCAAGGCGCTCGGTCCCGTCATCGAACAGGTCTCGACCGATCTCGCCGGCAAAGTCAAGGTCGGCAAAGTGAACGTCGACGACGAGCCGCAGCTCGCCAACGTTTACCGCGTTTCTTCGATTCCGACCGTCGTGCTCTTCAAGGACGGCAAGCCCGCCGCACAGTCGATCGGGCTGATGAGCAAAGAGAACCTCCTGAAGCGACTGGGACTCTGATCATGGCAGACGTCATCGTTGTCGGCGGCGGTCCCGCGGGGATCTCCGCGGCCATCTACCTGCAACGGTTCAAACGCGACGTCCTCGTGCTCATGAAAGACCAGGGTGCCCTCGGGAAAACCGACGCCATCGAGAACTATTACGGGTTCCCCGAACCCGTCACCGGCCCCGAGCTGATCGCCCGCGGCATCGCCCAGGCGGAGCGCCTCGGCGTCAGGGTCCGCCGCGAGGAAGTCCTCGCGATCGAGGCGGGCGAGATTTTTTCCGTCAAGACCGCGAAGGACACTTATGCCGCCCGAACGGTGCTGATGGCGACCGGGATGAGCCGCGCCAGTCTCCGGGTGAAGCGCTTCAACGAATTCCTCGGCCTCGGCATCTCCTACTGCGCCGTCTGCGACGGGTTCCTGTATCGGCAGAAGAAGATCGGCATCGTCGGCAGCGGCGAGTTCATGCTCGAGGAACTCGAGGTGCTCCGCAACTTCTCGCAGGACCTCACCGTCTTCACGAACGGCGAACCCCTCGCGCACGATCCCGGAAACGTCACCTTAATCACCGACCCGCTCGTCGAAATCCTCGGCTCCGATCGCCTCGCCGGCATCAGGAGCACGCGGGGCGACCATCCCCTCGACGTTCTCTTCGTCGCCGTCGGAACCGCCTCGGCGGCCGATTTCGCGCTCCGCATCGGAGCGATGATGGATGGAAGCCGCATCGTCGTCGATTCCGAGTACATGACCAATATCCCCGGGCTCTTCGCTGCGGGTGACTGCATCGGCGGCCTTTCCCAGGTCGCGAAAGCGGTCGCGGACGGCGCTTCGGCCGGCATCGCGATCCACAAACACCTCAAATCGATGAAGTCCTGACATCCGTCGGGACTTTTTTTCTCACACTCTCCGGAACCCGGCCCAAAGGCCGGTTTTTTGTGTTATAATGGTTTTTGGCAAAAAACCAGATGCAAAGGGGTATGACCATGGAACAACTCGCCACGCTCAGACAGCAAATCGACGACATCGACCGGGAAATGCAGAGGCTGTTCCTCGCCCGCATGGAAACCGTCCGCGTGATCGCCGACTACAAGCTTGCGCACGACCTCACGGTCTATGACCGCGACCGCGAGGCGGCCGTGATCGCCGCCAATGTCGGCCGCATCAAGGATTCCGCCTACGCCGACTATTACAAAACCTTCCTCGATTGTGTCATGCAGCTCTCCAAGGACTTCCAAAAAGCGATCATAAGGAGCAACCTATGAACTACATCGACCTTCGCAGCGATACCGTCACCCAGCAGACCCGCGAAATGCGGGATGCGATGTACCATGCCGTCGTCGGCGACGACGTCTTTCAGGACGACCCGACCGTCAACGAACTCGAGCGGATCGCGGCCGAGACGTTCGGAAAGGAAGATGCGGTCTTCGTCCCTTCCGGAACCTTCTCCAACCAGCTCGCCCTCTTCACCCACTGCGACCGCGGCGACGAAGTGATCCTCGACAAGAACGCGCACATCGTGCTGCACGAATCGGGGGCTTCGGCGATCATCGCCGGGGTCCAGCTGTTCACGATGGACGGCGTCGGCGGCGTCTGGGATCTCGCCAAGTTCGAAGCGGCGATCAAGCAGAAGTCGCGCTTCATGCCGGGGACGAAGCTCGTCTGTCTTGAAAACTGCCTGAACGGACACGTCATTTCGCCCGCCTACCTGGAACGTGTCGCGGCGATCGCGAAGCGCCATGGTCTCAGGATCCATCTTGACGGCGCACGCATCTTCAACGCGGCGACCTTCCTGGGCCGCGACGTCAAGGAGATTACGGGATTCGCGGACAGCGTCTCCGTCTGCCTTTCGAAAGGGCTCGCCGCACCCGTCGGCACGGTCCTCGTCGGCACCCGGGACTTTTGCGAACGGGCCAAGGACCGCCGCAAGCTGATGGGCGGAGGCATGCGTCAGGCGGGATTCCTCGCCGCCGCCGGCATCATCGCGCTCACGAAGATGCCGCAGCGCCTCGGGATCGACCACGAGAACGCGGCTTACCTCGACCGATTGCTTTCGGCCATCCCCGGAATCGTCGTCGACCGCGCCGAGCGCGACATCAACATGGTCTTCTGGGACATCGCCGACGATCGCAAGCACGGACTCGAGAGCCACCTGTGGAAGAACGGCGTGAAGATCCTGCCCTACGAGGGGTATTTCCGCTTCGTGACCCATCTCGACGTCGGGCGCGACAATCTCGACGAAGTCGCCCGACTCGTCCGGGACTACTTTGCCTGACACGGAACGGGTTCTTTCAAACCGAGGAAACCATCAACGATCGCGCGAGACGCTCACGCTGAGGCTGTTTGCGTCGGGAAGGATATCGTTATGAGGATCAATGTCTACATCAGTTCCACCGGATTCTGCTCCCGTCGCGATGCCGACCGTTTCATCGCCGCCGGGCGGGTCGCCGTGAACGGCGTCAAGGCCGTGATCGGCATGGACGTCGGCGCAAGCGACCGCGTCACCGTCGATGGAAAACCGGTCAAGCACGAACGGCCGACGATCTACATCGCCTGCCACAAACCGCTCGGGGTCGAATCGACCACCGACGAATCGAAGACGAACAACATCGTCTCCTACATCCACCACCAGGAACGGATTTTTCCGATCGGTCGTCTCGACAAGGACACCTCCGGGCTGATCCTGCTCACGAACGACGGCCAGATCGTGAACCGCATCCTCCGCGCCGAGAACGCGCACGAGAAGGAGTATGTCGTCGAAGTCGACGTCCCGATCGACGATGCTTTCGTCCATGCGATGGAAGCCGGCGTCGTCATCTACAATCCGGTCCGCCACGAGCAGACGCGGACGCGCCCCTGCAAGCTCATCCCGATCGACGGAACGACCTTCCGGCTCGTCCTGACGCAGGGACTGAACCTGCAGATCCGGCGGATGTGCGACGCCCTCGGTCGTCACGTCGTCTCGCTCCGACGGATCCGCATCATGAACGTGAACCTCGGCAGCTTGCCGTATGGCGACTGGCGCAACCTGACCCGCGCCGAACTCGACGGGCTGATGAAAATGCTCGCATGAAGAACTTCGTCGCACTGTTGAAATTATTGTAGCGCCCGCGGGCGAGTGTGATATAATATCAAATGGTTTTTCTACCAAATGGAACATGACATGGGAAAAGGAACTGAACGGGAGGATATGCGATGATTCTACAAAAAGCGTCAGGTGTCCGCATCGACGGCCGCAAGCAGATGTCGAAGACGGCACCTTTGCATGAAGTCCTGAATCCGCGCTTCGTCTATCTTCCGCTTCTCCAGCAGAACGCTCCGCTCAAGCGGGTCGTCGAAGTCGGGGCGAGCGTAAAGATCGGACAGGTCGTGGCACTCAGGGAAGGGTTCGGGGCGATGCCGATCCACGCCTCGGTGAGCGGCAAGGTCACCGCCGTCAAGAAGGCATGGCATTCTTCGGGCAGGATGGTCGACTCGATCGAAATCGAAAACGACAACCAGAACCAGCTTGACGACGCGATCCGTCCGGAAGCGGACACGGATCGCTTCACACGGGATGACCTCGTCCAGAAAATGCAGAATGCCGGTCTTTCGGGACTCGGCGGGGCCGGATTCCCGACCTACGTCAAGTATCAGACAAAGAGCCCGATCGACGTCGTCATCGTCAACGCCGTCGAATGCGAACCGTATCTGACCTGCGACTACATGCTGATCGAGGAACATCCCGAAAAGGTCCTGAAAGGCCTCAAGTACTTCATGCGCGCCGCCGGCGCGAAGCGCGGCGTCGTCTGTTACAAGGCTTACAACACCGGCATCGCGGAAGCGCTGAAGCCGTTCCTTTCGAACTATCCCGGCATCGAACTCCGCCCCGTGAAGGACCTCTATCCGGCCGGCTGGGAAAAATACCTCGTCCAGCAGGTCACCGGGAAGACCTACGCGAATCTTCCCGCGGAAGCCGGCGCGATCGTCGACAACTCCGCGACTGCGATCGTTTTCGCCGACGTCGTCGAGAAGAACATCCCGCTCATCTCGCGGGTCATCACCATCTCCGGTGAAGGCATCAAGAATCCGCGCAATTTCCTCGTCCCGATCGGGACGCCCGTCAAGGAACTCGTCGCCCAGTGCGGCGGCTATGCCGACGGACTCGATCCGGCGAAGGCCTACTACATCGCGGGCGGTCCGATGACCGGCCGGGCGATCTTGATCGACGAACTTGTCGTCAACGACACCCTCGGATCTGTCATCGTCAAGCCGTTCCCGGAGGAAAAGCAGCATCCCGCCTGCCTCGGCTGCGGCAAGTGCGCCGACGTCTGCCCGGTCTATCTTGCCCCGACGGAAATCCAGCGCGCGTTCGAGATGAACGACAAGAATGCGGTCAAGGCGCTCAACGCCAACAAGTGCATGCAGTGCGGACTGTGTTCCTACGTCTGCCCGTCGCACATTGAAATCAGCGATTTCGTCCTTCGTGCGAAAGAGCTTCTAAGGAAGGCATAAGATGGCCAGATTCGCTAACGGCAAGGCTCCGTTCCTCCGCATGTCGGATGCCAGGGACTACGGCACCGGCGTGATCCAGCGCGACTTCATGATCGCGCTCGTCCCGCTCATCCTCTTCGCCTTCTACAAGAACGGCGTCCAGGTGTATCTCGACGGCAACATCGCGTTCGCCGAGATGTTCTATCCGATCTTCTTCATCCTCGCCGGCGGCTTCATGTCGACGCTGCTCGAAGGCCTCTATTTCACCATCACCGACAAATCGGTGCGCACGATGAAGGCGCTCGGCATGAAGCTGAAAACCTCGTATGCGGCGATCCCCGGACTTCTCCTTGCGATGATCGTGCCGCTCTACACGCCGATCTGGGTGCTCATCTTCGGCTGCATCGTCGCAACCCTCGTCGGCAAGATGATCTTCGGCGGATTCGGCTACAACACCTGGAACCCGGCACTGCTCGGCTATGTCGCGATCGCGTTCACCCTCTACGGCGTCATCAACGACGCCGGCGGCGCGCTCAACGCCTCCGAGGTCCTCGTCGACGCGGTCGGCGGCGCGACCCCCCTCGGCGTCCTCGCCGGTGCCGACGCCATCAGTTACGCCACCCTCGTCGCCCCTTACGGCACGCTCTGGAACTTTTTCATCGGCACGATACCAGGCGCCCTCGCCGAAACGAGCGCGCTCGCCTGCCTGATCGCCTACGCCTGGCTCGTCTTCCGCAAGGTCATCAAGTGGTACGTCCCGGCCGTCTTCGTCGGCACCGTCTTCGTCCTCTCCTGGCTCATCGGCGTCATCGCCGGCGAACCGGGAATCTGGTTCCCGCTCTACAGCATCTTCTCGGGCGGCCTCATGTTCGGCGCCGTCCTGATGGCGACCGAACCCGTCACCACGCCGAGAAACCCGCTCGGGAAGCTCTTCTTCGCGCTCTTCCTCGGCGTCTTCACCGTCCTCTTCCGGTTCGTGGGCAATCTGCCGGAAGGCGTCGCCACGGCGATCCTGTTCATGAACATCTTCACCCTGCCGATCGACAACTGGACCGCGATCATCCGCTCCGAAGGCCTGAACAAGAAATCCTGGGGCAGATTCGCGATTCTCGTCGCCCTGATCCTCTTCATCGCGCTGTACGGCGTGCTGAAGGCCGGCGGGACCTATTCCGCGGCGATCCTCCTGCCGCAGATCGGAGGACTGATCCGATGAAACTGCTCGTTCAGAAATACGGACTTCTCGCCGGCATCATCGCCATGTTCACCCTCGTTTTCGCCCTCGGCGGCGCCTACAGCCGCTACATGACGGCGCAAATCGATACCCGCGCCGGCGAAGGTGCGAATGCCGAGTGGCTCGCGATGTTCGAAGGCGCCACCCGCGTCGAGGAATTCATCATCGCCGACATCGTCCAGAAGACCTATCCCCTCGCCGGCGACCGCGGCGATTTCACCCCGACGATCCTCGCCGCATACAAACTCTACGAAGGGGATGTGAATACGGCCGTCGGCGTCATCTATGTCGTCGAATCCTACGGGAAGTTCGCGGGCGTGCAGATCGCCTTCGCATTCGACCGCGCGACCGACACCGTCGCGTCGGTCCGGGTCATCGCCCAGTCGGAGACCCCATCGTATTACGGCACGCTCGGAACGTCCTTCCTGGCCCAGTTCGAGGACAAGCCTCTCGCCGACATCGCCCTCATGGTCGATGCCGTCGCCGGCGCCACCTATTCGAGCAAATCCTTCGAAATCGCGCTTCTGTGCGCCCGCGAGCAGTACGCGGCCGATTTCGGGTTCGACATCCCGTCGATCGTGATGTCCCTGAACGCCGTCACCTACAACTTCGATCCGGACACCTTCGAAACGATGCCCTTCATCGCCGACGTCACGTACGGCGAGGACGACGTCCATGTCGTCGTCTACCTCGACGCGGCGTTTGCCTACGCCGGCCTCGTCTCCGGCACGGAGCCGGAAAACGACGTCAAGCTCGCGATCCAGGCCTATGCGTCGGGTGCGGGAACCGTGAGCGCCAACGTCCTCTTCGTCGAGTACGACGCCGAATCGCGCGAACTCGTCATCCGGTCGAGGGGCTACTCGGCCGAAGGAATCACCGTCACGTTCACCCTGAACGCCACCCTCGACGGCATCGAATCGTATGAAGTCGATTCCGACGAATCCTACCACGAAGACTACAACGAACTCTACAATCACGACCTGGGCGAAGCGCCCTACGTCGAAGAGAACATGATCGACCAGTACCTCGACGGCGCAATCACGATCGACGGCATCGCCGGCGCGTCCGTGACCTCCGCCGCGATGCAGAAGATGCTCGTGCTCCTCGACCAGTTCGTGACCGCGATCGGCGGAGGTGACTGAGATGAAAAAGGGACTCACATCCGGCATCGTCCTGCTCGCGCTCGGCGTCGTCGCCGGACTCCTGCTTGCGGTCGTCAACGCGATCACCGCGCCGATCATCGCGGCAAACGAACTCGCGGCGAAACTGGAAGCGCTCGAACAATTCTATCCGGACATCCAGACCGCCTATGACGTCGAAGAAATCATCCTCGAAGGCGACATCGACTCCGTCTACGTTTTGAAGGACAAGACGACGGGCGATCCTGTCGCCGCCGTGTACAGCGTCAGCTCCATGGGGTACGAAACGTCCGTCCGGATGCTCATCGCCGTGAACGCGGACGGCACGGTTCACGCCTATTCGTTCGTCACGAACGACGGCACGAAAGGACTGGGACTCGTCTTGTCGGACATCGACTTCGGGATGACCGGAGCCGACGTCGGCGACGCGACCGCGTTCGATGCCCATGGCGGCGCAACGGTCACGTCCAACGGCGTGCTCGCCTGCTTCACCGTCGTCGCGGCGCGTTATGCGACCGACCTGGGAGGGAACTGACATGAACCTCAAAGAAGCAAGGGACAATTTCCTCAAGGGCTTCATCAAGGAAAACCCCCTGTTCGTGACCGTCCTCGGGACCTGCCCGGCGCTCGCGATCACCACCAAGGTCGAAAACGCGCTCGGCATGGGACTCGCGCTCCTGTTCGTGCTCGTGCTCTCCAACCTGCTCGTCTCGCTCGTCACCTTCCGGCCGAAGATCCGCGCACTGGTGATGCCGGTCCGCATCCCGGTCTACATCGTCCTCATCGCGACGCTCGTCGTCATCACCGAGATGGTCATGGAGGCGTTCCTCCAGCCGCTCTACGTGACGCTCGGGGTATTCATCCCGCTCATCGTCGTCAACTGCATCATCTTCGGCCGCGCCGAAGCCTACGCGAGTGACCACAAGCCGGTCGAGTCGATGATTGACGGCGCCGGCATGGCCCTCGGCTTCACGATGTCGATCGTCATCATGAGCATCTTCCGTGAGCTGATCGGCGCCGGCACGCTGACGATCTGGACCCAGGGCGAAGCCGACGTCGTTCTCGATCTTCGTTTCATCTTCGATTTCCTCGGCATCACGCCGATCGACATGTTCCAGAAGCCGGTGGGGGCGTTCGTGACCTTCGGCCTCATCCTCGCGGTCATCGCCGCGGCCCAGAACGCGAAGGCGGCCCAAGCCCAACCGGCCGCGGAGGTGAAAAAATGACGAATCTCCTGACGATCGCGTTCACCGCGTTCTTCATCGAAAACGTCCTGCTCTACCAGTTCCTCGGCATCTGCTCGTTCATCGGCGTCGGCAAGCAGCGGAAGACGTCGCTCGGCATGGGCCTCGCCGTCGTCGTCGTCATCATCCTCGCCGGCATGTCCACCTGGGCGATCTACCGCTTCGTGATGGAACCGCTCGACATCGGCTACATGAAGACGATCGTGTTCATCCTCGTGATCGCCGCGCTCGTCCAGATGATGGAGACGATCATCAAGAAGCTCTCGCCTGCACTGTACAAGGCACTCGGCATCTATCTTCCGCTCATCACCACGAACTGCGCCGTCCTCGGCGTCGCGATCACGAACATCACGAAGGATTACGATTTCGCCGAGATGCTCGTCTACTCGGCGGCGATTCCGCTCGGCTACCTGTTCGTCATGTACATCTACGCCATCATCCGCGAAAAGCTCGAACTGAACCCCGTCCCCAAGGCGTTCAAGGGCACGCCGATCGCGATGATCGTCGCGGCGATCCTCGCCATCATCTTCTCCCGGTTCGGAGGCCTGATCTGACATGTGGGACATCCTCATTCCGCCGCTCGTCCTCGGCGGTCTCGGCATGGTCCTCGGCCTGATGATCTATTTCGTCGCGCAGAAGTTCGGCGTCGCCGAAGATCATCGCGTCGAGGAGATCGAACATCTCCTCCCGAACTACAACTGCGGCGCCTGCGGCTATCCGGGCTGCCACGGCATGGCCCTCGCGATCCTCGCCGGCGAGACCGCGCCGGAGAAGTGCAAGCCGATCAAGAAAGAAGAAATCGAAATCCTCAACAAATATCTCGACTCCCTCAAAGAGGGAAAGCCGCTTCCGTCGGGGACGAAATGAATTCAGGGGTGAACGGTTGTTCGCCCTTTTTCTTTACATTCATTATCATGGTCAAACCGCTCCGAATACCATTACATAAAAGAAGATAATGTAATATAATATTCGATGGATTTCAAACATAGGAGGATTAGACATGAAGAAACTCGCATTGCTGCTCATCGTTCTGCTCGGATCCGTATCGCTTTTCGGCTGCAACACCAGTGAATTCAAGGTTGACGGAGAATTCACCGCGTTCCTGCCGTCGGTATCCAACAACAAACCGCAAGTCACCATGGTCACCGTGACCATCGAAGACGGCGAAATCGTCGACTTCGACATCGACGTCCGTCAGGGAACCAGAACCCAGAACGTCGATACCCTGGTCTACAGCTGGGCATGGAACACGCAGACCAAGAAGGAACTCGGGTATGCGTACCACATGTTCTACGGCACCTACGACGACACCGACACGACCCCGACCGAAGACGAATACATCGCCTGGCTCGATGCCAACGACAAGCTCGAGTGGTTCGAACAGGCCGAAGTCATCGAAGCCTACTGGCTCGCCAACGGCTTTGACTCGATCACCCTCGTCGAGGGCGAATTCCCGACCGAAGTCGGCGTCACGATCTCCGACTCCGGATACGTCGAACTCGCTGCCGCCGCCGTCGAACTCGCGAAACTGGGCAAGTTCCAGTCGATCGTCTGCTCCGGCTCCGACCTCTACAGCGCCTCGATGATCGTCAGCGCGAAGGGCGAAGTCACGGAACTCAAGCTCGACACGCTCCAGGCGACCAAAGACACCGCCGCCGGAACGTTCGTCTGGAAGGACGAAACGAAGCAGGAACTCGGCGACGACTACGGCATGAAGGGAACCGGTGCGAAATACAACTTCGCCGCCGGCGCCTGGACCGCCCACGCCACCGACAAGACCACGCTCGAGTGGTATGAGCAGGCCAACCTCATCACCGCCTACATCCTCGAGAACGGCTGGGACGAAGATCTCGCCCCGATCGCGGACCGCGGCGTTTCGCTCGACGGCACGACGCTTCTCGACGCCTGCGCCGGCGTCACGATCAAGACGGCCACATACTTCCAGGTTTTGGAAGCTCTGTTCGGAGCCGTTGCCGAAGGCGAAATCAAGTAATCGACCTCAATCACACGGAAAAGTTGTCCTGCGGGACAACTTTTTTGCTTTTCGGGGAGAGTTCGCGTGATATAATGAAGTCGATCCCGAACCCACGCAGGAGGAGTCCCCATGCAACCCATCGATGTTCTGATCCTCGTCGCCGGCATCGCCCTTGCGGTCGCCCTCCTCCTCTTTGCCACGACGGTCCTTGCGGGGCGCAAACGCCGCCGGGACCTCGAGGCGGCGTTCTCCGCCTCGTTGCCGGACGCCGTCATCACAACTCGCGACGGATGGACCGCCGTCGAGACGGCCGGAACGTATTATCTCGTCAAACCCATCCCCTTTCATCCCGATCACGAACTGATCCTCACGAACCGGTTCTTCTGGTGCGTCAACGCCGATCTCAAGAACTGGCGGCGTTCGACCGTTCCGGATCTTGTCCCCGGCGTCGAAGCGTTCGTGATGGATCGACCCGCGACGATGAAGAAGGTCGTCAAGGTCGCGCTCCTGATGCCGGACTGCCGCAACGTCACGCGCTATCTGAACGAATCGGACGTCGAAGTCGTCCGGCCCGGCAAAGCCGTCGCCGGCGTCCACTTCGTGACGCTGCGGGGACTCGGACACTTTTTGTCCGATCGCGAACAAAAATAGTGGACAAATCCTTGCCTTTGGATTATCATATAATATGCATGCGCCATTAGCTCAGCTGGTAGAGCAAATGACTCTTAATCATTGGGTCCCGGGTTCGAGTCCCTGATGGCGCACCAGCATATCCCTGATGGCAGGATCCGCGAGGTTCCTGCCCTTTCTTTTTTCGGTCCGAACACGAGATGCTTTCGCGTTTCGCGCACGCTCCTATGTTATAATGGACATGAAGATCCATCAAGGATCACGTCGGAAAGAGGCAGGATATGAGTCCGAACGAGATGTATCTGTCATTCTTCGAGACTTCCCCCGTTCCGTTTGCCATCTTCGCAATCGAGGACCATTTCACGACCCGCTTCGAATTCGTCAACGACGCCTATCTGCGTTTCACCGAGCTGAAGCGCGAGGACGTCATCGGCCGCCGTTTGACGGAAGTCTTTCCGGGATTCGACGCATCGAAGAAGGCCCAGCTCGCCGAACTGCTCCTCGGCTACATCGAGAAGCGCGTCGTCTTCGTCGACTTCCTTCACGATATCGTCGACAAGTGGGTCCGTGTCGCCGCTTTCCCGCTCGAAGGAAACAGGCTCGCCGTCATCATCCTGGACAACTCGTCCGAATACCTCCTCCGGGATGAAGTCGACGGATTCCTGAACGTCAACGCCGACCTGCTCTGCGTCTCGGACCGGGAAGGCCGCTTCCTCAAGATCAACAAGTCGTTCGAAACCATGCTCGGCAAGACGATCGAGGAGCTGCGCGGCTGGACCTTTCTCGAATTCCTCCATCCCGACGACGTCGACGCGACCAGGAAAGCCCTGTCGGAGCTGACGCCCGAGAAACCGCTGATCGCCTTCCCGAACCGCTACCGCACCCTTGACGGATCCTTCCGTCACTTCGAGTGGAACGCGATGACCAACGGGAAAATCATCTACGCTTCGGCGCACGACGTCACCGTCTCCGTGCTCGCCAACGAGCGCCTCGAACATGACGCCCAGATCGATCCGCTCACCGGGCTCTTCAACCGCAACTATTTCTACAAGAAGGTCGCCGAGGAGATGGATTTCGTCAACCGTACCCCGGGATCGCACCTGGCGCTCGTCCTTGTCGACATCGATTTTTTCAAACGCGTGAACGATACGTGGGGTCATCCGATCGGCGACGACGTCCTCGAACGCGTCAGCCGGCTGCTCGCCGACGGCATCCGCAAGACGGACTCCGTCGCCCGCATCGGCGGCGAGGAATTCATCATCTTGATGCCGAAGACCTCGATCGAACAGGCGCGCATCTCCGCGGAGCGTCTCCGCATCGAACTCGCGATGACGAGGATGCCGATCGTCGGCACCGTCACGGCGAGCTTCGGCGTCGCCGAAATGGAACCGAAGGAATCCTTCCGTTCCTTCTACAACCGCGTCGACAATGCGATGTACAAAGCGAAGGACAACGGCCGGAACATGGTCGCAGTCGTCGACTTCGACGAAGCCGGCGTCATCGCCGACGCCCACCGATACTTCGAGTGGCGCAAGGAATGGGAGTCCGGCAATCCCGTCATCGACGGGGAGCACCGTCAGCTCATCAGCCACTGCAACCGCCTCGCGCAGGCGCTTCAGGTGGGCGGTGAATGGTCGAAGACGCTCGACGTCCTCGCCGTGATCTACGCCCAGACCGACGCGCACTTCGCTTCCGAAGAGAAAATCCTGCGGGCGATCGGATATCCCGATCTCGAGACGCATGCGAACATCCACCGGGCGATCCTCCGGACCGCCAAGCGCCTGATCGACGACTTCGCCGCCGGGGCGGCCAAGCCGAGCGTCCTCGTCTCCTTCCTCATCGACGACTTCATCATCGGGCACCTGCTCGAGGAGGACGTCAAGTATTTCCCCCACATCGCCGAAAAACACGACGCGGAGCTCGCGTCGTCCGCATCCTGAACCACGATGCCACACCAGGAGGAACCATCCATGCGTCTGTTCATCGACACCGCCATCATCGAAGAAATCCGTATCGCCGCGACGTGGGGCATCGTCGAAGGCGTCACCACCAATCCCTCGCTGATCGCCAAGGCCGGGCGCGATCTCGCGCAAGTCGTTGCCGAGATCACCGCCCTCGTCGACGGTCCGATCAGCGCCGAAGTCAAGGAAGGACCGGCCGAAGCGATGGTCGAGGAAGCCTTCGTGTACGCCCGCATGCATCCCAACGTCGTGATCAAGGTCCCAATGACCCTCGAAGGCGTCAAGGCAACCGCGCGTCTGTCGCGGCTCGGCATCAAGACGAACGTCACGCTCGTCTTCAGCGTTCCCCAGGCGATGATGGCCGCGAAGGCAGGCGCCACTTACGTTTCGCCGTTCATGGGTCGCCTCGACGATGCCACGAACGACCCGGAAGCCGGATTCAGGCTGCTCGGGGACATCCGCACCGCCTTCGACAACTACGGCATCGAGACCCAGATCATCGCCGCTTCGATCCGCCACCCGAAACATGTCGAACAGGCCGCGCTCGCGGCGGCGGACGTCGCGACGATTCCGTTCAAGGTCTTCCTCCAGATGGTCGAGCATCCGCTCACCGCGAAAGGCCTCGAGATTTTCCGCAACGCCGGCAAATGAACGAAGAACGGTCGGAACCGACCATTTTTTCAACCTTTTTGCAGTCGATTGACGCGAAACGATGTATAATGATGACATCGCAAAACCCGCGGAAAGCCAATCGTGAAGCAGACATGGGGTCGCTTTCCCGTTACGCGGTTCGCACTACACAATTCGAAAGAACTATGATATAATACCGTCATATGTCCAAGGAGCAAGACGAAATGAAAGATGTCAAAGCCAGAATCCGGTCGATCCTGATGGAGGAACCGGCACGCGAATACAAGGAATTGCCCCGCGAAGCGGATCGTTATGTCCCCGCGGACGATTTCGAAACGAATGATTTCTATGCCGACCTGTACCTGCTCGTTCGCAATGTCGACGACTTCTACGGTCCGCGGTCCGAACCGAAGGCCGCGCGCCTGCTCGAATCGTTCATCCTCGAAAGCCTCGTCATCGTCAAACGCGATCCCGAAGTGATGTTCGTCGAGTCGGGCGACGACTATGTCAAGGCGACCGCGTTCACCCCCGACGGGGAAAGCGCGATTGAACTCTTCGATGATGCCGTCGACATCAACACGATGCTCGAACTCTACAACGAAGCGCTTGCGGAGCACGGCTATCCCCAGATCGAGGCCGGTCTCGGCATCGCCGCCTTCCAGGAGGCCGTCGCCGACGACGAACTCCCCGATCCGGACGACGTCTCGATCGGCGAACCGCAGTCCGGATACGACGTCGCATACGATTCCCGCGAACTCGCGCTCCGGCTGTCGGAACTCGCCAATAACGGCGAATTCGACCCGATCGTGATGGACGAGACGTTCTACGGCGTGCTCGCGGACATCGATGAAGAAAAGAAATTCCTCGACGAAAACATGCGTCGGTTCGAGTTCGAGGGCGAGGATCTCGCCGTTTATCACGGCAACATCGTCGTCGACGAAGACTAAGCCCCCCCCGATACAGCCAAAGTGAAAAAGGAGATCTCAGACCATGGACCTATTCAAGAAATGTGAAGAATTCACGACGGTAGAAGAGTACAAGGCGCTCGGCGTCTACCCGTATTTCCACGCGCTCGAAACCAAGCAGGACATCGAAGTCGTGATGGAAGGCGACCGCAAGATCATGATCGGCTCCAACAACTACCTCGGCCTCACCGGCGATCCGCGCGTCATCCGGGCGGGCATCGCCGCCTTGTCCGAGTTCGGATCCCGCGTGTCCGGTTCGCGCTTCCTGAATGGAACCCTCACCACCCACGTCCGGCTGGAAAAGGAACTGGCGGAATTCCTCCACAAGGAAGCCTGCGTGACCTTTTCGACGGGATTCCAGACGAACCTCGGCATCATCTCCGCGATCGCCGGCAGGAACGACCTCGTCTTCAGCGACCGCGAGAACCACGCATCGATCTACGACGGCGTGAAGCTTTCCTACGCCACGCTCGTCCGCTACAAGCACAACGACATGGAAGACCTCGAGAAGTGCCTCGCGGAGGCCGATCCGACGAAAGGCTTCCTGATCGTCACCGACGGCGTCTTCTCGATGTCCGGCGACATCTGCAAGCTTCCGGACATCGTCCGCCTCGCGAAGCAGTACGGCGCCCGCGTGATGATCGACGACGCCCACGGATTCGGGGTCCTCGGCGAACGCGGCCGCGGCACCGCCGAATACTTCGGCCTCGAAAAGGACGTCGACATCATCATGGGCACGTTCTCCAAATCGCTCGCCAGCCTCGGCGGGTACATGGTCGCCGACCGCCAGGTCGTGGAATTCGTCAAGCACAAGTCGCGCCCGTTCATCTTCTGTGCCGCCATCACCCCGGCGAATGCCGCCTGCGCGCTGGAAGCCCTCCACATCCTCGAAGCCGAACCGGAACGCCCGAAGGCGCTGCTCGACATCGCCGCCTACACCCGCGCCGGTCTCAAGGCGCGCGGCGTCAAGATCATCGAGAATTCGATCGTGCCGATCATCCCGATCTACACGTTCTCGGCTTTGCGCACGCTCGTCGCCTGCAAGGTCCTCTTCGAACGCGGCGTCTACGTGAACCCGGTGCTTCCGCCCGCGACGCCCGAGGGCGAATGCCTGATCCGCACCAGTTATACCGCCACCCACACCAAGGCGCTCATGGACGAAGCCGTCGGGATCATCGCCGATGTCCTCCGGAGCCTTCCCGAGAAAGACGAAGAGCTCCTCGACCTGTTGCATTCGCATCATGCCTAAGTGCGTCGTCGTCACCGGGGCCTCGTCAGGCATAGGCCTTGCGATCGCGACCCGTCTTTCCGCGGCCGGATGGAACGTCATCGGCCTCTCGCGCTCGCTTCCGAAGGCTCCCTACGCCTTTTCCTACGTCACCGCCGACCTCGCCGATGACGCCGCCGTCACCCGGGCGGTGCGGGACACGATCCTTCCCGGCCATCCGACCATCGACGCCCTCGTCAACTGCGCCGGCATGGGCATCAGCGGCGCGATCGAGGAGACCGCGCTCGCCGACGCGAAACGCCTCTTCGACGTCAACCTC